>WNFR01010857.1_pt1 | contig 11838 bp, 9 predicted proteins | sample 5400221 | NCBI WGS metagenome assembly WNFR01 (sample SAMN13153357, study PRJNA577476) | soil metagenome | isolation source: 40 cm soil under Madrone tree | place: USA:California | collected 2016-06-14 | reverse complement strand
GCTTCAGGTCGCGCGCCCGGACCGCCGTCGTCAGCACGATGGCGACTGCCCCCTGCACCGGGATGTCGCAATCGAACAGGCAGAACGGATACGCGACCATGCGCGAGTTGAGGTAGTCCTCGCGCGTCAGCGGCGTGCCGTAGAAATACGCGTGCGGATTGTGCTGCGTGTGGCGGCGCTGCGTCACGGCGAGGGTCGCCATCTTCTCACGGTTCTGGTTGTGCCGCTCGAGCCAGCGGGTATAGGCGACCGCCATGCCCTGCCCCGGACCGCCGAAGCCGAAGGGTGCGGTGAACTGCGCGGCACCCTGCGCAGTGGCGCCGGGAAGGTTCTGATAGGTGCCGCGCGGGTTGTGCATCGCCCGCCACACCACCGCGTATTTGCACACCCCGGCGATGAGCGCGTTGACCGCCTGCTGCACGGCGCCGCCGATATTTGTCGTTCCGACCTGGATGTGCCAGCTGAGATTGGGCAATTTCAGCATCGCCATCATGCAGTTGACGGACACGATCGAGATGCCGTCCACCTCCGCATGCCCGGTCGCAGGTAGTTCCGGATAGGTCGCCAGACCGTCGACGTCGGCCATCTGCAGACCCGAATCCGCCACCGCCTCCTTGACGGCCGCCAGCGCATGGGCCGCGAGCGGAAGCTCGGCCGAGCGCGTGACTTTGGAAAAGCCCACACCGCTGACGGCCACCTTGCATCGGTTCTCCCACATGTCGCCTCTCCCCTCAAGCAGCCGGACCAGCATCGTGCGTCCTTCGAGACAGCCGCTCCGCGGCTTCCTCAGGATGAGGTTTTTCTTAATGCTATCAAAGAAGTACCTCATCCTGAGGAGGCGCGCAGCGCCATCTCGAAGGACGCAGGATATTTGTGCAGCCCGCTCACTCAGCCTGCCTCGGGCGCGCGAGCCGAAACTGCGGCAGTGTAATGTCGTCGTTCAGCTTCTCGAAGACGACCTCGACGCGCCGCCCGACCTTCGCCCCGGTATAGGACGCTTCCAGCAGGTTGCCGGCGAGCAGCGCGCCGGGCGCATCGTCGAGCTCGACGATGATGCTGGCGTAGGGCACCGCGGACGCGAAGCGTTTGTCGCCAGTGTGATACATGATGGTGTAGGCGTAGATCGTTCCGGAGCCGCGCACGGCTTCGAATTTCAGGTCCGTCGCGATGCATTTGACGCAGGTCGCATAGGGCGGGTGCTGGAAATGTCCGCAACTCTGGCAGCGTTGCAATTCCAGAACGCCCTGCTTGGCCGCATCCCAGAATGGTTTCGTCCACTCGTTCGGAACGGGGATCGGCCGGGTCACCTTGCTCCAGTCGCTCATCGGCGGGATTATCCTCTCTCTGCGGGAGAGCCCGGGGCCATTTGAAGGGAGAACGTCTTGGCGACGCAAGCAAGGATCGCAGCCGGGCCGGGTGAAATGATAGGCAATGCCGGATCGGGCATGCTGGCGGGCCTCAGGGTGATCGAGATCGCCGACGAGCGCGCCGAATATACCGGGCTGCTGCTGGCCGGGCTCGGCGCCGAGGTCATCAAGATCGAACCGCCCGAGGGCAACGCGACGCGGCGGATCGGCCCCTTTCTCGAAGACCAGTCGGGTCTCGAACGCTCGCTGTTTTTCTGGAACTACAACCGCAACAAGAAATCCGTCGCGCTCGATTTGCAGGATGGGGCCGCGCGCGAGGATCTGCTGCGGCTGCTCGGCGGCGCCGACATCCTGCTCGATGCGAGCTGCGGCGCGCTCAACGAGGCCTTGGGACTGGATCACGCCGCGCTCAACGTTCGGTTCCCGACCTTAGTGACCGCGCGGATGACCCCGTTCGGGGATGACGGACCGTGGAAGGACCTCAAAAGCTCCGATCTCATCCATCTCGCGCTCGGCGGGATCATGATGAATTGCGGTTACGATCCCGACCCCAACCTCGAATACGACACGCCGCCGATCGCACCGCAGCTCTGGCATGCCTATCACATCGCCGGCGAGCAATTGGCGACCGGGATCATCGCGGCGCTGATCCATCGTGAGCGCAGCGGCGAAGGGCAGGATGTCTCGGTGGCGATCCACGAGGCGGTGTCGAAGAACCCCGAGCAGGACATCATGTATTGGGTGATGCGGCGGGTACCGCTGTGGCGCCTGACCAACCGTCATGCGGCCGAATTCCCCAATCACTCGCCGAGCATTTGTCACACGAAGGACGGGCGCTGGTTCATCACCCATGGTATGGGCGCGCGCGACCTGAAAAACCTCGTGCCGCTATTGACCAAATATGGCGCGCAGGCCGATCTGCAGCCGCCGCCGCCGGATGCCGATTTGCGGGCGCGTCAGGTGCCCGGCACGGCCGGCAATGACGAAAGGCGGGCGCATACGCTCGATGTTGTGCAGCGCTTTGTCCGCGCCTGGACCTACAAGGATATGCCGTGGCGCGAGGCGCAGGACGCCGGCCTCCTCTGGGCGCCGCTGCGCAAGCCGCACGAGAACGCGCTCGACGAGCATTGGTTGACACGCAAGACGTTTGCCGATGTCGAGCACCCGGAGCTTGGCCGGAACTTCCGCTACCCGACCAGCAAATGGCTCGCCACCAAGACAAGCTGGCAGGTCGGCCGCCGCGCACCCTTGCTCGGCGAGCACACCAAGGCAGTGCTGAGCGAGGCGATCCGCCCGAGCGTGCCGGCGCGGCCGCGCCGGGTCGAGAACCCGCGGCTGTCAGCCTTGCACAACAAGCCGTTCCCGCTGCAGGGGATCAAGATCCTAGATTTCGCATGGTTTCTCGCCTCGGCGGGCGGCACGCGGTTTCTCGCGGCGATGGGCGCGGAGAGCTTCAAGGTCGAATGGAAGGACAATCCCGACACGCGGCTGGCGGCGATGGCGCCGGTCGGCGGCCGCGCCGCGCGCGATATGGCGACCGGCCCCCTGCCCGGCGTGCGCGACTCCGACATGGGCGGCCAGTTCAACAACAAGAATGCCGGCAAGCGCGGCATTTCCTTGAACATCCGGCATCCGAAGGGACTCCAGATCGCCAAGGACATGGTGCGCATCTGCGATGTTGTGGCCGAGGGTTTCTCGCCCGGCGTGCTGCAGCGCCTAGGACTCGGCTACGACGTGATGAAGTCGATCCGGCCCGACATCATCTACATCCAGCAATCGGGCATGGGCGCGCACGGCACATACGGCCGCATGCGCACCGTCGGCCCAGTGGCGGCGGCCTTTGGCGGCCAGGGCGAGATGTCGGGCCTGCCCGAGCCGGCGATGCCGGTCGGCTGGGGCTATTCCTATCTCGACTGGATGGGAGCCTATGGCTATGCGCTGGCACTGCTCGGCGCGATCTATCACCGCGAGCGCACCGGCGAAGGCCAGTGGATCGACGCCTCGCAATGCGAGTCGGGCATCTTCCTCACCGGCGCGACGATCCTCGACTGGTCGGTCAATGAGCGGGAGTTCCGCCGCCACGGGAACCGCTCGCCGTACAAGCCGGCGGCGCCGCACGGCGCCTATCGCTGCGAAGGCAAGGATCGCTGGATCGCCATTGCCTGCTTCACCGATAACGAATGGCGCGCGTTGGCGCGGGTGGCCGAGCACGGCGAATGGCTCGACGACCGCCGCTTCGGCACGTTGGAGCACCGGTTGCAGTTCCAGGATTCGCTCGACCTTGCAATCGAGGCGTGGACGCTGACGCAAGAGCGTTATGACTGCATGATGAAATTGCAGAACGCCGGGGTGCCGGCCGGGGTGTGCCAGAACGCCGAGGACCGCGTTGACGCCGACCCGCAGCTCAAGCACCTCAAATGGCTGACCGAAGTCACCGGCACCAAGATCGGCACTTGGCCCATCTATGAGCTGCCGATGAAGTTGAGCCGGACCCCGGCCTATATCGGCGGCCCGACCAATCGTGGCGCGCCATGCTACGGCGAGGACAACATGTGGGTGCTGACCGAGCTGCTCGGCCGCAGCCCAAGCGAAGTCGAGCGGCTCGCCGAGGAGGGCGTCATCTGATGTCCGACGACGGCGCAAACCAGCCGAGACAATGAACCTGATATTGTGGCCTTCGGAGCACGGCGAGAGACGACGATATGGCGTACGACATACCACCTCCTAGAAAGCTGCCCGAGCCCGGATATTACTACCACTTCAAACACGACCCGAACGGTCCGTTGAATAACTACGCCTATTATATTTATGGCGTCGGCCACCACACTGAAGATGATTGCCGAACCGAAGATGCTTTCATGCAAGTATACCGGCCGTTATACGAGGAGGCATATGCTTACCGGAATGGCGGACTTTTCGACCTACGTCCCCTGCATATGTTTTTTGAACAGGCCGAGTGGAAGGGAAAAGAGATGCCGCGGTTCACGAGAATCGTCGACCCAGACGTGATCGCACAACTAGAGGCAATCAGGGCCCGCATGTATGCGAACTCCTAAGCCGATGCCAACGCGTTGCGGGGGCGGGCACGACAGGGTCGGCGCGCACCAGGAACGTGTTCAAATCGTGGTCGCCGACCACGCGCGCTGCGCGCAGCACCCCGACGATAACGCCGCGCGGATTAAGGTGCACGGTCGACCGCGGGGCGCCGACGTCGGCTTGGGGCGGGCTTCGGTCGAGGCCGGGGAGCGGCTGGCTCACTTGACGTTCGCGATGTCGTATAGTCTATGGATCCGGTCGGAGAACCAGCTCGTTAGGCGATGCGACGGCACTCTCTCGTTGAGCTCGTCCGACGCAATCAGGCGGCCGGCGGCCTGACGGCGCGCCAGTGCGCGACAGAGTTCCTGGGCAACCTGCGGTCGGGCCTCCAGGATCGGGGTGAGGTCCGCCTTCGCCAGCTCGTACACAGTGGTGGGGACCAGCGCGCTGATCTTCACAATGGCGGCGGCGCCCGTCAGTAACCCGATCTCCCCGAAATGATCACCGGGCCCAAGCCGCATGACCTCCATCTCGCCTACGATGTCATCACGAGTGAGTGAGAGAACACCGCTACCGACAATGAACAGCGATTGCAGCACGATCCCAGGCTCGACCAGAGTTTCGCCCGTGTCGTACGAATGTTGTTGCAGCTTGGCCGCGATCGCCGCCCGTTCCTCGGCCGCCAGGGTCGCAAAGATGGCGACCAGATCGAGCAATTTTTCCGGGCCGGTCTCCGCGCGTTGCGAGGCACCGTCTGTCGCAAGGATACCCGGCTGGGTTTGAGGCGACGCGAGACCGATCCCGGCCGCTGCAAGGTGGCGAAAGATCAAATCAAATAATTCATTCTGGGCCTTCGTGCTCGAAGCCAGCTCTTCGACAAAGAACGTTATGTCGAATTCGGTGTAGCCGGCATTTATCGTCTTCACCGCGACGGTCGGCGCCGGGGTGGCGACGATCAGCTGACAGTTGAGTATGGCATGATCGAGGATTTCGCTGCCGGTCGCGGGGGGCGTCTTGGCATCGAGCTGAATCGTTACCGTCGTCCCGTGAATGCCGCTGGGAGAGCTGACATTGACGATTTTCGATTTGGCGATGGTGCTGTTCGGCACGATTGCGAGATCTCGCCGCCCGGTCAGAATATATGTCGCGCGCCAGTTCATCTCGATGACCCGACCGTCCGTGCCGCCCTCGAGATTGACCCAATCCCCGGGCCGGTAAGGCCGGCTGAAACTCAACACGATGCCGGAGAACACGTCGCCCAGGGTGCTTTGCAGGGCAAGACCGAGGATGATCGCAACAACGCCCGACGTCGCCAGCAGGCCCTGGATCGGAAGATCGAAGACATAGGCCACTATGGCAAAGACTGCGACGAGATAGATGAGACCTGCGAGCAGGTCCTGAAGCAGCTTTGCCTCGCGCGGGCTGCGTTGAAAAACGACGACAGCACGTAGCACACCGACGAGGAACCAGGCTGCCCAAAGCCACCAAGCGATCTTTAGTATCGCGTGGACCGCATCGGGGAACGGCGCCCCCGTCGATTGCAACGGTAGATAGGGCACGATTTCCGCATGCAGCAATGCAATCGTAAGCAGGATCAGGAATATGACCCGGACGATTGCCCGCCCAATCGGGTATTTCTTGAACAGAAAGTGCGTCACCACCCCGCCGAGGACGAAGACGCCGAGAATGAGCACCAGCGGGTCGTGGGCAGCCGCCTCCGTCACAGCCGATAAGTCAATCATCTCGTACTTCCCTTGGTCTCGGTTTTACTGCCGGCAGACGCGTCAGAGGAGGCCGAGCGCGCCCAACGCTCCGCCCGCCATCAAAATCCACAGCGGACTGAGCCGTGTTCGCAGCATCAACGCCGCCGCGGCCGCAGTAATCGCCACATTTGGCCACCCGACGTCGCCCGTGCGAGCCATCACATAGCCGCCGGCGATGACGAGACCGATCGTCAAAGGCGCAAGCGCCCGGCGCACAATGCGCTGCCATGGCATGTCGCGGAACCGATCCCATAGCCGGTAGGATAGGTAGTACATTGCGCAGGGCGGGCCGAATGTCGCGAGCGCAGAGGCAATCGCCCCCGGAACCCCTCCCACCTTCAGCCCGATAAAGCTCATCATCAGGATCATATTGGGCCCGGGCACCACCTGCGAGACCGCGAAGAAATGGGCGAACTCCCGGTCGGTCACCCAGCCGTTCGCGACGACGAAATTGTGGACATCCGGCAGAACCGTGGGGAACCCACCAAAGCTGATGGACGACAGCACCGCAAGATGGGCTGCCAATACGAGAGATGCCTGAGAGCTGTTCATCGTGCCCTGGCGCTTTCCAGTGCCGTGGCGGCGATGCTGAGAGGCGCCAATCCGAAGAGGACGACGAGCAGCGGCAGCTTTGTAAAGGCCATGCCCGCAAAAGAGCACGCGGCAAAGAGCAATGCTGTCCGATGCCTGCGATGCGGCATCAGCAGCCTGATCCCCGTCGCGATCAACAGCCCGGCCGCGGCAGCCGAAAGCCCGCCGAGGATACCCCGAACGACCCCAAGCTCAGCATGTTGAAGCACCAGGCCACCGAGCGACAAACCCACCATCCACGGCAATAGAATGAAGCCCGCCACTGCCGTGATTGCCCCGATTGCTCCCCGCAGCTTCGAGCCCACGCAGACTGCGATGCCCACGATATTCGGCCCAGGCATCAGCTGGCAGAGGGTCAGGGTTTCGGCGAACTCCTGCTCGTTCATCCACTGCTGTCGTTCGACCACGATGCGGCGCGCCCATACGAGCCCGCCGCCGAAGCCAAAGAGCGAGACCTTGAGAAAGCCGACAAAAAGGGCACCCCGCCTAACCCGGGCGCCAGGGCTCCTGACCTCCACCTTCTGCGACATCCATCACCTCAGCATTCGGACACGTTGCAAGCCGCGCCGTGTCGAAGAGGGGAACGAACCACCCGGAGATATTCTACCCGCGTCAGGTGGAGGTTCCAGGTCGTCAGGCCGAGAACCGTCGCGACGATTACCGACCCGCTCGCGACCATACACGTGGCTGACTTGGCGCACCCCATTCGCTATCGTGGAGTGGTGTCCCGGCTGACCCAGGCCGAGGCCAGCGGGTTTGGCGCTTACTTGCGGCGCGCGCTGATCCGTGTTGGAGGCGCAAAAATGCCGTAGCGTTGGGTCGGGGACGTACTCACGTCTCAAGGAGTGATTGAGGACTATGATGTCAAGATCGCTTAAATTGGTCGTGCTGGTTGCGGCGGTCGGCTTGTCGGGCCCCGGCGCCTTGCCGGCTTGGGCCGAAGACGACGATGCCGCCGTTTTGGCCACCGCCCTGAAAGACACGAAATACACCCTGCAGGACGGGCTCAAAGCCGGCGAGCGCGAGGGGCAGCCGATCTCGGCTCAGTTCGAGATCGATGACGGCAAGCTCCAGCTTTCGATTTATACGTCGAAGGGCGACGATTTCACCGAAGTTGTCGCCGATCCGAACAGCGGCGCGATCGTGAAATCCCAAAAGATCACGGACAACGACGACCTGAATGATGCGGTGGAGCAGAAAGCGGCCATGGCGAAGGCAACGGTGTCTCTGCTCGCCGCCGCCGACGCGGCGGTGAGGGACAATGTCGGATCCCGGGTGGTCGGCATCTTCCCCGAGTTGACGGATGGGCACGCTGTTGCGGAGGTGACCTTGCTGCAGGGGACGACCGCGAAAAAGGTCACCGAAAAACTGGAATGACAAACGGCCGGACGCCGGAAAACTCACCGGCGCTCAGGCAGTGTATCCCTTAGCATGAACCCGATACCGCCAGATACGGCCTCGGCTACAGCATTTCCGGGCACTCCCATCCCGGAGATCTGTCTTTCGTCATGCCCCCAGAGGGGCAAACAGGGACAGGGAGGCGCGAAGGCCTCCCTGTTTGTCTAGCCGAAGCTACGCGGCGTGGAGGAGTTCCAGATACTCCTCGTAGATTGTCATGTTCTTGCCGAAGGAGATCGCCGCGGCCTGGGCGCCGCAGACCAGATGCATCCAGCGCCAGGGCTCGCGGGTGGCGTGGTATTCTTCGACGATCGACTGGTGGTGTTTGAACGCGTGCATCTCGGTGAAATTGTCGTGGCACACGATCTCGGCGAGACGCGCGATGAAGGCCTGCGGGTCGTAGCCGCACTTCACATATTGCGTGGCCAGGTTCACCGTCTCCTTGACCTCGGGCACCGCCCGCATCACCCCCAGATTGGTGACCGTGGACCAATCGGTCGGCGGCTGGTTGTAGATGCTGTGCCGGATGGCGTCGAGCAGCGCCGCCTGCGTCCGCGGCGGCAAGGCGGCGACTGCGGCCGTATCGGGTTGCGGGTACGGCTCCATGCGAGTCGCGGTCGAGCGGATCTCCGGCCCCGACTGCCACGTCAACAGCAGCATCAGCTTGTTCTTGAGGCTGATCCCGTCGAGCCGCAGCAGGTAGCGCCGCAGATTGACGCTGGTATGCAGGTGGACATCCATCGGATTGCCGCCGAGGGAGCGCAGGAAGAGACCGGCAGCCCCGATCGACAGCGCCTCGCCCGCGCCTTCCAGGGAAAGTCCCCCGGCCAAGGCCTTAGCCATCAGCACCGGCAGATCCGCCTTGTCGAGAACGCCGGTTTCAAAGGCGCGCCACATAACGCCGGTTTCAAAGGCGCGCCACATCGTGCCGGGAAACATGAAGTAATGGTCATCGTTAAAATTTTTCGGGATCGCCACGCTCAGCAGCAGATCGAAGGCCTCGATCCGGGGCGCATGATCCCACAGCCACAGGAAAGGTGGTCCGCCTTGTTCCACTCGCCGCGACCCACCGCCATCAGAAAGGCCGCCTTGGTCGCTTCGACCCCGCCGGCATCCTCCGGCGCCAATTCGGGCAGGCCTTTGGCGACTTCCAGCTCGCGAGACACCCGTTCATGCTATCCCGAGTGCGGTATCGAGCCACAGCTGGGACCTGATTTTTGGCGCCTCCGTCGCCGTTGGGCTCTACGCACTCTGCTCGCAAGAGCGCTTCGCTCTTGATACGCGGCTTCATCCGCCTGTTCCAGCGATCGATGCCGCTGCGGGCCGCGAGATCGCAGGCCCCGCTCTATCGGCTATCGACCACCTGCAATTGCCCGACGCCGCTCGTCCTGGCGCGCATGCGCTGGGCCGCGGCGAGGGCCGGAATGCGCCAAAATGCAGTCATTCAGGTCCCGTTGTACGTTGCGCTCCGTAATCCAGGAGCATGACCATGTACGACCAAGAGGACCCTCTTTCATCCCTTGACCGTCAAGAAAGAGCCGGCACATTTGTGCCAACCCTGTCACGCGTTGCAGGGAACCGCGTCGATCGCTCGAAGCGATGAATTCAGGCCGGCGCACACAAAGCCCGTCGCCCTCTACTGCACGTCGACGATCTCCACCCAGTTCGCCCCGTTTCCCACCGGATAGCGACTGGGCTCGCCGAGTTTGCCCGTGCTCTGGTCGATTTTGTAAACCGAAAGGCGATCCGACTTTTCACCCGACGCGACGAGATACTGGCCGCTCGGATCGATCCTTATGCCGCGTGGCTGCGCCTCGGTCGCGAAATTGGCGACGTAGGCGAGCTTGCCGGTTCCGGGTGCCACGGTGAACAACGCGATCTTGTTGGTGGTGCGCTCGGTCGCATACAGGAACTTGCCGTTGGGCGTGATCTGGATGTCGGCCGCCCAGACTTTCGGCTTCTCGTCCTTCGGTGGCGCTGCGGCGGGCGTCGGTGCGGCGCCGACCGGCGCCTGCGGCGTACCCCAAACGAGGCCGGCATCCGCCGGCACCGAACTGATGCTCTCGACCAGGGTCAACGTGCCCTTGCCGGAATCGACGGCAAATTGCGTGACGTGCCCCGACAACTCGTTGAGCACATAGAGGTTCTTGTTGTCCGGCGAAAATGCCATGTGGCGCGGGCCGTGACCTGCCCCAGGGCTGACCGCCGCCGGCTCGTTGGGCGTGAGCTTGCCGGTCTTGCCGTCGAAGGTGAATTGCAGCACCTGATTTGCGCCGAGCGTGGCCGCGTAGACGAATTTGTTGCTGCGTTCGGGCAAGATCGAATGCGCGTTGCGGCCGGTGGGGATCACCTGAATCGCTTCCGCCTCGACCAGCCCGTTCTCGCCGATCGGGCTCACCGCAAGTTTGTCGCCACCATAGGAGGCGGTGAACAGGTAGCGCCCGGTGCGATCGGTGGAGACATAGGGCATGCTGTCGGGAAGCGGCGCCGATGCTTTCTGCGTGAGCGCGCCGGTTACGGGATCAATGACGTAGGTCAAGACGCGCGTCGGCTGGGAGCGTACCACGGCGTAGAGGTGCTTTTTGTTCGGGCTCACCGTCATCGGCATGACCAGTTTGCCGGCCTCGGCTTTGCCGATCGCCGTGAGCGCGCCGGTGCTCGTGTCCATGGTGTAGGCATCGATGTTGCCGTCCTGCGCATTCGACACATAGACGAACGTCTTGGCGGCGCAGATCGAGGTCGCTCCGATCGTAAACACCACCGCGAGCGCGAGGCTCGTCGCTCCACTCCTTGGCGTCTTCATTTTAACTCTCCCTGGGCTTGTCAAAGGCATGTCGTTTCGGGCCGCATTCAGCGCATGTCTCGGAGAAGTGGAACCAGTATTCCGAAAGGCCAATGCGCAAGGCGAGATTGGGCCCGTGTGCTTTTTGGCGGGCATGTTACAGGAAATGCGTGGGGACGGCGTCGTATTCTTTTAGTAAGCGCTAGAGGGACCATGATGTGGTCTCAAGGCCTCTCAATAGCCCGACGGCGTATCTCGCAGTACCGGGCGGCGCAAAGAGTAAGGATTGCTGTCCATTTTTTGATGCGGCTTGGCCAACGAAAGCCCGGCGGGGCGGCCTACTTCGATTTCAGCCGCAAATGGCCGGGCCTTGCTTGCTGGCGACTGGTAGGTCTGTTCAGGGTCAAAGGCGGAGGTTTAAAGGCCTTCGGCCGCGAGCGACTCTACTGGCGGAAGATTCGAATTTAGAAGAGCAGCTAACGCCGTTAGGCAAGCGGTCTTTGCACTGCGACGGTTAAGTTGCCTGCGCGAACCGAGCGCAGTAGCCGCCCTCAACGGGCGTAAGTAGACGCCGCGGGAACAGGCGGCGTTTGCCTTTTTATGGGCGACCGGGAGGCCCAAGCCTCCCGGTTCGTCTAACCGAAACTAGGCGGCGTGGAGGAGTTCGAGATACTCCTCGTAGATTGTCATGTTCTTGCCGAAGGAGATCGCTGCGGCTTGGGCGCCGCAGACGAGATGCATCCAGCGCCAGGGCTCGCGGGTGGCGTGGTATTCTTCGACGATCGACTGGTGGTGCTTGAAGGCGTGCATCTCGGTGAAATTGTCGTGGCACACGATCTCGGCGAGACGCGCGATGAAGGCCTGCGGGTCGTAGCCGCACTTCACATATTGCGTGGCCAGG
>WNFR01017815.1_pt1 | contig 11839 bp, 8 predicted proteins | sample 5400221 | NCBI WGS metagenome assembly WNFR01 (sample SAMN13153357, study PRJNA577476) | soil metagenome | isolation source: 40 cm soil under Madrone tree | place: USA:California | collected 2016-06-14 | reverse complement strand
GAACACACTTCGTGTTTCAGCTTTGGCTGGCGCCGTCATGGCTTGGTGGTTGCAGTGCTGACCTTGGTTTCCTGCAAAAATTCACGCCCCCTTCAACCGATTGGCACGTTTACTGCACTTTACGAATGTTAACATGAATGGTGGACCTCAAAGACTCGGTGCAAAGCTTCTTTGCGCCGTGCTGTTGTTCGCGGCTGCGCCGCATTCGTTTGCCATCATTCGATCGCCCTATCCGGCGAAATCGCTGCCGCCTTACCGCGGTCAGGGGATTATCATCGGCGGCGACTCGAATGTGACGCCTGCGAAAAGCGCATCCACGAAACCAGCCAAGTAGTTTTTTTTAAAGCGCGGCCGAGATTTTCTCGGGGGCGGCGACGCCACTACTGTCGATGGTTGCCGCGTCGATTTGTTGTCTCAATCGAAATCGGCATCGAAAATTGAATGAGGTGCGGGGGCGGGAATGGAGCCGGCGGGGGCCGAGCGACATGGACGAAGCCCGTCAGGGTGAGCTTTCGGGCGAAAGCGAATCAATCGAATTGGCCTGTGTAGAGCGGAATCCCCGTTATCAAACACAGCCGAGCGCGTTTTGGAGGCGGGGGCGGGAATCGAACCCGCGAATAGCGGTTTTGCAGACCGCGACCTTACCACTTGGCTACCCCGCCATTTTCAGCAGAGAGGAATTATCGAGTGTCAGAAGGTGGTGTCAATGTGACCGATGTGAATAGTGATCGGTGAAGGATGACTAGCAGAATTGATTTAACGATTTAGCGATTTAACGATTACCTTCGCCGCGTGGCTTCGCGTTCTTCCGAACTATTTCGTGCAGCGCAAGAAAGGATTCCGGGCGGAGTGAATTCGCCGGTGCGCGCTCTACGCAACGTCGGCGGCGAACCGTTTTTCATCGATCGGGCAGCGGGCTCGAAGATTTGGGACGTCGATGGAAACGAATACGTCGATTATGTGGGCAGCTGGGGGCCGGCCATTCTCGGCCATGCGCCGAAAACAATTGTCGATGCGGTGCGCGAAGCCGCGACTCGCGGCGTGAGTTTTGGAATTCCGAACCCGCTCGAAGTGAAAATGGCGGATTTAATCTGCAAATGGGTCCCCTCCATCGAAAAACTGCGAATGGTAAACAGCGGCACCGAAGCGACCATGTCGTGCATCCGTCTCGCGCGCGGCTTTACTGGCCGCGACAAAATCATCAAGTTCGACGGCTGTTACCACGGACATGTGGATGGGCTATTGGTGAAATCGGGGAGCGGTGCGCTTACTCACGGCCAGCCGGACAGCGCCGGTGTGCCGCGAGCGTTTGCGGATCTGACAATTTCGCTGCCGTTCAACGATGTCGATCTTGTCCTAAAAACGTTTCGTGAAAACGAAAATGAAATTGCAGCTGTGATTCTCGAACCAATTCCAGCAAATGCCGGACTGTATTTCCCGAACGAAGATTTCTTGTCGGTCTTGCGCGAGAAATGCACCCGGCACGGCGCGCTTTTAATCTTCGATGAACTAATGACTGGATTCCGCGTCGCGCGCGGCGGCGCCCAGGAAATCTACAAGATTAAACCGGATCTGACTGCACTCGGCAAAGTGATCGGCGGCGGGTTACCGGTCGGCGCGTTTGGCGGACGTGCAGAAATCATGGATCGACTGTCACCCGATGGGCCGGTCTATCAGGCCGGCACGCTCTCAGGCAATCCGCTGGCGATGGCGGCGGGTCTGGCGCAGTTGCGCGAACTGGAGCAGACGAATGGTTGGAAGTTGCTCGAAGAACGTGGCTCGCAATTGGAACAGGTTGTGCGCGGCGCGCTGCAAAAGTCCAAAGTTGAAGCGACCTTTCATCGGATCGGATCGATGTTCTGTTTGTTTTTTGCCAGCGGGCCGATTGTCGATCTTGCCAGCGCGCAGCGGAGCGATTTGAAAACGTTCGCCAAGTTTTTTCACGGGTGCTTGAAGCGCGGCATTTATTTCGCGCCCTCGCAATTCGAGACCGGGTTCATTTCAACGGCGCACACGGTCGAACAGATTGAGCGCACCGGTGAAGTCATGCGCGAAAGTTTGCGCGAGATTGGCGATGGGTAGGGGCGCGACCGCTGGGCGCGCCGCGGACGGCTCGCCTGGCCGCCCCTACCAAAAACTTTGCGTCTCTGTCAGGCTTGGACTAGGGAAGGGGCCGCTGTGAGCGCAAACTCGCGGATTCGCCCAGTCGCGAAATTTCTCTTCGAGGGCGACAAAAAATTTTTTGTCAAAGGCGTCACTTACGGGCCTTTCAAGCCCGACGCTCAGGGAGATTATCTCGGGCGCCCGGAGCAGGTAGATGCCGATCTTCAGTTGATGCGCGCGATCGGGCTGAATGTCGTGCGTGTTTACCACGCGCCGCCGCGCTGGTTTCTCGACCGTTGCGCGGCTGCAGGAATGCGAGTGCTGATCACACTGCCATGGGCGAAACACATCGAGTTTTTGCGCGAGCGATCGGCGCGCGGCGCCATTGCCGAGGCGGTGCGTGAATCGGTCAGCGAATATGCGGGCCATCCCGCAGTTTTCGGTTATCTCGTCGGGAACGAAATCTCGAGCACGATGGTGCGCTGGCTCGGGGTGGGCCGCGTTACTGAGTTTCTGGAGAAACTGATTCGGATCGGGCGCGCGCTCGACCCCGACGTTCTCTTTTCCTATGCCACGTATCCGCCGACCGAATATCTCCTGCCGCAAAACGTGGATTTTTTTTGCTTCAACGTTTACCTGCACAACCAGCGTGACTTCGAGCTGTATCTGCTGCGATTGCAAAACCTGACGGAAGAACGGCCGCTGATCCTTGGCGAGTTTGGGATGGACACAATCCGGCATTCGCAGGAGGAGCAGGCGGAAATGCTCGGCTGGCATGTCGATAGCGTGGTAAAGCGTGGTCTGGCCGGAACGGTTTTCTTTGCCTGGACGGACGAATGGTTCACCGGTGAGAAGGAAATCAGTGATTGGGCCTTTGGAATTGTTACGCGCGAGCGCCAGCCCAAAAAAGCGTACTTCACACTTCGAGACAGACTTGGCCAGGACAACTCCGCTCTGCCGCATTGCCCATTGCCCCGCGCGCCATTTGTTTCTGTTATCGTTTGTTCTTACAACGGCGGCCAGACGCTCGCGGCCTGCCTCGACTCGTTAGGCAAACTGAACTATCCCGATTACGAAGTGATCCTGGTCGACGATGGATCGACCGACGACACCGCTTATATCGCAACGCAGTTTCCGCGGGTCCGTTATATCCATCAGAGCAATCATGGCTTGAGTCACGCGCGTAACACCGGCGCGGCCGCGGCCAAAGGTGAAGTGTTTGCCTACACCGATTCCGACTGCATGGCGGACGCCGATTGGCTTTATTATTTAATCGGCACGCTCATCGGCGGCGAGTACGCCGCAGTGGGTGGACCGAATGTCGCTCCGCCTGCGCAAAATTGGGTCCAGGCTTGTGTCGCGGCGGCGCCGGGCGGACCCAGCCATGTCTTGCTCACGGACGTTATTGCAGAGCACATTCCGGGCTGCAACATGGCCTTCTACCGCTGGGCGTTTGAAAATATCGGCGGTTTCGATCCCGAGTATCACAAGGCCGGCGACGATGTCGATTTTTGCTGGCGCCTGCAACAAGCAGGTTGTGTTATCGCGTTCAACCCAACCGCGATCGTCTGGCATCATCGCCGCTTCACGCTTCAGGCTTTTTTGAAACAGCAGGACGGTTACGGCGAAGCGGAATCGCTCCTTCGCTTCAAACACTTAATCTTCTTCGGCCCGACGGGGGCCGCGAAATGGCGCGGGCAGATTTACGGAACGCCGCGCTTCAGTTGGTTTCTCAATCGGCCGATCGTCTATCACGGGATTTTTGGCGAAGGTTTTTTTCAATCGATGTACCCGACACCTCAATCAGACCTGGCCGCCTATCTCAGCAGCATCGAATGGTTCGCGCTGACGATTTTTCTTTTTGGGCTGGGGATTTTTTTGCCGGCGCTTCGCGTCGTGCCTTATCTCATGTTTGGCGCGACGTTGTGCGTGGCGCTTTCCTACATGGTGCGCGCGCGGATCGAGCCCAAGTTTGATACAGTGCGCGCGCGGCTGCTGGTCATGTTTCTCGCTTTCGTGCAGCCGCTCGTGCGTGGCTGGTCGCGTTATTTCACCTGGCTGCATTTCAAACGGACGCCGCGCAGTGTCATTAGCCGGCATGAACATTTGCCCGCCGGCGCTACCCGGCCATGGCGGAGCCGCAGTCTGGGCCGTCGATTTTTTTGGAGCGAGGAGAGTCAGGACCGCCACTACCTCCTCGGCGCCATCTTCAATTTGCTCGAGGAAGAAGGCTGGCGCTATTCCGTCGACAGCGGCTGGAATGACTGGGACATTAAGATCTACGGAAATTTTTGGTGGAGCATCGTCCTCCAAACCGTGACCGAGTATCACGGCGGCGCCAAATGCCTGACCCGCGTCCGGCTGCGTAATCGTTTTGTCACTACCACGGTCATTTTAAATCTGGTGGCGCTGAGCCTCTTGATTTATCGGCAGCTCAATGCTTCCCATCTCGATCTTTGGTTCATCGTTCCCTATTTGTTTTTCCTGGTTTTTCTCCTGACGCGCGCACGCGCTCTGAAATCGCGCGTCGCCGAACTTGTTGATCTCGCGGCGCACCGCACGGGAATGCAGCGCTTCCTGCGGCGGGGCCGGGCTACTACAGCCGTATCGCCGCTGCGAGTCGATGCCGCGGCGAGTGTCGATCCAGAGGCGCGGGCCTGAGGCGCGCAGGCAAAAATGAAACGCGGCCCTCTTCTCCGCCTCTTTTTTGCAATCGCGCTGGAGCTGTTCTTTTTCGCAGCGCTCAATTTTTTCGATGACTGGACGCTCGAATCAATGCCGGTGAAATTTGTAGTCGCGGCCTTTCTTTCTGGAATCGCCTACTGGGTTGCTGCCTCCAATTTTCCGCCAAAGGACGGATTCGCGGCGGCGAACGAGATCGACATACGCAAGCGGCAACAAGCGGTCTTTTTTTTCGCGGTGGCGATTGCACTTCGTGTGATCGCTTTGCCCCTCGAGCCGAGTGACGATTTATGGCGCTACGAGTGGGAAGGAAAAATCCAGCGTGCTGGATTTAATCCTTATCGGATTGCGCCCGATGATCCGAAGCTCGACGCGCTTCGGCGAAGTTTTCCGGAATCGTCAAAAATCAATCACCCTAATGTCCGCGCCAGTTATGCGCCGGGAGCCGAGATATTGTTCCGGTTTTTTAGCTGCGTCTCCGATCGGCCGCTTTTTTATAAGCTCATATTTGCGATGTTCGATCTTGCCACCGTCTTTGTGCTTCTGCGATTGATTGGCGGCGATAATCGATATCGCCATGCCGCCTGGTACGCGTGGAACCCGCTGGTCGCTTACAGCTTTGCCGGCGCCGCCCATTTCGACAGCCTCATGATCTTGCCGCTCGTCGGCGGCATTCTTTGCCTCATTCGATCGACAATCGAACCTCAATCAACGCGCAAGTGGTCCTGGGCGGTTGGAGCCGCCGCTCTTTTTGGCGTTGCCATCTCGTTCGAACTCATTCCGGTTTTGCTCTTGTTGCTTTGCGTGTTCGCGCTCCGCTGGCGCGCGGTCGTTCTTGCGATCAGTCTGGCGATTCCGGCACTGCTCGGTTTGCTCTTTGGATTTCCCAAAGCACGAATTTGGGATTCGTTAGGCCAGTCGACTTACGTGCAGCGGCTCAACGATCTCCTTTGGTGGGTCATTGAAGATACTGTTTTGGCCAATCCGCACCAAAAAAATTATCATTACAACGTCGTTCTTTTAATGGCTGTCCTCGCAGTCTCATTGCTTTTCATTCGGAATTGGAAACGCGGAATGCTTTGGGCTCTCGGAACCGCCCTCCTCCTTGTGCCCGTCTTGCATCCCTGGTATTGCACCTGGATTCTGCCGCTGGCCACTTGGCGGCGCGCTTACGCCTGGCATGTTCTCTCGGTCACGCTCTTTGCCTATTATTTGTTTTGGAATGAACGGCTTTTCATTTTGCCATGGCACAGTGAACCCTGGATGCGCGCTCTCATCGGCATTCCGCCGCTTGTCGCGCTTTCGATTTCGGTGCTAAGGAAAAAGGAGAACATAAACCTCTCTGGCGTCGGTCTGTGACCGCCGGGAATTACAAAGACGGCGCTCATGGAGCGTCGCTATAGTTGCGCCATCGCGCAGGAGAAGTCATCTGGCAAAGGTGCCTCGAAGACTTTCCATTCGCCGCTGCGCGGATGCCGAAAGCCAAGCCTCCAGGCATGCAGCAGTTGCCGCGGAAATTTCTTCGCGACCTTTGGCGCGTAAATCTTGTCGCCCAGCACCGGGTGACCGAGGTGATGAAGATGCACGCGAATTTGGTGGGTCCGGCCGCTGTGCAATCGGCATTCGATTAGGCTCATCTCGCTAGAGGAGCGAACGACGCGATACGCGGTCATGGCCGCGCGCCCACGCGACGACGTCACCTTCATTCGTTGTCGCTCCACGGGGTGTCGCGCGATTTTCTCCTCGATCACGCCTGCATTTCTGCGCAACTTCCCGGCAACGAGTGCGAGATAAAGTTTCTCCACCGTGCGTGCCGCAAACTGAAGCGACAATCCCCGGTGCGCGTCATCGTTTTTGGCGATCACGATGCAACCGCTCGTTTCTTTATCGAGGCGATGGACGATGCCAGGCCGTTCTTATTGACCAGTGTGTGTTCCCGATGACCGGCGCCCGGATGAACAACTAGGCCGGCCGATTTATTGATAACGATGAGATCTTCGTCTTCGAAAAGAATCTCCAGCGGAATCGCTTCCGGTTGATTGTCGATCTTTTCGGTCGGCGGCTCGCGGAGATCAATTTCATCGCCGTCGCGGATGAGATCGCGCGGTCGTGCAGCTGCGCCGTTGAGCGTCACACATCCAGCACGGATCAATTGCTGGAGCCGCGCGCGAGAATATCTGGTCAATCGACCGGCGAGAAAGCGATCGAGACGAAGTCGCGCATCTTTTTTTCCCGCAATCAGTTTAATGGTTGTCGATCTTTCCACTGGTATTTTCAATTGGCCAGTTCGTTGCTGCAAAACTTGTGAATGTTACAGTCGGATCGAATGGCTACTGAGGAAAACCCATCTGCGACGCAAACCTGCCCGGCCTGCGGCACGGTTATCGACACGGCGGCGGCGCAGCCATTGGCACGTGTGACCTGCCCCAAGTGCGGCGAAAAAGTGCGCGCCGAACGCACGTTCGATCATTTCGTCCTGGTTGAGACGCTCGGCGTCGGCGGCATGGGGACAGTTTACAAGGCGCGCGACACGCTCCTCGATCGTTTTGTTGCGCTGAAATTGCTGCGTCAGGATCTCGGGCCTGGAATCGGTCACGCGGCTCAGTTGCAACAGGAAGCGCGCGTGGCGGCGTCGGTCAATCATCCGAATGTCGTGCAGGTTTTCTCTTCTGGAACCGATCACGGACAATTTTATCTGGTCATGGAGTTGGTCGATCACGGGAGCCTGGATGATTTTATAGAACAGCAAACACGTCTGCCGGAGGAACAGGTGCTCGAATCCGGCATTCAAGTCGCAAAAGGGCTTCGGGCGGCGCATCGGAAAGGCCTCATTCATTGCGACGTGAAACCGGCCAATATTCTCTTTGTGGACGAGCAAACCGCCAAGATCGGCGACTTTGGCCTGGCCGGCGTTGCGGCCCAGGGCGCGGAAACAGGGCGCGAGATTTGGGCCACGCCTTATTATGTCGCGCCGGAACGATTAAACAATGAGCTGCCGGATTTTCGCAGCGACATTTACAGTCTCGGCGCCACGCTTTTCCACGCTATCGCCGGCAAAGCGCCCATTGAAGGAGAGACCAATTCCGCCGTTGCCCTTCGGGAATTAAAGAACCGGCCGCTCGATCTCCGCAAAATCGTGCCGGAAGTTTCCGAGGCAACGGCGCGCGTTTTTCATCGGATGCTCGCGCCCGAGCCGGGCCAGCGTTTTTCTTCCTACGACGAGCTCGTCGCGGAGCTTGAAGGCGCGCGCGGTTTCCTCAACGGGAAACAAAATGTCGATGTTGCAAAGCCCCGGCAAAGCCGTCGGTCAATCCTTGCCATCGCCGTATCTGCGCTGGTCGCGCTCATTGGGATTGCCGGTTTTCTTTTCGTGCGCGAAGCGCAGGAGGATACGACCAGCAATACGTTGCTGTCCGCGATGCTGCAAAACCTGCGGCCGATGACGGGAAAACCTAAAACGCACAGCGCGGTTTCGGGGGAACCGAGTGCCGAGAAAGAGAGCGCCCGGCATCGTCTCGCAGGGCAGGGGGAAGGGAGAGGTCCAAGTCAGCCGGATGGCCGACTGAAACCTGCCCATCTTAAAGCGGTTTCATGGAATGCAGCGCTCGCCAATTACAAACAAGACATTGCTGTCTATAATTTTGGTGGAGCAGGCGCGGCGATCAAGGCTGTCCAGGTAACCGATTCGGCGTTGAAAAAGTCCCAGACGGCAATGTTAAAAAAAGCGCAATGGCTGGCCGATTGGAAAAACAAACTGATTGTTGATCTTACCCGAGCTCATTTTTCGGGATCGATCACCGATATTGAGGGCGGCCGCTACAACGGAATTGTTGGCGCGGATTCCGAGAAACTGATGTTGAAGACACGGTACGGAATTGTCGGGCTCCCGTGGGCGAAACTGCAGCCGAAGAAGCTGCTTGCCGTTTCCGCGTCCTTCATCTGGCCGGAGGCCCGCGACGCAGTGGATCGACAATGGCTCTGTGCTGTTTTCGCGAACGAGACTGGCCAGATAGACGCAGCCCGACAATTTGCGGAAAGTGCGGCGAAGGCGAAACCGGAATATCGGGAGCAGATTTCGCAGCTTCTGCTGGCGCCGTTGCCCTCTGGATAAGGCAAAATTGGCGCGTCTTTTGCTCAGTAAAGCCGGATGCGGCGCGGATTGGCGGGGGTCTTTTTCTTTTTGGTTATTTTCATTTTGCGCGCAACACAGCCGCCGCTCACTGTGAAAGAAGTCAGCTTGATGTTGCGCACCGGTTATTCCAGCAGCGCTGTTTTGCAGGAGTTATCAGCACGGCACTTTGCCGATACTCTTGATTCTGCAAAAGAAACGATGCTGACCAGGGCCGGTGCGGCCCCGGAGTTGATCAGTGCGATGAAAGGCGGGACGTATTCTGGTCCACCTCAACAAGCCGCCGCCGCGAAGGAGCAACTTGCCGCCGAAGCGAAGCGACGCGCAACTCAAGATGAGGAATCGCGCAAATTCGATACGCTGTATCAAAGCAAGCTTGCTCAACAGCGCGCCTCCGCTCGTCCGCCCGCATCGCCCGGGAACTTTATTCAGCCATTAGTGAAAGGCGATCTCATTTCCTGGCACAACGGCGGCCTGGTTCGTTTCGATGACGAAACGCTCGAAAAAAAGAAATTGATCGCGCTTTATTTTTCGGCGCATTGGTGCACGCCCTGCCGCAAATTCACGCCACAGCTGGTCGAATATTACAATCGAGTCGCGCCGCAGCATCCCGACTTCGAGATTATTTTTGTCAGCTTCGACCGCTCGCAGTTCGCCATGGAGACCTACATGCGCGAGGCAAACATGCCCTGGCCGGCGATCGACTTCGCCAAGGTCCCGGGAAAAGAGGTGATCCGGAAATACGCCGGCGAAGGGATTCCCTGCCTCGTCCTTATCGATGCGAGCGGTAAAGTCATTTCCGATAGTTTCGCCGGCAAGCAATACCTCGGGCCGGCTAAAGTTCTCACCGATCTGGACGGGATACTGGCAGGCGCTTCCTCAGCCCTGTCTCAATCACTGGAATAAAATCGGAACTTGGCGTTACCGCCAGACTGTTATTGCTTGTCGTCTGGCTTTGGCACTTTCGGCCCGGCCATCTTTTGAGCGAGACCAGCCGCGTATTTCTCATACTGCGCGCTATCGACCGTGAACTTGCCCAACATGTAGTTCGAATTTTCCCACGACCAGTTTTGGTCCGCATCGTTGTAGGTCATCTTCGCGGTGCGGCCCTGCTGATATTCATGATGGATCGGATCTGCGCCCGGCGGATTCACCACCTTGGGCGCGCCGCCAAGGCCGCCCTCCAGCAGATGACCCCGAAAAGTCCCGTACCGACCGAGACTGATCTCGTGGTCTTTGCCTTCCGTCTTGCGGGTGATCGCGACGTAGCGGGTCTCCGTTTTCTTGGAAGCTCCGGGTACCATCACCACGTTGGCGATCGCTTCGAGCGCTTTGCGCTGCTCGGGATTGGCTTTCTCGTCGATGTAGTTGTACGAGAAATTCCAACTCCCGAACGAGCCCATCATTGTCTTGCCCTCCGGACTCTGCGACATATTGGCGATCGCGAGGCCGTCCAGCTTCACTTTGCCGTAAGTTCCTTTTTCGATAAAGAGCACTTGCCCACCCCCGCAGGTCATCTTGGTCGGTTTGGAATCAAACCAGCATGGACAGGCCGCGTCACACGAACAGGCTTCCTCCAATTGTCCGGTGATTTTCCACGGCGTTTTACCTTCCGTTTTTTCCGACGCGCGACCGATGGAAACGGCCAAAAGAAGGCTTCCTGCCAGCATCGGAACCAGCGCGATGAATAACCGCGTAGTTCTCATAGGTTGAGAGATTACGCCCGCGCGGTTCATCGAAACAAGCCAATTCGACCGCGCCATCGTCCTGTCAGCTTTTGCTCCGCTAGTTGTTTTTGGCAGTCAAACGCGTAACGCCCGGACTGGATCGATCCGTGTTGCGCGCCAGGCCGGCAAGAAACACGCGATCAACGCGACGATTGTCATGACGATCAAGGCCGATCCGAACGCGAGCGGGTCGCGCGGACTGACATTATAAAGAAGGTTGCCCATTAACCGTGTGAGACTAAGCGCGGCGATTGCCCCAATGACAATTCCCGCCATCGTTAGTCGCAACCCGCGTGAGATCACTAATCGCAATATGTCGCTGGCGTCGGCGCCGAGCGCCATGCGCACACCAAGGTCGCGCGTGCCTTGCGAAACGGAGTAGGACATGACTCCGTAGAGCCCGATTGAGGCGAGGAAGAGCGCCATTCCTCCAAAAATCGCCAGCAACGCTGCCCCCAGACGTTGCGTGTAACTCATGCGGTCGACTTGCTCCTGTAAACTAATTGTGTCCAGCGGCGCAAGATTCGGATCGAGCTTGTGGATTTCGCGGGCAAACGCGTTCATGATCGCGGCCGCGCTTTGGTCCGTCCGAATGATGAAGCCGTTTTGGATGAAAAAGTTCTGGCGAACCGGCACATAAAAGAATGGTGTCGGCTGCTCAAGCTTGGTCCGGTAGTTCGCATTTTTTGCCACGCCCACGATCTCCATCCATTTGTCTTTCACCTTCAGGCGCTGACCGACCACGTCTTTTCCCGGCCAATATTTTGCCGCCATAGTTTCATTGACGATCGCGACCGGCGGCGCGTTTTCGTCATCGTTGCGGGTGAATTCTCGACCGGTGACAATGGGGATCCCGATGGTGCTAAAGTATCCTTCGCCAACTTGATTGTAATCCGCCGCAACCTGCTCATTGCGCGGCGGCTGATAACCTTCGATCTCCAGCGGCGCTGACGAGTAAACCGTATAGCTGAAAGGCCTAACTCGGGCCAATGTTGCCGATTGAACCCCGGGCAGTGCCCGGATGCGTTCGAGCAATTGTTCGTAAAAAATTTTGGCCCGATCGGGTTTGTAGCCGGCAGAAAAAAGATCTGCCGCTGACACGACGACGTTTCGTGTCGAAAATCCCGGATCGGAATTTTGCATTTGCACCAGGCTTCGGAGCAGTAATCCAGTTCCGGCAATGAGCACAAAACTCAGC
>WNFR01022491.1_pt1 | contig 11841 bp, 11 predicted proteins | sample 5400221 | NCBI WGS metagenome assembly WNFR01 (sample SAMN13153357, study PRJNA577476) | soil metagenome | isolation source: 40 cm soil under Madrone tree | place: USA:California | collected 2016-06-14 | reverse complement strand
GAGGCATACGGGCTACACGCCTGCACTGGAGTTCTATTCAATCACGAATCTCCCCTCCGACCCGAACGGTATGTGACCCGGAAGATTGTCGCGGCGGCTTGCAGGATTGCCGCCGGGAGCACCGAGAGTCTTGTCCTCGGCAACATGGAGATCGAGCGGGACTGGGGTTGGGCACCCGAGTATGTTGAAGCGATGTGGCTGATGCTTCAGCGCGATTCGGCCGAAGATTACGTAATCGCCACTGGCACGACCCGCTCACTGAAAGACTTTGTCGCAGCCGCCTTTTCAAGGGTCGGGTTAGATTGGCAGGAACACGTGCGAACCGACGCCGCGCTCTTTCGGCCTACGGATATTCGAAGAGGGGCAGCCGATCCGCGCAAGGCAGCTGAGGAACTTGGCTGGAAGGCAAGCCGACGATTCGAAGATGTAATCGAGGCGATGATTGACGCAGAGGTTCACAGGCTCCAAACCGTGGGCTGAAATCCAAAGAAATCATGAAAATTGCGCTAATAACCGGTGTTACTGGGCAGGACGGAGCTTACCTCGCGAGACTTCTGCTCGCGAAGGGCTATATGGTCCACGGGGTAAAGCGCCGTTCATCGGTGTTCAACACCCAGCGAGTGGACGGCATTTATGCCGACCCACACGAGACACATTCGCGATTCTCGTTGCACTATGGCGACCTGACCGACGCTACCAATCTCATTCGAATCGTGCAGGAAACCCAACCGGACGAGATCTACAACCTGGCTGCGCAAAGCCACGTGCAGGTTTCCTTCGAGACCGCCGAATACACCGCAAATGCTGATGCATTGGGAACGCTTCGGCTGTTGGAGGCTTTGCGAATCCTGAGAATGACGGATCGCACGCGTTTTTATCAGGCTTCCACGTCGGAGCTGTACGGCAAGGCGCAGGAGAGGCCGCAGACGGAGAAGACGCCATTCTACCCCCGCTCGCCATACGCTGTGGCCAAGCTGTACGCGTATTGGATTACGGTGAACTACAGGGAAGCCTACGGTATTCACGCGAGCAACGGGATTCTTTTCAACCACGAATCGCCCGTGCGCGGAGAAACCTTCGTCACCAGGAAGATTACCATGGCGGCGGCGCGAATTCGGGAGGGCCTCCAGGACAAGCTCTATCTCGGCAACCTCAATGCGCGGAGAGATTGGGGCTACGCGGCTGACTACGTTGAGGGAATGTGGCGAATCGTGCAACATGACAACGCTGACGATTTCTTGCTGGCAACAGGAGAAACCCACACGGTTCGTGAATTCTGTCAGCTCGCGTTTGAACGACTTGGCTTTGAGCTGAGGTTCAAGGGGAAGGGTGCAGGCGAAACGGCGGTCGACGTCGAAAATGGGAAAGAAGTGATCGCGGTTGACCCCCGCTACTATCGTCCCACCGAGGTGGAGATCCTTCAGGGTGATGCGACGAAAGCGCGCGAAGAACTGGACTGGATTCCGACCACTCGCTTCAAAGAGCTAGTCCACATGATGGCGGATGCTGATCTCTCCGCCGTTCAGAGCGGGCAACCCTTCAGCCTCGAGTCGTCGCTGGAACCATTTCGCAACGTCCTCTCCTGAGCCGTGCGCGACTTACCAACATTTGTCGCGGGTCACAGGGGACTGGTCGGCTCTGCGCTGATGCGTGAGTTGAACACAAGGCATTTTTCCCGACTTATTACGAGGACGCGATCCGAGCTTGACCTCCGCGATCAACGCGCTGTAGACGCTTTTTTCCTCAGCGAACGTCCTCACGTTGTGATGCTCGCCGCGGCCAGGGTAGGTGGGATCGATTCCAACAATAGGAACCGTTGGGAGTTTCTGCACGAAAATCTTACGATCCAGGACAACGTTCTTGGGTGCGCCCTGAAATATGATGTTCTGAAAGTGGTTTTCTTCGGGAGCTCCTGCATTTACCCAAAACTCGCAGAGCAACCTATTCGCGAAGACTATTTACTCATGGGCCCGTTGGAGCCCACCAACGAGCCGTATGCGATTGCGAAGATTGCCGGGCTCAAGCTGGTCGAAGCCGCGAACACCCAGTATGGCCGGCAGTGGCTATCACTTATGCCGACAAACCTCTATGGGCCTGGGGATAATTTCGACCTGAACACCTCACACGTTTTACCGGCAATGATCCGCAAATTTCACGAGGCGGAGCTTGATCGTTCAAGGGGAGTTCGGACGAGCGTCAAGCTTTGGGGCACCGGAAACGCGTTGCGTGAGTTTCTTCACGTGGACGACCTCGCCAGAGCAGCGTGCGATCTCATGGAAGGCGGCCAGACCGGACTGTACAATGTGGGATCTGGAGACGAGTTGTCGATAAGGATATTGGCCGACACCGTCAGCCGAATTGTCGGCTATCGGGGTGCGGTCGAGTGGGACGCCAGCCGTCCTGATGGCACGCCGAGAAAACTCCTCGATTCCAGTAAAGTTCGAGCGACCGGATGGGCGCCGAGAATCTCTCTCGAAGATGGCATAGCGACCACCTACCGGTGGTATAAAGAGAATTGGAGCGCCGATTCCAGGGCGGCATCCTGAGCATGGTCCGGCCCTCGGCCCTTTCTCCAAGCTGAATCTCAATGAGAATCCTGATTCTTGGCGTAACTGGCATGTTTGGCAGCGCGCTCTACAAGGTCTTTGCGTCGAACTCTCAACATGAGGTGTGGGCGACGTTGCTCAGCCCGGCCGCCCACCGGTTTTTCGCTGGAGGCGACAGTACGCGCTTGATTGACGGCGTCGACGTGACCGATCATGATGGTTTGGTTGCGGTCATGAATCGCGTTCGGCCGGATGTGGTGATCTACGCAGTCGGAGTGGTCAAGCAGCGCGCGAGTGCCAACGATCCATTGATCGTGTTGCCGATCAATGCGTTGTTCTCCGATTCCCCGTGCTGCTCTACTATGTGCTGTGCTTGATTGCGCCCAGGGTACCCATGACGGGAAGCTCGAGCAGCAGTGGTTCTGTTTCGTCAGATCATCGTCGACAAAGGCAATTGGCTCGAATCCAACGCGGGTTTGCGATCAACTCCTTGGCCACCAGTTTCCCCGTATCACCAGCGCCGACGATCCAGCGCAGGGCGGCCTGGTCCCGCACGTCCCCGCCGGGCTACTCAAGGGGCGCAGTCTAGGCTTGGTTCTGACTCGACCTACGCTCTTTCTTGGTGAATCTGCCCCATCGAGCAAATGCGCGAATTACACACAGCAGGATGAAGGCCCATAGGAGTGCATTGGCGACTTGGTTGCCATCGGCATATGAAGTCATTTCGCTGCGGCACCTTCCTTTGCCCTCATCACTGCGTCAATTGCCTTTCGCAAGGAGGTTTCATACGTCTTGTATTCCCATTCGAATACACCTTGAACACTGACCTTGCCCTGGTTGCTCAACCAGTCTAGGCGCCTCGAGTCCTTAAGGATCTCCTCGAGCTGTATCCGCGTCGTTTCATCACGACCGTTCATTGGTTCCTCTTGGTCCGCATATAGAGTGAAATAGCTAGACGAGCCGGGGGGATGGCGACGTTACCAGATACTTCCCACTAAACCCTCGTTGCTCGGCCTGCGCCCTTATCTGCGGAAGCCAGTTCCAGGAAAGCACCCAGATTACATCAACGTCCGACAAGTCATCAGGAGGGGCAATCACCGGAATATGCACACCAGGCGTTAGCAATCCTTGCTTCTCGGGAGTCTGATCGATCACTGCCCGCGGGAAGGTAGCTCGCGGCCACCGGTTATAGATGGCATTCATCATCACGGCTCCTTTGGCACTCGCGCCCCAAGCAAGGAACTTCGTCTTTTCGATGCCGGAGATTATTGAAGACGTGAGATCGATGGTGTGAGATACGCGTTGCGCGAAGGCTGTATAGACCGTGTCTGAAACCAACGGCGAACGTTCGAACTGCGTAGCCCCGTCCCGATGCTCCAGCCAATACCTAACGGTTCCGCCGTGTATGTCCGGAAACTGCTCTAGCTTCTTTACACGTAGTCCGGATGCCTCCGCTGCCCGCTCAAGGGCCAAGCCGTTCCAATACGACAAATGCTCATGGTATATGGTGTCAAAGGCGAGATTGTCGATCATATCCCCGACGTCAGGAACCTCGATAACTATTTGACCGTCTTCAGCCAGAACGGATTTGGTTGCTTTGAGGAATTCTACCGGATCGGCTACGTGACCAAAGACGTTTTGTGCGATTACAACATCCACCGGCCCATGCTCTCGCCTAATTTGGTCCGCAACCGCTTGGCTCCAAAACTGTCGGATAATCGGAATGTTTGCTCTGACCTCGTTCGGGTGGGCTCCAACCATAAGCGTGGGCACATCTGACGGTTCGACGCCCAAGAGCTTCCAGTCGGCACTCCTGAACTGATTGAGTTGGCTCCCGTCGTTGGCCGCGATATCAACGACGAATCCTGAAAAGCCCTTTTCACTTATCACAGAGTTGGCCAATTCTTGACAGTGAACGAGCCACGCTCTTGAAACGCCGGAGCTAAATCGGTAATGGGTGTATAGGATCTTTGGATCGACTGCGACCGTAAGTTGTGAGAGGCCGCATTCGGGGCAAAGGGCAACGGCTAGCGGATACCTCGTTTCGTTCTCGACCGCGAGCGCGTCTGCACTCACAAGTCCGTTAGCCAAGGGCTGATCTCCCAAATCGAGATAAGGGAGCAGAAGCGCCGTCCTGCAAACCCTACAATTGGTGTGGACGCTAAACCCGGACTTCTGCCCAAAAGGCTCCCCTAATTGGGAGCCAATCAGGTCAAAACTCCCGCCTCTAGGCAATGGGTCTTCTCTACTTTCTCGCTGTCTCTCTGTCGTCATGTTTGGGCGTGATTGGGTATCAAGGAGCTTGCGTGGGTCCATTAACCTCGTCTAAGACGGCGTCACGAGGTCAAAGCTAATCCGGCTTCACGAGCTCAAAGCTGAACTGCCAGCTCCAGAGTTGCAGAATTGGAATGCGAGTGACGATGGCGTCGATGGCGTGACCGACCCGGAGCCCAAGTCGTCGCGGAATCCCCGAGGGAAGGAGTGTCGCAAGGGGGGCTGCCATCAGAAAATAGTTGATGTTCTCGACACGAAACCATTTTTTCGCGAGGTTGACTTCCTTCAATGACAGGATGTGGCGAGACTCCCATTCGGTGCGAAGTTCAGGAGTCCGCGACCGATAGAGCTTTATGAAGGGATTATAGGCCAACGCCTCCATCGCCAGGATTCGACCACCGGGTGCCATGATCCGATACAGTTCGGGAAGCGCACGATTGAGATCCAGGTGATGAAGCATTCCGGAGCACAGGCAGGTGGTGAAACTGTTCGCCGGCAGGCCGGTATCCTCGCAGTCGCGCTGCAAGAAATACGCGTTGTCACCGAACCCCGCTCTTCGGGAAGTCTCTCGAGCATTCGCGACGGAAACCTCACTCACATCGATCCCGACGCCCAAGGTGGCCTTATGCCGCAGCGCCCGGATCGTTTGTATCCCATTCCCGCAGGCATAGTCAAGGAACACCGTCCCGGGGACAGCGGTTTGGAACCACCGCTCCATGTAGTCGCCCACTCGTGTCGCCGCTTCGTAGAAGCGCCTGTTGGGAGTGCTGCCCGCGATTTCATCCTTGTGGCCGACTCGGTCAGCGTCGTGGAAACCCGCCTCCTCTTGCTTTCTTGCCTCTAAGTTTGTGACCCAGCCATTGCCAAGGGCCCACGGCTGTGCGTCTAACCAGCTGCGCAGATTGGAAAGATTCGAGTTTGACGTCTCGTGTGTAATCACTGGATTAAAAGTCGAGAAACTAGGGGAAGCGGATCGCGCGGCTAGCACCGCGCGAAGCGTTAGCTGAACCGCGACGCGGAGATGGGCTGGGGCCAGTCGAAAGTGGACTTCCCAGCGTGCCCAAATTCTGAAGTTCTAGAGGGAATGCAATGCGCGTTGAGGCAATTCCCGTAGCGAATCCGGCAACGAGAGTATGCCGATATCGGATTCCCCGTCGACGTCGTCCGTTCATGTGCCACGGGTGAGAACGTGTGCAGAGAGTATAGTGTCTTCCTGGCGGTGTAATCGGCCTCGTTTCATCGAAGCGGATTTTCGGCGAGGAATCTCGCTATACCACTCCGCCTCCCGAGAGAGCGCTGCTATGCTTGGAGGGCAGAGGTTGGTACGATCTGGAGGGGGATGACGAGGAGAAGCATTGCAGGGCGAAACAACACGGCCACTACGGGAACCGCGACCAATAATGATTGAACGGACCTGGCAGGAAAGCGGAGAAATCTCGCTGTTCGCGGTGGGGACTGTTTTGCTTCGGAACCGCTGGCGAATTCTCCGCTGGATGCTCTTCACGGGTACCATCACAGCCGCCATGGTATTTTTCAAGCCGGCGCTATACACCGCTTCGGCCTCGTTCATCCCTCAAGGAACGGATGTCAGTCGCTCTGGCCTGGCCAATCTGGCAGGTCAGTTCGGATTTGCGTTGCCTGGCAACAATCAATCCCTGTCCCCTGACTTCTACGCAAAACTGATTACGTCGCAGGCGATTCTTAAGCAAGTCGCTCGAGATACGATCACCGTCGTGGAGTTGGGTAGCCGGCGCATTCCCTTCCAAGAGCTTTACGATATTCGCGACGGATCCCCAGAGAGGCGCGAAGAACAAGGTGCCACCCGCTTGTCCAGGATGGTTAGCACTTCCGTGGATAAGAATACGGGCGTTGTTCAACTGTCAGTCTTGACGCGTTGGCCGAGCGTCTCCCTCTCGATTGCGACGAAACTTGTCGACGCGGTTAACGATTTCAATCAGCGCACCCGACAGGGTCAGGCAGCAGCCGAACGCAAATTCACAGAGGGTCGCTTGGTAGTCGCCCGTGGCGAACTGCGAGCAGCAGAGGACCGACTTCAAGGGTTCCTGTCCACGAATCGAGACTTTAGCAGATCACCGGAATTAACGTTCGAACGTGATCGCCTTCAGCGGGATGTAATGCTGCAGCAGCAGGTCTTCACTTCATTGACCCAAGCGCTCGAGGACGTACGGATACGCGAGGTTCGTGACACCCCAGTGATTACAATTGTCGAATCACCTTCGGTCGAAACCCTTCCGGAGCCACGGCGGCGGGTCGTGCTTGTTTTGTTCGGGGTGTTGCTAGGGGGAATTGTTGGTAGTTTCCTTGCGTTCCTGCGCGAGGGCATGGCGCGTCGAAGAAAGGAAGGCGACGCAGAGGCCGAAGAGTTTGCTGGCGCACTCGGTCAAGTGAAGGGCGAAATGCTCGGGCGTGTTCGGACTCTCAAGAACCGAATCCGCCGCTAAGGGATGCCATGATCCCCCGACGTTTCGTATTCGTGACTGCCATCAAGTGCCTCGAGTCACCGGGGGTAGCACATGCTGAGCATGACCACCTTCGTGACCTAATCCAGGTATCTGTTCCGATCAGAGCATCTGTGAAACTACTGAGGCCCTTACTCGAGCGTCGCGGTTGACATTGGTTGGTCCGTGCGGTCAGTGTGCAAAGAACCCCGGACAATCAATCCCTTACTCTAAACAGCCGTTAGTGTGAATACATCGACGCCTAAAGCGCGCCCCATCTCGGCCAACGTCATTTGGAACCTTGGTGGACAAATCACTCAGGCGCTAGCTGCGATTGTGTGCCTCCCGTTTCTCGTGAGGTATCTTGGGCTGCCGCGCATGGGTCTCTTGTCCCTTATCTGGGTAATGGTGGGGTATCTGTCGATCTTGGATCTTGGACTCGGCCAAGCCGTAACAAAAACCGTCTCTGAAGCATTGGCCGCGAACGATCCGGCCCGAATCGCGCGCCTCTATCGGACCGCTACAAGAATCCAAATGTTGATGGGCCTTTCGGGCGCGCTTGTGTTAGCGCTGGCAACGAACTACCTGGTGACTCGTGCCTTGAAAGTCCCCGTGGAGCTGCAGCAAGAAGCACGGATCAGCCTTTACATGTGTGCGCTTGCATTTCCCTCAGTTTTGTTGGCATCATCCGCGACAGGAATGCTGCAAGCAGCGCAACGATTTGACGTGATCAATATGGTCCAAGTGCCACTGGGGATCGCCCAATTCGTATTACCGCTGATTTGTGCCGCGTGGTCCAGGAATCTTTCGCTAGTGGTTGCGGTGCTTCTGGCCTCGCGCATTCTCGCAGTTGTGGTCCTAACCCGCATCGTGCGGCGAGTCGTCCATCTCGGCGAACCGGGTCGGTCGTTCTGGAATGCCGAATCCCGCGAACTGGTTTCGTTCGGAGGATGGGTCACGGTTTCCCAAGTGGCGAGCCCGCTAATGGTGTACGCTGACAGGTTCATGGTCGGTGCCCTCCGTTCAATATCGATGGTTGCCTATTACGCGGTTCCGTCCGACGCAATCCTACGATTCTTGATTATTCCGAGAAGTCTCGTTTCAGCACTGTTCCCAGTGCTGAGCGCGACGCGCGATGTGTCGAGAATCAAAGAGCTTGCGCTCCGAGCGATGCGTTACATTCTGCTACTTGTCGGACTGCCCGGAATCATTTTGTTCGTGTTGGCACGTGAAATCCTAACGCTTTGGATGGGCTCAGACTTCGCGAGTAATAGCGCGGTGGTGCTTCAAATTCTGTTGGTCGGGATCGTAGCCAACTGTGCCGCTCAAGTTCCCTACGCTTTGATTCAGGCAAGTGGGAGAGCTGACATTACCGCCAAGCTTCATTTGTTCGAGATCCCAGTCTACGTTTGCTTGGGATACTTCATGATCAAGGCATGGGGTATTCAAGGTGCCGCAGCCCTTTGGTCGCTCCGTCTTGTCGTCGAGACGGGAATCCTATTTGAAATCGCCAGGCGTCGTCATGCGATCTCGTGGGCTGACGCGGTTCAGCAGTCGTTACCGCAGATCATCCTTACTCTCGGGTTGGCAGGGGTTAGCGGTTTCGTCCTGCACGCGGTGCTCGCGAAATTCCAATCGCCTTCCATGAAAAGCGTGTACCAGGAGTTCAAATATTTCGTAAAGCAACTCGTGGGCGACATCTTTACGCTGATGAAGGCGTCGAATCAGGTATCACGATTTGAGGAGTTGAAGCGGGCTGGAATCGTAAGCGTAGGCCGGCACTCATATGGCACACCAGTTGTATTCACATATAAGGGCAACGATTGCAAGCTTCGAATCGGCAACTTTGTATCGATCACGGATGACACGCAGGTGCTGCTTGGAGGCAACCATCCAGCGAACTGGGTTTCCACGTTTCCGTTTCGCGCTCGCTTCGCACTTGAGGGCGCATTTCGCGATGGGATGCCTGCGTCCAATGGCGACGTTGTTATCGAACACGACGTCTGGATCGGGGCCAACTGCACAATTCTTTCGGGGGCCTCGATCGGGTGTGGGGCCATCGTAGCGTCCGGCTCAGTTGTCACGGGTCGCGTTCCTCCCTACGCCATAGTTGGAGGGGTCAACGCGAAAATAATTCGCTACCGATTCTCACAAGACGTAATCGAGGCACTTCTACAAGTTCAGTGGTGGAATATGAGCGACGAGGAGATCACAGCTTGTATCGAGCTCTTATCGAGTGAGAATGTATTGGAGTTCCTGCGTGCATGCGGTAAAAAACACGAATGACCCGTTTCCCAGGATTCATAGGGGCTGAGCAGGACACCAGGTCGGTTTGGGAATCACTCTCAAGTCGTACCGATCAATTGGACGTGATCCTTGCTGCGATCCTTCTTGGACCCATGGTAGTGTTGGAGGTGGCCGGACGAACGCCAGCCCTGTTTTGGGTCGATATCGTTGTAGCACTGTTGGCCGGGATCGCTGGGCTCAAGGCACTGTTGCAGCCAAACGGCCTGCGAATCCCAAACGTTATGCTGTGGGCTCTACTGTACTTATCAATAGCCTTTGCAAGCCTAACTCTTACCATTGACCCTCTCGCAGGCATCGCGTTGTTCAAATTGCGAATCATGCCGATGGCAGTTTTCCTATTGGCCTACGGGCTAACGCAGGATCGAGATGACGTCGACCATTTCTACGTGAGCGTTATACTCTTTGGCGGCGTACTCGCGGCGATCTCGCTATACAGCTGGTACGAATTCAGCAAGGGTATCCTAACACTTTCAGAGGACTTCGGGCCGAAGGACATGCTTCAATCGAGCTTCGGCCGTAGCAATTTTCTCGCGAGCATCTTCATCGTCGTGATTCCGGTTTGCATCCCTTACATCAATCGATCTAGGAATCGGATGCAGCCACTGTTGGTTGGAGTCGCGCTCCTTCTGATGTTGGCAGCACTAATGTTCACGCAGTCGCGTGGAGCTCTGATCAGCCTCCTTGTTGGAATGATTGCTTGGGTGCTCGTCGCTTTGGCAAAATCGTTCACGATTCGCAGAGTCAGCACGGCAGTTGCTATAGCGATGGGAATCCCGTTGGGAATCGCGCTTATCTGGCCAGCGATTCCTGATAAAGTTCGAGTCGGGCTTGAGACCGCTTTCGGTGCGTTGTTCGCGCAAGTGAAGGAGGGAAACTATGGTGGCGACAGGACCGACCAATGGGTTGCCGCCCTCAAAGGGGCGTGGAGCTCACATCTCTTAGGAATCGGATTGGGAAACCAGATACCGTTCTATACGCGGTTGGGACTCACTCCTTCGGCCCACAGCGTCTATCTCGAGACGTTGCTTGAAACCGGGCTACTCGGATTGGTAGCCCTGCTGGGGATTTTCTACGGGTTTGGGATAAACCTTAAGCGAATTTGGCAGGCTTGTCCCAAGCAGGATCGTCTGCTTGCCGGCGCCCTTATGGCGAGCTTCGTAACCGCGCTCGTAAACGTTGCGCAGGAGACAAGCTTTTGGGCCGCGCAATACAGCTACTTGTTCTGGATGATGATGGGGGTTGCCTGTGCCTGGAGGCGTATGGAAACGCGTCGGAATTGGAGCGTCGGGGCTCGCGAGCCGTCATTTATTTCCGGGCCCTAATGTGTTTCCGCTGAACGAATCACATACAGAATCCTAGTGACACGATCCCCGCAGCCACCCCCGATGCGCGACAGTTCCAACAACGCACCCGCAGCTTACAAGCCCGCATTGTCGGTAATCATTGTCTCACATCGTAGCCTGTCCGTGCTTGACGAATGCCTTAGGTCTCTTTTTAGGCAGGCGAACACGGAGTCCCTAGAAGTAATTGTCGTTGACAATGCTTCGGCCGATGGATCGACTGAACTCATTAGGGCTGACTTCCCAAGGGTGACATTGATCGAGAATCAAACGAATGTCGGATTTCCCGGAGCGACCAATCAAGGTATTGCCGCGGCTCAGGCGGACTTGATGCTTTTGCTCAACCCGGACACGGTAGTGGAAGAAGGAGCTATCGAGAACCTACTGAACTATTTTGGGACCGACAGAACGAGTAAGATCGTCGGACTAAATATTCGCAACGCCGACGGGAGTGCCCAGAACACGGTGCATCTCACTCGGCCAGCCGCAATGACTTTTGTCGCTGAGCAGAGTGGTTTGTCGCTTCGCCCTGTAAGTTCGTGGGACCGCGATGCGGCCGACCGAACGGCTGCGGCGCCAGAGGCGCGCCCGGCTGGCTGGGTGTCTGGGGCGGCGCTCGCGTTCCCGAAAGCTGTCGTCGATCTCATTGGTCCGCTGGATGCGGGAATGTTTTGGGCGGAAGACCTGGACTTTTGTGTCAGGGCCGCGAATGCAGGAATTCCTATCTACTACCTGCGTACGGCGAATGTCATTCATTATGGAGGCGAAAGCGGCAAGAAGAACTTTAGAAGAATGATCTTCCATCAGCACGTTAGCCGAGTCGCCTTTGCGCGAAAACATTACGGGATCCGCTACGAACTCCTTTTGCGAATGGTCTACACCCTGGAGTTGCCGGTGAAGATGGGTCTGCGCCTC
>WNFR01006620.1_pt1 | contig 11844 bp, 8 predicted proteins | sample 5400221 | NCBI WGS metagenome assembly WNFR01 (sample SAMN13153357, study PRJNA577476) | soil metagenome | isolation source: 40 cm soil under Madrone tree | place: USA:California | collected 2016-06-14 | reverse complement strand
TGGCCACTTCAACATCAACCGAGCGGCGATCAACCTGTTTCGCGAGCAGAACTATGGGCGGATGATCATGGTGTCGTCGACCTCGGGTCTGCTCGGCAATGTCGGACAGGCCAATTACGGTGCGGCCAAGCTGGGGATCGTCGCATTGGCCCGCATCGTCGCGATGGAAAACGCCTCGAAAGGGATTACCGCCAATGTGATCTGCCCGTCGGCCGACACCCGCATGACCCGTTCGGTCCCGACGCCAAAAGACCCGCAAGCTGCGGCGCTGCGGGACGAACGGCTGCGCCGCAGCCGGGCCGACGCGATCGCGCCGCTTTGCGTTTTTCTCGCCTCCGAGCAGGGCGGCCACGTGAACGGCCAAGTATTCCACCAGCGCGCCGGCGAGCTGTCGCTCTACGGCCATATGCGGCCGGTTCGCATGGTGCACCGCCAGGGCGGCTGGACCCCCGAAACGCTGGCCGAGGTCGGCATCCCGGCGCTGGCGCCGCAATTCACGCCGCTCGGCGACGGCCGGGCCGTCCATCCGGGCTTGCCGATGGAGTAGGCTCGCCACTCAAAATTGCGGCCTGATCGGCCGGCGGTAACGCCTTGAGCCGGAGTTTTCTGATTGCGGCGGCGATAATTGTCGCCATCATAGTCTACGGTTCGCTTTACCCTTTTACATTTCGTGCGCCCGCCTATGGCATCGGCCCGGTGCGCGAGCTCATTGAGAGCTGGGTGGAAGCGCCGCACCGAGGCGATTTCCTGGCAAATATAATGTTCTACATGCCATTCGGCTTTTTTGGCGTGCTCGCCATTGCCGGAAGAGGCCGCGTGTTTCTGGCGCTCGCGCTGGCGATCATCGCCGGCGCGCTTCTCAGCATTTCCATGGAGCTTACTCAGTATTATGTGCAAGGACGCGTCACCGCAGCCGACGACGTCTATGCGAACGTGATCGGGACGGCACTGGGCGCGGTCGTCAGCAGCATTACGACGGGAATTTCCGCTGGCCGCTGCTTCGTCGGGACATCACCTCCGATCGCGTACCCAGCCTGCTCCTCGCCGGATGGCTCGGTTACCGCTCGTCTCGATGATGCTCTTCACGACCAGCTGGATAGAGACCTACCTTCCCAACCGATCGGCGGAGATTACCGATGCTTTGATGGCTCTGCTGATCGGCGCGATCATCGCACTGATGCAAACAGAGCGAAGGGCGGCGCCGGTTTCGGGTACGCCGTGACATCCATCGCCAGACGCTTTGCCGCCTACCGACAACGCCTTTGGGCTTCCGAACGGCGTTGCGTTAAGCTAGCGGGTTCTGGCATTGGCGCCTTCCGGGGTCCGAGGTCATGGAATGGCGTTCGCTGCTGCGGAAAGGCTTGCGCGCGAGTGATGAGGCCCCTCTTCTTGGCGCCTCTGCTGCTGCTCGCCGCCTCAGCCGATGCGGACCCGCCGCCAAATGCCGACCCGGCCCTGGCGCCGTGGTTCCGCAGTTTGCTGCAACCCGGCACCAGCATCTCATGCTGCTCGATCTCGGACTGCCGGGCCACCGAATACCGGATCGAAGACGACCATTACGAGGCGCTGATCGGCGAGAAATGGCTTACCGTGCCCCCCGACAAGATCCTGCAGCGCACCGATAACCCGACCGGTCGCGCTGTGGTGTGCTGGACGCCGCAGCGCGGGATCGTGTGCTTCATCCGAGCAACCGAATCGTGAAGGGCGGCTCGCCGCAGCCTTTATTGGGTGTTGCCCGGGGCACCCAGCGGGTTTGGTAGCCCCGGGGCCCCGCCGCGTCCCGGTGGCCTACCCGTGACCGCAGGCGCGTTCGGTGATGTGTTGGGAAACGGAACGGGCTCGGCGCCGAGCAGCGGCACGTCGATCGCGCGGCGGGTTTCGCCGGGATGTGCTTCCGCCGGACGCACCAGCGCCTCGAGCTGCTGATCGGTGAGTTTGACGGCGTAGAATTTATCGTAGAAATCCCGCGCGCTCGCGCGCAAATCCTCCTGGTACTGGTCGGGATAGAACAGAGCCGTAAGCCAATACAAACCAATGATACGGTTCACTCCGGGCGGATTGTCGATCCAACCAAACGGATCGGCCGGAGCGAGATAGACTCGCTTGTTGGCGACTGCCGCCAGGCCCCGCCATGCCGCATTGCGCAGTAGCGCGTTATAAAAGCCGCGCTCCTGGGCGATGACTATCGCCGGGTTCCACGCGAAGATCTGGTCGCGCGTAACCCTCGTCAGCTCGCCGCCTCCGAGGCGGGCGGCAACATTGATTACCCCGGCCTGGTCGATATCGGCCATCATCTGCGAGCCTGTGAGACCGCTCTCGAGCCCATCCGGCCCTCGACCATAGTAGACAAGCGGCCGCTCGGTCGCCGGGGCGATCAGCAGCCGTCCGCGGACCGACCCGACCGCGTAGTCGGCGTAGTGACCAAGGTCTTCGCCACGCTGGCCAACACCGAGCATCGTCCCGACGGTACGCAACATCGTGGGGGTGGTTTGGATGCTGTTGTCGAGGACGATGTAGGGCACTCCGGTCTGTTGCTGGAACCAGTCGGCACGCGCCGAGGCTTCGGGCGAGACCGGACCTGACTCGATGATCAGGTCGGGGTGCATTCGAGCGATCGTCTGGACCGCCTCAGCCGGGTTCGGCCGAGCGAGCGGGCCGACGACCGGCAATCGCGCGTACTTCGCCGGGAGATAAGCCCGTTGGCCGCTCGGCAGCGGTTCGCTCCAGCCGGCGAGTTTTTCCGAGGCCAGCACAAAGACCAGCACGGCGGCCGATTGATTGGCCGCGATGACCCTCCCGATCCGGTCGGGCAAGACCACATAACGCTCGGTCGAATCGACGAATTCCGCCGCCTGGCCGGGCCAGGCGAACAGCGCGAGCAGAAGGATCGTCACCCACGCGGCACGCGATCGAAGCGGCATCCGGGCTCCTCGACAGGACGGGAATAATCGGGCCGACTATAGCGGCCAAGACCTATCTGGCAAGCGGCCAAGCCTTCGGCTCTGCCTAATGGAGACAAACGCTTCTTAGTGAGCTCGCGCGATTGTGGTGGCCTGTATGGGACTGCTCATATCCCAGTGAAGAAGCGAGGAGCCTTTGAGCCGATCGGTTAACGCTCACTCTCTTCAATGCCGCGGCGCGGCTGTACCGGGTGCTTGCCCGGATCCGGAGAATTGCGCGGGCTCGGCAGCCGGCGGCAGCGAGCGCAAATAGGCGATCAACGCCCCCATGTCATCCGTGCTAATCTCGGCATAAGAGGCAAACGGCATCGGCGGGAATAGCTTGTGCCCGTCGCGCGCAATGCCCGTGCGGATTGCGCGCTCGGCTTCCGCATCGGTCCAATCGCCGATGCCGTCCGTCCTGTCGGGGGTTATGTTGGCCGAGACTGAAATGCCCCATGGGCCATAGAAGGCCTTGCCACCGGTGCCGGGCTCGGCAGGCGCTCCCTCATGGTGTTCCGTGTGGCAGTCCATACAACGGGCGAGCGGGCCGGCGAGATAGCCGCCATAGGCGACCCTGTCCTCGCTTGACGGTGCGATGACCCGCCCGACGGGCGGGCCCCAGGAAGCCGGAAGCGCCCGATCGTAGGAGGACTTGGCGGCGATCGGATTGCGCACTGCCGGCACGGTCCGCAGAAAAGCGACCATCGCCCGGACATCCTCGTCACCCAGACTGCGGTAAGATCGGGATGGCATCGCCGGCCCGATTAAGCTGCCGTCCGGACGCCTTCCTTCGCGGATTGCCGAAATTATTTCGTCGTCGGTCCACTTGCCGATACCGCTTTCTTGATCGGGCGTGATGTTGGGAACGACCGCGGTGAAATCCTGATGCTTGATGACATCGCCGCCCGCGAGTTTCTTGCCTGGCAGCGGACCGTTCGGTCCCTTTGGCGTGTGGCAGTTTCCGCAAGCAGCAATTGTCTCAATGAGATAACGGCCCCGCTCGACCAGCGTTTCGGAGCGGGCTGGCATCGCGGACAAGACCAGCAATGCCGCCACGATCATGCGTGCGAATTCCATCATCCCTCCAAGGGAATCAGCCCAGCAAGCGGGCCAGACGCCTTACGCAACCTGCTGCCTTAACATTAATTGCTATTTTAATAGCATTGCTATGTTATATTGTCAATAACATAAAATGTTATTTTGATAATGAAATGCGCAAGTCTCAGCGCGATCCGGGTGTTTCCGCCGCAACTCCGGCACGGGTTTGCTTTTTAATCTGCGACGAGCCCGATAAGCTTCCGGCCGCACCCGCACCTCCCCGCCTAACAGGAGCTAAGCATGACGCGACCGTTCGAGGGCATCCGCATCATCGACATCACCCACGTATTGGCCGGCCCCTTCGCGGCGTATCAGCTCGCTGTGCTCGGCGCCGACGTCATCAAGGTCGAGCACCCCGAAGAGCCCGATCAGACACGCGATGGCGGCACCGACCGCGCGCTCAATCGGCGGGGGATGGGAACCAGTTACCTGACCCAGGGCTCCAACAAACGTGGGATCACGCTGGATCTGAAGAGCGAGGCCGGCCGCGAGATCCTTAAGCGGCTCGTCCAGCGCGCCGACATCTTGGTCGAGAATTACCGGCCCGGCGCTTTCGCGGCGCTCGGCCTCGGCTACGACGTGATGAGCGAGATCAACCCGCGACTGATCTACTGCTCAATCTCGGCTTTCGGCCAGGACGGGCCGCGCGGCAGGCAGACGGCCTATGACCATGTCATTCAGGCGACATCCGGGCTGATGGCGACGACCGGCACAGAGGACGTCAACCCGATCAAGTTCGGCTCACCCGCAGTCGACTATGCGACGGGGACGATGGGGGCGTTTGCGCTGGCCAGCGCATTGTTCCAACGCGAGCGCACCGGTCGTGGGCAGCGCATCGATCTGGCCATGCTCGATGTCGCAATGATCCTGATGAGCTCGCACCTGACCGGCTATCTGCGCAACGGCGCCGCGCCCAAACCGTCGGGCAATCGGCATCTTCACGCGACCAACAGCTGTTATCCCGCGAAGGAGGGGTTGGTAATGCTCGGCGCCAGCAATTTGCGGCAACAGCGCCGGTTATGGCAGGCGCTGGAGCGGCCCGACATGGCCAAGCGGGACAACGAGGAGCGCGAGCACGATCGTGATCGCGAGGCCGCAATCCTCACGGATATTCTGAAAACGCGAACCGCCGACGAATGGGAGGTGTTCTTTCAGGCGCATCATGTCCCGGCGGCGCGCGTGCGCAACTTGGCCGAGGCGGTTCACGATCCGCAATTTGACACCCGCGGCGTCACCCACCATCACGGATCGGCGCCCGGGATCGAAGGCGGCTTCGATGTGCCCCTTGCGGCCTTCAAATTCGCCCATGGTGGGCCGAGCATCGAGACGCCCCCGCCCGAGTTGGGCGCGGACACCGACAGGGTTCTCGCCGAATACGGCTACGACCCGGACCAGATCGTGGCGTTTCGCAAGGCGCGGGTGATTTAATGGGACCAACGCTAAATCACCGACTCCGCGCCCTTTTCGTCCGGGCGTTGACGGGGCAGTATATTGCGACGCAAAAAGTCGTGGACATTAACCGGCAAGATGGCCGAGATTAACTAGATCGGGGTACGACCGCCTTAGCGCTCGCCCGGAGCGTGACAGGGCTTGAGTGGGGAATCTGCCGCTCGTGGCTGTTAATAAAGCAGAATCAGCGAAGCTTGCGGGTGTGCGGTGGTGAAGCTCACGCCCGCCCGCCGCGGTTTTCTGTTTCTGCAGGGAATGGCGACACGCTTCTTCGAGCGTCTCGGGCGGACGCTTGCAGACCGCGGCCACGCCGTCCATCGGGTTAATTTTAACGGCGGAGATCGGGCGTTCTGGCGCCTTCCGGGAGCGGTGGATTTTTGCGGCCGCGAGCACGAATGGCCGGAGTTTCTCGAGCGGCTGGTGGTCAACAAGGGGATCAGCGACATCATCCTCTTTGGTGATTGTCGGCCGCTGCATCGCGCGGCGATCCGCGTCGCCGAAACCCGCCTGCTGCGTCTTCACGTGGTCGAGGAGGGCTATCTGCGGCCCGATTGGATCACCTTCGAGGAAGGCGGCGTCAATGGCCATTCCTCACTGCCGCGGGATCCCGGCTGGTATCGCGAGCGGGCGCGCTCGCTGCCGGCCTGGCAGGCTTCGCCGTCAGTGCCTGGCAGCTTTCGTCGCCGGGCGGTCGAGGATGTCGTCTATACGATGGCGTCGATGGCCGGGGTGTGGCGCTTTCCCTATTACGCGACTCACCGGCCTTATCATCAGCTGATCGAATATGCCGGGTGGCTGCGCCGGCTGGCCTTGAAGCGCCAGGCCGAACGGCGTGCAGCAGCGGCGATCGAGGGTCTACCCGATGGACCCGATCCCCTCTTCTTCTTTCCCTTGCAGCTCGATTGTGATTATCAGGTTCGGGTGCACTCACCCTTCCGGGCGATGCATTTGGCGATCGAGCATGTCCTCAGTTCTTTTGCCGCCCATGCGCCGGGGGCGGCTCGGCTGATCGTCAAGCTGCATCCGCTCGACAGCGGGCTGGTCGATTGGACGGCGCTCACCGGTCACCTCGCCGTCGAGCTCGGGATCGCCGACCGGCTGACTGTTCTCGATGGCGGCGATCTGGGAAAGATGCTCGCGCGCAGGCCCGCCGTGGTTACCGTCAACAGTACCGTGGGTAGTTTGGCCTTGGCCTGCGGCTTGCCGGTTATCGCGCTCGGCAAGGCGGTTTATGACATCGCAGGACTGACTTTTCAGGGAGAGCTCCACGAGTTCTGGACCGCGCCCACACCGCCCGATGCGGCGCTATTCGACGCTTTCCGGCGGGTGCTCGCTGCCCGCTGCCTTATTCCAGGTTCATTTTTCAACGAAACAGGGCTGACCGTCGCTGTCGATGCCGCGGTCGAGCGGCTCGAAGCCGCTTATGCCCGGCCGGCACGCCGTCACGCTCCTCAGCCCGCCGCCGTGCCGGCCGGTGCTGGGGAGTCGATCGCAGCGGCGACCTCAATGCGATAGCGCGACTCGCGCAGCATCGCGCGAGCGCCAGAGATGCACGACTTTGTTCCGCCATATCCTGACCGGCCGAGGCGGTCGCTTTCCGCGTTTGCGACATTGCGCCTGGCGCGGCGCAACTTCCTCGCGATCTGGGAAGACCGGTGCTTCGAGTGGGAGGTATTTTCGAGCCGCATGCTCTCGCGGTCGCTGTTCGTTTGCAACAGCCCCGATACCGTCGAGTCGGCCTTCGTCGAACACCACGAGAGTTTCGAGCGGAAGAGTCCGCAGATGCGGCACGGGCTGGCGCCCCTCCTCGGTGACGGTCTGTTCATCAGTGACGGTGACACTTGGCGGCGTCGACGACAGATCGTTGCGCCGATCGTGCACGTCTCGCATTTGCCGCTGTTTGCGCCACTGATGGTCCAGGCCGCAAGCGAGACCGCTGAACGCTGGGCGAGTTCGGCCGGGGGAAAGCCGATCAACGCGCTGACTGAGATGGCGACGTTGACGGCCGAGATCATCTGCCGGACCGTGTTCGGGCGGCAGCTCGGGGCTGAGCACGCGGCGGAAATCATCGCTGCCTTCAGCGAATACCAACGCCTGATCGACCAGCTGGATTTGGCATATTTCTTTGGGCTGCCCGACTGGCTGCCGCGGTTTCATTCGCCGGTGGTCCATCGGGCCGCCAAACGCATTCACAAGGTTCTCGATGAGGTCATCCGCGACTGCCGAGAGAGGCTGTCGAGCGGCGAAGCCTCGATGATCCGCCTATTGCTCGAGGCCCGCGACACCGAGACCGGCGAGCCTCTTGACGACACGGCGCTGCGCAACGAGGCGGCGGTGATCTTCATGGCGGGCCACGAGACGACGGCAAATTCGCTGGCTTGGGCTTGGTATCTGCTGTCCCAGGCGCCCGAGGTCGAAGAACGGCTTCACGCCGAACTCGCACAAGTCCTCAATGGCCGCCCGCCCACCCTCGACGACGTTCCATCGCTGACCTATACTCGGGCAGTTTTCGAAGAAACGGTTCGCCTCTACCCTCCAGTGCCGCTCCTCGCCCGGCAGGCGCTGCGCGACGAGACCATCCGCGGCCGGCCGGTTCGGGCGGGATCACTGGTCATGGTGGTGCCGTGGCTGCTTCATCGCCACCGCAAATTCTGGGGAAAGCCGGATCACTACATCCCCGAGCGGTTTCTGCCTGAGAACGCCGAATTCCGCGTCAGGCACGCCTATGTTCCGTTCAGCGTCGGCCCCCGCATCTGCGCGGGCGCTGCTTTCGGCCTCACGGAAGCGATCCTCTGCATCGCGACGCTCGCCCAGCGCGCCCGTCTTCGCTTGGCGCCGGGTGCCGTCGCCACGCCGATTTGCCGACTGACCCTGCGGCCCGGCGACGATCTGCGCATGTTCGTCGAGTCGCGCGATTAGATCGACTGGTCCAAATGCGGCCGGCGGGCGACTTCTATTACTTGGCCTGTCTTGTCGACTATATAGCGAATATGCGCCCACACCACTGGAGAAGTGACGAAGCCGCCCCAGACCACAGAAGCGTGAAACCCTGAGGTCGGCAGGATGGTCCAGGCGAGGATATGCTGCGAAATTCGAAAGCCAATCCCATCAGCCGCTCCGAGTTTCTTGCCAATTGCGAACCGAATCTCGGTCGCAATTGACCCAAAGCAGGCCAGAGCCAGGATCGCCGCCAGGGCGGGGCCCGGAGTGGCTAGAGACGATAACAGAACGGCACGCGCGATCAGGTCCGTACTGACGACGAAAGCCGCGAAAGCCCACAATCCTGGCCGGTAGAGACGGATCAGCTGGTATTGCCGGCGCCCGAAGCGCCAGAGTTCGCCAAAACTGCCGCTGAGCGGGGTCGCCGGCCGAACAGCGCGGCGCGTCAGCACGCGCAGGCCGGTTTCCGCGGCGCGATCGCCGATCGGCAGATCTTCGGTCAGGGTGCGCCCGATCGTGTTCGGCAGATCGAGGGCTTCGAGAGCGCGACGGCTGACGGCGAGAGAACCGCCCCATATCGTCCTGGTTTGCTTGAGGCGCGGCAGTATGGCGATGGCCCGATCGATTCCGGCAACGAGCGCTGTGCCGGCAGAGAGTATCATCGGCATGGGCCAGCGGTAGCCGTTGACGACATCGGCTCGTCCCGTGGCCAAAGGCGCGACCAGCGCCGCAAGCCACCATGGCTGGGGTCGGATATCGGCATCGAGCAGGACAATGTAGTCGTCGTCGAGTTGGAGGTTCGCCAGCGCGGCGAGGAGATTTGTGCATTTCTGGCTGCGGAGTGGCGATAACCCGGCAACGACCAGCTGGATGTTGAGCTGGGAGTCGTGTTGGAAGGTTGCCAGGCGAGCGTAGGCAGGGTCCTCGCGGGACTCGACCGCGACGATCAACCGATGGGGTCGGAGCGATTGGACAGTCAGCGTGGTCAGCAAATTTTCCAGTCCCGGGAGCGGCCCAGTCGCCGGCATCACCAAGGTGACACGCGCGGATAGTCGGTCGTCTGGAATGCGCAGCCGGGCGGCAAACAGCAGAGCTAAAGCCAGTGCGCTCAGGGCATAGAAGAGAGCGACAGCAGCGGCGATCGACGGGATCACAACGGCTTGCGCGCAGTGAGCAACAGTCCCGAAGATTGGGCAGTTGCCGGCACTTGGAGCAGTCGATCGCAGACGCGGGCAGCGAGCCAGCTCCAGGCGAGCGCGCCGTACCAGGTCCAGTGCGCGCGGAAATACCGGTCCCCGGTCAATTTGGGGGCGAGACGCCCCATCCAATAGATTATGCTGTCGCAGGGCCAGAAGGGCAGTTTATCGACTGCCTCAACGGCCAGATCAAGGCGATCGGCCAGCGCACCCAACGCACCCTCGTTCCACCAGCTCAGGTGATTGGGAGGGGCATTGAGCACGAAATTCGGAATGTCGGTTATCGCCGAATGCCGGCTCGGCACAGTAATAAAGAGCCGTCCGCCGGGTCTGATGCAATTTACTAGCTCGCCGGCGAAACCCAGCGGGTCGGCGACGTGCTCGATGACATGGAGCGCGCAGACGACATCATATTCTCCCGAATGCGATGCCGCGTGCGCGGCGACGTCCTCATTCCTGATGTCGGGCCCCGCAGCCGTTGCAGAAAAGTGCGGGTCGAGGCCGACATAGCTCGCATGCGGCATATACAGGGACAGCCCGCCTTTGGCGCAGCCGACATCTAGAACCTTCTCCCCCGGTCGGACGATCTCGGCAATATGCTTGAATTCGGGCCTTGCTAGGCCGGGAGCAGCCAATACTCGCTCAAAGTCCCGGCGGCGATGCAGCTCTTGATAAAAAGTCTCGTCCCCTGGCACCATCGGCTCGAAGAAGGCGAGCCCGCATGGCGACTCCCACAACCCGAAGCGTTCGATACCGGCAAGCTGCCGTTCTGTGGCAACCCCGAAAGCCCCTCGCCACAATCCGATGATCAGCCGCCCGCTAATCGGCTGAATGCGGCGCGTCGCCGGGAGACCGGTGATCGGGCACAGGGGGACGGCTTGCATGACCTAGCGGAAATTTCGGCTGTTGATGACGATGTCGCGGGGATCGTAGCCAGGCGGCTTCGTGGGAGGCGCGAGGGGTGGTTTCGGCTTCGGCCGGGGCTCGCCATCACCGGTGCGGTCGCGCAATGTATTGAGACGCGGGGTCATGTCCTCGAGCCGGTCGGCGACAATGTGGATGACGCTCTCCTCGCGTTGCAATTTGCCGGTGCAGCGCAGCAAGGTAGCGCCGAGTGCAGCGCGTCGGAAGCGTTCGAGAATGGCAGGCCAGACGATCAGATTGGCGATCCCGGTCTCGTCCTCGATCGTGATGAAAACGACCCCGTTGGCGCTGCCCGGGCGCTGTCGGATCAGCACGATTCCGGCGATTGCCAGCCGGCGGTCTACCGGCAGATCGGCGAGCTCGGCGGCAGTGACCAGACCCTCGCAGGCGAGCTCGGCGCGCAGAAAGGCGAGTGGGTGCCGCTTCAAGGTGAGGCTCAAGCTGGCATAATCCTCGACGACATGCTCGCCCAGCGGCATTTCCGGTAAGAGCGCCATGGCGCGCGCTTCGCTCGAACGCGTCGGGGTGGGTTCCGAGGCGGCGAAGAGTGGCAGCGGCGGTTCGCCAAGCGCCTTCAAGGCCCACAACGCGCGGCGGCGGTCGAGCCCAATCGAGCGGAAGGCATCGGCCTCGGCGAGGCGCTCGAGCGCCCCACGGCCAAGCCCGTTGCGTCGCCATAGCGCCCGCGGATCTGGATAGCCGTCCTCGCGGGCTACGACGAGCCGTTCCGCATCGGCCTCGGCAAACCCCTTTATCTGACGCAACCCGAGACGCACCGCCCAGCGCGGACCGCCACCGTCATTCCCGCGAAAGCGGGAATCCAGACGTCCTGGGCCGGAATGGCTACCCTGGACCCCCGCTTGCGCGGGGGTGACGACTGATGGCTCCAAGGTGCAGTCCCAGAAGCTGTGGTTGACATCGACGGGGCGTACCTCGACGCCGTGCTCGCGCGCATCGCGGACAATCTGCGCCGGGGCGTAGAACCCCATCGGCTGGCTGTTGAGCAAGGCGCAGGCGAAGACCTCGGGATAGAAGCATTTGATCCAGGATGAGACGTAAACGAGGAGCGCAAAGCTCGCCGCATGGCTCTCGGGAAAGCCATAGGTCCCGAACCCTTCGATCTGGCTGAAGCAGCGGGTTGCGAAATCGCGGTCATAGCCATTTTTAACCATTCCGGCGACAAACTTGTCGCGGAACAAGTGGATGTCGCCGTTGCGTTTGAAGGTCGCCATGGCGCGACGCAGCCGGTCGGCTTCCTCCGGGGCAAACCCGGCGCCGACAATGGCGATCTTCAT
>WNFR01006618.1_pt1 | contig 11844 bp, 13 predicted proteins | sample 5400221 | NCBI WGS metagenome assembly WNFR01 (sample SAMN13153357, study PRJNA577476) | soil metagenome | isolation source: 40 cm soil under Madrone tree | place: USA:California | collected 2016-06-14 | reverse complement strand
GGCGGCTTTATAAGTCTCAGACAACCGGAGCGGCAGGTTCGTTAATGACGATCGCCGCTTATGATGTCTTGGGCAGACCGACAAATGAGGGCCAGCAGTTTTATGCGAGCGGCGCCTGGAGCCAGTCTTACACGACGACGCGCGGTTACAACCTAGCCGGCGGCGTCACTTCGCAAACATATGCTTCTGGCCACGTGGTGAATTACAACTACGATCAGGCGGGTAGATTGGCCGATAAGGACGCGCAGAACCTCGCCTTCAGCGGCAATCTCGGCGACGGCGTCACGCGCACCTATTCGCGCGGCATCACCTATTGTCCGTTTGGCGGTTTAAGCCAGGAGCAGTTTGGCACTGACACTGCCATCTACAACAAACTTGCTTATAACTCGCGCGGGCAATTGGTGGAGCTGCGCGCCACGACGGCGAACGACAACAACTGGAACCGCGGAGAAATTATCAACGACTACAGCTTGCAATGCTCGGGTGCAAGCTGCAATGCCACCGACAACAACGGCAACTTGCGCAAGCAGCAAGTGCTGATTCCTAATAATGAGCAGAATACGAGTTCCACTTCCTGGTATCAGCAGTATGACTACGACAGCCTCAATCGTCTCCAGCGCGCACATGAATACACCGGCAATACACAATTGGATTGGCAGCAGGAGTACGTCTACGATCGCTACGGCAATCGCACCATCAATCAAACCAACACCTGGGGCCCAGCTACTGGACCAGCAATTAACAAGAAAGACTTCACTGTCAACACCGCCAACAATCGGCTGGGCGTGCCCAATGGTCAGAGTGGCACGATGAGTTACGATAACGCAGGCAATCTGACGGCCGATACCTACAGCGCTGCGGCGGTGTTGCGCGCGTATGATGCGGAAAACCGGATGACGAAGGAGACCCAGGCGAATAGTTACGTCGCCGGCGATTACACCTACAACGCCGACGGCCAACGTGTAAGAAGGAAAGTGAACGGCGTCGAGACCTGGCAGGTTTATGGACTAGATGGCGAGTTGCTGGCTGAATATGCAGTGAGCGGCGCGGCAGGATCACCACAAAAAGAGTATGGCTATCGCAATGGCCAGTTGTTGATTACTGCTTCGGTAATCACCGGAACGGGCGGCACGGCCTACAGCTTCACTGACGACCCACTGGTGGTAAATGTGACGAATGTTCGAGCAGTTCACTTAACAGAACTGCGCGCCGCCGTTGATCAAGCACGAGCTCATGCCGGCCTTTCAGCCGCGTCATGGGCAGAATCAATTTCGTCGGGCGTGACGCTGATCAAGGCGTCGCACATTACAGAACTGCGCGCGCGGCTGGGTGAAGCGCGCATTGCGTTGGGCTTGTCGGCAGCTTCCTACACTGATCCCAATCTAACCACAGGCGACACAATCAAGGCGGCGCACATCCAAGAGCTGCGGGGCAAAGCCAATGAGACAATCACTGCCGGCGGTGGTACAACTACAACCGAGATTAACTGGCTGGTCGCAGATCAGCTCGGCACCCCGCGCATGATCTTTGACAAGACGGGTTCGCTGGCCAACACCAAGCGGCATGACTATCTGCCATTTGGCGAAGAACTCGTTGTCGGCCAGGGTGGCCGAACAACCGGGCAAGGCTACGTCGCCGACAGCATCCGCCAGAAATTCACTTCGAAAGAACGCGACAATGAGACAGGGTTGGACTACTTCCTTGCGCGATACTATTCAAATACGCAGGGACGGTTTACTAGCCCTGACGAGTTCACAAGTGGACCGGACGAACTCTTCATACTCGGCGCTGGGGATGATCAGAAACAGGCGTTGCCCTACGGGGATACGTTCCAACCTCAATCTCTAAACAAGTACCAGTATTGCTTCAACAATCCGCTTCGATATGTAGATCCTGATGGGCATGATGGCTTAGAGGATCTTAAGGAGGGATTTATCGGTGGTGTGAAGCAGCTTGCCAACATCTTCATGGAAGGCAGTCCCCTCATAGCTGCTCCCAACGGAATCTCCACAATCCTGACGGGAAGGCCACTCATACGACCATTTGAACCCAGCAATGTAGCCCAGAATTCAGGCATGAGATCTTCAGCGGTCGCAGCTGTATTCATCCCCATGCCTGGGGGAAAGATAAGGGCTCTGACCGCGCTCGACACCAACGCCTTGATTGCCGTTGAGAGAAATGGTGCAAAAGCTTTGGAGGGTCTTTCCGGTAGACTTGTGGTAGGGCGCCAAGCATTTGCAGAATTGGTTCGCGGCTCCTCTTTGCAGAAGGCCAACGCACTCTTGGAAAAGTTTGGTATTGAAAAGTTCTTTGGCGTAAAAAATGTGGCGGCTTATGAGAAGGCACTGGATCAGGGATTAAGAGCGGGATTGAAATCGAAAGACGCCATCATTTTGGCTACGGCCAAAGCGCAGGGCACCCGGTTAGCTACGAAAGATAAAGCTATCATAGCCGTAGCAGAAAAACTCGGTGTCCAGATCAAGTAAGGAAGGTTGCACATGGACCCTGTTACGCTTTCTGTAGATGTGTTACTACAATCAATCATCGGCGCATCTGACTACGCTGAGCAGCTAATTGCAGAAGCGAGAACTGGCAAGGTGTATTTTGTTGTCCAAGAATTCGCGCTTTATTGCGCCCTTTATAGTGTAAGAGAAGATGACAGTAAGACCATGCGCTATCTTGCAGAACTTTTGAAATATTCCCAGATCGAGCAAGACATGCCAGCCTACATTGGGGTTGAAGCTCGCAGCTCTTGGGCGCCCACAAGTGATGAAATTGAGCACTGGCGCGCTGTGGCGCTAGGATAGGATTTCCGGGCCATTCAGCTGCCATGAGAGTAATGATTGTCGCAGTCCTAGTAGGACTTGTTTTGCTGATCCGAACCGCGAGCCAAACGTGACCACGGTGAAGGCCGATCACATGCGGCAGTTGCGCACTGCTTTGGAACAAGCACGCTCGCAATTGGGACTCACCACGAGTTACGCTCACCCGACGCTTACAGAGAATTCGAGTTTGATTTACGCGACCGACTTTCAGGAGTTGCGCGAGCAGATTCTTTCTGCCTGGAACAGCGGCACGAGTGGAATTGATATCGAATGGTTAGTTGCCGATCAACTCGGCACGCCGCGCATGATCTTTGACAAGACGGGTTCACTCACCAACACGAAGCGGCATGACTATCTCCCATTCGGTGAAGAGATCTTTGTTGGTACCGGCGGCCGCGCAACCGCACAAGGCTACCTCGCCGACGGCGTCCGGCAGAAATTCACGTCGAAGGAACGAGACAATGAAACGGGGCTCGATTATTTCGGCGCAAGGTATTACGGTAGCGCACAAGGCCGTTTCATATCGGTTGACCCGGCACTCACTTCTGGCGATGTTATAACGCCTCACAGTTGGAACCGGTATTCGTCCAGTTTCAACAACCCACTGCGATATATTGATCCAACCGGCGCATGGAATTGGTCAACCATTCTGGGAGGCAGCTCCACCGACGAGCAACTCAGGAAAAATGCGGGCAAGGACAAGAACGCACTTAAGGCAGCTAACAAAATCATCGATCAGCGAAACCTTTTCAGAAATGGTCTCAACGCAGCAAGGGAATCGGGGCCGAGTTCTGATGAGCCGGATTCGGTTGCTCGGGCCGTGAATGCTTACGGTTCCGAGGGAGATAGTAATGGTGTAACCGTAACTTTTGGCACAACCACAAACGGGGCGGCTGCTGAAGCGGGACCTTCTGCAAATGGATCGCTGGCATTCGACACAAACGGCGTCGCCACCGCGCAGGTATTGGTAACAATCAGCAGTTCGGTTTCCAACGCTAACGACTTGGCTCAGGCTATCGGTCACGAAGGCTGGCATACAGCAGATCGTCAGAGCTTCGCGACGTACCTAACGCATCAGATTCAAGCAGCCGGCGGCCTGGCGAACTTCATAGGTACGCCTCTCGAGTCACAAGCCTTTAACTCACCTTACAATCGAACAGTCCAGACAACAGAGCTCGGTGCTTACATTGTTTCCGGGCTGATTGCACAGGGCCGCGACGCCGTAGGAAGAAACTTTCCAAACTCCAGTTTCAATGGGCACGAAGTGTGGAATAACAGCTGGAGCAAGTCGGAACGTCCCGGACTGCGGGCCGTAGGAGCATTCGAACAAGTAACAACATCGCCCAACTACTCCAGTAAACTGAACGACAGGCAATTTGCACCGTGAGGTAACTTAGAAATGCAACATTATTTGAAAACATTCCTACTGGTTGTTCTGGTGTTCGGGTTTGTTTCGGCGGTAAAAGGACAGCGCAGTAAAACTGACAGCAATCAGCCGGCAGTCATCGTAGCAGTGGCGCCAAACTACTTTCCGACGGCGCTTCATTCTCACGCGAGTGGTGAAGTCACAATTACAGTAACAATCTCAGCAAACGGTTCAGTTCTTTCGACTGAGGGCGTTTCCGGTAATCCGGTTTTAGTCGCTGGCAGCATGCAGATCGCTAAGCGCTGGAAATTTTCAGCGACCGAAGACAAGAATTCAGTCAGAACAGCTTGCCTAACGTTTGTCTACCGGCTTGTACCTAGAGACTCTCCTGTGGATGAACTTCTGCCAGTTTTCAAACCCCCTTATCGCGTCGAGATCGCGCATCCCCTGCCGGACGAAACAGCTCTACCCTGAAGGCGGTCCGGTCTACGGGGTGAGGCGGACTTCGTGGGCGGAATCGATTTCGTCGGGCGTGACGCTCATCAAAGCGTCACACATAACGGAGCTGCGCGCGCGGCTGGCAGAAGCGCGTACCGCGTTGGGATTGTCGGCAGCTTCATACACGGATCCAAACCTGACGATAGGTGATGCAATCAAGGCCGCGCACATTCAGGAGTTGCGCGGGAAAACCAACGAAGCAATAACTGCCGGCGGTACTGGCGGTGTTGATATTGAGTGGCTGGTTGCCGATCAGCTCGGCACGCCGGGCATGATCTTTGACAAGACGGGTTCACTGGCAAACACGAAGCGGCATGACTATCTGCCATTCGGCGAAGAACTCATTGCCGGCGAAGGCGGCCGCACTACCGCGCAAGGCTATGCCGCTGATAGCGTCCGCCAGAAGTTCACCCAAAAAGAACGTGATAATGAAACGGGACTTGATTACTTCGGTGCGAGATATTACGGCAGCATACAAGGCCGCTTCACAGGCGGCAGATCCATATGACATCAATCTGGAACGGCAAAAAGCGTCTGATCCTGAGAAGGCTGATGCGCTGTTCCGGAAATACATACGACAGCCCCAGCATTGGAACCACTATTCTTATGCTTTGAATAACCCATTGAGATATGTGGATCCTGACGGAAGAAAAGATGAGAAGTATGAAATCAAGCTTTTGGGCAAATCGATAACGATCACGATCTCAGAAAAGCTCGACGCGAACACGAGAGCAACAATCAAAGAAGACATTAATGCGGCTGTCGCCAGAATAAACCAAGGCGCAGACAACCTGACGACCGACCAAATCAAACAGATCAATCAGTTGAAAGGAATTGCTGTTAGTCCTAACTTCGGCAGCACTGGAATGAACAAAGCTAACGGTGTTTTTGAGATGTTGCCCGCAAAGGTAGTGAATCAGCCTAGCATCGATTTTCTCGCTGGCACGATCCTTCACGATACCGGCCACATTGGTCAGAGTGATGCGGATCCTGATACAAAGAAGTTCATAAACAATGAAAAAAAGGCAAATTGCGGGCGGGACGCCCGCGGTCCCAGTAAAGCGGGGCTAGTCTCTGCGTAGTGAGATCGCAATCAACACAGTCAGGATAAACGTGACCAGCGCGGACAAGAGGCAAAACTGGCAAAAGTGTTTGATAACGAATGCCTGAAGATAAAGCAGCCAGAGCGTGGTGACGAACATTAGCCCGACAATAAGCATCAAAAATTTGGCGGCCCATTTGTAACTATAGGCAGCGAGCACTGCGAGACTGAAAACCGTGAAGTAAGCCGCGGCCCCAACCATCGCCAACGGCACTCCGCGCACCGTCGCATACTCACTGCTCAACACTTCCGAACAACCGCTAACGATCGTGCAGCGCACGCTGCGGCCTGATAGATGCTCGACAGTGAGATAGATGGCGTCAGCAAGGCCGACGAGTGAAACCAAAGCAGCCAATGCGAAAAGCAAGGCCCGTTGTCGCGTTTGAATTGGTTGAGAAGTTGCTGGCGGGCTTGTCACAAATATTGGTTGGATCTCAGAATCGGATGGTTACGCTTTGGAAAGATAACCCACCCGCTACCGCGAGGTGGTACTGACCTCACTGCCAAGCGATCACTTGGCATTGAGCTGCGCATTGATTAGCGCGCGCAGCTTCTCGGGCGCGAGCGATTCAAACGGAACTTCGCGGCCATTCATAAATACGGTGGGTGTGCCACTCACTCCCATAGCGTGTCCGCGCTTGCCATCGAGAAAAATACGCTGCGCGACCGCCTCGCCCGCGCTCTCGCTGCGGAACTTTTCCAGGTTTAAGCCGATCCTGGTTGCGTAGTCTTCAAAGATCGGACGAGTATCGAATGCGTCATGCCAGGTCTTTTGGTTCTCGTAAAGCAAATCATGCATCTCCCAAAACTTTCCCTGTAGCCCGGCTGCTTCTGCCGAGCGCGCCGCCGCGAGCGCATGCACATGCGCGGGAACGAGCGGAAACTCGCGGAAAATTATGCGAATGCGCGGACCGAATTCCTTCTCCATCGTTTGCAGAACCGGATGGAGCATGCCACACGGCGGACACTCAAAGTCGCCAAACTCTTCCAGCGTGACCGGAGCGTTGTCCGGCCCTTGAGTATGCGGCGGCAGGGCGCCAGCTTCAGTAGCGGCAGTTTCCTTACTTGTTGTAGGTCCGCTGCTAGTGCCCGGTGATGATGGCGTTGGCGTCGACGGCGTGACTGGAGCACTCGCGGAGCGCTTCAAATACAATGCCGACACCACCGCGATGACCAGCACAGTTCCAATAATCAAAAAAGGAAGGACGCGTTTCATTTTATTTGGAAAAAGATAATGTTCTGGTCAGATCCCAGGTTAAGACAGGACAGACAGGAATGTCTGTCCCACTTAAATCACTGGACCGTATAAGACGCGGTCTTATCGAGATTGCCGTTGACGTAGACCTGGACTTTGTACTTTCCTTTCGGCCAATCCTGCGGCAAGGTCAAGTGACCGTGAATAACATTTTCCAGCGTCTTCGTCGTGTAGTCGATATCTTTGATTTTCTTGTCCTGCGTCCCGTCAGCGTCGACGATCCACCAGGAAAACTTCATTTCTGTTCCCGACTTGGCCTCTTTCAAGGTGGCCACGCAGTGAATCGTATGATCGCCCGGCGCAAACGTACTGGTGTGTTCGCCCGGCTGTCCGCCGTCGTCTTTGGCCATATACATTTCCTTGAGGGCCGATCCTGATCCGGCTTCGTCGGTGTTTGCATTATTACTATTGCTACTGGTTTTTTTGCCGAGATTGCAGGCGAGCACGGCAAAGAATAAAAGACCGGCGGCAACCCAGGCTGAATGCTTTCTCATTTTGAGTTTCTCCATGCGGTTTTACTAAGCAATTATTCGCGAGGCCATTAAGCTGCCATTGCCAGAGTGGCAGCCAACGAACGAAAGATATCGCGCCCATCGCTCGAACCGAGCAAGTCTTCACAGGCGCGCTCGGGATGCGGCATCAAGCCCAGCACATTGCGCGCGGCGTTGCAGATGCCCGCAATATTATCGCGGGAGCCGTTTGGATTTGCTGCTGCGCTGACGTTCCCAGTCGCATCACAGTAACGAAACACGATGCGATCTTCACGGCGCAACTGGTCCAGAGTTTCATTGTCGCAGACATAATTTCCTTCAGCATGAGCGATGGGAATTCGCCGCACCGAACCCGCTTGCACCTCATTCGTAAAAGGGGTGTCGGAAGTTTCGACACGCACGTAGATATGTTCGCAAATGAAATGGAGATCGCGGTTCCGGATCAAAGCGCCCGGCAAGAGACCCGCTTCGCAAAGAATCTGAAAACCATTGCAGATGCCCAGCACAAATCTTCCCGACGCGGCAAACTTCTTTACTGACTCCATCACCGGCGAGAAGCGAGCGAGCGCGCCGGCGCGTAAGTAGTCGCCATAGGAAAAACCCCCGGGAATAATCACTGCGTCGTAGGAACTCAGGTTTGTGTCGCGATGCCAGATGAAGTCAACCGGCTGCCCTACCTGTTTTGAGATCACGTGGTACGCATCGTGATCACAGTTTGAGCCGGGAAAAACAATGATGCCGAATTTCACGCCTCGATCTCCACGCGGTAGTCTTCAATGATGGGATTGGAAAGAACTTCGCGCGCCATGCGGGCGACAGATTCGCGCGCCTGTTGCTCGTCTGCAACGTCCAGCGCAATCTCGAAATACTTACCCTGCCGTACGTCGGCGATGCCGCCAAAGCCCAACAGTTCCACTGAATGGTGTATTGCCTTACCTTGCGGATCCAGGATGCCCGGTTTCAGGCTGACGTAAACTTTTGCTTTCATAGTGCTGGGAACTGTACCGCGAATTTCCGGTTCATACTAAGACATAACATTGCTTCATGTGTAGTGGATAGCATATATTTCGCGCGACTTAATTCATCCCAAACTTTCTAACATAGGAGAACTCGACATGCAGAACCCGCCCCCTGGACAGCAGAACTACGGCAGCGCGCCCGGCACGCCTCCACCTGGCACTCCTTCGCCGGGCACTTCGCCAACCGGCACCGGCCTGGATCCAAAAGTTGCGGCGGCCATCTCGTACATCTGGATCGTGGGACTAATTTTCTTTTTCATCGAGAAAGATAATAAGTTCGTGCGCTTCCACGCGATGCAGTCAATTCTCTTTGGTATTGCGAATTCCGTCATCATGATAGTGCTGGCTATAGTGGCCACGATACTGACGGTGGTATTTACGATCGGTGGAGCAGCGGCGGCCACGGCAACAGGCAGTGGCGGCATCGGGGGGCTCGCTAGTCTGCTCGTCGGGCTCATCTGGCTCGTATTCTGGTTGATAGCGATGGTCTGTCTCGTCGGACTAGTCTTCGCCGCCGTCAAAGCCTATCAAGGCCAAAAGTTCAAATTGCCAATCATCGGCAACATGGCCGAAAAGATTGTGAACAAGTAGAAACTTACGAACTCTATTTAAGGCGATGAACAGTTTGTATTCAGCCCGCGAAGCGCGGCGTCAGCATAAAGCCTGGGGTGTAGCGAAGCGGAACCCCAGGATCGTTGGTCATATGATTCAAAAGCCCGCGAAGCGGGCGACAGCAGTAAATGTTCAATAAATCGTAGCCTTAGCGCTATCACACGCTTCGCGCGCTTGGTATTCTTCCTGACGTTAACCTGGGGTTCCGGTTCGCTCTACCCCAGGCTTTATGCTCTCACCCGCTACGCGGGTTTATCTCTCGCCAAAGACTCGTTCAAAGATCGTGTCGATGTTTCTCAAATAAGTATCGAGGTTGAACACGCCATCAATTTCGCGAGCGGAAAGCTGGCCCGAAATATCAGCATCACTGGCCAGCAGCTCGCGAAAGTTTTTCTTCTCGTCCCAAACCTTCATCGCGTTTCGCTGCACCCACTCGTAAGCAATCTCGCGCGCCACGCCTTTTTGCGTCAATGCCAGCAACAGTTGCCCACTGAACACTAGTCCCCGCGTTGCCTGAATATTTTCGAGCATGCGCTCCGGATGGACCACCAGGCCATCAATCAGGGCAATCGACTTGTGGAGCATGTAATCGAGCGCGATGCTTGAGTCCGGCAGCACTACGCGCTCGGCGGACGAGTGCGAGATGTCGCGCTCGTGCCACAGCGCAACGTTTTCCAGGCCAACGATAGCGTTTGCCCTGACGACGCGCGCCATGCCGCAGATGCGCTCAGAAATGATCGGATTGCGCTTGTGCGGCATTGCGCTCGAGCCTTTTTGCCCGACGCTGAATTTTTCCTGCGCTTCGCCGATCTCAGTTCGCTGCCAGTGGCGAATGTTGAGCGCGAACTTGTCGAGTGAAGAAGCAATGATTGCCAGCGTGCTCAGGTATTCCGCATAGCGATCCCGCTGAATGATCTGGGTTGAGACAGGAGCAGGTTTGAGCCCAAGTCGCGCGCAGACTTTTTCCTCGACCTGTGGGTCGAGCAACGCAAAAGCCCCGACCGCACCGCTGATTTTGCCGAACGCCACCGTCTCGCGGGCCCGCCGCAAGCGTTCGCGATTGCGACGCATCTCGTCATACCAAAGCGCGAACGTCAGTCCAAAAGCAGTAGGCTCGGCGTGAATGCCATGCGTGCGGCCGATCTGCGGAGTTTTCTTAAACTCAAACGCCCGCCGCTTTAATATTTCCAGAAACGATTCAATTTTCTTGAGCAGCAGATCACAGGCGTCCCTGAGCAGCAGCGCGTTGGCAGTATCGACCACGTCAGAAGAAGTCAGACCATAATGAACAAAGCGCGCAGCGTCGCCGATGTTTTCAGCGAGGTTGGTGGTGAAAGCAATGACATCGTGGTTGGTTGTTTTCTCAATTTCGTTTATGCGCTCAACTGAAAAACTTGCGCGCGCTTTGATCTGCTCCACCGCTTCGCGCGGAATGGTTCCCATCTCGGCGTGCACTTCGCAGACGGCAAGCTCCACGTCCAGCCACTTCTGGAATTTGCTCTGCTCGCCCCAGAGCGCGCCCATTTCCGGCAATGTGTAGCGGTCGATCATTTTTCGTTAGTTTCAAGTTTCACGTTTCATGTTCAAGTTCGGCCCATTTGAAACTTGGAACCTGAAACTTGAAACTCACTTCAGCGCCGTCGAATTCACAAAATAGCGCGCCAGCAACCAGTGGCCGTTGCGCTCGACAAGAGTGAACGTCTCCATGCCCTCGCCATTCTGAAACTTGGTTTGATAAGTGACAATGTAAGCGCGGCCTTTCAATGGCCCGCCGGAATTCTGTTGTTCAGTTGCTGATTGAAGCGTTCGGTTTTCAACCATGCCCAACCGGCTGTGCAATGTCTTGAACGTCGCAACAGATTGTTCGAGCGTTGCATCCTGACGCCAAAGTTCCGAGCCGTCGTTGTAAATCTTTTCGTAACGCTCCGTCGCAATATCGTCGCTGATAGTGCCAACGGCAGCTTCAACCTCAGCCGGGATACCACGCCGCTCAGTTTGCAAACCACAAGCAAAGCCCATAGCACCAACCAGCACGACGAATATGTATATGAAAGCCTGCCTGAAAGGAAAATTCCGCGAGCAGCGATAAGCGGTCTTCATCCCTCCGCCTTCATCCTTCATCCTTTTGTCAGACCTCGATCCAGGGCGTGGGCTCTTTGGGAAAAGAAAGACTGATCTCGGTGTCCGCGTGAAAGAGCGGAAAGCGTTCCTGCAACGCAACTTCAGCCGAAATCTTCGCCAGATAAGGATTGTTGGCGCGCTGTGAAAGGTGGGCCAGCACGATGAATCTGGCCGTACCGTCAAAGCCGTCTTTGATCCATTCGGCGACATCTTCGTTTGAAAGGTGGCCCAACCGGGAGAGTATCCGCTGTTTCAGTTCCCACGGATAAGCATCGCAAGCCTTTAACATGTCGCGGCTGTGATTCGACTCAATGATCACCGCTGCGCAACCACGCAGGCGCTCGCTGACCAGCGTCGTGATGTGACCAAAATCCATCAGCGTCGCAATCTTCACGCCCTGGTGAGTGGCCGTAAAGCCGAAGTTATCGACCGCATCATGTGGAATAGTGAACGGGTGAAAATCGATTTCCCCGATGCGAAAATCTCTGCTCGATTCGATCTGCTCGACCCGATCGCGCAGTGCATTCGCACGTTTGCGTGGCTCATCGTTACTGA
>WNFR01006617.1_pt1 | contig 11845 bp, 9 predicted proteins | sample 5400221 | NCBI WGS metagenome assembly WNFR01 (sample SAMN13153357, study PRJNA577476) | soil metagenome | isolation source: 40 cm soil under Madrone tree | place: USA:California | collected 2016-06-14 | reverse complement strand
AGGAGTGGAATACCGGCAGTGTGTTGAAGACCTTGTCGGTGCGGCCAAAATCGATGCGCGCCGCGGCCTGAGCTGCATTGCACAACATGTTGCGGTGTGAAAGCACCACACCCTTCGGCGTCCCCTCCGAGCCCGAGGTAAACAGGATGGCGGCTGGATCATCGGCGTTACGCGGCACGAGGGCACGCCGATAGCGGAGGAGGGCGCGGATCTTGTCGAAGAGCGAAACCCTCTCGCGCAAATCCTCGAGGTAGATCATGCGGATCGTCGCGGCGAGCGTGCCGGCCAGCGCGTCGAGCCTGGCCCTTTCGACAAACCCTCGCGAGGTGATGATCGTCCTCACCTCGGCCGCGGCGCAGGAGGCGAGAATGTTGGCGGCACCCGCGGTGAAATTAATCAGCGCCGGAACCCGTCCCGCCGACATCACCCCGAGCAAGGTCGCGGCGGCAGCATTGGCATTCGGCAGCATCACGCCGACCGCCTCGCCCTCGCCGGCCAGTGGCAGGAATTTGCCGGCCAAGACGCGGGCGCCGACAAGAAGCCTGCGATAGCTGAGCTTGCCGGCGACCGGGTCCTCGACCGCGATCCGGCGCCAGCCTTGGATTTTTGCTGCGTCGACCACCGCCTCGATGACCGTGCGGTCGGTCGGCGTCGTGCGGAAGATCAAATCGGACATGATCTGGTAGAGCATCGCCCCCGCCGCCTGACGACGCGCCTTACCCTTGAGAGCATCCTCGACGGTAAGACCCACCGGCTCGAGCACGGTGACCCTGATCTTGGGAAACCAGCGGCGCCGGACCTGGTCACGGCTGAGCCGCGAGAAGATCGTTGCCTCCAGCCCCTCGATGCGCACCGGCACGACCATCGCACCCGATTTCTCGGCGATCAGTGCCGCGCCGTCATAGACCTTCATCAGTTGGCCCGTGACCGTGATGCGCCCCTCCGGGAAGATCACCAGGCTGTCGCCGTTCCTGACCGCCTGAATGAGCCGCCGCGTCGCCAGCGGTCGGGTGGGGTCGAGCGGCATCGCACGCGTCAGCTTCAGGAAAGGCCTGATCCACCAGCGCTGGGAGAAACCGTGATCGACCGCGAAGACCGGCTCCTTGTTGAGGATCGAGAGCGCGACGGCGCCGTCGAGAAAGCTCACGTGATTGAGCGCGATGATCGCGTTGGGGCCCGCCTTGTCGAGGTTGTCGAGGCCCCGGACCTCGAGCCGGTAGAAGGCGCGCAGCAGGATCGACAGGAAGTCGTGGAGGGCGCTGGTCGGCATGGTCTTGCCGATCCACAAGACGGCAAGCAGACCGAGGGCGGCGATGCCGAGGAACAGCACCGGGATACCGACCCCGACCTTCTGCAAGAGTGCGACGATGAGCGCGCCGCCGACCATGAATGCAGCATTGAGCACATTGACGGCGGCGACGACGCGGGCGCGCCGTTGGGGTGCGGCCCAGGCCTGGATCGCCGCGAAGGACGGCACGATCATCAGCCCGCCCGCGACGGCGAGAATGCCGAGATCGATCGCGGCATGCCAAGCGATCGGCCGGGCAAAAAATGCCGACGGCGCGAGAGACGTGATCGTGTCGGCCGCAGCCAAGCGCAGTAGCGCCAATCCGAGATCAAGCGAGGAAAGGCTGATCAGCAATGCCCCGACGGCGGTAGGCAGCAGCACGATCCGCCCGGCCGACAGCCAGGCGGCAAGGGCGGAGCCGACCGCGATGCCGACCGCGAAGACCGCGAGGAAGATGGTCACGACAGTCTCGGCGCCGCCAAGCGTGCGCACCACGAGCGACGGCAGCAGCGACAGCAGGATGGCGCCGACCAGCCAGAATATGCTGGTGACCACAGCACAGCGCCAAAGCCGCATATCCGACCACAACTCGCCGAGCAACCGGCGGGTCGCGCCCAGGATGTTGGGGTCGATCGCCAGATCCGGTGCGGCTTGCCCAGTCTTCGGGATAAAGAGGCTGGCGGCCCAACATAGGACGGCAAAGAGCATCAGGGTGACGGCGAGCACGGCAGGATCGCCGCCGTCCTTCATCGCGAGGCCGCCCGCGATGGTGCCGCCGAGGATCGCCAGAAAGGTGGCGCCCTCGACAAGGGCATTGCCCGCAGGCAGTTCTTCCCGCGCCAGATGATCGGGAAGGATGCCGTACTTGATCGGCCCGAACAAAGCTCCGATCACGCCGAACAAGAACAAGGCCACGAACAGCAATGGCAGCGAGTTCAGCTCGAAACCGGCCACGGCGACGGCCGCCGCGCCGATTTCCGCGAGCTTCAGCAGGCGCGCTACCAGGGCCTTGTCGAAGCGATCTGCGAGTTCGCCGCCTGTGGCCGACAGCAGAAAAAATGGCGCGATGAAAATGCCGCCGGCCAGGGTCACCAGCGCTTCCCCGGTCGCGCCACCGATCTTGAACAGGATCAGCAGGACGAGCGCATTCTTCAGGAGGTTGTCGTTGAAGGCAGAGAAGAACTGGCACCAGAACAGCGGCGCAAAGCGCCGGGAGGCGAGGAGTGATTGCGACATCGATCCCTCCGAGGATCAGGGCGGCATCCCGCCCGTTCAGCTTTGTCCTTTGGCGACGTCCATCAACAGGCGCTCGGTCTTGGCGTCCTCGAGCCGGTATACGAGCTTGCCGGCTTCGTCATTGTCACGGATGGTCTTTGTGAGGGTGATGCAGGACTGGACGAGCATGACGACCCCCATGGCGAGATAGCCCTTCATCGCGAGGTCGATCGGCGTCAGGGCGATGCCGCCGACGATCATCGCGAGTGCTGCGACAAAGGAGACATAGGTAAAGACTATCCAGGACTGACTGTGGTGAAGGATTGGTTGATTCATCGTCGTATTCCTGTCGATTGGGGTGTGGGGGATGAGATCAGGCGCCGGATGCCGGCTCGGCGCCGGCGGCGCGTCGCCTCAGGCGGGCGAGCACGTCGGCGGGATTGGGTTTGAGGCGCGGGCCGAACCCCTCGGCCGAAAGCTTCTCGGCAACGGCGATCGGGCCGGTCGCGGCATCGAGCGCGTCGAACGCCGCCTCGGCGGCATCGGCCTCGACCTGGCGTTCGCGCAGCCGGGAAAGGGTGGCCTCGGCTTCTGCGAGGGTGCCTTCGAAAATCGGGGGGTTCTCGATGCGGCCGCGACGCGCGACCCGAACCGCCTCCGCCGCCCGGGCGATCCGCCGCCCCCGCTCGAGCTGTGAGAAGCTCATCTGCTGCTGCAGGACATGGCCCTTCAGATTGGCGATCTCGGCGGCAAAAAGGGCGCGAGCCGTTGCCGAGGCATCGCGTTCGGCCTCCAGGGTGGCGATCGCCTCCGCGGCCTCTGCTGCGAGATCCTCGCGGCCGGCCTCGATGGCGGCCACTGCGCGAGTCTCGAGGTCATCGATCCGCGCGCGGGTCGCCTCGAGACGCTGGTCCTCCTGGCTCTCTTGTGCGATGGCGACCGCCAGCGCCTTCTTGGCTCTGTCGAGCGCTCCCACGGCATCGCGCATCTGCTGATCGAGGATCACTAAGGCATTCTGCTCTGCGACTTCCTCGGCAATCGCCGCAGTGCGTCCTCGCACCAGGGTGATCATGGTCTTGAACATCCTTGCCTCCGGCATGAACATCGTTCAAGGCTTTGACATAAGCGATCCGTGAACGATGTTCAAGAAAATTTTTGAACATCGTTCACTTTCTCTACGGCGAGGAATTGATGGCAACCCAAGCCGACCGCTACACGGTGCTGAGAACGAGCTTGATCGATGCTGCCGAGCGTATCATCGCCGAGAGCGGGCTCGCGGCTCTGAGGACGCGCGACCTCGCCCGAGAGGTCGGTTGCTCAGTTGGAACGATCTATAATGTGTTCGAGCATCTCGATGAGCTCATCCTGTGCGTCGGATCCCGAACATTGGCCATGCTCGATACGGCGCTTCGAGCCGTCACATCCGCGAGCACTTATGATTCGCCCGAGGAGGCCATAGACGGCCTGTTGCGGCTCGCCCTTGCCTATCTCGAATTCGCCGCTCGCCATACGATCCGATGGCGGGCGCTGTTCGAACACCGTATGAGCGAGGCCCGTCCCTTGCCGGAGTGGTTCGTCGACCAGCAGCAGGTGCTGTTCCTACAGGTCGAGCGGCCGTTGCTCACGCTGCTGCCCGAGCTCGATGAGGCCGCGCGCCGGACCCTCGCGCGCACATTGTTCTCGGCGGTGCACGGCATCGTTGCCCTTGGCCTCGAGGAAAAGCTCGTGTCCTTACCCTTGCCCGATCTCCGCAGCCAGCTCACGGCAGCCGTGCGCGCTATCGCGACGGGTCGGGAAGAGCTGCGCTTGGTCGACCCGACCGCGTCGGTTTGATCGATTGCTGATTTAGCATATATATTGGGATTTGTCAATCTGTAAACGCTGCTTATCCAATATTCGCCTCGAAGCTCCCTAGTCTCTAATCGGCCCGACAAGGGCGCCGTAGACGAGCGGGCGCAGCAGATGGCGGTAATAGAGCCGCCGCTCGGGGGCCGTCATCATCGCGACGACGACGAGCTCTTCGACCGGGTCGATCCAGAACGAGGTGCCGAGGACGCCGCCCCAGAAATATTCGCCGACCGAACCCGGCAGCGGACAGCGCCCGGCGGCGGTGCGCACCGCAAAGCCGAGGCCGAAGCCGTAGCCCATCTCCGGCACGGGTGCGAGCGCCCCGAACCGCGGACGCGCGGTGTCTCCATAGGCACAATCGGGCGACAGATGATCGGCGGCCATCAGCGCCACGGTATTCGGCGCCAAGATACGGGTCCCGTCGAGCTCGCCGCCGTTCAACAGCATCTGGCAGAACCGCGCATAGTCGGCCGTGGTCGACACCGCCCCGCCGCCACCCGAGGCCCACCGGCCCGGGTTGGTGACATTACGCATCGGGGGCCGCGCTCCGGTCGAAGGATCGACCTGCGGCTCGGCGACACGCGCCGCCCGCTCACCCGTCGCGGCGAACCCGGTATCGCGGAGGTCGAGCGGCCGGCAGATCCGCGCATCAATGAAATCCGCCAGATTCTGACCGGACACGACCTCGACCACTCGGCCAAGCACGTCGGTCGACATGCTGTATTCCCACGTCGTCCCCGGCTCGAACATCAGCGGTAAAGAGGCGAGCTTGGCCACCATCTCCGCACTGGTCTGGTTCTCGGTCATCGGCTGGGCGTCGCGCCAAATCATCTGCACGGGCGAGTCGCCGAATGCCGCGTAGGTCAGGCCGGAAGTGTGGCGCAGCAGATCCTGCACCGTCATCACCCGCTTGGCCGGCACGCGCTCGGCGCCGACCGTACGATTTGAGAATTCCGGGAGGTACTCGGCGAGCGGGGCGGCAATCTGCAGTTTGCCCTCCTCCGCCAGGATCATCGCGGCGACCGAGGTCAGCGGCTTGGTCATCGAGGCGATCCGGAAGATCGCGTCGAGCTCCATCGGCGCCTTGGCCTCGCGATCGCGCCAGCCGAAAGCCTCGGCATAGGCAACGCGGCCACCGCGGGCGATCAGCACCACCGCCCCGGGAATCATGTTGCGCTCCACATCCTCACGGAACGTCGCCGAGAGGCGCGCGAGACGCTTCGCCGACAGCCCGACTTCCTTCGGACGATCGGCCTTTGGTAATCCGAGAGCGGTCATCTCAGTTCGCAAAGGCAGGTTCGGCGACCTTCGCCTTTTGGAACTCGGGCATGACCTCTTTCCCGAACCACTCCAGCTGTTCGAGGCAGACCGACTTGGGAACGCCGACCGAGAGGCTCACCGACACTCGGTCGAGACCCGGATAGCGCCGCTCGAGGCTCTTCAGGTGCTCGACGACCTGTTCGGGTGAGCCGCACAGGACACCGCCATTGGCGATCGCGTCCTCGATCCGCGGCAGCTTGGCATGAGGAGCGCGCTTCGGGTCGCGCATGATCTCGATTTGCTCGTCGCTCAAGGCCCGCACCAGCCGCAGCTCGCCGAACATCTTCATATTCTCTTCGTAGTACTTGGCCGCCTCGCGGATGCCCTGCTCACGGTTCTTGGCGAGGTAGAAGTGGAAGCCGAAGCACAGCCGCTCGCCCATTTCCAACTGCTGGCCGATCCGGGCGTGCGCCTCCTGCCAGGCGAGGACGACCCGATGCATCGCACCACCTTCGGCGGAGCCGCCGCCGATCAGCCCTCTGATCCCATGCTTGGCCATGAAATCCAGCGCCCGCGCGGTGCCGCCCTGGATCGGCTGCCAGCACTCGACCGGCAGCCTAAAGGGGCGGGGGACGACGGTCAGCTCCTTAAGGTCATAGCCGCGGTAGGGGACTTCCGGCGGCAAGGTGTAGTGCTTGCCACGATGCGAGAACGACTCGTTGTTGAACGCCTTGAAGATGATGTCGACCTGCTCCTCGAAGAGCTCGCGGTTGGCCGGCTGATCGAGCAGCGGCGACCCGAAGGTTTCGACTTCGCGGGTATGATAGCCTCGCCCGACGCCGAAGATGACCCGCCCGCCGGTCAGGATGTCGGCCGTGGCATAATCTTCGACGAGGCGCAGCGGGTGCCACATCGGGGTGATGTTGAAGCCGCAGCCGATCTTGATGTTCCGGGTCAGGTGGGCGAGGTGCAGTGCCGCCATCAACACGTTGGGAATGCACTCATAGCCCTCGTGCTGGAAATGGTGCTCGGCCATCCAGAAGGCGTTGTAGCCGAGGCGATCCATCAGCTTGGCCATCGCTTCGGCCTTGTCGAAGACGGTGGCGAGTTGCTCGTTCGCAAACCGGCGGTCGTTCACCGCGGTGCCGCCATACCCCGCATTCTCCATGTCGATGTGCCCGGCAAACAGGCTGTCGAATTTGGTAATCATGGGGAACCCTCCGGAAAAGTCGCCGATTCTTAACCCCATTCTAGACCAGGTTTGACGCCTGGCAACCCGTAACGCCCTCGGTCTCCTGCGGCAGACATACTGATCTGATATCCGACGTCTGCAACCATGGATTACATTCGCGATTTCGCATTACGCCATCTGCAGCGAATCTGCAGCAAAATCTCGCCAATAGGTTGAAGCTCCGGCTTGGCCTGGCAAGTTGGATCTGGCGAGGAATCGAGTTTCGCGCATTACGCGAGAGCTACCTTCATCCAACCTGATAATGCAGGTGGGATTCAGGCGCACACCCAACCTGCGGTGCTCGGTCCCGGTCCGCAACGGGTCCACGCGGCAACTGCCAGTGATCGGCAAACCTAATGTGCACCTATCTCATGCTGCCGATTTGTTAGAGAGTATGCATCTCGTACCACATTATTGCGATAATGTCAATAGAATCGCATGAGGCGGTACTGCCTCAGTTTGAAATCCTGAGCCTTCAATCAGGGCTTCGGCGGTTCAGGGGCCGGCTGCGGCGAGGGATTCGGTATCACAATGATTTGCGGCAGGGTCGGCGGCTGAGCTTGGCGGGTTGCGGTGATCGAGTTGGCGATGGCGCTCGTCTGCGCGGACATCTCCGCGCGCATAGCCCGGAACTCGTCGGAAAGGCGCTGCGGGATGGTGTCAATCTTCCCGTCGATACGGTTGATTTGAACGCCGAGGAAACCAAACCCGAAAACGGTCAAGGTAGCGAGAAGTCCTACCGCACCAGCGAGGATCGTAAAACTATGGCGCAGGCCGTCGAGCGCCCCTTTCAATTCACCAAGGCGGTTATCGACCGCTGAGCGCCATCCCTCATCCATGACGGTACCATGGGAGCCAACTCCGCCAGCGTCAACCGGCGAGCGCTCGGGCGGGGATCGGGAGATCGGCTCGCCAAGTCCGAGCGTTGTATCGCGGGCGGCCTCGCGCGCCCGTTGGCCCTGTTCGGCGCGCCTGACAAAATCATCGATCTCCGCTTGGGTAAACCTTCCGAGCCTCGTCAGTTCGTTGCGGAGTTGCTCCGGCGTGATCTCCATGGGGGGCCTCACACCGCTTCCATCCGCTCTCTCACGATGCCATGTTAGGGGCTATGCAAGACCGGTCAAGAAAGAAGCGTCCACGCGACCCGAACCAGCTCGCCAAGCTGATCGTCGATATCGCCACCGGACAGGTCGAGGATAAGCCAGCTTCGCGCCCTGAGGACGCCAGTAAGGACCCGGCTGCCGTATCACTCGGCAGGCGTGGCGGCCTGAAGGGTGGCAAGGCACGGGCTGATCGCCTCACCCCGGAGCAGCGCAGTGAGGCGGCGCGTAAGGCTGTTCAAGCGCGGTGGGCGAAATCACGAAACGATTCGTAACCGCGGCCGACCTGGTGGAATGTTGGGTCCGCGCAAATCGTGGAAGTCTGAAAGTTCTTCCTCGTACATCGCCAGCAACTTTTGAAGTTCCGCCGTTGAATAACCGAGTTGTTCCAAGTGCAAAGAGATCAGCTTCGGCATCAGGCTCGGTTGTTCTATCGGGAAGTCGAGCTCCGGAGGCTCCCGCAGCCTGATCTTGTGTATATTGAATTGCTGCCACAGATATCGTGCCTGATTGGCGTTTACGAAATGCAGTTGTTTCGCGCGGTAGAGAAGCGCGGCCATCGCGATCCGCCACTCCGGTTTCAGGTTCGCCAGAAGCGGCAGATCGACTCGTCGCCGTGAGAAGTACGGACGGATATCCTTTGCGGGCGCAAGGAACGCCCCGGCGAAAGCGTTTGCTTCGTCCTCCATGTGAAGCGTGGGCACGCGGTGCATTACAATGTGTCCCAATTCGTGCGCCAACGAGAATCGCATGCGATCGAAGGGCTGATCCCGGTTCAAGAAAATGCAAGGGGGCGTGCCAGGCGCCCGCAACGTGACGCCATCAATCGCGGCATCCCCAAGGTTCGCATGGATGACGAAGCAACCAGCCGCTTCAATATGTGAAGTCAGGTTCGGGATGGGGCCGGCCGGCATCAGCCAAGTTCGCCGCACGACGGCGGCGACGGCCTCAACATCGCCCTTGTAAGTCTCAATATCCAATTGCGGGATCGGGAATGTCGGCTCGTATTCCACCGCTCGAATGAGCCGGCGCAAATGCATCATCCTGATATTCAACTCGGCAAGTGCCCGGTCGACATCGTGCTGCGAAGCGGCTGCCTTCTTTCTCCACATCGACGGATGTACGCTAAGCGGCAGCCCATAAACATTGTCTGTCTGCTCGAAAAATTCGGGCGGAAATTTCAGAAACTCTGCCGCCCGGCGCTCAAAATCGGGCGATGGTTCGATGATGCCGTTTTCTACCCGAGAAACAGTAGACGCCTCGACGAACAGCCTGCGCGCCAGTTCGCGTTGGTTGAATCCGCGATACTGCCGCGCCAGCCGGAGCAGCTCGCCGTTGTATGCCATTGCTAGCTCCCTACTTGTCGTCTTTCTCCTTTTGTTTGACGACCGGTAGACGCACCACGTTGTCCGGGGGCGCTGGGGGGACCGGCGTTGTTGGAAGGAAGATTGGAGACCTACCCTCGTCTGAGAACGGATAGACCGGATACTGCCAAGCCGCGCGCTCACAATCGCGAGCTACAACCGAGATATTCGCAATCTGGGTTTCAAACGGGTTCAAAATATAGACGACGTCAACCCGGTCCAGATCAGGAATGCCCGGCAGCGTTTGCTGCGGGTCGATGAAAGCAAGAGACATCTGGGTCTCTATATTTCTGCTGATACCGCAGCCGTCGCCCATTTTTAGCCGAAAGACAAGACGTTGCTGTACCACGAAGTATGTGGTTTCTTGCCCATCTATGAGCCGGATGCCATCGTCTTCCGAAAATAAATTCGGAGCCAAGTTCATCATAAAGTTGTGCATTACGGTTGCGCGAGCGAAGCCTGCCACGGCCTATTTGCTTTTTCAACGAAAAAATTGCATGATCCGTTGCGGAATACGTTGATAATACGAGACTGGTCACGTATTATGTTCGTTATGAATAAGCTCCCTCTCGCCAAGCGCGCCCAAATCCTCTCGATGTTGTGCGAGGGATCATCCATGCGGGCAATCACACGGGTTACGGGGGTATCGCTCAACACAGTAACAAAGCTTCTCGTCGATGCCGGCAAGGCGTGCGCCGCCTATCATGACGAGCATGTGCGCGGTGTGAATGCGACCCGCATTCAGTGCGATGAGGTTTGGGCATTCTGTTACTCGAAGCAGAGAAACGTCACGACCGCCAAGGCGGCACCGGAAGGTGCGGGCGATGTTTGGACGTGGACGGCGCTTGAGGCGACCAGCAAGCTTCTCGTCAGCTACATGGTCGGCGGGCGGGATAGCGAATATGCAATGGCGCTTATGGACGACTTACGAGGCCGCTTGGCGACGCGCGTGCAGCTCACGACGGATGGGCACCGGGCCTATCTCAATGCGGTCGAGGAAGCCCTTGGCGATGATATCGACTATGCGCAACTCATCAAACTGTATGGCGAAGCGCCAGAGGCGGCCAAGGGCCGATACAGCCCCGCCGAATGCATCGGGGCCAAGAAGGAGCGGATCACTGGCAAGCCTGACGAGGCGCACGTCAGCACCTCCTACGTCGAGCGCAGCAATCTCTCAATCAGGATGCATTCGCGCAGGTTTACGAGATTGACGAATGCGCACTCGAAGAAACTCGCGAACCATGCTTGGGCTGTGGCGCTCCACGTCATGTTCTATAATTACGTTCGTATCCACTCGACGGTTCGCATGTCGCCAGCGATGGCCGCCGGGATCGAAGCTCGGCTTTGGGAAATGTCCGACATCGTGGCGCTCATCGATGCGCGCGAGGAAATGCCAACCCGGCCCGCGACCTATCGCAAGCGCGGCGGCGCCGCGGCTGGAATTTCAAACTGAGGCAGTACCCATGAGGCCCTTCCCTGTCGGTGGGTCGCAAGCGGACCTACTGGAATAGATTGCAGGCGCGGGCTATTGGTGCCGCGTTGATTTGCCCCGGCTCGGTGCGAAGGGCTATGGCGCGGCCAAAGCGAAGCCGTCGCCCGAGATGACTAAGGGTCTCTATCGGTGGCGCGTGGAGTGGGTAAATGTTGGAGAGCAGGACGCGCCTCGAGCCGCCGCGATGGAGCGCTGCAGGCTCGAGCGCCCTTTCGCGAGGTTGCCCCATGAAGCATGTCTCGGCAGTTCTGGTTATTGCCGCATTGTTTGTGGTTGCGGCGTCCGGCCGGGCGCAGGTTCAGCAAGGGGGACCAACCCCTTCAGCGCCGCCCGCCGATGCTCCTGTCGCGGCTGTTCCACCGGATACCCTCCGTCCCGCTGTGCCGCCACCGCACCCGGTGCGACGCGCTCCGAGCAGGCGCGCTTCGCGGTCGAGCGATCGCGTAGCCAATGAATTAAACCGCCAGGAGCTGAACCGCGTCGCGAGCGGAAATCGGCCCGCTTATGGACCGTCGGTGGCAGGGGCGCCTCCCTATTCGCCTTCACCCCCATGGTACCCGCCGCCGGGGCCGTATCCCTGGCCGTACCGGCCGATGCCGTGGTATCCGCCACCGATGTGGTACCCACCACCCGCGTGGTAGCCGCGAGCCCGCTTCCAAGCGCGGACCGACGGTACTCGGCCTGATTTGGGCGCCGAGGCAATCTCCGATGAAAGATGCCGGCTCCGCCCGCCAAACACGCGGGGGATCGATGAGGGTGAGGAGGGAGGGTTCGAGGTAGCGGCCCGCCGGGCGACACAATGCGCTTCACCTTGCTGAATGCCGGACCTATCCTGCGGCGGGCTTCTCGACAGATTAGCCGATCATAATTGCGAGCCGCTGCGACGAGGGAAAGCACGGCTGCCGCATCGCTGGAGGACTCGACCATGGCAAGACTTCCGCCCATCACCAGCAAGGATCAGGTCGCGGCCGAGCATCAGAAGGTGTTCGATTCGATCGTCGCGAGCCGCGGCGCGGTCCAGGGACCGTTCACGATGTTCCTGCACAG
>WNFR01022652.1_pt1 | contig 11846 bp, 5 predicted proteins | sample 5400221 | NCBI WGS metagenome assembly WNFR01 (sample SAMN13153357, study PRJNA577476) | soil metagenome | isolation source: 40 cm soil under Madrone tree | place: USA:California | collected 2016-06-14 | reverse complement strand
CTACCATCTCACCAGCAACAGTGATGGGCAGTATGTCGCGCCCGACCTTCCGATTGGGCACTACAACATTAAGGTCGAAGCCGCGGGATTCAAGGTCGCAGAGCAGAAAGGCGTGGTCTTGCAGGTTGGTGATCGCATTCGCCTGGATTATCAGATGGCCATGGGCGGGGCCAGTGAAACCGTAACGGTAGAAGCCAATGCCGTGCACGTGCAAACGGATACTGGCGAAGTCAGCAACGTGATCACCGACCAGCAGTTGGCGCAACTCGCGGTGAACGGGCGCAGCGTTTACCAGCTTGCTCAGTTGACGCCTGGCGCATCGAGCACGATCAACAATTTCGTCAACACGCCGGTCGGCGGAGACTCCAACGTTGAATTCAACGGCATGCGTCAGAACCACAACATCTATTTGCTAGATGGTGGCGAAGATGACGACCGCGGTGGCGCAGGCGGCATGAGCATTGCGCCGTCTACGGATGCGATCGCGGAGTTTCGCGCGCTGACATCGAATTACAGCGCTGATTACGGCCTTTCTTCGGGTGCTACGATGACCATGGTGCTCAAATCCGGCACAAACACGCTGCACGCCTCCGCATGGGAATTCAATCGTAACGATGCCTTCGACGCTCGTGGCTTCTTTAACCCCGCCCCCAACAAGCTTGCCAAACTGAGACTAAACGTCTTCGGTTTCAACGTCGGTGGCCCCGTTACCTTCGGGAAGTTGTATAACCCCGAGCGCAAGAAGACCTTCTTTTTCTACAACATGGAATGGCGGAGGCTGATCCAGGGGAATACCAACACCGCACAACCGGTCCCGATCCCGGCCACCTACGGCGGGAACTTTACAGGGTTCCTTCCAGCAGATGCGAAGGACGTTAACAACATTCCGATTCCTAATTCTGGCTTGCACGCTCCTTGCGCAAATCAAATTTCATCGACTCAGCAAGCTATTTTTGCGAGCGCTGGACAGGCGCTCAGCACTCCAGACGCCTCTGGGAATTGCACACCAAACACTAAGGTGGGGGTAGCGCAGAATCCCACTTTCGTCCCCTTCAATGCCAACAGGCTTCCGTTCGTAGACGGGAACGCTGCAGCGTTGGCGAATGCCGGCATTTTTCCGGCGCCGACCAGCGGGAATCAGTTTCTCGGCAGCGTTAACACTCCCACGAACCTGAAGGAAGAGGTCGTTCGCATTGATCACAACTTCACCAGCAAGTTTTCAGTATTCGGCCACTTTATCGCTGAGCAGGTCACACAGGGGTATGCGATCAGCCAATGGAGCGGAGCCAACGTGCCCACCGTCGGCGACACATTTGGCAATCCGTCGTATAGTGCTGTCATCCATACGACGTATACCATCAGCCCGACTCTCCTGAATGAGGTTGCTTTCAATTACAACGGGAACCGCATTAATATCATCCCGCAGGCGGGGGCGGGCTTGGCAAGCTTGGCGCTTCCCAGCGGCTACAATTCTGCGAACTCCCGCTTGTTCAGTGGGCCCAACAACCTGAATCGCATTCCCAATATTGACTTGAAAGGGTCAACTGGCACGCAGTTCGAGATTTCCAGCTGGCCGTGGCGAAACAAGGCCGACGACTACCAGATTCGCGACGATCTCTCCTGGACAAGGGGAGCCCACCAACTCAGGTTCGGCTTTAGCTGGGCGCTCTACAAGAAGGTTCAGGACCTCTTCGGTCAGACGCAGGGCGGGTTCAACTTTGACGGCACCTTTACCGGGAACGACTTCGCTGACTTCCTGCTCGGATACTCCAAGTCGTACCAGGAACTTGCTGTGCAAGACCACGGCTTGTGGAACAACGTGTCGTGGGCTTCCTACGTTCAAGACAACTGGCGCGTGAATCGTCGGCTGACCCTCAACCTCGGGCTACGCTGGGACGGTGTGCCGCATACCTACGAAGCGAACGACCGCATGGGTAACTTCTACCCCGAGCTGTATGATCCAGTCAAAGCCGCATCCATGAATCCCGATGGAACGATCAAGTCTACCAGCCTCGGTCTGGGCTTCAGCCCGAACCCGATTCTCGCGGGCGTTCCCCTCTATCTAAATGGCATCGGTATTCCGGGCCAGAACGGTATACCAAAGGGTTTGGTTGACAATCACTGGGGGGCGTTTGGCCCGCGTCTCGGATTCGCCTACGACCTCAACGGTCGGGGAAAGACCGTTGTTCGCGGCGGTTTTGGCATGATGTACGAGCGGATTCAGGGCAACGACATGTACGATGCCGGTCCGAACATTCCGTTCAGTTTACAGGTCAATACGCCAGGGCCTGTTGAACTCGACAATCCGAGCGTTACTCTCTCCACGGGCATCGTCCATACCGCCGCCAATCTGCCGATCAACCCGGCCAGCATCACTGGTTTGAACAGGCAAGCGTACAAATTGCCCACCAGCTACCAGTGGAGCCTTGGCGTGCAGCACTCACTCAGCACCAAGACTGTCGTGTCCTTGGTTTATGTTGGCAATACGAATCGCTTCCAGAGCGACCGCACGGAATACAACTTGCCCTTGCAATCTGCCCTGGCTCCGATTATCAACGGCGTCGGCGGGGCGAACTACAACACCGCGCCAGGTCTGCCGTTTCCGGGCTTCCATTCCATCCGTCTTTCCACCAACGAAGCCAATTCTCATTACCACGGGTTGCAGCTCGACGTGAACTCGCAAGTCGGCCGCGATCTCTATCTGCGCGCCTTCTATACGTATTCGAAGACAATTGATCCAGGGACAGGCAACACGGCCGGCACCAATGGCGGCAGCGGGGGCCAAGATCTGCAAAACGTCTCTAATCCTTACTTGGGTTGGAGATACGACGTAGGGCCCAGTGGCTTTGACCGCACCCACATTGCCGTGGTCAATTTCATTTACGACATCCCGCTCTTGCGCGGGACACAGAGCAGGCTCCTGAAAACGGCGCTCGGCGGCTGGCAAGTCTCCGGCATCGTCACCATGGAGTCAGGCCTACCGGTCAACATCGGTCTCACCGGCGGCCAGGCTGGTAACGCCTTGCCCAACGCCACCAACCGTCCCAACCTCGTCGGCAAAATTTCCTATCCGAAGACGGTCGGAGTTGGGAACCAGGTCATCCAATATCTTGATCCGTCCGCCTTTGCGCTTCCGGCGGTAGGTGCTTTTGGCAACTTCGGCCACAACGCTGTGCGCGGTCCGGGCCGCGACAACTGGAACCTGTCGCTGTTCAAGAACTTCGTCTTCAGTGAAACTCGCGGCAGCCGGCTGGAATTTCGCGTCGAGACTTTCAACACGTGGAATCACACCCAGTTCAACCAAGTCAGCAGCAACTTTGGCTCGAGCAATTTCGGCCAGTACACCTCTGCCTTTGACCCGCGCATTATGCAGCTCGCGTTGAAGGCGTACTTCTAACCGAACCGTTTCCGGCCCCATCCGCGTGGGTCGTGTGGTATCACAGTCGCGGAGGAGCGGGTTTTTTGCCTGCTCCTCCGCGTTTTGCTGCAGAGACCTGCACTCGCACCGACAAGGTACGGGAAGGTTCGAGTTTTTTCGATTGCTAGAATGAGCCAGTCACAGCAAACCTCGCTCCTCCGGGTTCCGCACCTAGCGTCGATACTGATCTGCCTTTTCGTCTCGCCCCTCTCCTCTCTCTGCCAGGACAGCGGCGCCGAAGGAACTATGCTCCGTGGCGACCGAGCGGAAATTTCCGTCACCCTGCGCGACAGCTCAGGAGAACCTATCTCCGCACCGGCATCCGTCAAGCTTTACCACGACGGAATCCTGCTGGACCAGAAAGCAGCCTCGCGTGGTCGCGCCTTCTTCGTGCCCCGAACGCTTGGCAATTTTGCCGTCATAGCAGAAGCAACGGGATACAAGGCCGGACAAAAAGATTTATCTCTGAACGTAGCCGTGAAAACTGAGGTCGACGTTTACCTGCAGTCGTCCGCGAACGATACCATTGGAGTCCCCGGCAAACCGCTGCTCGCTCCCAAAGCCAGGGAAGCCTTCGATAAAGGGTTGCAAGCCATCAACGCCAACAAGCTGGATGAGGCGGAGAAGTACATCGGTCAAGCGATGAAGCTCGCCCCAGGCCATCCCGACGTGCTTTTCCTTCAGGGAGTCTTATACCTGAATCGCCGAAATTGGCCACAGGCACAGACCGTTCTGGAAAAAGCGACACAGATGGATCCCGCTAACCCACGCGCGTTCGCTGCCCTGGGAATGGCGCTTTCCAATCAGCGTAAATACGAAGAGGCCATCCCTCCGCTCGAGAAATCGCTTCAGTTGGACGCTAGTGGTTGGGAAACGCAATGGACCTTGGCGAAGGCGTATTACTATCACGAACAGTATGGGGAAGCGTGGAAAGCATCGCAGCAAGCTCTCGCTGACTCGAAAGGGCAAGCGCCCCAAATCGAGCTTCTCGTTGCCCAGTCACTCACTGCTCTCGGACAGTATGAAGGTTCGGCGAAGACTCTGCGCGAATTCTTGAGAGATCACAGCGACCGCCCCGAAGCCGCCACGGCACGCCGTTGGCTGGATGGTTTGGTGAAAAACGGAAAAATCCGTCAGGAATAGCGCGCCACGAGCCACAACTCACAAGAAATGGGTACACTGCTTCTGTCGCGTTCAAATTCCTCGCTATGAATATTCGGAAAATACACTGCGCCGCCGCATTGTTCCCATCCGAAGCCGTCGCCCTTGAGCAGCAGGGGAAACTCGCGGAAGCCGAAGGAGCCTGGAGGCAGATCACACAAGCCAGCCCGCGTGACGCCGTCGCATTTGCGAGCTTAGGCCTGGTCCTGGCGAAACAAGGAAAGTTTCAAGAGGCGGTTTCCGCTTATAAAAAGGCCGGAGCTCTCAATCACAATCTGCCGGGCCTTCAGCTCAATTGGGGCCTGGCGGAATTCAAACAAGAGCATTTTGAGGCTGCGATTTCTCCTCTAAGCGCCGCGCTGGCGGCTGATCCTCAAAACATGCAGGCGCGTACGTTGCTCGGCCTGAGTTGCTACGGCGCCAAGCGTTTTGCGGAAGCCGTGAAGTATCTTGAGTCGGCTACCAAGTCGGACCTGGCAAATACAGAATTACACCGCGTTCTGGCGCAGAGCTGCTTGTCCGCCAAGGAATACTCCTGCGCGCTTGCGGAATTCCGCCAGATTCTCGAGCAGGATCCAGACTCCGCAGCCGCGCACATGCTGAGTGGGGAAGCGCTCGACGGCTTGGGCAGAACTGTAGAAGCCATTCCGGAGTTTGAGGCTGCCGCGAAGGCGGCGCCCCGGGAGCCCAACGTCCATTTCGGTCTCGGCTATCTCTACTGGAAGTTGCACAAGTACGACGAAGCCAAGACCGCGTTTGAAACCGAGCTCAGCATCGATCCCGGCCATGCGCAATCTCTCGCTTACCTGGGCGATATCGAACTGAAGAAGAATGCCCCAGACAAAGCGCTTCCTCTGCTCCAGAAAGCTACGAAGATGAGGAATGACCTTCGCGTAGCCTATCTGGATATCGGGGCCATTCTTTCGGACCAGAAAAAATACCCCGAGGCTCTCGCCGCCCTTCGACGCGCCGAGAAATTGGACCCCGGTCAGCCCGATGCCCATTACCGGCTCGCCCGTTTGTACCGCGCCATGGGAAACACGGCAGCGGCCGAAAGGGAATTCGCCAAGGTCAGCGAATTACGGGATAAGGCCGAAGACTTGGCTCCCAAAATGGCCTCGCCCCCAGCGTCCTCTCCTGAGTAGGCTGTGCGCGGTCCGCTCTCATGGAAATCCGCCGATTTCCTTGACTTCCAAGAACCCGTGATCAACTAGGAGATCTTTGAAACCGCAGCGAGTGTCAAAAACAAGGCGGGTACTAGGCCCTCAGCGAAACTCCCTAGCGGAGCTATAGAGCGGCTCTCCCCCGGGCGGGCTGCCGCAAATACCGCGAGCAGCCTTAGAATAACAATATTTTTCTCCGGAATATCATTATTTTCGCTTGACAAGCATTCGGAGCAGGGCTATATATCAGCGCTAGTAGAAAAGTATTACGTCCTTTCCAATAGTTTTTTTGGTGGTGGGTCCTTAACTCAATCAGGGTGGGTTGAGTAGGAAAGTTCACTAGATCAGCCGCATCGCATTCTCTCTGTGCGTGCGCCTGCCCCCAAGTGAACTAATTCTGCGAGGTGGGTAAAAGAATGAAGAATCAAGCGTCTCTCTTGTCCGGCGTAGATCTCAATTTCCGCACAATCTTAGTGTTCTGCTGCGCGTTGCTGTTGATGCTTGGAGCTTCCAGAAGCGTGCAAGCGCAAGTCACGACCGCCGCCTTGCGCGGCAGTGTCACGGACGGTCAAGGCGCTGCTATTTCGGGCGCTGAAGTGACAATTACCAATGTAGAGACCGGCTTCACGCGGACGGTAACGTCCGGGGCCGACGGCGAGTACAACTTTCCCGACCTCCCTCTAGGTTCCTACAGGCTTCGGGTTGCCCATTCGGGTTTCAAGACCGGACAACAAACCGGAATCATTCTTCATGCCAACGACAGCTTGGTGATTAATGTCGCTCTGAATGTAGGCGCCGTGAGCGAAACCATTACAGTTGAGGCCACACCCATTGCGGTTGAGACTACGAGCGGCGAACTGTCTGGCCTCATTCAGAGCAGTCAAGTGGCCGAGCTACCCTTGAACGGGCGGAATTTCATGCAGCTCTTGACCTTGGTCCCTGGTGTGGCTCCCGCTGAGGCCTTTAGCATCACGAATAAGGGGCTGAAGGGAGCCTCGGACGTTTCCGTTAGTGGCGGCCCTTCCAATGGCAATCAGTGGCTTGTAGACGGTGCGAATAATAACGATACTGGCTCGCAGCGCACCATCCTCATTTATCCTTCTGTCGACGCGATCGAGGAATTCAAGATCGAGCGGAACAGCTACGGTCCTGAGTTTGGTCTCTCGGCCGGTGGGCAGGTCAGTATTATCACCAAGGGCGGGACTAATGATTTTCACGGTGGTGTGTTTTACTCCGGACGAAATGACAAGCTGAACGCTTATGATACCGAACTAAAGGCGGGCTGCCCGACCTGCGCGAAGAACAAATTCCGCGGGAACGACTACGGCTTCAACGTGGGCGGCCCGATCAAGAAAGATAAAGTCTTCGTTTTCTATTCGGAAGAATGGAACAAGCGAATCGAAGGCTTGGTCCGATCCGCTCGCGTACCGACAGCCGCCGAGAGAACTGGCGACTTCTCGGCCATCGCTGCTTGCCCCGCGTCCGCTGGCAACAAAGCAAAGGGACACAACGATCTCGGCTTCCCGATCGATCCCGTTACCGGGGCGCCCGCGCTTCACGACCCCGCCGGACTCGTCGGCAATCAGTCCTTTGGTGCCTCTCTGCCGACCGCTCGACAGGTGCCCTCGTCACTTAGCACGGCCTTCATGAGCATGTTTCCATCGCCGACACTTTCAGATCCTTGCGCGTCCACTAACTGGACAAAATCCCTTGGCGTGCCCACTCCATGGCGTGAGGAGAATGTTCGTGGCGACGTCAATCTCACTAAGAGCCTCAGGCTCATGATGCGTTATACACAGGATTCGTGGCAGCTCGGTCCTCCCTCGGCCGGATTCGGATGGGGGAGCAACTCCTTAGGCATGATCGACGAGTCATGGACGCAGCCGGGGAAGATAGCCACCGTCAAGTTGAGCAAAACCATAGGCTCCACCATGGTCAATGATTTCCAGTACAGCTTCTCCCAAAACAAGATCACAATTAACCCAACGAATGTTCCGCTCGAACAGTCTCTGAACAATGCCATTCCCACTTTCTTCCCACTGTCCGGGAAGCTCTACGGGGATAAGGGTCCCAGCGTTTGGTTTCAGGGCGCTACCAACATGCCAGGTGTTTGGACGATTGCTCCCTGGGCTAATGAGCAGGACCTGAACACTTGGCAGGACGATTTTTCAATGGTGAAAGGCAGGCACACGCTCAAATTTGGTGGCTCTTATAGTAGAAACATGAAGGATGAGCAACAGTCTAACTCTGAATTTGGGACCTTAGGTGGACCCGTCGGTTTTAACGGTTGCAATGGCAGCATCACTGGGGCCTGCCCGAATAGCACCGGCAACACCACTGGATATAACGTTGCCGATTATCTGCTACAAAACATGGCCGTCAATTTGACGGAATCCAACACAATTTTCGTTGGCAAGCATCGCTGGCAGAATACCGAATTCTATGCAGGCGATACTTTTCGCCTGACCAGCCGCTTGACAGTCGTCTACGGGTTCCGCTGGTCGTTCCTCCCGAACCCCTACCTTGCTGATGACCGTTACACGATCTTCAGTCCTACCGCTTTCAATTCGGCACTCGGAACTGCTCCTTGTAATGGACTCCTCTACTCGCCAGGCTTGAACTCTAACCCGTGCCCAGCGGGAACAGGAGGCACCGCCGGGCCAAACCGCGCTCTGTGGAACAACAATAATCATCTAATTGCTCCCCGACTCAGCTTGGCGTGGGATCCGACAGGTCGCGGCAAATGGGCTATTCGCGCCGGCGTCGGCCAGTTCTTCAATCGCGACCGCCTGTACACACTTCAGATCTCCGGATCGAATCCTCCATTCATCGGGAACTTCAGCTCGACGAACGGGCGTTTCCTCAATGTCGATCCGACCACCGCTGCCGGACAACCAGCTGCCTGTGCCCCCAATTGCTTTAGCACTGGTCTAGGGCACCCGAGCATTGGAAACGACCTCGGCAACCAGATGCCAAATAGCTGGCAATTCAATTTGAGCGTCCAAAGAGAGCTTTGGAAAGACGCCGTCTTGGAAGTGGGCTACGTGGGGAATCGCAACCTGCATTGGCAGATCCGGCAGGATGTTAACGCCGTTGCCCCCGCGAACCGCTTGGCCTATTTCCAAGACCAAGGATGTTCTGTGGCGATCTGCGGTCTATCGAATAGCGATGCCCGCGCTGCGCTTCGGCCCTTTGGAGCCGCGGTGCAAGACAATGGCATCAACTACTACGCACGCAATGGCCAGTCCAACTACAACTCACTGCAGAGCTCGTTTAACATGCACTTCACGCGCAACTCTATATTCCAGGCTTCTTACACGTGGTCCAAGCTCATTTCAGACACTCAGCTGATTGACTCGCCCACATACAACGTGGACTTCTACAATCCGCGCGCCAACCGTGGCCCCGATCTACTCAACCGGCCCCACATTTTTGTGGCCAACGTAATTTACAATCTGCCGGCCTTGCAGAACCAAAACAAGTTAGTTCGAGGCACCGCTGGCGGATGGGAGCTCAGCACGATCCTAAACCTCGCCTCTGGGCCCTCGCTGACTCCTGTAATAGGCTCCGATTATGCTGGCATCGGCGACTCAGGTGCCCAGCGGCCCATGCGTGTGCCGGGTCAGTCATGCCGTGCAAGTGGCGGCAATGGCAGACAGTGGTTCAATCCCAACGCCTTCACCTTAAACGGCCTCCAGATCGGGCAAATCGGCAATTCCGGTGTTGGGATCTGCTCGGGGCCGGGCAACAGTGACGTAGACCTTTCACTTCGTAAGAATTTCAGAATCACGGAACGCATTAAGATGCAGTTCCAGATGGATTTCTTCAATCTATTCAATCATCCACAATATCAAGCCAGTGCGATTAGGATGAACTGGGACTTCAACACTCCAACCCGAACCCCGGGCGCAGCCTCATCCGCACTATACGCAGACAAAAACGGCAATCCCATCTTCCCGGCTTCCGCTGTGCCTGGCTTGACCGGCTGCAACGGCTCTAGTCGATTGGCAGATCCCAACGGTACTGCTGCGGAGACTCTGTGCGCCGCATCTATCATCAACACCACATTCAATCCTGGTCAAAATTTCGGCCTCGCAACGCAAACGCGCGAGAACGGATGGCGCCAGATTCAATACGGACTTCGGTTCACCTTCTAACCGGGAGAACAGAAGAAGATCGCAAAAGCGTCCCGCCAGCTGAACCGTTGGCGGGACGCTCCATTTTTCAACCTCAGGATTCAGGGTCTAGCGAGGTTTGTTCGCCAATAAAAAATCTCCCTGCGTTAGAATGGAGCAATGTTCGGTAATCCCTTAGGGCGTTTCCTGTTACATTTGTGTGTCTCGGTCTTTGTTTCAGTTGCCCCCCAGTTGGTCTACGCGCAGGCCGGCGGCCCGCAGCGCGTTCCCGTCCCGCCCCCCCTCGCCAAGCCGAACGCCTCCAAGCCCAAAACGGATCGCAGCGTCCTTGCTCCCATTCCTGCCTTCAAAGACGTCGCGAAACAACTCGGCGTCACCGTTCCCCACATCGCCGCTCCCGAAGCGCACTACGTCATCGATTCCACGAGCGGGGGCACCGGCCTCTTCGATTGCGATGATGACGGCCGCCTCGATATCGTCCTCGTGAATGGTTCGACCGTCGAGCGCCTGCAACAAGGCGGCGATCCCATGGTCACCCTTTACCATCAGGAACCGGACGGCTCCTTCAAAGACATCACCGCCGCCGCCGGCCTGACGCGCAAGGGCTGGGGAATGGGTGTCGCGGTCGCTGACTTCGACAACGACGGCAAGCTCGATCTATTCGTCACCGGCTACACCGGCAGCGTCCTCTACCACTCAACAATCTCCCGCAGTTCGGCAGCAACAAATTCTGCCGCTTCAAAGGCATCCTCGTCCAATGCGGTCCCTGGGGCCTCGAAGGCGAAAGCGACTTCCTCTATCACAATCGCGGCGACGGCACCTTCGAAGAAGTCTCCGTCAAAGCCGGCGTCCACGACGATATCGGCTATTACGGCCTCGGTGTAATGTGGGTCGACTACGACGATGACGCCTGGCCCGATCTTCTAGTCGCCAACGACTCCGTCCCCAACTACCTCTACCACAACAATCACAACGGCACCTTCACCGACGTCGGCATGCTCACCGGAGTGGCCCTCAGCGGTGAGGGCATGGAACTCGGCAACATGGGCGTCGATTGGGGCGACTACGATCACAGCGGCCGCCTGAGTTTTTTCGTCACCCACTTCGAGGAGCAGCCCAACTCCCTCTATCGCAACATGGGCGCGAAAGGGTTTGACGACGTAAGCTGGACCTCCGGAGTCGGCCAGCCCAGCTACCCGTACGTGGGCTGGGGCACCGCCTTCTTCGACATGGACAACGACACGTGGCTCGACCTGTTCGTCGCCAACGGCCACGTCTATCCTCAGATCGACATGATCGACGTCGGCGCCCGCTACAAAGAGCCTATGCTCCTCCACCGCAACAACCGCGACGGCACCTTCGACGAAGTCTCGAAAGAAGCCGGTCTCCAGGCCATGCCGCTAAAGTCCCGCCGCGGCGCCGCCTTCGGCGACATCTTCAACAACGGCAATATCGACATTGTCCTGCTGAATGTGGGCGAGCCGCCCTCCGTTCTTCTAAACACGAATCGTGACCCATATCACCGCGTCCTCTTCAAGCTGATCGGGACCAAAAGCAACCGCGCCGCCATCGGTGCGCGCGTCACCATTCGCTCCGCCGGCGTAAAGCAATTCAGCGAAGTCCGCAGCGGCGCCAGCTATCTCTCACAAAACGACCTCCGCCTGCATTTCGGGCTCGGCACTGCGTCCAAAATGGAGTCCGTCGAAATTCGTTGGCCCAACGGCACGACAGAAACGCTGCAGAACCTCGCCGCCGATAATATCTACACTATCGTCGAGGGCTCCGGCATCCGCGACACGAAACCTTTGCCACCCCCAGGGGCCGCGCCGATGGGCCGCCAGTAAACGATTAACCCATGTCGCTTTTTCGCAAAACTACTGGCTCCGTTCTCCCCGTCGCGAAAATTACCTTGGTTCTAGTCCTCGGTCTCGCGCCGGTAGCTGTTACGGCGCAAAATCCCGGTGAAGT
>WNFR01006615.1_pt1 | contig 11847 bp, 10 predicted proteins | sample 5400221 | NCBI WGS metagenome assembly WNFR01 (sample SAMN13153357, study PRJNA577476) | soil metagenome | isolation source: 40 cm soil under Madrone tree | place: USA:California | collected 2016-06-14 | reverse complement strand
GAAGACCTGTAAGATGCCACGACAATCCCGCCGATGTGGCGAAATGGCAGACGCAACGGACTTAAAATCCGTTGGGCTTTTAAAGGCCCGTGCCGGTTCGAGTCCGGCCATCGGCACAAAATTAATCATCTCTCCGCCCGATCCATATATCGATGCAAGGCAAAACCGAACGGCTGCTTTTTATTCCAGTGATTCTTGGGACCGCGCGTCAGGGAAGAGAAAGCGAACACGCCGCGCACTTCGTTTTTGAACGAACAAAAGCACGCGCCGGCGTCGAGACGGAACTGATCGACGTCCGTGCTCTTCCGATGCGGCTCGATGACGCGGGCGAACAAATGAAAGACCCGGCGTTTTCAGCGACCGTCGAACGTTGCGATGGGCTCATCCTCGTGACGCCGGAATACAATCATGGCTACCCCGGATTGTTGAAGCACGCGCTCGACATGAATTTGAAAGAATATATTCATAAGGTGGTCGGAATTTGCGGCGTCTCCGCCGGACCATTCGGCGGTGCGCGCGTGATCGAACAACTTCTTCCCGTCGTGCGGGAGCTCGGCCTCATCGCGATTTTCGAGGACGTCAATTTTGGAACCGTCCAAAACCTTTTTGATGAAAAAGGCAAATTGCTCGATCAAGACTACATCCGACGCGTCGATAAATTTTTAAATGAGCTGATTTGGATGGCACGGGTACTCCGGCACGGTCGCGAGAATATCGCGCCGATTTGAGTGCGCCTCTGATTGTCGATGGAAAGATCGATCGAAACTCGAATGGCTCAGCTCCGCCTTCGCGAAAGCGACCTGGAAGAAACTTTCGCGAGATCGTCCGGGCCTGGTGGACAGAACGTAAATAAAGTTTCAACCGCCGTGAGGCTGCTTCATCGGCCGAGCGGAGTTAGTGTCACGGTGCAGGACTCGCGCTCACAAGCGCAAAATCGCAGGCTAGCGCGTGAGCGGTTACTCGACGCGGTTGGACAAGCCGAACAAAAGCGGCGCGCGGCCGAAATTGCACAGCGCGAAAAAACGCGTCGTCGCCGCTCGGCGCGTCCGGCTGAGCTCAAAAGACGCATTCTTGAATCTAAGCGGAAACGAGGCGTGCTAAAGAAACAGCGTGGGAAGATCGACATGTAGGGGACAAACGTCCCGTAGAAGCCTTCTTATTTCGGGCACGAGATACAGCCGGTTGAGTCCTGGAATTCTTCTCTTTTAATACATCTGGCAAAGCAATTTGTGACGAATTGTTTGTGAAGAAATAATTCACACTATGAAAAAATCGATCATTCTTACTTCTGTGCTTTCGGTGCTTGCTATGATGCTGATCTCCTGCGCAAGCGAACCCGAGACAACCACAACGACGACGCGTGAGACTACGGTAGCGGCACCGCCCCCACAGACGACCATCACAACGCATCAGACCAGAAGCGGCTACTAAGTCGAGAACGAGCGCAAACTACATATTCGAAAAGGAACACGCTCCCCGTGTTCCTTTGTTTTTCACTAAGGGCCGATCGGCTCGGCTCTTTAGATACGCCGCAATGGTGGGCAATCCGGCTACGACTTCTCAACTGGTAGCTCTGCGGTTTGTGCTTCTTCTTCCGCTTGGCTGACAACCGGCGCGATCGCTTGAAGCTTCTCTCCGTTCCGCAAATCCATCAACTTCACGCCCATGGTGTTTCGGCCAACAACGCGGATTTCTCCTACGCGCGTCCGCACCATTTGGCCTTTCGTTGTGATGAGCATGAGCTCATCTTTATCGGTGACGGTCAACGCTCCCACGACCTTGCCGGTTTTCTCGCCGGTCTTCATAGTGATGATGCCCTTGCCGCCGCGTCTTTGTTTACGATAATCATCGAAAGGCGTACGTTTGCCGATTCCATTCTCGCCGGCGACGAGCAGCATCGCGTTCAGATCGACAATCGCGGTGGCGACAACATGGTCCTTTTTGTCCGGCCGAATTCCCCAGACGCCGACCGTATTTCGGCCTTGGTCGCGTAACTGCTCTTCATGAAAGCGGAGACTCATACCTTCTTTCGTGATGAGCACGATCTCGTTGTTGCCGTTGGTTAGTTTGGCGTCGATCAAGCGATCGCCCTTCTCGATCTGAATGGCGATGATCCCGCCCTTGCGAACATTTCGATAATCCGAAAGATTGGACTTCTTAACGATACCGGATTGCGTTGCGAAAACGATGTGGAGGTTTTCGTCCCATGTCTGATCAATAACGTTCGGCCCGGTTCCGGATTTCTTGGATTGAACACGGATAGTCGCGGCAATTTTCTCGTCGGGGCGCAGATCGAGAAGATTCGCGATTGAGCGGCCCTTGGCCGCACGGCCCATCTCCGGAATTTCGTAAACTTTTTCAACGTAGGCGCGCCCCGATTCCGTAAAGAACATCAGGTAATCGTGCGTCGTCGCGGTAAAAAGATGCTGGACGAAATCGCCTTCCTCCTCTTCGGTTGCGCCTTCGCGGGTGGACATGCCGATGACGCCTTTTCCTCCGCGGCGTTGCGCGCGGAATGCACTGACCGCTGTGCGTTTGATAAATCCGCCGTGGGTGATGCTGATAATGCACCCTTCGTTCGCGATGAGATCCTCCATGTTGATCTCGCCTTCGTCAGCGATGAATTCAGTTAAACGCGCCGAGCCGTGTTTGTCGCGAAGTTCGCGCAGCTCTTTCTTGATGATGGTGAAAACGCGCGACTCTTTCGCGAGGATGTCGCGCAGGTCCTTGATTGTGCCGATTAGTTCCTTGTATTCTTTGTCGATCTTGTCCCGTTCGAGCCCGGTCAACTGATATAGGCGAAGATCGAGAATTTGATTCGCCTGGTGCTCGCTGAAGGCGTAACGGCCTTCGACTAGCCGTGCTTCGTTGCGAATCAGGACGCCGATTTGCTCGATTTGCCTTCTCGTAAATTCGAAAGCGAGTAATTTTACTCGCGCTTCGTCTCGATTGGCCGATCCGCGAATGATTCGAATGAATTCATCGAGATTAGCCAGCGCGATCAGGTAACCTTCCAGGGTTTCAGCGCGCTCTTCCGCTTTGCGCAATTCAAAACGGGTCCGGCGCAGCACGACTTCGCGGCGGTGTTCGATGTAGCAGGCGTTTGCTTCCTTGAGCGAAAGTAGTTTGGGCCGTCCGTGATCGATCGCGAGCATGATTACTGCGAAGGAGCTTTCCATCGCCGTGTGTTTGTAAAGATTGTTGATGACGATCTTCGGATTCGCGTCGCGCTTTAGCTCGACAACCACACGTGTATTTTCATCGGATTCGTCGCGAACAGCGCTGATGTCGGTGAGCACTTTTCCATTTACCAGCTCCGCAATGCGTCCTACCAGCGTTGCGCGATTAACGTTGTACGGAATTTCGGTAATAACGATTTGTTCCCGGCCGCCCTTGAGTTCCTCTACACCGGCTTTGCCGCGCACTTTCATGCTGCCACGACCCGTTTGGAGATATTGATTGACTCCGGCGAGGCCGAGAATGACGCAGCCGGTTGGGAAATCCGGCCCTTTTACGTGTTTCGTCAAACCCTCGAGCGTGATGTCGGGGTCATCGATCTGCGCACAAATGCCGTCAATCACTTCAATGAGGTTGTGCGGCGGAATGTTCGTCGCCATGCCGACCGCGATGCCGGTCCCGCCGTTAACGAGAAGATTTGGAAATGCTGATGGAAAAACTGTCGGCTCGGTGCGCGTCTCGTCGTAATTTGGGACGAAGTCGACCGTGTCTTTTTCCATCTCGGTCATGAGCGCGGCGCCGAGGTGCGTCATGCGCGCCTCGGTGTATCGCATGGCCGCCGGCGGATCGCCCTCGACCGATCCAAAATTTCCCTGCCCATTGACCAGCATTTCCCGCATCGCCCACGGTTGCGCCATGTGGACGAGGGTGGGGTAGATCACCGCTTCGCCGTGCGGATGATAATTACCGCTCGTGTCGCCGCAGATCTTCGCGCATTTACGATGCTGCCTATTTGGAAACAACGATAAGTCGTGCATCGCATAGAGAATTCTTCTCTGTGATGGCTTCAGCCCGTCCCGCGCATCCGGTAATGCGCGCGAAATAATGACCGACATCGAGTAATCGAGGAACGACCTCGATACTTCGTCGGCCACGTTAATCGGCTCTACCGTTTCGTTTTGATTATACATGAGCTAAGTTCGAACTAATGATTGGGACGCTGAACGCTCAGCTAGGAAGCGTTCTTCCCAAGTGCGGGAAATCTCGTCGGCTTGCCTGACCGTCACAGGGGGACCAATGAAAGTGCGGCGTGGTAGCGAAATTTGCAAAAAATTCAAAACGCGCCGGATATTTGCCTCGTAATCTTCACAAAGATTTTCGTATTCGACACGAAGGGGATCGATCCCGATACGTTGGAAAAACCGTCCCCAGAACTTTTCTTGCTCCTCGCTCTCTTTGAGACACTGTTCAATCAATTCAGCGTCGAACTGCGGTTCTCGTTGGACCGTTTTTCCTTCCTGCACTTTCCAAAGACCAGTCTGATGCGCCCGCGCTTTCGAGAGCGCCTGCCGGAGTTTGTGACGCCGGAGGACGTGTACAAACTTGAGGCGCGGAAAAGCACTGCGTAAAAGATCGAGATCAGTTGTTCCTGCATCACCGAACGCGCCAGTTCCACGTAACCGTCCGAGAAAATCATCCAAATACCAGCTCATCAATTTGAAGCCGAAAACTTCATTTGAGGTTGCCGTGGCTGCGCTGATGTCTCGAACGTAAACTGCAAAACCCGCGCTCAAGTCCAGGTTGTGAGTGGCCGCGAAATCCGAGACCGACTTGCGCAGGAAAAACTGCTTCGGCCTGCCTGCCCGGCGGGTGGCATGCAAACCATCAGTCAACAAATTACTGCCTGAGCGCGGAATTGCGCAGACGACGTAACAGCGACGCGGATGGCGCAGTTTGTGAAACAGACCTCCCATCGTGGATTTTAGACATCGAGGTTGCGCACGTTCAGTGCGTTGTCCTCGATAAATTGCCGGCGCGGTTCGACGACGTCTCCCATCAGAATCGTGAACATTTTGTCGGCGTCGACGGCGTTGTCATCGTTCAAATCCACCTTCAGGAGCTTGCGTTTCTCCGGGTTCATCGTGGTCTCGAACAACTCCTTAGCGTTCATTTCGCCAAGGCCTTTGAAGCGCTTAATTTGAACTCCTCGGCGGCCGATCTCTAAAATCTTCTGAAGAATCTCGGGAATCGAAAACAGAGGATGAGAAACCGCCTTCTCGCCTTCGCCCTCGATCAACTCGAATATTGGCCGGTCGCTGGCTGCGTAATGGTCTACTTTCAAACCTTTGCGCGCCAACTCCGCAATGAGCTTCTGGATCGCAGCGGACTCGTGCAACTCGATGAGCTTTCCGCGTCTGCGGCTGCCGTTCACGCGAGCCGGCGCTTCCCCAAGCGGCAGCAATTCCTGGCCAAGCTCCGCATCAAACAGATTTAGATCGAGATTATCCTGATGAAATTGGCGGACCTCCTTCTCGTCGTGAAAATAATGCACGGCTTCCTCGTTTCCGTCTCGGACTTTGACGAGGTAGGTTGGGAGCTTGCCCGATCTCGAATTCCGTTCCGCGAGGTAAGTCTCGAAATCGCCGCCGTGACGACGGACCGCTTCGCTTAGCTTGGCCAGTTTCTCGAGCGATTCGAGAATGTCCTTCAACTGAGTGGCTGTGACTTCTTTGTCATCCGCCAGATTTTTCAACCGCACATCCTCTGCGCCGAGCGAAATCAGGATTTTGTTCAACTGGACGTCGTCATCGACGTACTCCTCGCGTTTTTTGCGTTTAATTTGATAGAGCGGCGGCTGCGCGATGTAGATCTTGCCGGCGCGCACTAGTTCAGTCATCTGCCGAAAGAAGAAAGTGAGCAACAAGGTGCGAATATGCGAACCATCCACGTCTGCATCCGTCATGATGATGATCCGGCCGTAACGCAGCTTGGTGATATCAAAGCGTCCTTCGTCCTTACCATTGCCATCCTCTTTTGGTTTGCCGATGCCTGCTCCGATGGCGGTGATCATCGACTGAATCTCGTTGTTTTTAAGAAATTGGTCCTCGCGCGCTTTCTCGACATTGATGAGTTTGCCGCGGATCGGCAGAATCGCCTGATAACGCCGATCGCGCCCCTGCTTAGCGGAGCCGCCCGCCGAATCACCTTCGACAATATAAAGTTCGGTTAATTCCGGATCGCGCTCGGAACAATCCGCCAATTTCCCCGGCAACCCGCCACCCGTCAGAGCGCCTTTGCGAATCGTTTCCCGCGCTTTTCGAGCCGCTTCACGCGCGCGTGCCGCGGTGAGCACCTTGTCAAAGACGCGCCGAGCGATGGGCGGATTTTTGTCGAAATAGGTCATTAAGCCTTCGTAAACGACCGAGTTTACGATCCCGTCGATCTCCGTATTGACCAGCTTCACCTTGGTCTGCGATTCGAAGCGCGGGTTTGGCAGCTTGATGCTAAGTACGCAAATTAAACCTTCGCGTACATCGTCGCCGGAAATCGAAGGATCCTTCTCTTTAAGAAGATTACTCGATTTCGCGTACTGATTGACCGCTTTGGTGAGCGCCGTGCGGAAGCCGGTCAGATGCGTGCCGCCATCAGGATTAGGGATTGAATTTGCGAACGGTAAAATCTGATCGTTGTAACTGTCATTGTATTGCAGCACAACATCGACAAAAACTTCATCGCGCTGTCGCGAGATCACGATTGGCTTGGGATGCAGAACCTGTTTGTTCTCGCCAAGCTGCTTTACGAACTCTTCAATCCCATGCTTATAGAGAAATGTTTCTTTTTTCGTCGCATCGCTGCGTTCGTCTGTCAGCGTAATCTCGAGACCGGGATTAAGAAACGCCAACTCGCGCAACCGTGTCGCGAGCCGCTCAAACTTAAATTCGGTCGTGATCGTGAAGATCGTCGGATCGGGCAAAAACGTGATGAGTGTTCCGGTTGTCTTTTTATTTTTGACTTCACCGATGACCGTGAGTTTGTCGGTCGTTTTACCCTTGGCAAAGGCCATGTGATAAACACTGCCATCTCGGGACACCTCCACTTTGAACCATTCGGAAAGCGCGTTCGTGCATTTCGCTCCCACGCCGTGTAAGCCCCCGGAATATTTGTAAGCGCCTTGTCCGAATTTTCCGCCGGCGTGTAGATTTGTCAGAACCAGTTCAACCGCCGGCATCTTCCATTTTGGATGAATGTCTACAGGAATACCCCGGCCATTGTCCCTCACCGATACAGACCCATCGACATGAACGACGACTTCAATTTTGGTGCAGAATCCAGCGAGGTGCTCATCGATTGAGTTATCGAGCACTTCAAAAACCAAATGGTGCAGACCTCGCTCGTCAGGGTCCCCGATAAACATGCCGGGCCGTTTGCGAACCGCCTCGAGGCCCTCCAGTTTGTCGATTTGCGCGGCGTCGTATTTTTGTGCCGCGCCGATTCCGGTCACGCGATTTTGAGGCAATTTATCGACCGGAATTTCGTCTTGAGCTTGCGGCATATGCAGGCCTCGAACGGCCTGAAAGAGAGAATACCTAAAAACGGCTCAGAAACAACTAATAATCTCGTGGTTCAAGCGACTAATTTTCCCCTACCGGTTGGAGGCGGACCAAGGCCGAAGCCCAGATATTGTGGTTCTTTCCGACTATCCGAAGGCCTCGATTTTCGTTGTCTTGACCAGTTCGTTTTGGAATTGGAAAATAGCTAGCCGATGCGCCTTCAAACCCTCCTGGAAGCACGCTGGATATTTGCGATTCTCGCGGTTTTCGCGATCGTTGGTTCGCTTCTGACAGTTTGGTTATTACTGTTTTTTCTGCTGCTACTTTTTTGCACGGTCGCATTTTTTCGCGACCCGAATCGCACCGTACCGTCAGACCCGAATGTCGTCGTGGCTGCGGCTGATGGAAGGATCACGGATATCGTTGAGCTGGATGAAAATGAAATTCTGAAAACAAAGACGCGTCGTATCGGGATCTTCTTGTCGATCTTTGATGTTCATACCAATCGCGCGCCGATCGATGGTCGCATCATTTACTGGAAACATCGAGAAGGGCTCTGCGTCGATGCGCGCCGCCCCGATTGCTCGGAGAAGAATGAATCGGTGACGTGGGGTTTTCAGAACCAGCGCACCACAATTGTGGTCCGCCAACTCACCGGCGCGATTGCGAGACGTATCGTAGCCTGGGCGAAAATCGGCGATGAATTCAAGAAAGGCGAGCGCTTCGGAATGATTCGCTTCGGTTCGCGAACGGAAGTATATTTACCGCTCGCCGCCACTGTGGTGGTGGGAGTGGGGGATCACGTGCTCGGCGGATCGACAATCATTGCCCAACTGTCCGATCAATGAGCGAACAGAATCATCCCAAGATTTATCTGTTGCCGAATCTAATGACGGCAGGGAATTTGTTTTGCGGCTTTACTGCTACGCTCAAAATTCTCGAGGGCGCGTTACTCCAGAGTTCCAGTGCGGATGCCGCGGGCGATCTCTTTCATACTGCCATCTGGTTCATTCTCGCCGCCTGTTTTTTTGACCTACTCGACGGCCGGCTCGCACGCCTCGGCGGACATGAGAGCATGTTTGGTCGCGAATTTGATTCTCTGGCCGACATTGTTTCATTCGGCGTCGCGCCTGCTCTAATGGTTTACCGCATCGTCCTGCAGGAATTTCCGCGCGCCTGCTGGATTATCGCGTTCATCTATCTCGCGTGCGGCGCGTTGCGTCTGGCGCGCTTCAACACTGCGTCTGTCAACCATGAAGAGGCCGACACAGATAACAAACACAATTTCACCGGCTTTCCCATTCCCGCCGCGGCTGGCCTCATCGCCTCCATCACCCTTTTTCTGCTCTGGCTGGCCGAAGGCGAACATCACCTCGGCAACTGGAAATTCGTATTGCCGCCGCTCATGCTTTTTCTGTCTTTTATGATGTTCAGCCGTTTCGAGTATCCGAGCTTCAAGGCGCTCAATTGGAAAACGAAGAAATCGATACCGCGGTTTCTTATCATCAGTCTCATCCTCATCTTGACGGTCATGAATTACGAATGGATGCCGGCGGTGCTTTTTCTGGCTTATTTACTCTACGGATTTCTCCGGCCCTGGCTGTCACGCGAATGGCGACGCGAAATCGAAGAAGAGATCGGCGAGGAGCCAGTCGAGACCGCTGAGTAACTGTAGGGTTTGATCTCGGTGGCTCACAACCGGCTCGAGACTATGCTTGGGTCAAATGGATTGCTAGTTGTCTGCGCGGATCAGGCGCACAATCTCTACGGCTTTTTGTTCGAGCCGACACTTGAGATGGTCCCTTGCCAAGGGAGGACAAAGGACGACGTGATGAAATTCACTTGCCCGGTCAGAGTGAAAAGGCCGGTGGCGCCGGTGAAGCGACCCGTGCCGCCTGTCACGATCGCCGTTTCATGGTTGTCGAACACTCCTGGCATTGCCGTCGGGGTCAGGTACCCGGAGAAAGGGCCGGAGATTTGGTCGCCGTTGGCTGCAATCCAGTAAAAGAAGCCAGTGTAGGTTAGATCGCAGAGGTTCGGGATGAATTCTGCGTACCCGGTGAAGGCTCCCAATTGAGTGGCGTATCCGGAATTGCTCACGAGGAAGTCAAAAACGCAACCGGTTTCGTCCGGCGGACCCAAGTCCGAAGGTATTTGCCCCGAGACAGTCCCGTTGAACGGCACCTGGTCGCCGGCTGCTGCCGGGATGGGGGTCGAAATAAGCACTGCCGCAAAGCAGGCGAGCAGCAGTGGGATGAGAAGTCCCGTTGTTGGCTTGAACTGAATGTTTCGATTTTTCATAATATGATTTCCTTTTCTTGTTTTAGCTTTCCGTGACTTCCCGTCATGAGAGGTCACTTCTTGCCGTTTTCATGGTTTGGTTGGTATTGGTTTTGGTTTGAACTGACGATTTCAGGTTTTTCGAGAGTTCGCGTGATCCTCCGGCCGCTCTTATCCACCTCCGCGGTTCGCCACTCCGAAAAACGTTAGCGAGTTGTAAGGGCGCTGAGTCGGGCAGCCGTCGCCGAGTTTGACTTGCCAGGAGAAAGTCGCTGGATCCACTGTCGTATCGAGCGTCGCCGTCACGGCGTCTCCGAATCCAGAGAACACGTAGACGCCGCCGCCGGACGCCGACGAGTCCAGCATCAACGCGTTGTACCCGAACGCCAGGTGCTGGCTGCCGTTGTAGAAGACGGTGAGCGTGACCTGAGCCGGCGTCTTGGGATCGATGCTCACGTTCCACGTGCCGGTGACGATGGGGGCGAAAACGGAAGGATCGCCGTTACACAAGAATGTGCCGCCCGTAAGCGTGCCATGGTACGTCTGTGCGGGCGCGGCTGGCAACGAACTAGCTGAGGTCACGAGGACCAACAGGATAAGGATGAACCTGCCGGCGGTTGGGATGCGCAGATTTGGTAGGAGACGATTTCGATCAAACCAACAATTTGTTTTCATACACATCATTAAAGGAACTGGCAGTCAAAGTTCCGAATAATTTTTTGGAGCTTCCGGAGCGGCGCATCGGGGAACCGGTTTTTTAAGCTTGTAGAAGAAGTAAAAAACAATCACGCTACTGGCCGGTGAATTTGGAAGCCGAACCGCGGGTGTTCGCCACCACGCGTTGGAGTCTGGTCCTTGCCGGCGCGAATTCCGAGGGCGATCAGAAGAAAGCTGCTGAGGCGCTAGCGGAGCTTTGCCGAACTTACTGGCGGCCCATTTTTTCCTACGTTTGCCGCCGCGGCTACTCGACTGAGAACGCGCAGGACCTTACCCAGGATTTCTTCCTGATGATTCTGGAAACTAACTGGCTACGGCAGGCGGATCAGGGCCGCGGCCGCCTCCGCTCGCTCTTGCTCAAGTCGCTCCAGAATTTTCTTCACAACGCCATCGACAAGAATCGAACGCTCAAGCGTGGCGGCGGCGCTCAATTCGTTTCCTGGGATGCCTGGATGGCAGAAGCGCCTTCGCAAATATCAATCTCGGATCGCGCGCTCGACTCGCTTGCACCCGAGCGACTTTTCGATCTTCGCTGGGCTGCGACGGTGGTGGAGCAGGCGCTCCGGCGTCTGCGTGAAGAGTGTGAAGGGAAAGGGCGTCTCCGGCTTTTTGAGGGATTGCGCGATCATCTTACGGCAGAACGCGCCGACATCTCGTATGCCAATCTCGGCGCCGCCTTGGGTGTTGCGGAGACGGTCGTGAAAAAACAACTACATAATTTGCGCCAGCGTTATCGGTGGCTCCTACGCGAGGAGGTTGCGCACACCGTCGAGAACTCGGCTGATGTGGATGACGAGATCCGACATTTGTGCGCGGCACTAGCCACCGCAGCCTGATGAACAAAGCAACCGCGCCGTCTGATTCCCTCGCGGACGTAATCGAGAATCCGACGAAATGCCCGCAGTGCGGCGTCATAACGCGGCTCGATCGCGGAACCTGCATCCACTGTCTCCTGCGCGAGGGACTCGAAGCCAAAGGCGAGGTTTCTCGTGAGGTGTTCGAAAGCATTCTCACTGAAGCAAACGTGACCGACAAACAGTGGCGTCTTGGTCATTATGAAATTCTGGAAGAGATCGGGCGCGGCGGGATGGGAGTGATTTATCGCGCGCGTCAGCAGCACTCTCGTCGGATCGTCGCGGTGAAGCGCATCCTCGCGCATGACGTGAGTTCGCACGAGACACTCGTGCGCTTTCGGCGCGAAGCCGAAGCGGTCGCCAGCTTGGATCATCCAAACATTCTTCCCATTTACGAGATCAGCGAAAGTGAGGAGGGCCTGCCGTTTTTCAGCATGAAATACGCGACCGGCGGAAGCCTCCGTACCGCTGCGCCGGCGCTCCGCACC
>WNFR01006614.1_pt1 | contig 11847 bp, 9 predicted proteins | sample 5400221 | NCBI WGS metagenome assembly WNFR01 (sample SAMN13153357, study PRJNA577476) | soil metagenome | isolation source: 40 cm soil under Madrone tree | place: USA:California | collected 2016-06-14 | reverse complement strand
CCCTCGCGATGGATCCTCTTCATCGCCAGCCCAACACTGAGCAACTCCTGGCCGTAATTCTCTCCCAAAAAGGAGATACCGCCGCTGCTTTGCAACATTTGCGCAATTGCGCCACCTATTTTGCCCCCGGTCCGAATCTGGATCTGCTCCACCAGCAAATCGCCATGCTCGAACCAAACGTCAAAAAGTAAAAGATACAGCGCATTCTTCCCGGCATTGATCACAGAATTCCCGCACCGCGACCTTCCACGTCCGCCTCGGACCAGCCTACCGTGCAACAGCCTGTGACTGCGCAGCCAGCCGCCCAGCGGGCGTCTCTTGAACGCCGAGCGCCTTCTTCCGAGCCTCCGCGCGCCGGAGTCAACTCCATGTTCGGCCTGTAAATTTAGTTTTCCCTCGCCATAGTTTTGACAAGCTTCTCTCCTACGGCCCACCTCGAATGTTCCTCCTCCGGGTTCCCGAGAGGATTTCGAGTAAGTGCTATAGTGTGATGCCACATTCAGATTTTCCGGGAACTTGAGGATGGAGTTAACGCGAATCGATCCGTCTCTGTACAACTCTGACCTGGCGCCGATTCCAGCTGAGAAGCGCTCTTGGGGCACCTACAACTACGCGTCGCTGTGGGTGGCCATGAGTGTGTGTATTCCCACGTACATGCTGGCATCTGGCCTGATCGCCGGCGGCATGAACGCGATTCAAGCCGTGTTCACTATTTTTCTGGGAAATCTGATTGTGTTGATTCCTATGCTGCTGAACGCGCACGCCGGAACGCGCTACGGTATCCCATTTCCGGTTTTTGTGCGCGCGTCGTTTGGAGTTCGCGGAGCGAATGTTCCTGCGATATTGCGCGCGCTGGTAGCCTGTGGCTGGTTCGGAATTCAGGCATGGATTGGCGGGCAAGCCATCTACTCAATGTTGCGCATCGTGTGGCCTGGAGCGACCAGCGTCCCCGGCTGTAGTTGGATCTGCTTCTTTCTTTTCTGGGCGATCAATATGATCGTCATCTGGCGCGGCCTCGAAACTATTAAATTTCTGGAAGGAATTGGCGCGCCGTTCATGCTGGTGGTGGGATTACTGCTTCTTTTCTGGATTACGCGAAAAGCTGGGGGATTCGGCCCGGTGCTGCACACGCAGAGCAAGTTTCACAGTACATCTGAGTTTGTACGGTTCTTCATTCCGGCGCTGACTGGGATGGTCGGATTTTGGTCCACGGTGGCATTGAATATTCCCGATTTCACCCGTTACGCCAAATCGCAACGCGCGCAGATGGTTGGGCAAGCGCTTGGATTGCCTACGGCGATGACGCTGTATGCGTTCATCGGCGTTGCGGTTACGTCGGCGTCTGTGGTCATCTTTGGCGAGGCGATCTGGGATCCGGTTGTCCTGCTTGGACGATTCAATCAGCCGATCGTGGCGCTTATCGCGCTGGTTGCGCTGCTGCTTGCCACTCTGAACACCAACGTCGCCGCGAACGTTGTGTCTCCTTCGAACGACTTCTCCAATTTACGTCCGAGCCTGATTTCCTTTCGAACGGGAGGACTGATTACGGGCGTCGTCGGAATATTGATGATGCCGTGGAGATTGATCAGTGATTTCAGCGCTTACATTTTTGGCTGGCTGGTGGGTTGTTCGGCTCTGCTGGGACCGATTGCGGGAATCATGATTTGCGATTATTACTTGGTGCGTGGGCGTGAGCTGTTAGTGGAGGATTTGTATCGCCGCGGCAGCGCGTATGAATACCGTGGCGGCTTCAATCCAAGAGCGATGATTGCTTTAGCCTGTGGTGTCGGCGTCGCGTTGATCGGACTTGCCGTGCCGGCAGTACGTTGGCTTTACGACTATGCGTGGTTTGTCGGCTTTGTGGTTTCGGGCGGTTCGTACTTCCTGTTGATGCAAAGGTCATTCGTCGAGCAGCGCGTCCCCTTGTTGAAGTGAGTTTTTGCCCTCAGAATGTCTGTTGCAGGAAGCCTTCTTGGCTTCTGGCCTTCGTTCTTCGCGGTTATGCAGCCATACTCTGGATTGATGAGCAGGAGGATGTGTTGACGGAATTTCCGCAAAGCACGGCGCGGGCGGATGCGCTCGGCGAACTTCTGCCGCCTTTGACGCAAAACGAAGCGGTGGTCGAAGCGGCGCGGTGCCTGATGTGCTATGACGCGCCCTGCACGCATGCCTGCCCAACGCACATCGACATACCGAAGTTCATCAAGAAAATCGCCACGGAAAATTTGCGAGGGTCCGCGCGCACCATCCTGGAAGCCAATCTGCTCGGCGCGACATGCGCGCGGGTATGTCCGGTGCAGGAATTGTGTGAAGGCGCTTGCGTGCTTGGCGCCGAGCATAAGCCCATCGCTATCGGACGGCTGCAGCGACATGCGATGGATTTTGCTTATGGAAAGGGAATCGACCTGTTTCAGCCAGGCAAAGCCACTGGCAAAAAAGTGGCGGTCATTGGCGCGGGGCCCGCAGGACTTTCTTGCGCCGGGGAGCTGGCGAAGCGCGGACACAGCCTGACGCTGTTCGAAAAGCGCGATCTGGGTGGCGGGTTGTCAACCTACGGCATTATCGGGCTGCGCGAACCGGTGGAAGTGGCGATGGCCGAAGTCAAAATGATCGAAAGACTTGGAGTGAAGGTGGAAACCGGTAAGGAGTTTGGCGCTAATCTTTCGTTGACCGATCTGAACGCTGATTTTGCCGCAGTGTTTCTCGGTGTTGGGCTAGGCGCGACTCCAGCTCTGGGCATTCCGGGCGAAGACCACATCATTGACGGACTTGAGTACATCGAACAAAGCAAAGTGGACGCGGACAATTTGGTGGTTGGTGACAACGTGGTGGTTGTCGGGGCAGGGAATACGGCGATTGATTGCGCGACGATTGCTAAACGTCTGGGCGCCAGTCGCGTGACGATGGTTTACCGGCGCACTGAACATGAAATGACGGCTTATCCGCACGAGTACGATTTCATCAAACGCGAAGGTGTGAATTTTTCATTTTTGACGCAGCCCATCCGCGTGCATTCGGAAAACGGCACGGTGAAATCGCTGGAGTGCGTTCGCATGAGCTTAGGAGCGACAGACGCATCCGGACGTCCTGCTCCGCAACCTGTTGCCGGTTCTGAATTCTTTCTCGCCGCAGATCAAATCGTAAAAGCCATCGGGCAGCAGAAACCGTCGCTGGCTGCGCAGTTAAAATTAAAAACTGAAAAGGGATTTATCCAAGTGAGCGCGAATTTCGAAACAAGTCTGCCGGGGATATATGCCGGTGGCGACTGCATCCGTGCGCGCGGCGCTGCTTCTACTGTGATGGCGGTCGAAGACGGCAAACTGGCGGCGCGAGCGATTCATGAAAGGCTGGTGGCGCGTGGCTGACCTAAGCATCAATTTCGCCGGAATTCGTTCGCCGAATCCGTTCTGGCTGGCTTCCGCGCCGCCGAGCAACTCCGGAATGCAAGTGCATCGCGCGTTCGAAGCGGGCTGGGGCGGCGCGGTGTGGAAGACAATCGGCGCACCGGTGCTGAATGTTTCGAATCGCTATGGAGCATGGCACTACGGCGGCCAGAAAATGCTGGCGATTAATAACGTTGAGCTGATTTCCGACCGGCCTCTGGAAACAAATCTGCGCGAAATTGCGGACGTGAAGCGCGCATGGCCGGACCGTGCCGTGATTGTCTCCGCGATGGTGGAATCGAAACCAGAAGTCTGGCACGACATCATTCGCCGCATTCAGGATACCGGCGCGGATGGAATCGAATTGAACTACGGCTGCCCGCATGGCATGAGCGAACGCGGCATGGGCAGCGCCGTTGGACAAGTGCCGGAATATTGCGAGCAGATCACGCGCTGGGTAATGGAAGTTGCGAAAATTCCGGTGATCGTGAAGTTGACGCCGAATATTTCTGACATTGTCATGCCCGCGCGCGCGGCAGTAGCGGCTGGAGCCAACGCCGTGTCGCTGATCAATACACTGAATTCCATCATCGGCGTTGATCTGGACACGTTTGAAATCACGCCAAATATCGGCGGCAAGGGCGGTCATGGAGGCTACGCCGGCCCTGCCGTAAAGCCTATCGCGCTGAATATGCTGGCGGCGCTTGGACGGGATTCGGTCGTTGGCGGATCGAAGATGCCGATTTCCGGAATGGGTGGAATTTCCACATGGCGCGATGCTGCGGAATTTTTGCTGCTTGGCGCGGGAAGTCTGCAAGTGTGCACTGCGGTGATGCACTACGGCTTCCGAATCGTGGAGGATCTGTGCGACGGCTTGTCCAACTGGATGGACGAAAAAGGTTTCGCGAAAATTTCCGATGTTGTGGGTGGCAGCTTGAACCGCGTATCGGACTTCAATAATTTTGATTTGTCGTTTCGCGCGGTGGCGCGCATCGATCAGCAGAAGTGTATCCGCTGCAATCTTTGCTACGTCGCATGCAACGACACCGCGCACCAATGTATCGACCTCATCGCCAGAGATGGCAGGGTGGTGCAGCCACAGTGTTACGACATTCAAGCCAATGGAAGGGAAGAAGCTGTGAATTCGCGCCCCAGCGTTCATGTGCGCGAAGCGGACTGTGTCGGTTGCCGGCTCTGCTTTAACATTTGTCCGGTGGAAGACTGCATTCAAATGATTGAAGAACCGTCGGGACGGCCGCCAGTTACCTGGGGACAGCTCTCTGAATCACAACGCGAAGTGACTGAAGACTGGGAGAAGATGAAAAAATATCGCGAGAAGATGGGCATCGAGATTCATTGAGGATGGTAGTGATGGTTTGCTGGAGTAAACGATGGCTTTGCTGATTCGAAACGGCGAAATCGTAACCGTGGGCGCGCGCGTACACGGCGATATTTACGTCGAGAACGAGACCATCACGCAAATCGGCAAAAATCTTGAGGCGCCTCCGGACGCGGAAATTATCGATGCCACCGGCAAGCTGGTTTTTCCGGGCTTTATCGATCCGCACGTGCATATCTATCTCCCATTCATGGCGACGTTTGCAAAAGATACACACGAGACCGGCAGCATTGCGGCGCTTATCGGCGGAACGACAACTTACATCGAAATGTGCTGCCCGAATCGCAATGATGATGCGCTCGAAGGCTATCAGCTCTGGAAGTCGAAAGCCGAAGGCAAGAGCGCGTGCGACTACGCTTTTCACATGTCGGTCACCAAGTTTGTGAAGGAAACGGAATCGCAACTGCGGCAGATTGTCGCCGACGGAACGGCTTCGTTCAAAATCTTTCTGGCGTACAAGAATTTTTTCGGCGTGGATGACGGCGAAATGTACCAGACACAGGAACTCGCGAAGCGCCTCGGAGTGATCGTCACCGCGCACTGCGAAAACGCGGAACTAGTGGCGCGCCTGCAGCAGAAATTGCTCGCCGAAGGCAAAACCGGCCCCGAATGGCACGAACCCAGCCGTCCCGAGTCGGTCGAAGCCGAAGGCACCGGGCGATTCGCGACGTTCCTTGAAAATACCGGAGCGACCGGCTACGTGGTTCATCTCTCGTCAGAGAAAGCGTTGCGCGCCGCACTCGATGCGAAATCACGCGGTGTGAAAATTCATGTGGAATCGGTTTTGCCGCATTTACTGCTCGACAAATCTTATGCTGAGAGGCCTGGGGTGGAAGGCATGAAGCATGTGATGTCGCCGCCGCTGCGTGCGAAGCACAATCAGGCCGCGTTATGGAACGCTTTGGCCGCCGGTTCGATCGACACGATCGGAACGGACCATTGCCCGTTTGACACCAAGCAAAAACTTCTCGGCAAAGATTCGTTCGTCAATATTCCCAACGGCATTCCGGGAATCGAAGAGCGCGTCAATCTGTTGTACACGCACGGAGTGAAACGCGACCGGCTGGATCTCGACCGTTTCGTGGACGCGGCCAGTACTCGCGCCGCGAAACTTTTTGGACTCTTCCCGCGAAAAGGAACGATTGCGGTTGGCAGTGACGCGGACCTGGTGGTTTACGACCCGAATTATCGCGGAGTGGTCTCCGCCAAAGCGCAACACACGAACAACGACTACAATGGCTTCGAAGGAATGCCGATCGAAGGCCGCCCATCGGTAGTAACAGTGCGCGGCAAAGTGCAAGTGCGCGACGGAAAATTCGTCGGGGAACGTGGCCGCGGCAAGATGCTGAAGCGCGAGCCAACGCATTTCTGATTTTCGTCTATGAGCCTAAATCCAAAACGAGCGGTTTCCGAATTGAAGGAACTTCGTGAGCTGACCGCTGACGAAAACGGCGCGCAACGTGTGGCCTGGACCGACGTCTGGTTAAAAGCGCGCGAATGGTTTGCGGTAAAGGTGAAGGAGCTTCCCGTCGAGCAGCACTTCGATGCGGCGGGAAACAGCTGGGTAACCTTGCAGGGAGAATCCGAAAAATCTCTGCTGCTCGGCGGGCACCTCGATTCGGTGCCGAATGGCGGTTGGCTCGATGGCGCGCTGGATGAGCTTGCTGGTCTTGAAGTGCTGCGTCGGATTGCGGCGGAGTTTCGCGGGCGTCCGCCCGTTACGGTTCGTCTCGTGGACTGGGCCGACGAAGAAGGTGCGCGATTTGGCCGCAGCTTGCTCGGTTCTTCAGCGTTTGCGGGGACACATTCTATCGAAGCAGATCGCAATCGCACAGATCGGGACGGCGTCAAGTTGCAAGAAGCGTTGCGAAAATGCGGCGTCGAGATCGAGAAATTCCCTGATGCCGAGGCGGAGCAAAAAAACGCGGCTGCATATCTCGAGTTGCATATCGAGCAAGGCCCGGTCCTGGAGAGAATGGGATTGCCACTCGGGGTTGTTCTAGGAACAAAGGGCGTGGAGCGGCACAACATTACTTTTCACGGACAGGAAGCGCATTCGGGCTCGACGCCGATGAACGCGCGACATGACGCGCTTGCCGCCGCTGCCAAGCTGGCGCTGGAAATTCGCACGATTGCCAAAAAACACGCGGACGCGGTTTGCACTATGGGCAGCGTAAAGACTTTTCCTGGCATCGTTACCGCGGTGGTCGGCCGTTGCGAGGTTACGCTGGACCAGCGCGACTTGGACGCCGGTGTGCTCGCGGAAATGTATCTTGAAGCGCAGAACGCGAGCCAGCGATTTGCCGAGGAAGAAAGATGCACTGTGAATTGGTCGCGCTTGTGGAATATCGAACCGGTGCCGTTTCATCCGCAATTGGTGCGGCTGTGCGAGGAAGCCATCCGGGAAACGGCCGGGGCCGCTCACTCCATGCCGTCCGGGCCGCTGCATGATGCGGCCGAAGTTTCGCGCGCGGGAATTCCGACGGTGATGATGTTCGTGCAATCGCTCGAAGGCATCAGCCACAACAAGATTGAAGACACCAAGGAAGAGCACCTGGAAATGTCGGTAGTGGCACTGGACCGCCTGGCGTCCAAAACGATCAACTGGATTCTCAAGCGGCGCTGAAATCTTGTAAGATTTCAACGGTTTAAGGAAGGATTCGCCAATTATGGACTCTCATTCTCTCAAGGTAGTACAAGAAAATCGCGACTACACGATGTTCTCGTGGTCCGTTCAAGCGACATCGAATCCCATTCACATGAAGCGAGGCCAAGGCGTCTGGTTCTGGGACGGCGATGACAATCGCTGGCTGGATTTCAGTTCGCAGCTTATTAACCTGAATGTGGGTCATCAACATCCCAAAATGTTGGCAGCAATCAAGAAACAGGTGGATGAGTTGTGTTTTGCTGGACCAGGCTTTGCAACGGAGCCACGCGGCCAGCTCGGCAAAAAACTCGCCGAAGTCACGGGCCTGGCGAAAACATTTTTCACTTTGGGCGGCTCTGAAGCAAATGAAAACGCCATGAAAATGGCCAAGCTGGTTACCGGCCGCGATAAAATTATCACGCGTTATCGTTCTTATCACGGCGCCACGATGGGTTCGATGAGCGCTTCCGGAGATCCACGGCGCTGGCCGGTCGAGCCTAGCCTTCCGGGAATCGTTCGCGTCTTCGATCCCTACTGCTATCGCTGCCCGTTCGGACAAAAAGTCGAAACATGCCATCGCGAATGCGTTTTACATATTGAAGAAGTCATTCAGATGGAAGGCCCGGACACGATTGCGGCGATTCTAGTGGAAGGCATCACCGGTTCGAACGGATTGCTGGTTCCTCCCGACGATTACTACCCGAAGCTTCGCGCGCTTTGCGACAAATACGGCATTCTGATGATCGACGACGAAGTGATGAGCGGTTTTGGGCGCACCGGCAAATGGCTGGCTACGCAACATTACGGAATTCGTCCCGATATCGTGACCTGCGCCAAGGGTCTGACGAGCGGTTACCTTCCGCTCGGCGCGGTAATCGTTTCCGATTCCGTCGCAAAATATTTTGAAACCAACATGCTTTGGGGCGGACTTACCTACAGCGGTCATCCCGTTTGTTGCGCCGCGGCGGTCGCCAACCTGCAAATCTACGAAGAAGAACGAGTCTTTGCCAACGTCGAGCGACAGGGACGTTATCTCGCTGCGCGCCTTGAATCCATAAAAGAGAAGTATCGCTGCGTGGGCGACGTTCGCTACAAAGGGCTTTTCAGCGTCATTGAGCTGGTGAAAGACAAAGCGACACGCGAACCGCTGGCTCCCTTCAACGGAAGTAGTCCGGAGATGAGCAAACTCGCGGGGCATTTGAAGAGCAGGCATCTGTACGCATTCAGCCGTTTCAATATGTTGTGGGTCTGCCCGCCACTCATCATCAACGAAGAGGAACTTCGCAACGGCCTGGACATTGTCGAGGAAGGGCTGGCCGTGGTGGATTCCGTTCTATTTCCCGCATCGGCGACACCCGCCACGGAAGTTCTGGCGCGAAGCTAGGCAGGATCCGGCATGACCTTCCCGGATTGACGGCGGCAGCGCAGGCCACCGAGTACGAGTCACTACCACATCGCGATTTCGTGGTCGCCGGGTTCGTTGCCAGAGTCGTCTTGCCAGGCCACGCCAGGCAGGACGAATCTGCTGTCCTGATGGTCTAAGGTGTTCACCGGATTCTACCGAACAGCTTCACGCTCTATCCTGCGACAATTACTACGGCGAACTTGGGTAGCGAGAGGTTTTGTGGCCCGGATTATGATTGCAGAAGACCGCGAATCCATGCGCACCGCGCTGAAGGCTATTTTTGTCATGCGGCCGAACTGGGTTGTTTGCGGCGAAGCGCAGGACGCCAAAGAGGCGGTTGCCAAGGCGATGGAATTGCGTCCAGACCTGATCGTAATGGATTTCAAAATGCATCATTCCGATGGACTCACGGCGGCCTCTGATATTTTGAGGCTTATGCCGTCCATCCCGATCGTGATGTTCACGCTGTACAAGACCGATGAGCTCGAAGCTGCCGCCAAAATGGTCGGAGTGCGCTGCGTCATTGGAAAGGAAGACGGAGTTCGTACTCTGCTTCATGCGATTGATGCTGAATTGCAGCTGCAGAACCGGCAACCACGCCCCGACCGGATGGAAAGCGCAGATTCCGCTTGATTGGTCAACCGGCGTAAACCTCCAATTTCAGCTCGAATAATTCCGCACGTGAGCTTCTTTTCTCTTATAGGTGCTTGACCCTTTGCGGTTGATTATTCCTGCGACAGCCGCGTGTTGACTGTTGACAGTTTCGCGGAAATACAGCGTTTCAAGTATGTATTTATTGCCGGCATAAGGATATTCATAACGCTAAGAATGGCTCTTAGGGAGCTTCGTCCTGTGAGGAAAAGGGTTCCGGGCGACCATGATGGGTCCCATTCAGGACCAAGTCACACTCGCTTGATGTCCCTGCAGCGCGGATTCGCGTCGAAAAACGAAACGCTTTGATATCGAATCTGAGACACTTTGCGCTGCACCCATTTTTCGAGAAATATATGACCCAGGGTCCAAGAGCAGGCCGGAAACTAAAACCAAAGACCATTCAAGTAGTGCGGACCGCGTGCCGAAGTTCGATTCTCGCTCGCTCGGTGTCGCACTGCTACTTGCGAAAATTATTCAGCAGGCCGGACGGGTTTAGGAGCCGGCGATGAATCGTGTGTTGGTCGTCGATGACCATACTGTGATTCGAAGAGGGATTCAAAACATTTTGCGAGCTTGGCCCGAATGGGAAGTTTCGGGCGAAGCCTCCAGCGGCGAAGAAGCTATCGAACTGACCAAAGAATTGAAGCCCGATATCGTGCTGATGGACATCTCGATGCCCGGTATGGGGGGCCTGGAAGCGACCAAGTTGATCCGAAAGATTTATCCGCAAACGAAAATATTGCTACTGACCTTGCATGACTCGCCGGAGTGGGCCGAAACGGCTCTCCGTGCCGGCGCCCGAGGGTACGTATTGAAGTCCGATTCGGGAGCAGAGTTGCTGAGAGCGCTGAAGGTGGTAGCCGCCAATGGCGTTTACGCAAGTCCGAGCTTGGACGCAAATCGCGTGAAAAAAATCATTGGCGAAATGGGCTTGTCGGGCTAGTAATGGTTTTTTGCGCAAAAGATTTGGATTGTCTGACGCCGAACCTGCGACGGAGCAATGGTCCACAAAATGTCTGCATTTCCGATGCTCAATTGTCGACCAGTCACGATTACGCTTGTGATTCCCGCCTTCCCGACAAACGGCATTTTCCATAATAAGATCTTGGCGATTGCAAAAGAGTTCGTTCCGACTGAGCATGTAGAAAAAACTAGCAAGTGGCGAGGAGTGCCAGCATGAAACGTATAGAACAAAATGGCACGGCAGTGCGGTCCGCCTCACCTAAGGTTTCCAAAGGACCATCTGGGAATGGCGATCTTGGTGGCGCGGAAATTTCCAAGGCTGATCTTGGGGCGATTCTCGTCAGCTTGCAAACCATGCGCGACGGCGACTTCTCCGTGCGTTTGCCCGGAGTTTGGACCGGCGTCGGCGGAAAGATAGCCGACACTTTCAATGAAATCGTAATTGCCAACCAGCGAATGGCTCAGGAACTCCGGCGCGTCGGTCACGTCGTCGGCAAAGAAGGCAAAACCAAAGAAAGAGTTCGATCGTATCAACCGCGCGGCGAATGGGGCGAGATGGAAGTATCGCTCAATACGCTGATTGACGATTTGTTGCGGCCGACAACAGAAGTGACGCGCGCAATCGCTGCTGTCGCGCAGGGAAATCTTGCCCAGACAGTGCAGTTGGATGTCGACGGCCGCCCGCTCCAGGGCGAATTCCTTCGCCTGGCGAACATCGTCAACACCATGATTCAGCAGTTAAGTGTATTTACGGCGGAAGTTACGCGCGTGGCGCGCGAGGTGGGTACGGAAGGTAAGTTGGGCGGGCAGGCGAAGGTGCCCGGAGTTGCCGGTACCTGGAAGGACCTGACCGACAACGTCAACTTGATGGCCAGCAATTTGACGGGCCAGGTGCGCAACATCGCGGAAGTGGCGACGGCCGTAGCCAGCGGCGACCTTTCGCGAAAAATTACCGTGGACGTGCGCGGAGAGATTTTGCAGTTGAAGGAAGCCATCAATTCGATGGTGGACAAGCTGCGGTCGTTCGCTTCGGAAGTAACCCGCGTAGCGCGCGAAGTGGGAACGGACGGCAAACTTGGCGGTCAGGCGGTCGTACCCGGCGTGGCCGGTACTTGGAAAGACCTCACGGACTCCGTCAACGCCATGGCCGGTAACCTGACGGCTCAAGTGCGTAACATCGCCGAAGTGACCACCGCCGTGGCGCGCGGCGACTTGTCGCGCAAAATCACGGTGGACGTGAAGGGTGAGATTCTGGAGCTGAAGAACACCATCAACACGATGGTGGACCAGCTCAACGCGTTCGCCGGTGAAGTAACGCGCGTGGCGCGCGAAGTCGGCACCGAAGGCAAGTTGGGCGGCCAGGCGCAAGTTCCTGATGTAGGCGGCACCTGGAAAG
>WNFR01023615.1_pt1 | contig 11848 bp, 11 predicted proteins | sample 5400221 | NCBI WGS metagenome assembly WNFR01 (sample SAMN13153357, study PRJNA577476) | soil metagenome | isolation source: 40 cm soil under Madrone tree | place: USA:California | collected 2016-06-14 | reverse complement strand
CGCCGGTTGTGCCGGCCACTCTGAAGCTTCTAGAGCAGCTAAGAGAGGGCCGGGTCCACTGTCAGCGGTGGCACTTCCTCCGCTGGCATAACCCCGAACCTCAAAGCTTAGGGCTACAGCGCTTCTAGCATTTGGGCATGTATGTCTGAAGCGTTTGGTCTCCTCAATTCGCGTCAGTTTTTTTAACGGTCCATCCAGGAAGTTAAATCTCTCTTTTTTTATTAGACGGTTCCCAGCATCATAAAACGCGACTTCGCCGATGACGGTTTCGATTTGCTCGTTTATCGCCATGCGCCGGGCGTCAACGTAAACGTCGAACCACCCGGAATCAGCCGGGTCCAGGCGCACGGCATACTTTATGCCCCGAGAGGACTGCGCGTTAGCAACCAAAAAGGCCAGTCCACTCAGAAGAGCGATAGCGCACAAGCCAAAGAGAGTGAGTTGTGAGTGCTTTTTGCTTCTCATTGTTTTTTTTCCTCATTTGTGGTGGGTCATTGTCCGTTATTGTTTCTTAGCTTTACTGTCGGGGAAAGGGACCTCTTCCGTCGGAAGCTGTTGTGTGCCCCTGGGTTTCATGTGCAATGTGAGCTTTTGAATTCTTTCCATGCCCTGCTGAATTTGGCTGTCCGCTGTTACTACCTGGTATTCGACGCCGGTTTCTTGTTCGGAACTTGCTCGAACCATAAAACTGATCTCAAGATCAAAACTCAGAATTTCGAAAGGCGCTTCCTCATTGTTTTGCTCCCTCTGCGCCTCTCTCTGACCAAGTTCTGTTTGCAGATTAGAAATCAGTTCATTGATACTCAATGACTTCTGGGAAGTGGGCATCTCCAACGACGGCTTCTGGCTGTGTAGGTACCTGAGCAAATAAGGAATTAGAAGCAGCAGCACCAAAGCGGCGAGCAGTACTGAAACCTTCTTGCGCAGTAACTCTATTGCCCGCAGGCCAAACGGCCTCTGTGCGGCATTGACTTCTACCATGAGTTATCTCCTTTGCAGGTGGCGTTGCCCAGCATCTACTTCGCCGGTGGTAGAGTGACGTGACGAGTCAATGAAAGGTATCGGGAGGACCCGCTCTAAAGCCTCAGAGAGTTTGGTTGAATACTTTAGGCGAGGACTATGAAACGAACCTTGAGAATGGTCCTACGATGGGCGGAGCATATGCCTATGGTGCACCGTTGTCAATCCCGCCTCAGCGGACGCTCTTGTTACGCCAACAGCCCATTGAACACTCGTGATCTGCGGCTATTAGTTGTCGAAGTTTTTAGTCTTTCAGGGAGTGACGCAACGCAGCTTTGAGTTGTGAATACTGAAACAGGAAATTTGAGGTTTCCAACACTGCCGGTGCGACCTGCTGACTCGACAGCAACAACGCGTCGGCCATTTCGCCAAAGAGCAAGCGGACTCCGAACGCAGGAACGGGAAACAGCGTCGGCCGGGAAAGAACTTTTCCGAGTGTTTTACTAAACCTGGCATTCGTCACCGGCGCAGGAGCCACGAAATTTACAGGGCCTCTAATCGAATCGTTCGCTAGTGCGAACTTGATTCCTCTTATTACATCGTCGAGCGCAATCCAACTCATCCATTGCTTGCCGCTGCCAATCTTGCCGCCGACGCCCATGCGAAACGGCGGCAACATCTTTTTGAGCGCGCCACCTTCGGCATCGAGGATAATTCCGAACCGGCAATTGACTACGCGAATGCCCTTCTCGCTGGCCAGCGCCGTTGCCTTTTCCCATTCCACGCAAACGCCAGCAAGAAAATCTTCACCCGGCGCGCTCGTCTCCGTCAGTAATTCTTCGCCGCGGTCGCCGTAGTAACCGATGGCCGAGGCGCACACAAAACTCTTGGGCGGATTGGAGAGATTTGCCAGCGCGTCACCAAGCAGCCTTGTCCCCTTCACCCGGCTTTCGCGAATCCGCTTTTTCTTTTCATCGGTCCAACGGCCTTCGGCGATGCTTTCACCAGCGAGGTGCACAACCGCATCAAAACCTTCAAGCCGCGCGAGCGCAATGCTGTAGCGATCAGGACTCCATTCGATCTCCGTTTCGGAATTCGGCGCGTACCGAACAAGACGAAAGATGCCATGCCCTTCCGATTCCAACGCTTGAATCAATGCCGTTCCGACAAGACCGTGTGAACCGCTTATTAATATTTTCATTGTATATTTTTTGGTCCCGACTATCTCCAGTCGCCTTTTCAGGTTATACCTTTGTTGATTCCTCTGTGCTACCTCTGTGTCCTCCTTCGCTGAGTCGGTTCGTCGTTGGGCTACCTAAAGTATTACTTCAGGTAATACGCCTTATGGCGATGAAAAAAAAGATGACCACAACATATTGACACTGGTACTTCGAAGGAGTATATTCCGCGCCGTTGAGGGATTACCTGAGGTGTACTGAACATATTACCTCAGCTTCTGTACGCTTCATATGCAAACAGAGCTGGGTTTTTACTTGATAGGTGGTTGGTCTCATAAGCGAATAGCCCGCTAACTTTTCGACGGAGAGCGGGCTACTCGTTGGTTGGATGCTAACGGGATTCGTTCAAGAGAACGGGCAATCGCGTTAGTCCACTTTGTGTGAACGCGGCTCTAAACCGCGCGCCACTTTTACTCCTAGGGTGCCCCCCGTGTCAACCGTTATTTCCGTTGCCCAAGGACATCCCTAGGAGTATTGGAGCATATCAGTTATGAGTGGACATACAGGTGAACGGTGCCAGGTAAGCGGTATTTACAAGTGCTCGACGCACCCGAGCAATACGATACCGCTGGCAGTTAACAATGTGTTTCCGCCCTGCTCGCAAGGCAGTGGGCATGGAACCACTTGGGTCCTTGTCCAAAGAGCATAGGGTCCAGTAACCGCTGGGGGCCGGGTCGGGCCCCCGGCGTTTCAATCAGGGGAGGAGGTGTTATGGCTAGAAGACATACTCGTACCGTCGCTCGCAGTTCAAGAACCGGAAGGTTCGTCACAAAGGCGTATGCAAGACGCCACAAGGCAACGACTGAGGTTCAGAGAGTGCGAAGCAAGCGAAGAAGATAAAGAAGAGGAGGCGGGGACTTCGGTCCCCGTTTTCTCACGTAGCGTGTCAGCAGTCGGCATAACGACTGTTAAGGAAGTGTTTGAGGTATCAGAATGGCTAGAGAATGAATTGAAGAACGACGAAAGTGCGAAGTAAGAAAACACAACTTCCGTACGGGCGAACAGATTGAAGTTTACCCGAAGAGAATCAAGGGGCTCTCAAATGCGATTCGACTGATTGAAGATTTGAGAAAGCAACTAACACCTGAAGAAAAGGAAGAGGGTATGATTGGTATCAACACTGGCGAGGCGTTAGTCAACGATGACAATTACTGACGTACTGGCAGTAGTCGGCGCGGCAACCGGCACATTTGCTCTTGTCTGGGATTTCATCAAGTGGCGGCACTCCGAGAGAGTGAATTTAGAAATTACCGCGTCTCCCAATATGCTTCTGACCACCGACCCGAGCAGACAGCTACACGTCATGATTGTCGTAAGGAACAAAGGTCGGCTAACCACGACTTTATCTTTGCTATCGTTCGAGGTGTACGATGGCTGGTGGAAAGCAAAACGACGCAAGCCTAGTTTGCAATCAGTCGTACCAAACCCAAACCCAGGTGTTTTGCCTTATGTCTTGGAGGCGGGTAAGCAATGGATGGGACTCACCTTGCAAAAAAACGAGGAACTCACTAAGTACAAAGAGTTTGAGTACGTCTATTGCTCGATTCATCATTCAATGCACAAGCCAGTACGGACGAGAGTCTATCTACCGAAGGATCCCAATGAGAATTAAATTCGCACATCGTCAAGCGCGGTCTACCACAGGTGAGATGGTTGATTTCGCCGTTTGTTTTCGCCAAGGCGAGTAGCGACACCGACCAGGTTCGCGCAACATGGCTATCACAATTGAAAATTGCAGCGATGCAGATAGGAAGAAAGGCTGACGCGGCGCTCGTTTATGAAGCCGGCAATCCTCTTGGCCATTCTGTTGCTTCATTCAACCACCACGTATTACGAAATGGCCTGAGCCCTTCCGACAATCAGGCTCAGGCCGGTGTACGTATCCAGCCGCCTTCCAGTCGGACTACATCGACATGTGCGAACTCGGGTCGCTCCAATCGGAGTGGCCCGTCGATCCTCCCAGCGCGCGCACCTCGATGGTGTAGTTAGTGCCTGGCGTCAGACCTGTGAAGTAAATGTGCTGTGAGTCCCCGGAAAAAACGCTAGGCAGCCAATCGGTGCTGGGGCCTTTGATGCGGCCCTCGTACATGCTTGCGTTTTTTATAGCATCGACTCTGGCTACCAGTTGCCCGGTACCGCCGTTCTGAATCTCCAGTCCCGTTTGCTTCGGCAAAGGAGTCGACGCCCGGTTCGTGCTCTGCGCCTGGAACCCTGAACTAAGCAGTAGTTGCATATCGTTATTGCACCTGATCTGCACATAGCTCGCGACTTGACGCAGGTCACCGAGTAGAGCCTGTCGCGAGTTGTTTTTGGCCGCTGTGTCGGCGACGCCGCCCGTCTGAGCCGCTGCAAGCTTGGCGGTGAAATCGTCATTTCCAGCCTGTAGATTCGCGAGCGTGACCGGCGGAGTGGGATAGGTTGCGTTACCGGTGAGGGCGTCGATGACGCCGTGAGCAAAATTATCCAATGCTCCGTCTGATAGTCGGGCGAAGCCCAAAGAGACTTTGATCAACATAGGGATTCTCCATTTTTGGTTAGGTCTGAGGTTGAGAGTTGTCCGGCAGGCTTACCGCCTCCGGTATTGAGGACAAATCCGTCAGCCGAAAACCGTGAGCGAACTAAACGGATTTGCGAAGTCCCGAGCTACAAATCATCACTTGCAAGCTACGGTTACGCGCGCAGAATAACGCAGCTCTAAATGCTTCGCAATACTTTTCTGAGCACTTTCTGGATCACTTTGCAGGCTTAAATTACCGCTTCGTAAACTTACATTCGTTTGCCATCAGGCTCTCATGACGGCCGTAAGTTTACAACGCGACGTAGCAAGTTTACTGACAGGATTTGCACGCTTACAAAACGATGGAGCAGATTTATTGAAACGGTGTGTAAGGCTGCAGGGCAGTTTTGTAAACTTACTTAATAGCCATGGGGGGGGTTCTTGACCATAATGCAACCTTTCCGCTCAGTGTAATAGACTTCCGACATAGCTTCGTAAGCTTGCACGAACAGGCAAAGGTTTAGCTAGGGGCTTTTACCGTTCATGGATCGGTAATGCCCCTTTGTTTTGTCCTGCTCGTCGGGTTACAAATAATCTTACATCTTTTTAGTACAAGAATTCTCGGGACTAGGTACTTGTTGAAACCTACCATTTCGTATGCACTCGTGATATAAGGCGGCGTTCTCTCAACTTACTCTCTTTCTGCATAAGATGACGACCGTCGAAAAGATAGCCATCGTCAATATGGTTGTTAGTGCCGTGATGAACAGCATGGGCTGGCTAATCTCATGGCGAATCAGCAAGAGCGCTAACCAGACCGCGTTACTAAAAGCCAATCCTGACGCAAAACCGACAGCACAAATTGCCAGTAAATCGACCCTGCAAGTCGCTGAAGGCTTTCTGGTAGAGCTGAACCGAATTGCGAAACGACTCAGAAGAAACGATTTAATAGTAGGACTGTTGATTGTAGGTACGATCATGCTTTACTATTTTTCTAACCGCTCCCGATTCATATTAGTTGAGACGGTTATTACCTTAACGCTTGCGGCTGTAAGCGTCGTCGTCTCCGTTAATCTTTGGCCGCAAATTAAACGGTTGAAACGCGCTCTCATTATTATGATTGAGGCACTAAGTATGGCGGATTATCAACCGACTCCCGATACTCCAAGCGCTTCCCGTCAGACGCCTTGATCGCCGCAACAACTCGCTCACCATCATTCGAGTCGCGAGTGTTGAAACGGAACTCAAACTCGTTCAGATAGTTCGGCAAGTGCAGCACCGAGTTTCACGTACTCACCAGGGGATTGTTTGACAAAAGCGTGGCCGCCCTCAACTCCATGCCTAGTCTGCGATACTGTGTCAGTTCATCTGTGATGATCCGGCAACTTAGGTCTGCGTTTTCTGCAATGACTTCGCGAAGCCGTTCTGAGGTCAAACGATCCATCATGCGGAATCGAACATCGCCGCCCCGTTCAACCATGCCGAGAACCGCAGCCTTGTCGGTGCCGCGTCCGCTTCGCCCTTTTTGTTCATGGTGGAGACGATGATAACGCGGCTTGCCGCCAACGTAGGTTTCGTCAACTTCGACTGTGTCTTTCTCGTAACTAAGGCTTTCAACAAGTACCTAGTCCCGAGAATTCTTGCATCTCTCCCGGTGCAAGGTGTATAAGCCTGCCGTAATCCTCGTTTTTTCAAACTCTCAACCCTCGGAGGCTCACACCCATGAGACAAATCCTACTTCTGTCACTCTTGCTGTTGTTGCTTAGCGTTCAGGTAGCAGCACAAGCGTTCAATCCTGGATGCCAACTAAAAGGCCAAATTAAGACATTGGCGGAGAATCGACCTATTGATAACACTTGTCCCGGAACCGGGGCTGGGAGCTCCAATAGCCAAGCTCAGAACAAGGCAAAGAACAATTTCTGCGCCTCAAATAATCCGGTAGAAATAACAATTACTAAACTTAGAGCTCTTGACGCTAAAACTCAGACAGCCCTGACGGCAGCTCATATTCCTTTCGGCCACCCAACCACCATCCCGCCCGATCGAGCTCGGCTGGAACAAGGCTTCACAATAGGTAACGTAACCTATAAAGAGGGCATGGCAGTCCTCATTAGGGCGTTTGTGTTGGAGGGGCATTACTCGAACGTGGGTGGAGGAGAAGCCGTCAACTGCAATGTTTCCAAGCCACCGAACAACGACATTCACATCGCGCTCGTCCAAGCGCCAGGCATCACAGAATGTGAAAGCGTCACTGCGGAGATTAGTCCACACCGACGGCCGATGACTTGGGCTGATTTTCCTGACTACGCTTTCACACATCCCGTAATGTTTGTCGGCAACTTGTTTTATGACGCCAGTCACACCCCAAGTTGCACAGTGCACCCCTTCCGAAGTTCAAGTTGGGAAATTCATCCGGTCTACTCGATTCTTGTGTGCAAGAATGCAACGCTTGACGCCTGTCCGCCCAATCCCTCCGATACATCAAAATGGATGGCATTTGATAAGTGGGTTGAGCTACCTGATGACGAAGGCGACGATCATCACGTAAGGTGGCAACCGAAGAGTCTAAGTGCATTTCCCGCAATAAGAAGAATTCTTGCATCATTTTGAAATGAGGGGATCGCGAGCCGGTATTGTCAGTCCGAATCGTCCTTGGCTATAACCTTGCACGGTTGCCGACGTGAGGACGACAACCAGCCCAGATCACCCTAACAGAGGGGCGCTATTACTCGGGGGCGAGGACGTAGCGCCCTTTTGCTTTGCTCATGTCACCCAATGGAAAATTCTAGCTCATCACTGCTCGGCCTTTTTCTCGTGCGACGGTGCAAGAACGACTAGTTCGAGGAACGCAAGGCAGGCCAAATGGTTAGCTTCGCGATCAGGGTTGGACATTGGAACATCAACGTCTAGCGGCCGGGGCGATTTATCATGTCGCGGGTCATTGAATTTGCTTTGCTTATGGTGAGCAAAGAGCGTACGCTCGCGAAATTATGCCAGCAGTTGCCACAGTCTTTCTCGATCCTTCAGACGCCGGAACCAGCACAACCCTCTCGTTGCCGTCAACGCCTGGCGCTGATCGGTACGCCTGGAAACGCTTCACCGAGCTCTCGCCCAGCGGCCTGGCCTTCTCGATCAGCTCCGCGAGGCTGTCACGCAATCGGCCCTCCGACGCGGAATCATCTCTGTACTTGTTCGGCGGGAGCAGCCCAGCGATCCTCAATACGGATCTCCGTCAAAACATCCCCTACGCGCTGCTTAACACGCACGCTCCGTTTCCCTTCATCCAGGATTTTCATGGCGAGTTTCTTCGCATTTCACTGCACCCCGGAACCCGGCGGGCCGAGGAGGACATCCCCGATCTGTCTCTGCACTCGTTCAACAATAGGACAACCAGCATGATGCTGGTTGACCGATGGAAAGACGGAAAACCTGAGACGACGATCAGCGCGAGCGACACGTTCACGCTGGGTTGGAAAGCCGCCCTCTCGGTAATCCTCCCAGTAGCGCAGCTCCTTCTCGGCGGTGGAGTTGCCATCATGCAAATTCAGGACCCGGTCTTCACCTGGGTGGCTCACCCAACGAATACGCCTAACGTACCGAACAATTTTATCTACCTTGTCCTCTCCCAGTGGTTCACGTTTCATGCGTCAGGCATTGGTGTGAACGCCTGGCTAATGTTCTACCTTCGGCTGTCCCGCGACAGCGCCGGAAAACTCGAGGTGAACGTCGTGGAGATGGATCACTTCGTGTGGCCAGGCACCGGGCAGGGCCAGATGAACAATGCGCTCGACGGCGCGAAGGGGGGCATCATGAGTGCCCTTTCGGGTTCGTCGACTCTGATCCTCGGCAGCTTGGCTCAAGTGCACTGCGATGACGTGTATCTACTGCCCGGAAAACAGCCCAATACCAAGGCAACGCAGAATGGAATCGTTCGGCAAGATGCTATGTCGGATGTGACCATCGTCCTCGAGAACCAACACTAGCAAAGCATGGCGTGCCGCCGCGTGAGTTTTTGTGCAAAGCGCGGCTGTCCCTCAGGACCGGCAATCATCGACCTCGTTGCCTATGGCACAACTGCAAACTGCCGCGAAGGAGTGACAACCGCAGACAACGCGCCAGGACCTGCGAACAACACGACCTCTACGCAACGAAAACAAGCGGCCTGTCAGGACGCGAACAATAATCTATCGGACTTTGCCACTGCTGCGGTTAACCCGCGCAACACCGCTGCGGTCATCAGCCAGTGCAGTTGCAGCACCAGCTACATTTCAATGCTGAATTTGAGTAATGATTGGTCGGTAAAAGAGCACGCGGGTCTGGCTGCGGCTTGCCGCCGCACCGTGCGGAAAGGCTCGGCCTTTCCGGAAAGGATTGTTCACCTCTCTTCCTGAGGCTGCCACAGGAAAAATTCATTAGGAAGAACTTAGCGGAAAGCCATAGACATTCCGCACTGTGCGGCGGCAAGCCGCATGCAGAGTTGCGAGCCCATTTTCGGGACCAAAAAACCTTGACACGTACGAGTAGCGGAGCATAAGGTGAGTGCCGTCTCAACCCGTTAGCGAGAGCCTCATTCCTCAAGAATCCCGCTCCTGCCAACCCAACATACTTTTGAAAGAGGTTATCCTATGGTGACTCAGGGATTACTGTGGAAGAAATATCTGGCAATCGTAATTGCTCTTCTTTCAGCCGTGGGCATAGTCACAGGCGTCGTTGTTGGGAGGAGGAGAATACAAGAAATGGTGCACTTTAACAAACGCGATCTCCCGGACCGCGGTGTCCATATCATTACTTCAGCGGACCCAGATTTCGAATCGGTAGCTTCTAATTACTTTACAAGTCAATCGAGCACCTCTAACGAGAGTCTGAAACCCTTCTCGGTATTTATCAAGAATTCAGGGCACCGAACCATTGTCGCCTATATGTTGGTGTGGCAGGTGCTAAGAAGTGACGGGCAGGTTTTGACGAATGCAACTTCGTACTCAGAACCCGGAATTCTAATGGGCAATGAAATACCAACCGACCCGCGCTTTAAACATACCCAAGCGATTGAACCCGGTACCGTTCGCGGCTTTTCCTGGACAGGAACGATCAGCGCGGAAGGGAATCCGCGCCTTGGTGCTGCGAATGCCAAGCAGTCTGACCAAAGTCAAAGCTTTCAGCCTGCTGACGCTGCTGCCATTCGTGATCAGTTGACTACTGAGCTATCTCAAGCAACGGACGTAACGGTATCGCTTGACGGCGTATTTTTTGACGATGGTGAGTTTGTTGGATCGAACACGACTGGGTTCTTTGAGAGAATTCAGGCAATGGTCAAAGCAAAGGTTGATCTATGCGCAGACATTGCCGCCGCCAGTGAGAAAGGTACACTCGAGGAAGCGTTCGAGCATGTTGCAGCAAAACACTTATCACCAACTGTGGTGCTAACCTCGGAAGCCTCGCCAGAAGATTATTACAAATACTATACGAAACTATTCGCGGAAGAAATCGATAATATGAAAAATGCTTACGGCAAACAAAAACTTGCTGAGCACCTTGTTAGATTGCACAAGCGACCACGCCCTTTGCTGAAGAAAACAGAAGTGAGGTGAAAGCTTGGAGCGAGACCGATTAAAAACCGCGCTTGAGATCGCAACAAACATTGCTTTGTTACTCGTTGCTATCGCGGCATTAACAAGCTTCGGCGTAAATTATTTTGTGAAATCCTCGTCGTCAACTCTTTCTCCTGGTTTACAGAAAGGCGCAATCTTAGAGCCAATTCCAAGAGTAGATTATCAAAACAGCAAGCAGACTCTCGTTATCGCGCTGAATACAAATTGTGGTTATTGTCGAGACAGTTTGCCTTTCTTCCGCGAGCTTATCGAGGCGAGCAATCAATCTAATAATACTCATCTTGTAGCGATCTTTCCGAACAACCCTGATGAAGTGAAGAAGTACGTTAACGATAACCACCTCTCTCTCGACAGTATTGCTGATGCAGACTTTCGCTCTCTCGGAATCAGGGGAACACCGAGCCTGATTCTGATTGATAGCAAGGGCATCGTAAATGATTTTTGGATTGGTAAGTTGCAACGTTCTGAGGAAGATCAGTTGATTCATTCGCTCAATTCCGGTGGAGAAACTAAGTGAATAGGAGAACGAAATGGCTCAACCACGCAGAGTAAAAGGCACCAGAATCCTGAGTAGTGTACTAATTAGAAACTTGTTGTTATTGCTTCTGATGGTCCTGCTAGTGCCGTTTTTTGGTGGTAGGAGCGCATTCGCTGTCTTATTTATCGAGGAAATTCTAGGGGGAAATTGTCAATCTTCGGTCTTTGACGGTTTGGCGATCTGCGCCGTCGTCGCTATTTGTCGGGGTGCCCCAGAGCCTGAAGCCGTAATATCTAGTAATTCGTATTCACAGTTGACATGTCCAGACCTTATCCCGACCGTCTTAAATTTTGCCCAAAGCGATGGGGTCATCGGTGGAAAACAAGTAGGTTCAAGCGCTAAAGGAAACGCTATTCCCAGTGGAGCTTTGATAGGATTTACTTTCGGTTGGGCTAACTGTAATGGCGTTACCCAGAGGCAGGAACCTGTCGAGTTTCCGGAAAATTGTTTTGTTTTTATTCCTCTTCCTAGCGATATTTGCTTTGTCAATGGCGGGTACTGGAACTCTTTTACTAACACGTGCGAATCTGGCGGCAGCGGGTGTTTTTGTAGTGCTCATCAGGAGTGTTGCCCTGCTGATGAGTTCGGGAACTGCAACTGTAGCCCCATCCTGGTAGATGTGCTGGGAAATGGATTCAGCTTGACAAGCGCAGCCGGAGGCGTTGCGTTCGACCTTAATGCGGATGGCTTTGCCGGAAGCATTGGGTGGACTGCGGCGGGGTCGGATGATGCACTCCTGGTGCTGGATCGCAACAGCAACGGCAAGGTAGATGACGGCACTGAGCTGTTCGGCGGTTCGACACCGCAACCTGCGACGCCACCTGTGGGCCAAAGCAAGAATGGTTTTCTTGCTTTGGCTGAGTATGACAAGGCTGCGAATGGCGGTAACGGTGACGGGTTGATTAGTAGTAGCGACTCGATATTTTCTTCTTTGCGCCTCTGGCAAGACCTCAATCACAACGGTATCTCTGAAGCATCGGAATTACACACCCTGCCGGAACTTGGT
>WNFR01011885.1_pt1 | contig 11848 bp, 13 predicted proteins | sample 5400221 | NCBI WGS metagenome assembly WNFR01 (sample SAMN13153357, study PRJNA577476) | soil metagenome | isolation source: 40 cm soil under Madrone tree | place: USA:California | collected 2016-06-14 | reverse complement strand
ATATGGGCTTGCCTGCAGGTGTTGATAGGGGACTAATGTCGCACAAGATAACAGGAGGAACGTACTAGTAGGCATTGGCGCGATAATGTTCTTTTTTTGGAGAAGGAAATAGAGCCTTCTCAAGGCCACGTTCAGCAAGTACGCATATTGCTCTAGTCGTGACACTGGCTGAAAACCTTCATGGTAGCCAAATGGTGCATGGGCCGCGCAGTAGATCGCGGTTGGCACCTCACCGAACGATTGAGTATTTGTGACGCAGTCCGGCGACCATACAAATGAGCCTGCGTTTACCGGAAGTCGCCGCGCGATGTTGATTTCCAAAACCGCATTCCCGTCATCAGCCCCTTTTCCTGATCCGACCAAGGCCTTCTCGTCAGCATTCCCAGTTGCGGGCGAAGCCGCGCCTATCCCACAGACTTTGCATTGAAGACAGCTCGAGTGCCAGCGTGTGTACGTGCCGAGACGCACGCAGCCTTCCTCGATAGTTTTGCCGCATGCTACACATAGGTCGCTCGGAGGAGACGGGACTTGAACGTTGCTGGGTACAGTGTCCTGCGAATCCTCACGGAACGGCGAATTCCCAGCAATCTCCGGAGCGAGACTACGGAAGCCGTACATGACATTATAAGTATTTGGGTTGGCCGACGCAGGAAGCTGGGCAAGTGCGACGTCGTGTTTCACTCCTACCAATCTACCCGCGGACGGATTCTTTCCATGTACCGAAAACAGTTGAAGCTTGTGCAGGAAAAGCCCCAGAGCTTCGGCGACGCCGTGTTCACTTCCCAATTTGAGGCCACCTACGAGCGTTGTGCGAATGACGATCTTGAGATAGTGTGCAAAGCCCGTGATCAACGTCACTAGCTCTTGTGTCATTCCCACTCGCCGTGCGCCTTGATTCTGACTGTTGGCGACTAGTGTGAGTAGATCTACCAATTTTCGGCAGAGCATACGAGCTTTATTGATGTGTGGCACCCCTGAAGCAACCAATGAGTAATAGGTCACCGGAGGCTATGCAGCATACCTTTCACGCATAGCTGTGCGAAACTCCATTCAAGGTCATCGATTGTCGCAAAAATTACTTCCACGTGGAAGATAGCCCTTTCGGCCATTCGGATCATTTCTAGGTATAACCCGTTGGTAAGGTGTATTAGCATGTCCGATATGCTCGCTGCACATGACTCCTCATACGTAGAAAGCCCTCTGGAGCGAGTTTCAGAGGCTTCTCGATGGGGAAACGGACAAGAAATCCACTCAGTACTTACGTCCAAATATCATTTACCTGCTTTTCCATCTTAAGTTGCTTTTCCTTCAACGAAGCAGGGGACTCCAGCTGTTCTTCCTCTATATAACGAAGTTCGAGTGTTTCGGTGAAAGGTCCAGATTTATGGGGAGCGACTTTCACATTCCAGAACTTCGCATAACAACCCATTATCAGGGATGGAAAATAGGCTAGCTCAAATCCACACATACCTTGTTGATCATGTGACATTCCGGATGCCAGCACTCATCACGCATATTCCTATTAATCTCCACGAACTGCTTCAGAATCGCAGTGCCGCAGCCAATGCATCTGATCGCACAACGCGTCGCGTAATGGTAATGGCAATATACGTGGTCGTCGTGCTCATAATACGAATCTTCAGGGCCAAATAACGTTGAACATACGGAGCACGTGAAGTGTTCGACATGATATTTTTGATCTGTAGAGGGACGTCAGCTGAGCTCATGTCATCGCCATAAAATTATGCGACGAACTACATGCCGTGATATAGTTCCCTCTCAATGCCAGATCACATTTCGCACAGATTAGATTTAATCTCCCGAAGTAATCCCTTTCACACAATGGTTTCTGCTTTCCGTCAGGATCGTCAAACGGGAAAAACTTGGAAGCGACAACATCCCCGCAGTCCTGAAAGGAGGTCACGCACTGACCAAAATTGAAAAACAAGGGCGCTTACGAAACACTTGAAGCACTGAAGATGAAAGATAGTGCCGAGGGCTCGGACGAACGCCCCCTGCATTGGACGACCACAAGCATCGCATACCCTGGAGAAAAAGGGTGAACTCTACATCTCTGAATGAATGGGGACGGGTGGGACAAGGAAAAGCAAATGGGGCATACGAACGCGTACGAGGAAGTGATCACTCACGAGAAGGCGACGTTAGGTCTCACAGGGGAAGCAGGCTGGTACCTGTATTCGTTTCTAGTCATGGGGCCATCGTTGGGAGTATTCGGTGCGTGACGAAGTGAGCCCTGGACAATGTCGGGGAGCACAGATCGCCGGACTAAGTCCTTGTTGGTCTCACCAATGTGTACCGAGGCGGAATGGCGGGAGTTGTCGAGTTCAAATTCGGTCATCGATTCAATGGTAGACTTGCGCGACGACAGCGCGCGGCGAGACAACTCAGGCTGATCTGGGTTCTTATCTGAGCGGACTGTATGGATAGGAGGTGATTGTATGGCGCCTCTAGACGAGGGAGATGGGTACTGGTCGTGTGAACTGCTGCTGGGGGTACTTGGGCGACTGCTGGAGGGTGATGTCGAGATGTTGGCAGTGAACACGGAACCGCGATCCGAGAACTCAGAAAAATTTGCTAGCGACAGATCGTCGCGATAGCTTTTGTCATCGGGTCCGTTGAGTGTTAGTATAGAGGGACGCGGGGACGGCAGCCTGACAGAGTGCAAACCTGGGCTGTTTCGGATGGAGGGGTGAGAATAAAGTGAGGATAGGTCGTCATTGTCATCGTGGGGAGGTTTTTCCTGGAAGTAGCCAGCCATGGTCAGCACGAGTGAGTCTGAGACGGTGGGCTAGGGATACTATGAGAGGACCTCCTCGTTTGGGTCACGGTCGATTCGAGGAGAGACATGGTAGCGCCCAGGTCCCAGGGCTGACTGTACGGTTGAGGTTGAGGCGCTGAGCAATGTTCCCCAAGCGGACCGATGACATGATCGCATCCGTTGCTTGCACGCTTCCACATCACCGTCGCCGCTCGTTCGAAGGATGTCACAGGGAATTCTGAGGGGAGTGTGTGCCTGCTGGCGATGCCCTCAGCGTGCCCACAACTGAGCGGTTGCGCCAGTGGGCTTTTCTCCCATACTCTCATGACTTACTATTGCTCAGTGCATCTTGCTATCTGATCCATGGATGACCAGCGAACCCTCGAGTCACTTTAATGCCAAGACACGCTGTCAACTTGGTTGCGCCAAGCCACCCACCTGCTTTTTTATGATCCTAGTTGAAATATGTACCGCGTCAACATGTCACGGCAGGTTGCCGGAACCCGATCCGTCCGCGCGCTGAATCTCCTGTCGCTGCTGGTGCTGTCAGGTGCTGTCGCTGCTGGTTGTTCCCTCATGCATGCCTCAGCCCCACCCCTCCGTCCTCGTCGCTCCGTCACCCACCATTTCGTCGCCCTCGTCGCCACCACCACCATTTTTTCGTCATCGCCGCGGCCACCATGTCGTCGTCGTCACTGCCACCACTATTTCTTCGTTATCGCCGCCACCTCATCATCGCTCCCGCCACCGCTATCATCGCCGCTGGCCCGCTGCTGCCCATCTTGTCGTCGCCATCGTCGCCGCCGCGTGGGAAAGCTTTGCTTCCCATGCTCCGCTGCAGTCCCCCGGCTATTTTCACTCCCAATGAGCGAGAAAACGCCTAAGGGCGACCATATTAGCTCCCTCAAACTCCTATGTCTCGCGGTCACACACATTTAGGGGCTCGAGGTACGTCCTTTTACCTCCTCCGCATTCCTGCAGCATAAACGTGTGAAAACACATTACACATGTCTCCTCAAGACCTCAGATTCGCGCGCACGACGCAGGCAAACGGGGTGTGCTCGCTATCATAGGTACGTGCCGCATTCCCCCCCTTCTTTCCCCCTTTCTCTCACCACTTTCCAAGGCGGTGCGAACGCAGGAAGACACTCCCCAGATGCAAACGGCACTCCAGCCCTTTCATTTGTGCAATCGACGCTTGCAAACGCGATGCGCTCGCCACCGACAGGTATGTCCCTTTTCCTTGACCCTTTCCCTGCCCTATTTTATGCACAGGAGCGCCAATTGAGCACTTTTTTTTTGGAAGTGCTTTTATTCCTTAGTCATTAGCTTGTGTATCTAAGTCCTATTGGAATAAAGTGCCAGATGGCTGGAGATTTACCATCAACTCCATCTAGTGTGTGCAAATCCAGGCCTAGGCCTGGGTGAGGGGAAATGTTTGTTGTGCACGCTCCAACCAGTGTGGGACTCTTCACATGTGATCAACAGGTTACTGGCATCTCGTGCTCTCCTACCCACTAAAACCTCACATCTGTGGATCGGATCCATTCAGAGTATATTCATCTCTTTTTAGGAGGGGTTCCCAGGTATGTTCGATTAGTGATCTTGTTCATTTGTCTTTGTTGATCTTCGTCATTGTTATTTTGTCCTCTATTAATTTTTGTTTATGGCTTGGACCCATCAACGCTCGAAACCTCATCTCTGTGGATTCAGATAGTGAATACACTTCTTTGAGTCCTTGCACTTGGAAGCCTGTCGGGTGACGGGCAACACTAAGGGGAGTCACGCATGTACGGAAACAGGAACAGCGCATATATTCGAGAGGGAGCGTGTGTGTAGTAAGGTGTACAGGAAAAGAGAGTAATCTAACTAAGAGTTGTTTTCCACTGGCACCCTTTTATCACTGTGGGGAAAGACTATGACGTCGTGCCATGACGTTGGCGTGTGTGAGGCATCGGCCTTACAGCACTTGTCGCAATGAACTTCCACATCTCTTTTAAGGAGAGGTTCCCAGGTGCGTTTGAATAGTGTCCACTTTGGTTTATCCTCAATTGAGCACATGGATGGGTATGCGCTGTAGGGGACGAACGGGCCGTGCGTCTACAACGGTCCGATCTGCCTTGTCCCTCGATCTGTGTCGCCTCGTGCTATTCTCTCACCCTTCCCTCGTCGACTCGTCACTTCCCCTGGTCTTCTTACTGAGCTGTGGTCTTCGCTGTTCATCAGGCTCGACTCTGAACGATTCAAAACGCCGGGCAGCGCCTCTAAGGCCACGACTCCCACCACTTTTCCTTTCGTCACCGCCTTCCTTTCATCCTCTTTGTCCTCTCATCGTCTCCACCCCTCGTGGCTAGCCACTGCCCGTTCCCACCTCACCACACCACGCTGCATACCACGCTCGACATTGGATTGGGAGTTAGTTGGGGAGCTACAATTGTTGTGCGTCATTCTTAAAATCTCGTCTTTGTCCCATTTCTCGTTTCCATTCATGCCTACTGTATGTTTCGTTTCTCGTGTTCGTGCCTATTCTCCTTTGTTCCAATTCGCCGTGTACCGCCCCGCTTCGTATCGCGTCAAGACTCACTCCATTTTGTCTCCTTTACTTTATCATGTACTGTCATACACAAGAGACAAGTTCTGAGTAGCATTAACACACAAATTAGTGTAGCGCAGTGTATCCTAAGGCATGTTGTGACTAATGAATAGGAAGACAGAAAACTGAGTACGGTATAGTAGTTGATAGTCCGGGGATCATGAGTACACCAGTGGAAGAAAGCCAAGAGTACAAGAACAAAGTCCAAGAGTAACGTCACTAATCATAACTTCCTGGCCATATACAATCTATGTATCAACCTCACCGCTTTGGTAGTGCACCGACACGAGGTAGCCGGAGCGCTCGCGGTCGGCAGCGAAGCGCTCGATAGATGACAACGTGGCAGGTCGGGATCCACTCATGTGAATCTCGCGTAACGACGGTAATGTGTCCGACGTCTCGGTGACTTGTTCGAACGCAGATGCGACGATGGCTGCCAGTTCGCTTGACAGTCCGAGCCTCTTCACGCCTAGAAAATGGCGGAAAAGCTCCACCCACCGCATGGAGTCTGCCTCGCTCGGACCTCGCCAAGCGAACAAGTCGGGCGACGCGACGATGTCCAGGCATTCTGGCGTGGCAAGAAGCGCGGAGAGTTGTCTGCAGATGTGGACCAACGTGAGCATCTGCTGGTCCGCCTCGTCGTACGAGACGCGCAACTTGACATTTCCTGGCGAAAACGAAGTTGACGAGGGTTGAAAATCGTGGGTGATCGTAAATTCGGTTTCTGAAAGCTCGATGGACGTTCGATGGGGCGACCTGAATGTTTGGGTGCGACCAACGAACTGGATGAGTTGCGAAATATCGAACGAACTCTCTTCAAATAACGATACAGCGAGTCGCTCGAGTGCGGGAGCATCAAGCTTGGTGACGAGGTCGCCCAAGTAGTCAATTTCTCCCTTGAATTGAAAATTGGTTAGAGCCGGGAGAATGGCATGTGGAGGCGAGGCAGTGCTCCTTTGATTAGGGTGGGGCATTGGAGGTAGGAAGAAGATCCCAAGGTACTCGAGCCGAGTCGTTGCGGAGAGACTATTGGCAAGGGAGTCGGGTGAGACATATCCGGAATTCGGGATATTTTCAAGTTGAAGAGAGACAAGCTCGTGAGCCGACAACAGAACCTGCGGTAGCATAGGAAAGGCAGTGCTATCCAGATGAATGTCGCGCAGTCTTGGTGCCGCTCCACCTAAAAATGCCGTAGGAAGAATCAATGACCTCATCGAATCCTGGGATCTAAGGTAAAGACGCTCCAGTGCCGGAAATGATGCTCTTAGCAAGGAAAATGACTTTGCCAACACGGACCTTGTCATGGTGAGGTTGATTTCGCATATTCGATCAGGATACCCGAGTGCGGCCACGACATTACCCTCGTCCCCGGGAGCCAAGCGCTGAGTTGGAGGATACCATATGGAAATGGGCAAAGACGGCCAGCAATCAGCAGATTCCCTCAACGGATTATCGTATGTGTAGACAAGCCGAAGGTCGAGACGTTGTGGCGACGAGAAAACGATAGTTCGCCATCTTCGACATACGTGCGCAAGTCTGTGCCATTCCCACAGGCCGGACGAAGCGGACCCCAGAGTAAGCAACCGATGGCAGTCGAAAACTTCGAGAAGCATTTCGTCAGGGAGTGTGTCAATTGTTAAACGTGGTGGTTCAATTCGACCTGCACCGCCGCGTGAGTCAGCTGCTGTCTCAATCACTAAGCAAAGTAAACATACTTTGCTCCCGCCCTCCATTTGACTCCTCATGGCTGATAACGAGTCCGTCTTCTCCTTCCTTCTCCTCCCTCTGAAAGATATCTTCGGCTGGCGACTCTCGATTGGCCTTTGAAAAGAAGCGGCGAAAAATCCCATTGACCTTCGTGATAATACCACGCGCGGAGAACAACCGACGAGTGGCTGTTCTTGCACGACGGTTGGGCGAAGAATTTTGACGAATGTCCCATCTGTTCAGTTAAGCTCATCCGAGACGAGTCAAGTGAAGGCCGTGTACTCACCGGAAGGGGTTCATTGTGGACGCAAGACGGCCAGTGGTTAAGCAAGAGAGCTTATATTAGAATATTAGACTCCGACGGAGCATGAGAAGGGTGCACGGATTGGTGAGGTGTTGGGGGCGTGTCCGTCACATATACTCAAACACCGCTTCGCTGTGCACATTCGCCGTCGCCGTCTCGCAAAATGAACGCGCGTCTGCTCACTTTGGGTCATGGTGATGTCACCAACATCTGGCGGCGGTTCTCTACCCAAGTGGCCACCGTACAAGACGTGTATATGCACGAAGCGCTGTAACTGACAGCATTCAGGAGACAAAAGGTTCATTTGCGACCCCATGTAGCGCTTGGATTGTGGGAGGAGAGTGCAAGCGCCGCGGCTGTAGGGACTGGCGCCTCTGAACTGGAACGGCGTTCGGTTCCATTTTTGGAAGACGCTTCCCCCGGTTCGGCATCGAGTCGGATCGATGCGCTGCGCCTGGATAGAGACATATCGGCCTCATTGCTTCCTCGCCTCGAAGGTCGCCTCGATAAAAGGTACGTCACACTCTCATTTATACTGTGCGGCATCGTGCGCAAGTATTAAGCGGCCGAGAGTCTGCTGCATGTTGCCATTTTGCTAGGTACGCTGAGTTAATTACCTGGGAAGGCCGCAATGCGTGGAATGGGAGCGTTCATATGCTCGTTGTTTTGATTACCTCTAATCTCTGGCCTTGCCTCTGCACGCTTGCAAGATGGCTCCATGGTAGGCATTTTAAATCGGGGAGTTGATGTTCTTCGATGAGTTGTTCCGATACGCGGCGCTGTCCCACCGTCCCCGTTTGAAGACATGCCGAGCGAACACGATTCCCCAGACCATTTCAGACTAGACCCGTTACAGATAAGTACGACAAGCGATGCGTTGGCGTGGCAGCGAGAACGTGAAGGGATTGCTCTCACTCTGAACACGCTCGATGCCATGCTCTATGCGAGGTACCTTACCGTACCGTCTCGTCTGACATGTGGACGGACTTACTGTACTGTATTCTAGCATGTTATGCCACGAGGCCATTTACTCGGCAGGATGCACCTGGGTCCTCGATGATGCGGCTGTCAGGGTGCCGAAGTCATATAAGATCATATTCCGCAATAGACGTGCACCGCAAGGCAGCGAATCGTTTTCATAAATTACAGAACAGGCGGGTTTCGAATTAAGTTCGGCATGACATGCCGCATTTTTCCGACAATATGAAAAGTAATTTATTAATTAAAATAACACAAGGGCGATGGCGAGCGGGAGATAATAACTATTTGATACAGCGAGATCCATAGCTGTAGGCCCCTGAAACCATAATTCCGCATATAGGCGGGTATTGAATTGAGTTCGGCAGGACATGCCGCAATTTCACTCAAAATAATTTATTACCAGAAAACTAATTTCTAATTGAATTAAACCGAATTACCTAAATTTTTGCTCGACATGGATGACGTCAAGTTGAGCTTCCGTGCAACGCGACGCGACGACTAGTGCGACGTTTTACCATAGTGCCATGCATGTGTCAGAATGTACTGTAAACTATGATGCTACGGTGTAGATACAAGAATGTTTGCATTGTCTCCCTACTGGTTTGCGTGTGCGGCCGCGTCGTCGCCGTGCGAGGGCTGTGTGGCCTCGCCGTTTTTGCCTTGTGGTCGTATTCGTGTGGAGCCTCGTCGTTGTCGCTGGGCGGGGCCTCGTGGTCATCTGTGTGGGGCTTCGTCGTCTGTGCGCAGGGCCTCGTCATCTGTGCGCGGGGCTTCGTCGTCGTCTCCGCGCGGGGCCTCGTCGTCTGTGTGCGGGGCCTCGTGGTCATCTGGGGGCGGGGGCTCTGTGGAACCCGTGTGCGACGACGACGACGTGGACCGTGTGCCTGCGTCGTCGTCGTCGCGGACTGTGTGCCTGCGTCGTCGTTCGCGCAGGGGCTCGGGGCCCAGGTAGTCGTCGCAGGGGCTGTGTGCCCATCGTCATCGCGCGGGACACTGTGTGCGCGTGGTCATCGTCGCGCATGGTCGCGGCGGCCCTGTGTGTTGGCGTAGTTAGCAGGTGAGTGAAGAGGAGGGAGGAATGTTCCCGCGTGGTCGTCGCCGCACAGGGGCTCTGGGCGCGCGTAGTCGTCATCGCGCGGTGGCCCTGTGGCCGCGTGGTCGTGGTGGTGCGAGGGCACTGTGGCCGCGTGGTCGTCGTCGCACAGCGGCTCTGGGTGCGCGTGGACTTCGTCGGGCGGGGGCAATGTGCACGCGTCGTCGTTGTAGCGCGGTGACCCCAAACGGGCGTCGTCGTAGTCGTACAGGGATTCTAATCCCCATGGTCGCCGCGTGGGGGCCCTGTGCGTGGGGGATGGGGGATGTACCTAAGAAATGGTTAGGTTGTCGACTCGTCGAACAGAGCCCGAGAAATAAGGAAAAAAGAAGACAAGGGGAACAGCGTACATGAGAAGTGGTGTCTTCCTTGCACAGATCCCAAATGATGTTTGCATGCCTGCATTTATGGTCAAGCTAAGAGAGAGGAGAGAGGAGAGAGAACGGGGACGTACATGTGCGTGCATGCGATGCCATGGAGATAGGGAAGAACTTTGTGGTCGAAGCCGTGGGCAGGCGGGCCGCAGCCTTCGGCAGTTGACGTGAGACGCTCTCGCGACCTCAACCGCACGGTCACTTCCCCTGTTTTCTGTGTCGTTGTCGGAGCGCAGTCGTCGCGGGTCCTCTCACTTTCGTAAGGTGTTTGAATGGCTCCGAGTTTGTGGTCTGGCCACTGTAAGAATAAAGAGACATGGGTGCGAAGAGAATAAAGTCGGAGTGGGTGTAGTCGGAGTTTTCTGGCAACTCTCCCGGCTCCATGGCTCAAGGGCGATAACTATTTGGTAAGATGAAATTCGGCCAATAACACAAATCCGAAAATTCGGCTCGGTACTTAACTATGAACCCAGCTGCCAAAACTTGACAGTCCGTTACTATGCGTAACCGTGACAGGGGCCAACCCTTATGGATCTCGCTGTACTGTTGGTTGTCAGCAGCTGTATGGCACGCTGTATATAACTCAACTAAGAATAACTGCACCTAAGAATAACTGCACCTAAGAATAACTGCACCTAAAAATAACTGCACCTAAGAATAACCTCCACTAAGAATAACTCGAGACTCGAGTCTTACGGTGAGGTTCCTATAAAGGCGGGCTGATATACTTTTGAGTCCGACGACACTCGCTGGACGCTCGCAGTCATTATCAGTCCTGTCCTGTCCGGGGCCCGAGACGGTGAACACCCGCGTCATCCTGGCCAGAGATGGTGGCCGAGGTATGTCGCCATCGTGATTCCCACGTTTCTCTACTGACAAAGCACGCAGTCTCGAGACCTCACCGCCATATCGGTGGATGGACTAGAAAATATCTATGTTGTTACAGGGCGCCAAGCAGACGCATTTCTCAACTGCTAAGCTTGTCTCCAGGCCTGATACTGTGTGGTGGCTGCTTGATCGCGGCGCAGACGTCATGAGCAGAGTAGCATATGCAAGGTCACTCATGGAAGCGGTAATTATCCTACGAGATCTCCGTGTCAACTCGCCACCACGCGTGCTCACGCTGTGGTGGGGATGACGCACGGATCATCTCAAGAGGATTTCTTACCCTTCGCTGCCCTTCGGGGCGACTCGCAAGCGCTTCCCTGCGCATTGACGTCTGTTCCATTGTCAAGAAGGTCCGCGCACGTTCATCGAAAAAGGGTAAATGCGATGCACCCAATTTTGGTTGTTACTGCCTTTCATTCTCATGCGATTTGCTCTTGTGCGATGCACCAAGATGCGGACATTTACTCATTCACCATCTTTTTCTCTCGTCGCTGTCAGGAACTCGAGCTTGGGACTCTCATTTTTTCGCGAGGTGAGGAGAGATCTTCGCAAGTAGCCGAGGCCGAGGACTGCGCCACATTTGATGGTGTAAAATTAGTATACAACATATTCGGCGACCCCGCTTCGTTTACGTTTAGAACGTATCAGAATCAATCATCAGTGGTGTGGTGTACCCATTTCCATCCAGGCAGGCATGAGTTCGTGACGGTACGAGCGTATCGTACGCATGATCTCTATTAGTAATCATAACTTCTTGACAACATCGGATTCAACGAGTTTGTTTGTTCAAAAGGTCGTCATCGGTTCATATGTGCAGCGTGAACCACTCAGCGCCAACGGCCAATACTAGCAGTGGTGACGCGTGCAAATTACCTAAAGTATGACATTAAAATAACAAAACAACATGGAATGAGATAAGACGACAAAAATGCGACCGAGCAAGGTACCACCAGCAAGACAATCATTCCTTCATCTCCTCATCGCTACCTTCGTCACTCTCCTCATCGCTATCACTATCCTCGCCTTCCGCGACGTCGATCTGCTCCAAATTGATGTCATGGTCCGCGCCCTCACCACTTTCCTCATGGGCAGCCAGGAAAGCGCCCTTCCCGTCACCTATCAATACAAG
>WNFR01006612.1_pt1 | contig 11849 bp, 13 predicted proteins | sample 5400221 | NCBI WGS metagenome assembly WNFR01 (sample SAMN13153357, study PRJNA577476) | soil metagenome | isolation source: 40 cm soil under Madrone tree | place: USA:California | collected 2016-06-14 | reverse complement strand
AAACCAACTACTATCGCATCACTCGAAAGGGGCATCAGGTGATGGCCACTGCGCTTAAGTTCCGACAACCAGATATTGCTCTCTTGGCAACATAATTTTCTTGCTAAGAAAACAAGAAGTTGATGGTTTGTTTCACAGACTGAAAACATTTAAAGCACGCCGATAGCCACGCTTCAGTTTGTTATCCAATAATAATTCTGCGTAATCTGCGAAATCTGTGGATGCCTATCTACCCAAACGCGAAGCAATCACTTTCGCCGCGGTCGCTCCGCCGCCTACCGCGCTGCTGATCGTGGGCGATAAGGGATTTGCCACGTCTCCTACTGCGAAAATGTTTTCCAACATCGTCTCCTGAAGACCGTTGATCAAAACGTAGCCGTCCTTGTCCATTTTCAACTGATCACGAAACAGTTCGCTATTCGGTTCGAAGCCGATGCGCACGATAACGCCCTGCACGGCCATCTGAAAAGGCTTGATGGCGCCGGCGCGCTCAATCTCGACGGCTTCGACGCCTTCGTGGCCGATGATGCGATGCACAACTGACTCGGGAAACACGGTAATACAGTGGTTAGTGTGTAATTGTTCAGCGAACTCGCGGCGGGCGCGCAGCTTCTTTCCGCGATGGACGAGGGTAACCGTCGGGCAGACTTCGGCGAATAGCAAAGCATTCTCAGCCGCCGCATCGCCGCCGCCGACGACGCACACATCTTTGCCGGCAAACGCCTGCCGATCTCCGGATGATTCGATCATGCCGCGGCCGATGAATTCATCCTCGCCGGGAATGCCAAGCTTACGACGGCGCAATCCCGTCGCGATAATGATCGCGATTGATTTAAGTTCTTCTCCACTGCGCAGCACGAGGCGTTTGGCTTTTAAGTCCACACTGGTAATCTCGACATTCGTCCAGAGATCAAACTCGCAGTCTTTGGTTTGTTCGACAAAGCGATCGCGCAGCTCGCGTCCGTTGTCAGGGTGGATACCGAGATAGTTTTCGATGGGATTGTGAATCGAAAGAAGTTGTCCGCCGACTTCTTCACTATGTTCCAACACCAGCGTGTCGAGGCCCAACTCGTCGCACCAGCGCGCGGCTGAAAGGCCGGCGGGACCGGCGCCGATGATCAAGACGTCATGCATGCGAGAAAGAAGTTCACCACAAAGACACAAAGAACACAAAGAAACCAGGACTGCGATGATTGACAATGGACAGGCCCAGTGCGACGCTGAATCGCTCCAAACCAAATCAAAGCGAAAGGAGAACGACCCATGCGTCTGACCGAAATGGTTTCGTGCTCTGGTTGAGCGGCGAAGCTGGCCCCTGGCGTCCTCGCTCAGGTGTTGAGCGGGCTTGAGAAACAACCTTTCGATCCCAATCTGCTGGTCGGTTTCGACAAAGCGGACGACGCCGGAGTGTATCGTCTGCGCGACGATCTGGCGCTGGTACAGACGCTCGATTTCTTCACGCCAATTGTCGATGACCCGTTCGACTATGGCCGCATCGCCGCGCTCAATTCGATCAATGACGTTTGGGCTATGGGCGGAAGGCCAATCACGGCGATGGCCATCACCTGCTTTCCTAAGAAAGGCTTGGACTTCTCGATTTTGGGTGAGATCATGCGCGGCGGTTTGTCAGTGCTGACTGAGAATAAAGTCGCGCTGATCGGCGGTCACAGCGTCGACGACGAACAGATCATGTTTGGCTATTCAGTCACCGGCGTGATCGATCCGAACAAAGTTGCCACCAACGCCGGCGCGCGTGCCGGTGATGTGCTAATCCTGACGAAACCTATTGGCACTGGAGTAATCTCAACGGGAATCAAGTTGGCGAAGGCCGCACCTGAGATTGTCGCCGAATCCATTGCGACAATGTTGACGCCGGGCAAACACGCCGCGGAAGCAATCGCAAAGTTTGACGTGAAGGCCGCGACCGATGTCACCGGGTTCGCTTTGCTGGGTCATACATGGGAGATGGCCTGCGCCAGTAACGTCACGATCGAGATCGATGCGACGCGCGTTCCTTTGATCAAAGGCGCGCTGGAACTGGCTGGCGCGGGACTGCTGACCAGCGGTGACCAAACAAATCGCGAGTACGTCGGCGAACAGATTCAAATCGCATCAACGGTTGATTCGGACCAGGTGAAGTTGTTTTACGATCCCCAGACTGCGGGCGGGTTGTTGTTGGCGATTTCAGCAGATAGAGCGGAAGAGCTGTTGAGAGAGTTGCGCAGAGATTATCCCAGGGCGGAGATCATAGGTCGTGTGACCGAGCGCGGCGCAAAAGCGATCTCAGTGAAATGAAGTCAGTACCGTCCGCCGCTAGCGGGCGGGTAAATTCTCACGCAAAGGCCCCAAGCCGCAAAGAAAAGACGCAAAGAATGTCCGAACATTACGACGCCATCATTATCGGTTCAGGCCAGGCTGGGTCTCCGCTTGCGAAAGCATTCGCGAACGCCGGTTGGAAGACCGCGCTCGTCGAGCGCGCGTTTATCGGCGGCACCTGCATCAATTATGGGTGCACGCCGACCAAGACGATGTTCAACAGCGCCCGCGTAGCCTATCTCGCGCGCCGCTCGGCCGACTATGGCGTACATCATGGCGACGTCGCCGTTAACATGCGCGAAGTCCGCGAGCGAAAGCAGTGCGTGGTGGAGGAGTTTCGCGAGAGTGGACTCAAAGGGATCCAGCGGACCCGGAATCTTGATCTGATCATGGGAAATGCAAAGTTTATCGGGCCGCACGAGATCGAAGTTCGACTGAACGATGGCGCTGTTCGCTCTTTGACCGCCGACAAAGTTTTTATTAATGCCGGCGGCCGTCCCGTTACGCCGCAGCTCGAGGGTATCGACGCGGTGCCAGTGCTGGACTCAACTTCGATAATGGAGCTCGACAAACTGCCTGCGCATTTGCTGGTGCTCGGTGGCGGCTACATTGGTTTGGAGTTTGGCCAGATGTTTCGGCGGTTCGGGAGCCGGGTAACGATCATTCAGCGAACTGGTCAACTACTCGGTCGCGAAGATCAGGATGTGGCGGAAGCGGTGCTCGACGTCATGAAAGAAGACGGCATTGATGTTCTGCTCAATACTGAAGCGGTGCGCGTCCAAAAAGACGGAACGCAGATCGAGTTGACTGTCCGCACTGCCAATGGCGAACAGACCTTAAGTGGAAATCACGTGCTCGTGGCGGTTGGTCGTAAACCAAATACCGAAGATCTAAATCTTTCCGGGGCGGGAATTGATACCGATCAGATGGGCAACGTCAAGGTCAACCGATGCCTCGAAACCAGCATCCCTGGTGTCTACGCGCTTGGAGACGTTAAGGGTGGACCACAGTTTACGCACATTTCTTACGATGACTTTCGGATCATTCGCACGAACCTGCTCGAAGGCGGGAACGCGACAACCGATGGACGGTTTGTGCCTTACACAGTATTCATCGATCCACAGCTAGGCCGCATCGGTTTGAGCGAGGTCGAAGCGCAAGGTTTGACCGAGGCGAGAGGTTTGAACTTCCGAGTAGCCAGGTTGTCGATGACACGCTCCGCCCGCGCTATCGAGATGAGTGAAACGCGGGGCTTTATGAAAGCTATTGTTGACGCCGACACAAATCAGATCCTGGGTGCGGCGGTCCTGGGCGTGGAAGGAGGCGAGTTAATGTCGATGTTTGAAATCGCGATGCTCGGCAAGCTGCCTTATACAGTTTTGAAAGACGCGATTTTCGCGCACCCGACACTGGCTGAGTCTTTGAATAATTTGTTTATGGCGCTGGACAAGTGATTTGCGGCTAGCGCCCGATTTGGCGGGGCGACAGAGCATGCACCGGCTTTGGTTGAGCGCAGCGGTGACGAGTATTATGGAAACGGTCTTCTGGAAATCACGGCAATGGTTTCATTAATTCAACACCCGAGGGAGTCTGTGGCGCGGTCGGTCGCCGATCTCTATCAACAAGTCCGCGCGCGCACTCTCGAGATCGTGGCGCCCCTTGAGACTGAAGACTATGTAATCCAAACGGCGGAGTTCATGAGCCCGCCGCGCTGGCACATCGGCCACACCTCCTGGTTTTTTGAAACAGTCCTGCAAAAATATCAGCCGCGATACCAGATCTATTCAGAGGATTTTCTCTTTTACTTCAATTCCTATTACGAGGGTTTTGGTCAACGCATTGAGCGACCGAAGCGCGGTACGCGTTCCCGGCCGACGGTCGCCGAGACCGTCGCGTATCGAGCACACATCGACGAGCAGATGGCGCGATTCATTGAACGAGTTTCAGATCACGACGATGCCGAAGAAATTCTGGCAATCGTGCGGCTGGGGCTCGAGCACGAGATGCAGCACCAGGAACTGCTGGTTTACGACATCAAGCATTTGTTGTGCGATCAATTCGACGCGCCGATCGTGGCGGCGCCTGCTTCAATTGGAACCGTCACTGGCATGGCGGAGGTCGAGGGTGGATTGTTTGAACTTGGGTACGGCAATGGGCCCGTTGGAGAGCGGGGCAGTAGCCCGACCGTGAGGGAGGGCTCCATACGTAAAAGCGGCGACAAGTCATCGCACTCCAAAAACTACGATTTCGCTTTTGATAACGAGAAGCCCCAACACAAGGTTTTCCTGGAGGACTTCCTGATCGATCGGGCGCCGGTCACGAGCGGCGAGTATCTCGAGTTCATCAAGGCCCGCGGCTATCAAGATTTTCGCTGGTGGCACTCAGCCGGCTGGGAAAGAGTCAATTCTGAGAAGTGGCAAGCGCCGCTCTACTGGGAGCAGAGCGATGGCGAATGGATGATTCGCGACTTCGCCGGATTGCATCAGGCCAAAGACAAACTTAACGAACCCGTTTCACACGTCAGCTTTCTCGAAGCATCGGCTTATGCCAAGTGGGCGGGCAAGCGTTTGCCGACTGAAGCCGAGTGGGAGAAGGCCGCGAGTTTTTCACCGGCTCTGAATTGCAAAAGAGAGTTTCCGTGGGGCATAGCACCTCCCGACGACAACCTCGGAAACCTCTTCGAGAACGGTTTGTGGGGAGTCGCTCCCATTGGCGCATTTCCCGAGGGTCAGAGCCCTTACGGTTGCCAGCAAATGATTGGCGACGTTTGGGAGTGGACCACTTCGGATTACACACCTTATCCGGGATTCAAATCTGAGTTCGATGAATATAACGACAAATGGTTCGTTGGTCAGAAGGTTCTGCGCGGCGGCTCATTCGCAACGCCGCGCTTGCACATTCGGACTACTTATCGGAACTTTTTCCATCCCGAAGAGCGTTGGATGGTGTCAGGGTTTCGGTGTGCGAAGGATCGATGACAAAGGTGGCACCGGCTTCGCCTGTGATTCTTGCCGTCGGATCACAGATTAAAGTCTGTGCCACTTCACCAGCCAACGAGCAGATCCTGGGCCTGCTCATCCCAGCGCCAACCCGATTCAAATCCCTCGAGATGAACGCCGCCCAACCATAGATCGATTCCGTTACTGCTAACAAAGTCTTCATCACCAGCCAGAACTGCTTTGCCGTACTCAGAGATTTCAAATGATGAGAGCAACATTTGCGCCGGGTCCGTTGCCGCTCCATTGCCCTCAACACCCAAGGTCAGCAGCGGAGTCGCCGTATCGACCAGTCGTTTCAATTCCAGATAGAACTGCGAATCGCCAAAACCGTATTCTGGCTCGCGCGTGCCAAAGGCCGGAAACAACGATCTAAAGTTGCGATAGCCTTTGGCTATTAGCTCCAGGCCGACGCTTTCGATTCTGCCGAGTCCATTATCGGTCGAAGGAAAGCGTTGAAGATGTTTGATGAGCGCGCCCTTTAGAAATGGCAATGCGGATGTGTCCGAGTCCACCAGAGCTATCAACCCCGCTGCTTGCGCCGAAGAGTAGGCCTGCCATGCCCTCGATCCCAGATCCAACTGAAACTGAGTGACTTCCCGTCGCTGGGGGAAAAGCGCCGCCAGCTGCTCCACTGTCAACTCGCCAAAGCCTCGAAATCCCTCAACGCCGGGGACCTCGTTGATACAGATCAAACTTAATCTGGTTTGGCCCAGTTCGTTCTGTGCGAACCGATCGAGCAGATAGATTAATTGCACCTGGCAGAACAGATCATGCTCGAACCAGAGCACGACTTCGTCGTGATCAGAGAATCTCGCCAGCGTTTCTTCCTGGGCCTGCAACTCCTGGACAGTTTTCTCAAGGTGCGCACCATAAGCATCCGCCAAATGCTGTGCGCGCACCTGGCGAAACTCAGCTGCAGACAGGTTTCCCGGCGCCGGCCCGCACACCAGGGCCTCGCGCCAGGCGAGATGCTCACCCGGAATCTCAGATTTCTTCGCGGTTCCGGCCGCGGAATCTCCATTGTGAATATGAAGCATTCTGTTTTGTGGCCTGCGGCTATTCATTCTAGCACCGGATCGAATACAATCAGCGGCGCTGGAGCGCGGGCATCCTGCCCGCACTGAGCGCGAAGCGCGAACCGCTTTGTATCGCCAACTATGATCAACCTTCTCGTAAATTACAACGAATTCTGGGCGCGACTGAGCGAAGACATCCGCTTGGCGCAACGGTCCGTGTTCGTGCAGACGTTCGCCTTTGAAGGCGACGCTGTCGGTAAGGAACTGTCTGTTGCATTGCTTTCATCAACCGCCCCGGACAAGCGCGTGCTGGCCGACTCGTTCACGCGAATGGTTCTGAGCGATCGCTTTCGCTACTCACCGGCCAATCTGTTTGATGATCAACTGCGTCACGAGGCCCGGGAAACCGCGACCATGATGGGCGGACTCGAAAGCGACGGGGTAAAAATTCAATTCACAAATCCATATGGGTTTTCACCGCGCCGGCTGCTGAGCCGCAACCACAAGAAGCTGATTGTGCTTGATGACGCGACGGCGTACATCGGGGGGATCAACTTCAGCGAACACAACGCTTCCTGGCACGACATGATGCTGCGCATTGAAGACGAAGCAGTCGCGTCGTTTCTGCGCGAAGATTTTCTTTCCACCTGGGATGGATGCGACCGTGTGGCCGATCGGGAGTTCAGTGGCCTTGAGCTTTTTACGGCCGATGGCCGAGCGAACCGGGCTGCGTTTCAAAGGGTTCTGGATCTAATTGATGGTGCTCAGCAGTCGATTTTCGTAGAGAGTCCGTACATTACATTTCCGTTTTACGAACGGTTGCGCGCCGCCACGGGACGGGGCGTGACCGTGAAAATAGTGACGCCCGAGCAGAACAACTGGCCCGGCTTTGCCAACTATGCGCGGCTGGAATCAGCGTGCTCGGAAATTGATCTGCGGCTGTTTCAGGGCGGCATGAGCCATTTGAAGGCCATGCTCATCGACGGCGAACACTTAATCGCCGGCTCATCAAACTTTGATTACCTCAGCTATCGGGTTCATCAGGAGTTGCTCGCAGTGATCACGGATCCAGAGATCGTGGGCGATTTCAGCCGGCGCGTCATGGCTCCCGATCTCGCGAACGCCCGCAGCGTCGAATGCACCGCCAGCACGCTCAGCAAGCAGTGGCTCAGTTGGAAGATGAAACTGTTGGATGCGGCGATGGAAGTGCTGACCTGAGCCGACTTTCAGTCGTCACATCATGGCGCCGGGTAACGAAACACAAAGTCGTTCTTTGCTTCTGATCCGTGGTAGGCAAGACACTTACCTTCCTTTTCCCGCTGAACGATTTTCTTCAAGTCGCTGCTGATTGTCAGGAACTCCCAGTCATTCGCCTTTTGATTGAATCCGCTTTCCCGCTTCAACATCACTACCAGAGCTTCGGGGACTGTTGAGTCGGGCGCTCGCAGTTTTTCGCGCACGATGATAGATCCCGTTGTGAAATCTGTCGGTATCCTGGCGGACATTGAAGCCCGCGCGATGTCATTCGCATAGGCAAAGCCGAAAGTGCTCGAATGGGCGAGATCTGTGTCAGGCACTGGGACGCGTCGCCCGGGCGACATTGCGCCCAGCGAAGGAAACCTAATGGTGGTAGTGCCTTGTGAGATCGCCACGCCCGATAGACCGGACTGAACGGTGCCCGAAGGGAATATGATGCTTGAAGCTGCCAGAGAAGCGTCACCGACGCTCATGGAAGTTGCTCAACCCAGTAATGAGACCGCAGGCACAACAATGGGCTGCTGGTTTAGCCGGACCCATTCGCGGAAACCGCTCATCTTTTTGAGTATCGCCAGATCGTCAGTGTTATCGGCCAGCACCACGCTTCCGGTAGTCAACGCCACTGCAAGAGTTAGCGCCACCAGTGAAATCTTTTTCATCGGGACCTCCGGTCTCTCGACCAATCGAAGGTTGCGGTCTGGGGAAGGAATGCTGTCGGGTCAGATGCGAGGAGGGTAGGGGAAGGTGGCTTTCTATTAATTAGCCCCGTCGGCTTGTTCCCGTGCGTGGTATGACGAGCGGGTCAATGGACTGGACTGGACGTGTTTGAATCCCATCTCGAGTCCGATGTCGCGCCAGCGATCGAATTCTTCGGGAGTAACATAACGCTCGACAGGTAAGCGACGCGCCTGCGGTTGCAGGTATTGGCCGATGGTCATCACGTCGCAGGAAACGGCGCGCAGGTCTTTCATCAGTTCGACGACTTCGTCGAAGCTCTCGCCCAGGCCCACCATGATGCCGCTCTTGGTGATCATTCCCCGGTGTTCCTGATCGCGACGATCCGCGGCACGCCTTAGCAAAGTCAGCGATTGTTCGTAGACGGCATCCGGACGCACGCGACGATAAAGACGCGCAATGGTCTCGGTGTTGTGATTGAGCACGTCGGGTTGGGCATCGAGCACAGTATTGAGGGCGTCTTCGTCGCCATTAAAATCGGGGATCAGTACTTCGACTTTGCATTCCGGATTCAGCGCGCGCACCTGGCGAATGGTCTCGGCCCAATGCGCCGCGCCGCCATCCGGTAGATCATCCCGATTGACGGAAGTAATCACGGTGTGCGCCAGGTTCAGATGCCGCACCGCTTCGGCGACGTGACGGGGTTCATCCTTATCAAGCTGCCCGGGCTCGCCTTTCCCTACCGCGCAAAAACCGCAATGCCGGGTGCAGATGTCCCCGCCCAACATGAAGGTAGCGGTGCGATCGGACCAGCACTCGAAGATGTTCGGACACTTGGCCTCCTGACAAACCGTGTGCAGGTTCAGACCCTCGATCAACTTGAGCAGATGGTTCTGGTTCGTCGGATCGCCCAAACGAATCCGCAGCCATTCGGGTTTTGGTTGACGCGGTTTTTGGTTGAGAATTTGCAGCTCGCGGGCCAATGAATTTATTCCTTTGCTTGAGAAAGCATTCTAGCATCCGTTCGGACAATTCAGCATCTAAGGGGAACACTTCTGCGCTATACTCCCCAATATTTGACAACCTGCTCAGGCAAACTCTTCAGTTTGCGTCATTGGAGGAAGCTTATGAAACGAACCGTTGTTCTTTGCGCCGCAGTTCTCCTGCTCGCCGGCTCGGCAGTCTATGGCTTTGGCGACATTGCACGACCTAAAGATACGCCCACACCCAGGGAGGGCAAGACGGTGCTCTTCACGAGTTTGACGGTAAAGCCTGACTCGAAGGCGTCCGAAGCGCGCCTGCAAATCTCGCAGAGCACGCTGCAGAGCATCGTCCACGAGGCCGGGAACCTGTCGTCGAATCAGTCGATGACTGAGCGGTTGATGCACAGCTCGGCGCGAACCATGATGGCCGGGTTGTTTATGTTCCTAGCAGTATCATTTGCGGGCGTCTGGTTTGCTCGATCCAGCCAACGGCGAAATCACAAAGCGATTGCCGCAGCGGTTCTGATCGCGATGGTGTTTGGTTTGGCCACCGTAATTGTACGCGCGAACGCGGGTCCGCCGGGATACCTTCGCTGGCAGGGGTTGCCGCAAAACCTGAAAGCCGGAAAGGTGACTGGCGGTGGAGTTAGCATTGAAATCGTTCCGGGCGACGACAGCACGATTAGCTTGATCTTGCCGATAAGAAAAGTAGAAAACCCGGGCGAGGAGTAGATTGGAACGAACCGAAAACATTTCCCTGGCCGCGTGGTCCGGCGCGAAGTCTATTGATCGCGCTGGCCGATCGGCGCGTTTATTCGGCGCGATGCTGGTCGCGAGCGCTTGCCTCTCGGCCGTGCTCGCCAGTTGGCTGCCGCTACAAGTGTCGATCGTGACGGTGTTTCTTTTTGCGGGTCCGCACAATTGGTTCGAGTTGCGCTATTTCTTAATGCGTCTTCCGGCGAGGTTTGGGCGTTCTCGCAACTTCTTTGCAGTCGCCTTCGCCGGCATCTTTGTGCTTACCGCCGCATACGTTGCGATGCCCGGGCTTTATTATGCAAATCTTTGGTCGGGGGCGAATTGGCCCGCAGCGATAGCGACCTGGAACACTCTCCTGCTGTTATGGGTGGGAGCGCTGGTGATCATCAGGGGAAGGCAGAACTCGCGACGCGATTGGTTCTGGGCGCTGCCCCTCGTCTTCCTGTTATGCGGGCTGAATTGGCTCGCGCCACAGCTTTTCAGTCTGGCGATTGTTTATTCTCACCCGCTGGTAGCTCTTTGGTTCCTCGACAGACATCTGCGCCGCACGCGGCCAGAGTGGCTTCGCACTTATCATTACTGTCTAATCCTTTTGCCACTCCTGGTCGCCGGAATGCTTTGGCAACTCTCGCGCACCTCGCCGCTGGTGGATGACAACGGATTGTTCTGGCGCATCACCCAACATGCCGGCGCAGATCTACTGCCGAATGTGTCAAGCCACATGCTGGTCTCTCTGCATGTATTCCTGGAGATGCTTCACTACGGCGTATGGATCATAGCTCTTCCGCTCATTGGGGCGACCGGCGCGGTTTGGAACATCAAAACGATTCCCCTGGCGCGTCGTCGCGGCGGCTTTCCAAAGCTGATCGCCGCGATTCTTATTTTCGGTTTGTTCGTAGTCGCATTGCTGTGGTTTGGGTTTTCAGTTAACTATCCCGCCATGCGCGATGTTTATTTCGCAGTGGCGATGGCGCATGTGCTGGCCGAAGCGCCATTTCTGCTGCGAATGATTTGAACACAAGAGTGGCGTCGCGGCTTATGAGGTCAGTACCGGGAGCGGTAGCGACCGGGTCTCAATGCTCCACACTATCCGGATTGTGAACGTGAGACCCGGTCGCTACCCGCTCCCGGTACTGACCTCATAGCATCGTCGGAAAATGAATCCAAAGCGGTGCACTCCAAAGATATGTCCCCTTCCGAACTCTGGCGCTTCTTTCCACTCGGTTATCTCCTCTCAATTCTGATCGAGACGCCGGTCCTTTTGATCGGTCTCTCAGATCGGCACCCGATCAAGCGCAGATTGTTTGCGGGCATCTGGCTGACCGCATGCACGTATCCGATTGTCGTGCTCGTTTTACCGTTCGCGCTGGCCAGCTTTTCGCGCGCAGGCTATCTGGTGGTGGCGGAAGTATTCGCGCCGGTGGCTGAGTGCATTTTGTTCTGGTTGGCTTACGGCAAATCAGAGCAGTTGGGCAATGGGCCGATGTGGCGAGACTTCGGCGCGATCGTACTCGCGAATCTGGCGTCGTTCCTGGGCGGCGAGATCTTGAACGCTTACGGTTGGTTGGGATTGTTTGGTTGAATGTGCGGGGCGGTGGGAAGTCTGTCCGCCCGAATCATTTCGATCCCGCGCATACTGCGCTTTCGATACCAGAGAAACACCACGAGTCCGGCGGCGAGCAGGAGAATGAGGCTAATTACCAAAAGAACAACCGCCAGCAACGCTCCCATCCCAACCGGATCCGGTGCGACATCAAATATGATCAATTGAGCCATCGGGCTATTCCTCTTCGCTCAGTAGCCGCGCCAGTAAATCGCTGTCAATGTTGCCACCCGAGAGCACTACG
>WNFR01019002.1_pt1 | contig 11850 bp, 4 predicted proteins | sample 5400221 | NCBI WGS metagenome assembly WNFR01 (sample SAMN13153357, study PRJNA577476) | soil metagenome | isolation source: 40 cm soil under Madrone tree | place: USA:California | collected 2016-06-14 | reverse complement strand
TCCGGCGCATCCACGAAGATCCGCGTGTCACCAAGCCGTATACCGGCCAGCAATGGGCGCACATCGAGGCGCTGGGGCGCAAAGTGGACGGCCAGCTGGCGGCCTGGGATGTACGGCTCACCATGGGAGGCGAGCCGACTTTCGTATCGATCGACGACATGGACGGCGTGGAATGGAATGTGGCGGCGCTGGGCGAGAAAAAACGCGAGCTTGCGGGCGCGCTGCTCGTGCGCCTCAGGGACAAATTCTCCTGCGGCGGGCTGCTGCACTACGGCCAGGGCAAGTGGTATCCGGGGGAAGCGTTGCCGCGCTGGGCGTTGAGCTGCTTCTGGCGCGCCGACGGCAAGCTGTCGTGGAAGGATCCGGCGCTTCTCGCCGGGGATGGCAAGGACTACGGATTCGGAACCAAAGAAGCGGGCCGCTTCGCGCTGGCGCTCACTGAAAGACTCGGATTGCATGCCGACTATGTGATTGCCGCTTACGAAGACGTCTGGCAGACCGTGCAGCAGGAACAGAAACTGCCGGTCAACATCGATCCGCTGGACCTGGACCTGGTCGATTCGCCCGATAGAAAGCGCCTGGCGCGGCTGCTCGATCGCGAACTCGGCAAGGAAGCCGGTTACGTCCTGCCGTTGAAGCCGGCGCAACGGCCGCGAGCGCAAGAGGCGCCAGCGTGGCTGTCGAGCCCCTGGCCGCTCAGGCGCGAACACCTGTATCTGGTTGCCGGAGATTCCCCGATCGGACTGCGGCTGCCGCTGGATTCGTTGCCCTGGATCTCGCCCAGAGACATCGACCCGCGCCACGTTCGCGATCCGTTCGAGGAACGCGAGCAATTGCACGAACCGGCAGGCGAAGTCGCGGTGAAGGCGAAGAAGCCCAAACCCCTTAAACTCGAGGTCGGCAAATCGGCGATCGAGATCATCCATACCGCGCTGTGCGTGCAGGCACGGGAAGGGCGCCTGCATGTATTCTTCCCGCCGCTGTCCGCGGTCGAAGACTGGATCGAGTTGGTCGCGGCGGTTGAAGCCACTGCGGCCGAATTGAAAATGCCGGTCGTTCTGGAGGGTTATGCGCCGCCTTTCGATCCGCGCATCCGCCGCTTTGCGGTCACGCCCGACCCCGGCGTGATCGAAGTCAACATCCATCCGGCCGCGACCTGGGACGAACTCAGCACGCTCACCCGGGTGCTCTACGAACAGGCGCGGCTCACCCGGCTCGGCACCGAAAAATTCATGCTGGACGGCCGGCACACCGGTACCGGTGGCGGCAACCACGTAACCATCGGCGGGCTTACTCCGGCGGACAGCCCGCTGTTGCGGCGCCCGGACCTGCTGCGCAGCCTCATCACCTACTGGCAGAACCATCCGGCGCTGTCGTATCTGTTCTCGGGCATGTTCATCGGCCCGACCAGCCAGGCACCGCGGGTGGACGAGGCGCGCGACGACAATCTCTACGAACTCGAGATCGCTTTCCAGCAGATGGAGAAGAAAGCCAAGCCCGGCGAAGAAGTGCCTCAGCCCTGGCTGGTGGACCGGCTGTTGCGAAACCTGCTGGTGGACGTCACCGGCAATACCCATCGCGCCGAATTCTCGATCGACAAGCTCTACTCTCCCGACGGACCGGCGGGGCGGCTCGGGCTGCTGGAGTTCCGCGCTTTCGAGATGCCGCCGCACTGGCAGATGAGCCTGGCGCAGATGCTGCTGCTGCGCACGCTGATCGCGCGCTTCTGGAAAGCGCCTCATACCGGGAAACTGGTTGCGTGGGGCACCAGCCTGCACGATCGCTTCATGCTGCCGCATTTCGTCGCCGAAGACATGAAGGATGTCGTGTCCGATTTGCGCGATGCGGGCTATGCCTTTCAAATGGACTGGTTCGCGCCGTTCTTCGAGTTTCGTTTCCCACGCTACGGCACCCTGGACTGCGACGGCATGCGGCTGGAACTGCGCCAGGCGCTCGAACCCTGGCACGTGCTCGGCGAGGAGGCCGCGACCAGCGGCACTTCGCGCTACGTCGATTCCTCGGTCGAGCGCATGCAGGTGAAAGTCAGCAACATGGTCGCCGAGCGTTACATCGTCACCTGCAACGGCCGGGTCGTGCCCCTGACCCCGACCGGCACTCGCGGCGAATATGTCGGCGGCGTGCGTTACAAAGCCTGGGAGCCGCCGTCTGCGCTGCACCCGACCGTCGGCGTCAATGCGCCGCTCGTGTTCGACCTGGTCGACAAGTGGAGCCGGCGTGCGGTCGGCGGCAGCACCTACCACGTGTCGCACCCGGGCGGGCGCAGCTACGCAAAACTGCCGGTGAATGCGAACGCGGCCGAGGCACGGCGCGTCGCCCGCTTCATGCCGCAGGGGCACACTCCGGGACCGGTGACGATCAAGTCCGAAGCGCCGTCGGCGGACTTCCCGCTCACTCTCGACCTGCGCCGTCAGCCGGATTACGCTGTGGCCTTCGAAGCGGCGCCGCCACAGGCGCAGCAACAACAATAGTACGGAGCGCAAAGGCAAATGGATCGGGCGTGGCTGTTAGGGCTGGCGCTGTTCGCAGCGGCGGCGAACGCGACCGAGTGGGTGGAGGTCGGCGCGGATACCGAAGCGAAATACTACGTCGACGTTGACTCGATAAGCGTCGACGGCGACAACGTCAGCGTACATAAGCGCGGCGTCTACACCCACGTGCTCACCGACAACTTCGACGGCCATCCGACCACGTTCAAGGAATCCATCGGCACCGTCGAGCTGGATTGCGCCCTGCGCATCAATCGCGTTACGCAGATCGACATGCTCGGCGAGAACGGCGAGGTGGTCTGGTCCTCCGGCCCGATGAAGAAGCGCATGTGGGAAGAGGTCCGCCCTAACAGCCATGCGCAATCCACGCTGGAAGTCGTCTGCGCGCGGATCCACAAGCTCTGACGCTTTCACCGCAAAGCCGCAAAGAACGCAAAGGGACGCGAACTGGAGAGAATGAAGGCGAACTGGTTTGCAATCCTGTTGTTGATGGCTGCCGGCACGGTCTCGGCGGCGCAAGTGGAAGTGTTTTCTCCTCAAGGTGAGGTCAAGGGCGTGCGCCAGGTGGCGGTGCGATTTTCCGAACCAATGGTCGCTTTCGGCGATCCGCGGCTGCCGGAGCCTTTTGACATCGAATGTCCCCAGAACGGAAGCGCGCGCTGGGCCGATCAGAAGAACTGGGTGTACGACTTCGGCCGCGATCTGCCCGCCGGCGTGCGCTGCAGTTTCCGTTTGAAGGCGGAGCTCCTTTCGCTGGCCGGCGTCAGGCTCGAAGGCGCTCACGCCTTCGAGTTTTCCACCGGTGGACCCGCGATCGTGGAAACGCTGCCGTATCAAGGGGTGCCGGTGGACGAAGAACAGATCTTCATCCTCGGGCTCGACGCCACGGCTACCGATGAGTCCATCGCCGCCAACGCCTACTGCGACATCAAAGGCATCACCGAGCGGGTCGAAGTGCGGGTGCTCGCCGGCGACGATCGCCGCGTGATGCTCGAAGCGCGCAAGGACTTCGTGCATCGATTCGTGCAGTCACTGATGCGCGGTACAGGCATGGACAAACTGCTCAGAAGTGGTGAAGTGGCCGGATTGCCCATCGCGGCGGTGCAGTGCAAGCGGCGGCTGCCGAACAACGCCGAAATCCGCCTGGTGTGGGGTAAGGGCGTCGTGTCCGCGAGCGGCGTGGCCACCAGCCAGGACCAGACCATCGCCTACCGGGTTCGCGATATCTTCCAGGCCCGATTCACCTGCGATCGAGTCAGCAAGGATGCGCAGTGCCTGCCGATCATGCCGATGCGGCTTTCGTTTACCGCGCCGGTTGCGAGGACCACGGCCGATAAGATCATGCTCAAGACCGCGGCCGGCAAGGCCTACCCGGCCGAGTTGCCGGATGCGCGCAATGCCGCTGAGTTCGTCGAGGAAGTGAGTTTCACCGGTCCCTTCCCCGAGCGCACGCAGTTCATGGTCGAGCTGCCTGCGGAGGTGACCGACGACGCCGGACGCAAACTCGCCAACCAGAAACGTTTTCCGCTGCAGGTGCGCACCGACGAATATCCGCCGCTGGCCAAGTTCGCGGCGCGCTTCGGCATCATCGAACTCAAGGGCGATGGCATGATGCCGGTGACGCTGCGCAACCTGGAAGCGCTGGTCGAGACCCGCATGATCAAGACCGGCAAGCAGGATGACCCTGCCGCGGAGGCCGCCGACCGCGCCGATCAAGCGATCAACTGGTTGAAGAAAAAACTCGACGAGTCCAAGCACGACGAAGCCGGCACCGTTCCCGGCAGCTATTCGCGCGTGGCAGACGGCGACGTGATGGCAATGCTGGAGTGGATGAAACGCCTTCGGCAGATGGAACACGATCGCTGGGGGTACGACGAAAAGAAGCAGGAGCGGGTGCTCGAGTACCAGGTGGGCCAGGCGTCGATATTTACTGAGCGCGACCGCATTCGCCGCGTGCACGTGCCCAAACCGCAGGGTGCACGCGCCTTCGAAGTGGTCGGCATACCGCTGAAGAAACCCGGGTTCTACGTGGTCGAACTGGCGAGCCCGCGGCTGGGTGCAGCTCTGCTGAAAGCGCGCAACAAGCCTTACTACGTGCAGTCGGCGGCGTTGGTGACCGACCTCGCGGTTCATTTCAAGTGGGGCAGCGAGATTTCGCTGGTCTGGGTGACCACGCTGGATACCGGCGTGCCGGTGCCAAAGGCGCAGGTGGCGATCCAGGATTGCAGCGGCAAGGTGTATTACCGCGGGCAGACCGACGCGCAGGGCCGTGCCCGCATCGCGGCCGTAATGCCCGAACGCGAACGCCTCCCGGGCTGCCTTACCGACTACGACAGGCAACTGGTGGCTTCCGTGCGCGTGGGCGATGACCTGTCGTTCGTCATGTCGGAATGGAACGAGGGCATTTCGCGTTGGCGCTTCAACCTGCGCGGCGGCCGTTTCGCCGGCCCGTATATCGCAACCACGGTATTCGACCGCACGTTGCTGCGCGCCGGCGAGACCGTGAGCATGAAGCATTTCTATCGCAGGCATGGAGCGGCGGCTACTCGGTGCTGATGACCGACATGCTCGACGCACGGCCGGGTTCGCGCGGCAATACCCGCATTTCGGGTAGATTCCGCGTTGAGGAATTCCGCGTGCCGGTGATGAAGGCGGAGATGTCGGGGCCGAAAACGCCGCAAGTAAAACCGGCAAGCGTGAACCTGGACCTGAGCCTGCGTTACCTCTCCGGCGGCGGCGCCGGCTACGCGCCGGTGAAAGTGCGTGCCCTGGTGCGCCCGAAGACGGTGAGCTTCCGCGACTACGACGGCTTCACCTTCGCCAACGGCAAGGTGGTCGCGGGTATCGAGCAGCAGGGCGGCTACCAATGGTTTGCCGACGAATATGAACTCGAGGACGCAGACGCGCCGGCCCCGACGGTGCCGGGCAGCGGCGTGCGGCCGCTGAAGTCCATTGCGCTCGACCTTGACGCCACCGGCTCGGCGCGCGTGACCCTGCCGGGACTGCCCGTCAGCGACAGCCCGCAAGAGTTGAACGCCGAGATGGAATATTCGGACGCGAACGGCGAAGTGCTGACCACGTCGACGAGCGTGGCGCTGTGGCCGTCGAAAGTGATCCTCGGCATCAAGCCGGATTCCTGGGCGCTGTCGCAGGAGCAGCTCAAGTTCCAGGTGATCGCGCTCGACCTCGCCGGCAAGCCGGTCAAGAACCAGCAGGTCAAAGTGCAGCTTTACCTGCGCAACATGTTTACCCATAGAAAACGCCTGGTGGGCGGCTTCTACGGATACGAGAGCGGCGCCGAGGTGAAGCAGCTCGATGTGACCTGCGCCGGCAAGACCGACGAACGCGGGCGGCTGTTCTGCGCGGTAAAGCCGCCGGCGTCCGGCAACATCCTCATGGCGGCGGAATCGAAGGACCGCGACGGCAACGTCGCTTACGCCAACGGCTCGGCCTGGGTTGCGGGCAAGGACGCGTGGTGGTTCGACCAGAGCAACGACGATCGCATCGACGTGATTCCCGAGCGCAAACGCTACGAACCGGGCGAGACCGCGCAGTTTCAGGTGCGCATGCCATTCCAAAAAGCCACCGCACTCATCACGGTCGAGCGCGAGGGCGTGGTCGAATCTTTCGTGCAGCCCCTCTCGGGAGCCGCGCCGGTGGTCAAAGTGCCAATCAGGGGCAATTACGCACCTAATGTATTCGTTTCGGTGCTGGTGGTGCGCGGGCGCATTGCGGACCTGCAGCCGACGGCGCTGGTGGACCTTGGCAAGCCTGCTTTCAAGATGGGTGTGGCGGAGATCAGCGTCGGCTGGCGGGCGCACGAACTGGGTGTGAACGTCAGCGCCGGCAGACAGGCGTACAAAGTACGCGAGAAGGCGCGGGTCACCGTGCAGGTGACGCAGCGCGCCGGCGGCAAGCCGGTGCCGGTGAAGTCCGGCGAAGTGGCGATTGCCGCGGTCGACGAAGGCCTGCTCGAGCTGTTGCCCAACGATTCCTGGAAACTGGTGGACGCGATGATGCGGGCGCGCGGCATCGAGGTGGATACCTCGACGGCGTCCATGCAAGTGGTCGGCAAGCGCCACTACGGCCGCAAGGCCCTGCCGCAAGGCGGCGGCGGCGGGCGCCAGACCGCCCGGGAACTTTTCGACACGCTGCTGCTGTGGAAGGCGCGCGTGCCCCTGGATGACAAGGGCAGGGCGGTGGTGGACATCCCGCTCAAGGATTCGCTCACATCGTTCCGCATCATCGCGGTCGCGGATTCCGGTAACGGGTTGTTCGGCACCGGAGAGACTTCGATCCGTGCCACGCAGGACCTGATGCTGCTCTCCGGCGTGCCGCCGCTGGTGCGCGAGGGCGACCGTTTCGATGCGCGCTTCACCGTGCGCAACGCCTCGGAGCGCGTCATGGACGTGGAAGTGAAGGGTAACGTGGAAGGCCAGGCGCTGCCGGCCTCGCGTATGACGCTTGCCGCCGGCGAAGCGCGCGACATGGGCTGGGAGGCGACCGTTCCCGTTAATTCCAATACCTTGCGCTGGGAAGTCAGCGCATCGGAAATGACGGCATCGGGCAAGGGGGCCGCGGACCGGCTCAAGGTGTTGCAGCAAGTGATCGCCGCGATACCCGTACGCACTTTCCAGGCCACGCTCACCCAGCTCGAGCGGCCGTTGGATCTCGCGGTGAAGATCCCCGAGGACGCGTCGCCCGAACGCGGCGGCGTGAGCGTTGCGCTGGCGGCGAAGCTCGCCGACCCGCTGCCCGGCGTGCTCGAATACATGGGCGCGTATGCCTACACCTGCCTCGAACAGCGCATATCGCGTGCGATCGCGTTGCGCGATCAGGCGTTGTGGCAGCGGACCATGGATGCGTTGCCTTCCTTCCTCGATAGTGACGGCTTCGCAAAATATTTTGCGCTGGAACGCACCGGCAGCGACACGCTGACTGCTTACATCCTGGCAATCGCGCACGAATCCGGCTGGAGCGTTCCCGAGGGCGCGCGCGCCAGGATGCAGAATGCGCTGAGCGCTTTCGTCACCGGCCGCTCCAGGCGTGATTCGCCGTTTCCGTCCGCAGACCTGACGATCCGCAAGGTGGCGGCGCTGGAAGCCTTGTCGCGCCACCAGGCGATCGAGCCGAACTGGCTCGATTCGATCGCGGTGGAGCCGAACCTGTGGCCGACTTCGGCGGTGCTCGACTGGTACGGGGTGATGAAGCGCGGCGAGGCGCTGAAGGATCGCGACAAGCGTCTTGCCGAAGCCGAGCAGGTCGTGCGCTCGCGGCTGAACTTCCAGGGCACGACCATGGGATTCTCCACCGAGCGCATGGACTACCTGTGGTGGCTGATGGTCTCCGGCGACGTGAACGCCAACCGGGCGCTGCTCACCTTCCTCGATGCCGAGCAGTGGCGGGAGGATATGCCGCGGCTCGCCCGCGGCGCGCTCGGCCGGCAGCATCGCGGCCACTGGAACACTACGGTGGCCAATGCCTGGGGCGTGCTGGCGATGGAAAAATTCTCCGCGAAATTCGAGTCGGAACCGGTGACGGGACAGACCCAGGCGCGGCTCAATGAGCAACAGGGCGTATTCGATTGGGGCAAGCAGGCGCAGGGAGGTGTGCTGGAGTTCAAGTGGCCGCGGGCGGAGGCGGCGTTGTCGGTCAGCCAGTCTGGAACTGGCAAGCCATGGGTCACGGTGCAGAGCCGCGCGGCGATTCCGTTGAAAGCGGCGCTGTCCAGCGGATTCAGAGTAGTGAGGACCGTCACGCCGGTGGAGACCAAGGTACCGGGAGAACTGCGGCGCGGCGACGTGGTGCGGGTGCGGCTGGAACTGGAAGCACAGTCCGACATGGCCTGGGTGGTGGTGGTTGACCCGGTGCCGGCCGGTTCGGCGATCCTTGGCACCGGCCTGGCGAAGGACTCTCGGATCCTGACCTCCGGCGAACAGCAGCGCGGCTTCGTCTGGCCGGCGTTCGAGGAACGGACGTTCGATGCCTTCCGTGCCTACTACCGCTTCGTCCCGAAGGGCTCCTGGGTGGTCGAGTACAGCTTGCGATTGAACAGTATCGGTCGCTTCGAACTGCCGCCGACGCGGGTCGAGGCGATGTACGCGCCGGAGATGTTCGGCGAATTGCCGAATGCGGCGGTGACGGTAGGGCATTGACGAGTGACAAGTGACAAGTCCGATTGAAGTCTTGATTTCGAGATTCCCTTGCCGCATTCCGGCGGTTGTCTCTCGCAGCCTGGCCGCCCTCGCGCGCTTTTCACTCGTCACACGTCACTCGTCACTCGTCCCTCGTTTCTCGTCACTGGTGCTCGTGGCACTTCTCCTGGCGGCGCCATGCTTGCATGCCGAGATTCCTTCGTTCGAAGCGGTCAGGGCGGCATGGACGAGCACCGAGGGCGTGCTGCTCGATCGCCACGGCGTGCCGATCCATGAGCTGCGGGTGGTGGAGCACGGCCGGCGCCTGGAGTGGACCAGGCTTGCGGAAATTTCTCCCGCTGCGCTGGCTACGATCATCCGCGCCGAGGACAAGCGCTTCTACCGGCACAGTGGCGTGGACTGGCTGGCGTTGTCGGATGCCGCACTCGATACGCTGCTGTTTTCGCAGCCGCGCGGCGCCTCGACCATATCCATGCAGGTCGCCGCGCACCTGGACGATGCGCTGCGCCCAGGCAGCCAGAAGCGCACAGTCTCGCAGAAGTGGGACCAGATCAAGGCGGCGAAGGAGTTGGAAAAGGCCTGGAGCAAAAGCCAGGTCCTCGAGGCTTATCTGAATCTCTCGACCTTCCGCGGCGAATTGCAGGGGATCGCGGCGGCATCGCGGGGGTTGTTCGGCAAGAGCCCGGACGGGCTCGACGAGCGCGAGTCGCTGTTGCTCGCAGTGCTGTTGCGTGGCCCAAACAGCAAGCCGGAAACGGCGGCGAAACGCGCCTGCGCGCTGGCCGGACGCATGAAGATCCGCCTCGCCTGCCCGCAGCTCGAGGCGCAGGCACAGGCGGCGTTGCAAGGCGTGCCGAACATCGCTCCGCGCGCCTCACTTGCTCCGCACGTCGCGCGCGAACTTCTTTCCGCGCAGCGCGCGCGGGTTCAGACCACACTGGACGCAGAGCTGCAGGCCTTGGCGGCGGAAGTACTGCAGCAGCAACTCGTTGCGCTGGCCGAGCAGCACGTCGCCGACGGTGCCGCGCTGGTGACGGACAACAGGACGGGAGAAGTACTGGCCTACGTCGGCAATGCCAATAGCGCCAGCGCGTTCTACGTAGACGGCATACGTGCCGCGCGCCAGGCTGGTTCGACGCTCAAGCCCTTCCTTTATCAGATGGCGATCGAGGACAGACTGATCACCAACGCCTCCCTCATCGACGACTCGCCGGTGAACCTCATAACGCCGACCGGGCTGTACGTGCCGCAGAATTACGACCGCGACTTCAAGGGGCTTACCAGCGTGCGCACCGCGCTGGCGTCTTCGCTCAACGTGCCGGCGGTGCGTACTCTCATGCTGGTCGGCGCGGACGCATTCACGGAGCGCTTGAAGATGCTCGGTTTCGACGATGTCACCGAGGACGGGGACTTCTACGGTTACTCGCTGGCGCTGGGTTCGGCGGAGGTCAGCCTGTGGCAGCTCACCAACGCCTACCGGACGCTCGCCAACGGCGGACGCTGGTCGCCGCTCAAGCTGCAGCGCGCAACCATGACTGCCGCGACACCGCTGCTCGATCCTGCCGCGGCCTATCTCATTGCCGACGTGCTCGCCGATCCGCTCGCACGCAGCGTCACTTTCGGCCTGGAAAGTCCGTTGTCGTCGCGTCACTGGGCGGCGGTGAAGACCGGCACCAGCAAGGACATGCGCGACAACTGGTGCATCGGCTTCACCGATCGTTACACGATAGGCGTGTGGGTCGGCAACTTCGACGGCAGCGCCATGCGCGACGTTTCCGGCGTGTCCGGGGCCGCGCCGGTATGGCTGGAGATGGTGAACTACCTGCATCGCCGGCAGGCCTCGACAGCGCCCCGTGCACCAGCCGGTGTGGTGCGCATGCAGGTCCGCTACGATCAGGACGTCGAGCCCGAGCGCATGGAGGCGTTTCTGGCCGGTACCGAAACCGCGCGTATCGCCGCCAAAGCCGCCGCCGCAATCCATGCAGGCATCGCCTATCCGGGCAACGGCACCATCATCGCCCTCGATCCGGACATTCCGGAATCGGTGCAGCGCGTGCGCTTCATGGTCTCGCCGCAAGTGGCCGGCTATCGCTGGCACCTGGACGACGAGGAGATCGGCGTGTCCGATCAGCCGATATTCTGGGTGCCGCGGCCCGGAAGCCACGAACTGTCGATCGTGGACCAAAGCGGCACAGCAGTGGATCGGGTGCGCTTCGAAGTGCGCGGCAGCATCCGGCAGTCGCAGGTGCAGTAGGAATTCGCGGCAGCATGTCACAAACAGTCACCCCGCTTTTAACCCCGGATCCCGGCCTGATCGAGCCCCTGCCGCGGCAAATCTGACGCTCCCGATGTCGTGCGCCCACAGTGCCTTCCGGGCTGTTAGAATACGCCGCCAAAATCAATAACAAACAGGGTAGGGAAGCCCCGATCGAGTTGCGCAACGCGCGTCGCGGTACTCGATCGGGGTTTCCCCCGCGACACAAACAATAATCATTGAGGAGGAGACTCAATTGGCCACTACATTTTCCCCGGTGTTCGAGAAGGCGACCTATGACAAGGTTGCATGGCGCCTGATTCCGTTCCTGTTCCTGTGCTACATCGTTGCGTTCCTGGACCGCGTGAACGTCGGCTTCGCAAAACTGCAGATGGCGCCCGACCTGAAGTTCAGCGACACGATCTTCGGTTTTGGCGCCGGCATCTTCTTCATCGGCTATTTCATCTTCGAGGTCCCCAGCAACGTCATTCTCGAGAAGATCGGCGCGAAGATCTGGATCGCGCGGATCATGATTACATGGGGCATCATCTCGTCGGCTTTCATGTTCACGAACCAGATCCATTGGGGCGTGATCGCGACCATGTTCAACTGCACCGACGCCGAGTTCACTTTCTACTTCCTGCGCTTCCTGCTCGGTGTTGCGGAAGCGGGCTTCTTTCCGGGCATCATTCTGTACCTGACTTACTGGTTTCCGGGTCCGCGCCGCGCCAAGATGGTGGCACTGTTCATGACTGCAATCGCCATCTCCAACGTGGTCGGATCGCCGATCTCCGGCGCCATCATGCAATACATGGATGGCGCCAACGGTTGGCGCGGGTGGCAGTGGCTGTTCCTGCTGGAAGGCATTCCGTCCGTGATCGTCGGGGCGCTGGTGCTGGTATTGCTCGACGACGGACCGAAGAAGGCCAGGTGG
>WNFR01006608.1_pt1 | contig 11850 bp, 18 predicted proteins | sample 5400221 | NCBI WGS metagenome assembly WNFR01 (sample SAMN13153357, study PRJNA577476) | soil metagenome | isolation source: 40 cm soil under Madrone tree | place: USA:California | collected 2016-06-14 | reverse complement strand
CACTCTGGCCGCCCTCGCTGTCGCCGCATGTCGCCCAAGCACCTCGCCACGCAGTGAACAAGCTTATTCCGCCAACACCCATAGTGCGAGATCGGTCTGGTCTAGTCTCATTTTTGCCGATCTCGCAATCTCAAGCTTTGACATGATCTACTATCGCTGCTTACGCGGCGGTTTCACACTTACAGTATGTACCACCCGTCTCGCATCGTCCTCTCATATTGTACTCTTCACGTTCCCGCGCTCCGACACCTTCACAGGCTCACGCGGACGTAAGGTGACGTTGCCAGTCGCGCCAGAGCGAAGGGTCGAGCTCCCTCCTATGTTGACCACGCATCTCATTTAGCCTCATTTCATTTACTTACTTACTGCACTCGTGTCGATGCTTCCACTCTGCTTTGCTTCATGGGCACTCGTTGTCCTTCCCGTACAGCCAGCGCGAGCGGGCGTTGGTGGGCAATAGGCCGCATCTAATGCGCCATCATGTTTGCCGTCGGAAACTGGTGCTGGCTCCAATGGAGCTCTGCTTTTCACCTCCTCCTCCGGAAGGCTGACAGATCACTTGTTTCATCTGCAGGGAGTGCGCCCACGGATCGTGATGGAGTAATTGCAGTACATGTGTAGTACAGCAAGTATTCTGTCGGTTGCATCTGTTGATGCGCACTACACTCCCTGTGTAGAACCAATCTGTTGCTACGGAAAAACTAACTGTTATGATGATGGCACGGTCAGGAGCCGCTAACCGTACTATCATCCCTCTGACGCATGACAAAATAACATCAAAGTATCCATACTTGCCATTAATAAGGATTTTGTGTGCATGAATGGGCCGCCACGACTCGATGTTCGGTTCGCTGTACCGTGGTCGTAGTAGCACGCCAGAATTCGACTTTCTGTGGTCCTGTATTAGATCTTGGCATGGATTGAGATGTCGTGGGACTTTGAGTGGGCAGTGCACGTGAGCAAGGTGGTCGAGGCACCGTCACTCGTCATTTGGACAAGACGACCGACTTGGATCAGACCAACACCAACTTGGGTCCAACCTGGTTCAAGCCTGAGCTTGTATATGATCTACAACAAGTTTACTCGAGACGAGTACGTACAACGTTTCTTATCCTCCACGTGTTTTTTTTTGTTGTTCTCCGCTCACCAAACCGTAGCTATCTCAGTGATCTCGTTTTCTCTCTCATCGTTCTTTAAATCTATCACCCCCTACAGGCTCAAATGATCCGTCCACTATTCCGCATTCCTCGAATATATCGCGGTCTTTCAACATACGCGAACTTCCCTTTTCCCATCCCCGCCACACTTCATCTCAAAACTGGCCAGTCCTTCGCCGGTCGTTCGTTTGGTGCACCACGTAGCGTCTATGGAGAAACCGTTTTCTCCACCTCCATAACATCGTGTAACGGACTTCAATCACTTTTTCTTAGTTAAAGAGCTCACTTTGAGCTCTTGTTAGACACCGAGTCCATGACTGATCCGTCCTATCGCGGTCAGATCCTTGTCTTCACTACACCACTCATCGGAAACTACGGCGTTCCCTACAACATCACCTCTCGCGATTCGCATGACGTGGGCGTCGTCCTCGAATCCTCGGGAATTCAATGCGCCGCGGTCGTTGTAGCTGACGTAGCAGAAAAGTTTTCTCACTACATGGCCATCGAGTCGCTCCATAACTGGTGTCAGCGTTTCAATGTTCCGGGGCTAACGGGTGTCGACACTCGCGCGATCACTCGGCTGCTCCGCGACCAGGGCACTACGCTCGGGAGGATCGCTGTCGGGAACGATGCAGCCCTGCCGCCGCCCACAGAAGCAGACTATTGGGACCCTAGCAAGGAGAATCTCGTTGACCAAATCTCGACCAAGGAGCCATTCGTGCTCAATTCGGTGGGCGACGTCAGGATTGCACTGCTCGACTTTGGGGCCAAGGCTAATATCGCGCGCGCCCTCGTACGGCGTGGTGCAGCAGTAACCGTCTTGCCCTGGAATTACGACTTTAATGCGATTCGCGATAGTTTTGATGGCCTGTTTCTATCTAATGGGCCTGGTGACCCACAGCAGTGTGCAATTGCTGCGCACCAGCTACGCCCCGTGCTTGAAGAATGGCGCAAGCCGGTCTTTGGTATTTGTATGGGTCATCAGATCATTGGAATGGCGGCGGGGCTCGATGCGTATCGCATGACTTTTGGGAACCGTGGACATAACCAGCCTGTCTTAGCGCTTGCGTCATCGGGGTCCATCCAGGCGGGCCGAGTCTACGTGACCAGGTTCGTCTTTGCGCCTATCCCCCGAATGCTGTTTGCTAATGGCAATGTAGCCAAAACCATCAGTACGCCCTGCGGCTACAGGATCCCTTCCCTGAAGGCTGGGAACCGTTCTTCATTAATTGTAACGATTCGTCTGTCGAGGGTATCAAGTCGACGTCCGATTCAGGTCGCCGTGTATGGGGAGTACAGTTCCACCCTGAGAGTGCCGGCGGACCTCTCGACACCATCGAGGTACTTGATTTTCGTGTCACCTATGGCCTCCATGACCTGATGATTGAATGTAGATGTTCACCGATTTCGTTACTGAATGCCGTAAGGAAGCAATCAAAGCGAAGGGCGCCGTAGATGCTTTGCAACAAAAAGAGCACGTCCTCAACGAATTCCCTGAGCGGATTGCTGTCGCGGTTTGACCAAGACAAGATATTGTCTCTACTCGCTTTCCCCGGAAACAAATGATGTGTAGCTCAAAGAGAAGTGCAGATTCGTTTCGTTCATCAGTTTGGTAGCTCCCAACTACGCCATTTGGTGTAATTCATGAAAAGCCTTCGGATGCTTGGTAATGGAAATATAGTGATCTATGTATTATGGATGCGAGTGGGGGTCTGAAAGTTGGGTCTAGAAATTGAAGCCATTGTTTCAGAGACCTCAAAATGGACTTTTTTTTTTCCAAAACCACAGGGGCCCGTATCAGATGGGCTTGATAGGTAGGAAGAATCAAAGACAGCCATCGCGTAAACGTGTATCACCCTCAACTGCGTTCGATTCGGAGATTTGCGTGTGCTTGAGTGTTGGACCGTCTGATCCCGTCAGGCTTAGGCTTTAGGCCTCAGTCGTTCGGAAATGGTCTTCGGAAATGGTCTCTTACTGTAACAATAACAATTGGCCAGAAATCGGGGTACAGGAACCATCGAAACTTCATTTTTTTCATAGAAAAAAAATTTGCACTTCACTTTTACTGCAAGATGAAAGCTTAATACTGCACCGTCCAGTACCCTAAAAAATTTGCCCCTCAAACCATACACAGACAGACAGAGCGATCGAGAGGTTTGGTTGGTTGTGTTTTATTACCGCAGGTCTGAGAGCGATCGGAGAGCAGACTCAGACTCGGAATTGTGAGTTGCCACCGCAAGGGCAGATCAAATCTATGACTCGTGCGCCAGATTGGAACCTCATACTAGCGACGTGGGTACACACCGGGTGTGGTGGTGGAAGTTACCGCGCTGAACCAAAGTTACTGACTCAGCACAGGAGACAACGCCTCACGTGATACTCGCCACCCGTGTCCTAGCTCGAACGAAATGTTGGAGAAGTTGCAAGGGGCGACGAAGGAAGCTCATCACAAGGAGAAGTGGCGAGAACGGGGTGTTTCCTTTTGTAGAAACCTCCTAACGGCGAGTAACATGATCATCTTTATCCCATGACATGTAGGCCTGGTGGTCTAGTAGTATGATTCCTTCTTAGGGACCCTAGATGGAGGAGGTCCTGGGTTCAATTCCCAGTGAGGCCCCTGTTTGGCCTTATGGTCTAGTAGTATGATTCCTTCTTTGGGCACAATTTGGAGGAGGTCCCGGGTTCAATTCCCGGCCAGGCCCTTGTTTTTAGATGCCATGCTCTATGCAGTCTTTTGCATTTGTACTGGCTGACAATGAAAAATTAGATTCGAATCATTTATATCAACTCGTCCATAGTAGTCGTAAACAGAGAAAAGCACGTCCACAAAACAACATAAGATAACAACTAGAGATGGGTAGAGATATAGCGTTGTACATCAGAACAACCAATAGCCAGAAAAACTGAGACGTGTGGACTCTTGGAGAACCAGAAGCTAATACTAATCACCAGAACGCACACCTAATACTTGGGAGTGAGCATGAAAAATGTGAAACTGTTGTATCAAACGTACCACCCTGAGAAACACTGGCACAGGTTTTCCAACGAGGTCGCCTGTAAGATGAGTTTGTCGACCTGTGCTTGCACCGTAAGTACAACGTTGGGATTGAAATCGCGACCTAAATATACTGTCAGTCCCGGGTCTCTGAGGCGAGGAAATGGGCCAGCGAACCTGTGAGTTTGTGCTGCACGCGATTGAGCACCGCCAACGCCCGGTCGTTGCGCTCTTGGGCCTCTGTAATCAAGGACTCGGATGTTAGCAAGATATTTAAGCTTTCACGAGCAGAGATCGTTAGCAATACCATTGAGAATGGTGTTTTCGTCCGCTTTCAGCTTGCGGACGGGCTCCTGTGGGTATGGGTTGACGCGAGACAAGTCGGATGTCCGTGACGACTCTCCTGCTGATCCTCGTGTAAAAACAGTGACATTGGTAGTGCCGGAAAGTAAAACTTACTAGGAGGTCGCCTGGTGTCGCTTTTGGTTGGCATCAACCGCCAGTTAATCAGAGGGTCATAGACGAAGGCCTCCAGGACGGCCATCAAAGATTCTTTGTTGTCGCGAAGGACCCGCATAGAAATCTCGCAGGTATTTCGATAACTGCCTTCTATTCCGCTGACCTGTGTGGGTAGGTTGTGTTACAGCTGCGTACGAGTCGAAGGGACGTCCGGCCTACCTCCATCGCGTGGGTGAGCATACGCGTTAGTCGGAACGGTATCTTTTCGGGGAACTTTTCGCGATGCATGGCTACCTCGAAACAGTCACCGAAATCAATATGCACGACCTTTCCCGTCTTGCGTTCCAGCATGAGATTAGACGGGTGGCGGTCACCAAGACCGAGTATGTGGCCGACCATGCTATTGACTGCAAGAGATCGTGTGAACGTCGCACGACGCTCGAGCCAGTGTTCCGAGTTGATGCTCTTCAGCCATAACACTCTATATAAATCTTGACCAGTAGTATTCTCGAGAGCATACTCGAATACCTCGATCTTCTGCAAAACCATGAGGTTTTCGTAGTCCGGCGCCATCTACGTTCCGCAGTTAGACGAATGATCGTTAACACGAAAGTGGGTCCACCTGTAGCATTAATCGGTATTCAATGTTCAAGAGAACCTTGCGCGATTCGCGGTAGTCGCGGACCAAGACGTGTAACGTGTCGCTATCGTGTACCCAACCGAGAAGGCCAGCATGTGGTCCCAGCGGTATGACAGGATACCGTTGAATGTGGAGACGACGCTTGAAGCTGTCGGTGTCTTCTGACAGGAGTGTATTCACAAGACTGAACAGCTGCATGACACGCTCGTCTTGGCGAAGATCTTCGTGTCCTAGTGAACGCCATATGTTACAGGTGTGTGTGGGGAGCAGTCACACTGAAGACGCGTACCCTTCAGAAGGTACTGATATTCCTTTCCGTCGCTACCTTTGAGATAGAGTCGACGCGGTCTCTGCTTGGATATAATGATGGATAATTTAGGGGCAAAGTTGACAATCGTGATGATGGGCTTTCCGCTCTGATATGTTCCTGGAACCTGGATTGAGTACGCAGAGGAGTCTCGTCCCAAGGTCACTCACCTGGCACTGCAAGCTCCAAACTACGTGCTTTCAACAGTTCTGGTGAGACATATTGCAAGTCAAGTGTTGTCAATTGTGGTAACTGCTTCTCGACCTTCTTGAAGACCTTGAGAGAGAGAAAAATAAACGAGCTATCCAACAATGAGCAATAAATTATCTTACCGCGAAATAAATATCCCACGCATTGTCCAGGTCTTTGATTTCACCGTACTTCTGATATCGACGCGTCGCTTCTCTTGCCTCTTGAAGCTCGCGACCGAACGCTTGGATGAAAGATGTTTCGCGCGCGGTTTGAGGTCCCTGGCATTGAAATCGTAAGCAACCCGTTCGCACAGGAGGCATAGGTGGACGCTAACCCTCTCCAACTCTTCGTGAAGCGGCTCGAGTGCGGCGATCATACCTTCTGGGTTGTGCTCTGTGTAGTACTGACGAGAAGCTTCTTCTAACTTCTCATGCCACTGCTCATGCCATAGGATGGCGACGCGGATGAGTTCGTGGCTGACGACGAGTGCCTATCGAAAACAGGGTAAGACGTGCTCCCTATCAAGTGTATGGACGCACCTGTTCCACGATGGCGGGACTGTGCTGCTTCATTCGGTCCATAATGGCAAGTGCGGCATCCTTTCGTAATGGACTCGGGGACTTGGACGCCACGGTGAGAGGATAAATCAGTGCTTGTGGATGGTGTTTGCCAACATCGGCAAGCAGACTCGTAATGTTCCTCCTAATATTCGTATTTGGAATTTGGATACGCGCAATGATCTGTATGGAATAGGTGACTCGAAACAAGGAACGGGGGGTGCGGATAGCTTACCTGGGGAATTACTTCTAGCCAGGTATCTACCTCTACCGTGCTGAACCCACTGGCAATCGCATGACTGACTTCGTCGTGAGCTCCGAATTTAAACCACAATGTTAAAAGCCTGAGAGTGTCCTGGAGAGAGTTTTCGCTACGTAGAGCGATGGAACGGAAGAAGCCTGAAATACGTTGTTTAGAAGTTTGACACAATCTAGTAAAAGCGTCATGCCTTGGACTGCAGGGATGATATGCGGAACTAAAGTGGTACCCATGACATCTGCGGCTTTCCCTTCTTGACCCAGAAGGTGGTTGACGACCTCGAAGTTGGCTAAAGCCCAAGTATGCCAAGCCTTGTACCAGTTGGGGTCAAAATGCGTAGCAAGGAGGTACGAGTGCAGAATGTCTTTCACGTTCCGCTACCGACATCCGCGCTATGAGCTCAGCGTAGGGTATAGGCGAACCGTACGAACCGTAGCCCAGTTGTCCGAAAGTTCCATTTGCCACTCGCCTTGTTTGAAGTAGCAGCGCGCCAAAAGTCGTGCGAGTTCGTCAAGCTTCTGCTTGGATACACCCGAACGCTGCCCTCTCTGAGTCGTTTCGGTCTCCAAGTCCCTCGATAAACTCGTAGCAAACGAACGCAGAAAGGTCAAGCTCTCCTCCTTAGAACCAGATGCCCACATATATTTGAGCTGGGCGTAGACCACGTTCGGAGGAGCCTTCTGATGCTGGAAATACAAGTCTAGTCAGCAGAGTCAAAATTCCTGCGGAAGGGCCCACCCTTTCTTGAGATAGCAGAGAATTGATAGTCTTTTCGGCGAGCAGCATGCGCTCAGACTTGCGACAAAGGTTGGCAAATTTAATCCACATAGCTGGGTCGTCGTCCGGGCTCAGAACCAGTGTTCGAACCTGCAGAATCCGTTGCCAAACTTCTACGTCAGGCTGGCATCCTTGTAACCTAAACGGCTTTCAGACGTTGCACGCTTTTCCGTGATTGTAAGCGTACCTCTTCACCCATGTCTTCCTAATAGTTTGCTGGCGTTCAGGTTGATCAGCGAATTGCTTATATGCGATAATCTCCTCGAGCTCGGAGAGCATTTGAGCCCGAACCATCACACTAAAACAACGTTAGGCAAGATATACGCATCAACTTTATTACACTCACTTGTAAGACCGCCCGTAGCTTTCGCCGATAAGTCCTGTGAGCTCAGGATCGAGCAGATCGCGCGCCTTTGTAATGTGTGTGAGCGCCTTTGAGAACTGATTCTGGTGCACGGATAGAATAGCACGATAGAACGCGCGATCTGTCGAATCGGCCTTCATGGTCGCAATGTAGTCGTCCATGGAATCCCAGTCATTCAATGACCAGGCGGCGGCGGCAGCCATCGGAGCGATCTCGCGGCGCTCCTCGTGCGTCGCACTTGCCCAGTACTCTTCGACCTGCACCGCAAGCTGATCCCATTCGCCAAGTGCATGCAGACACTTCATTCGGCCGATCGAGATGTCAGGATTGCCTGGGTCCTCTTGCTCCCGGCGTTCGTATGTGCGGAGCGCTTCCTGCCACCGCCCAAGTCTCTCGTACCACTGATCATGTTTTGTGATATCGTATTGTTCACGGGCGACAAGGAGCGTGCCCCATGCTGCGTCTGATTGCTGCAACTTTGTGTTGATTCCAATCAAGGCTTCGATAATCGAAGGTGACGTTTCGGTGAAGAACTCGAGCTCCTTGTAGTGAAGGGCCTTGGCATATGCGTGATACTTGAGCGCATACTCTCCGAGAATGCTGTTTTCGATCGGAAGCCGCTGATCTTCATGTTCCATAAACTCGCACAAGTTCAATAACCTATGTATAAGCTCCGATGGGGCCGTCGGCGACGTGATGGCGCGGTCGATAGCGCGGACGAGATCTTCCTATGTTATCGTTTAGAGATATGTACTTCTCGAATTAAAAGGTATTAACATACCTGATATTGTTCATACAGCTCCCGCCAGCATGAAATAAATGCCGCGTTGAACAACTCTTTCGCCAGAGGCGGATGGACGTCCACCAAGCTCATGCAAGCACGTAGAGCATGCGAAGGTGATTCCTTCATAAACTCAACAGAAAGGCGATGCATCCATTCCAGCCAGTCTTCCCTGGTAGTGACCTGCGATGTGTCCCATGCTTGCTTCAGGTGTTGCTGATTAACTGTCATCTTTGCCGCCTCCGCGGGAGCCGAGAACTCCGGTGCCTTGTTACTCTCGCTCATACTGCAATAGTATTCTGAGTTAATTATCGTGTCTCGAATAAGGTCGCGTACATATACTCCAGCGTCCCGAGCTCTTGTGGCAAGCGTTCACCATTTAGCAGCTTGGAGACAAGATTCTCATACTTTGGATGGGGTATTCTGTGGCGCAATAGTGCCTGTATACATCGTCAGTGTAGGTGCGATGGATCCAAAGGAAGAAAAGCGTGCTTTGTTGATAGTAGGAACGAATATGGCAAAGTCTGACCCCAATTGTACAAGCAACGAACACAATGTGTCCAGCACGGCCATCCTGAGCTCATTATTTGAAGAGGTCAGCACGCGCACAAGCGGGTGAATAATACGTGATGCATGATCCGAGAAGTTCACGCGACTCGAAAGGCCATCTATCGTAACGATTGCACGTTTGCGCAGCGGCGTCGAGGCATCGAGGCGTTCATATGTTTTGACAATGATTGGAATGACGAGGTGTAAGTACTCCTCGATATTTGAGCCAAACGTTAAAAACGCGTCAAACACCTTGATTTGCGTTGCAGAGCGTTTGTCGTTTAGCTCTCCATCAAAGACCTTCAAGATGAGCGGCAAGATGGTGGGAAGGAAGGGTCTGAATTCCGCGTCGAGAGCCTTCCCAAGAGATTCAATAAGTGAGACAAGAGGAAGTTGTAGCGATTGATTTTCCCAAAGGTCCGTCACGAGCCCAAAGATGTCGGGCATGTACTTACGGACGTGCTGCTTGATAATGCCGATAAGGATTGCGAGCTGCTGTAAGTGGAACTCTTGTAAGCGTGCAGCGGAGCTGCGAGTCACGGCGGCGAAGGCCGGAATGATCTAGGCGGATTGAGTTGGTCCTCTCTTCGTGTAGTGAAATGCACGGACCTGCGGCAAGAATGTCACACATTTGAGGCCTTGCGTCTTGAATATCGACATTATGGCTTCAATCACGGTGTGGTGCTGATTGCTGAGTGATTGGTCCTTTAAAATGCTGAGTAATGCGTTGATGACCACCGTCTGATAGTAGTCGTCCGAAGCTGAGGATGTTGTATGAGTGAGATTAATCGCGGCTGCCGTTGGCGTCTGAGACTCATTCGATTCTTCGTCCGGCCTTGTCTACGATAAAGGTCATTTGCTAGCTCTGTTCCTAGGGGACATGAAATACCTTGCGTCTATAGGGATCTAGCGCGCCTATGATCCCCAGGACCTTGATGATTTCCCGTCGCACAGACGCGTTTGGCTCGCTCTTCAGAATCCGACCTAAGATCTGCAGTAGCTGGGGATACTCTACTAGCGGCTGAATAACATATCCGGTGCTTGAACAGACCTGTCCCAGTGCATGGAGTGCGGCGTCACGCTTCAGAATGCTCGAGTCTGCGAGTTTGGAGAGGATAATATCCATTAGCTCGGGAACGTGTATTGTCACGTCTTCGCCTCCAACACAAGCCAGCTCGCCGAGACACATCAACACGTTGGCAGCAACAGTAGAATTGGGATCGCTGGCTTTCTGGAGGAGCACTCGCAGCATCGGCAGCGCATAGGGCTTGATTAGGCGTTGCGTCGCGCTTACGAGGAGCGTCAATAACCTTGTGCAGTCTTCGCGATTGCGCCTAGTGCTTGCTCAATCATATAATTAGAGGCGTCAAGAAGCAAAGCTCACGTAACAGTCGAGTATTCGAGCTCGGTGAGTAGTTGGATAAGGGACTTGCGGAGAGAAGGCATGACATAAGCCGGATTGTGCAATGCGAGGCGTCCAATGAGGCCGACCGCAGTCTCACGGTTCTCAAAGACCTCATCGTTGAGTGCTATGAAAAGAGAGCGGACGTTCTCCGCTTGTGCAAGGTGCTTGTCGAATTGTTCGTGCAGATTTGCTAGGACAGCTTGTCGGATTGTTGCGTCTGAAGATGAGAGATGAGCCAACTTTGCCGAACTATTTAGAACCGAAGACGACGAACCCGGGTCCGCGATACCCACTGTGAGGAGCTTATCGATGACGTCGCTAATAACCTCGATCGAGTTATTGCTTCCCTGGAAGCAAATGGGATCGCGCCTGAAGACGCCGCAGCAAGTCAACGCTGCTGCCTTTCGCACTTCTGGGTAGTCTTCTTCGAGGTACGGAAGTGCACAGTCGCGAACAAATTCGTTGAGGACATGCCCTGCGAGATCGGATGAATACCTCGGTAATGCACTGGGAAGTAACAGGACGCACCACTGAAGTCGAATTCGCCAAGGATGGTGAGTGCCAAGGTGATCAGCTCGGGGCTCTTCGTTGTGCCCGCGCTCTGGAAGTCTGATGAGCCACTTATTCAGGTTCGGAAAGGTTGCACCCTACTTGGGATGAGTTAAGTTCCCGGGAAATTGTGGAAACGTTGCCCCGCATGAGAACTGGTGGTGCGCCAAGGGGTTTGTACGGTTTGTCGCTAAGGATCATCGACAGCATGTCCAAAAGGCGATCTGGAACTCAAAATTAGGTCTAACATGAGAAAGCAAGCAATATACTCGCCTTGTATGGTCTTTAAGAGAGGCGGAATATTCTTGGCAATTTCGATCAGAGCGTGATGAAGAGGCGCACTGAGTCCACACGCAAACATCAAGTCCAGCTGGTCGTGCAGGAGCTTTGTCAAGTTTGGGCCAACAGCAGCAGCCAACATGCCGACGCATTGAAACATAGGTTCCTCAGGGGGCGCCTTCTTCCTAACATAAAATGAGGAAAGGACTACGAGGTTGTGAATACGTGGAACCTACCCTCTGTTCTGCAGGCCAACCTTAACTTGCTGCATGATGGAGTCGAGGAATGGCTTCATATCACTACCAACAGCCTTTGCGACGTGTCCAATAGCAACGAATGCTTCAACGAGAGTGAGGGCGGAGTAAGAACAGTGGCAGGACAAGCGCACCGAACTCCCGATCGCTCGGCTTGCCGAGTAGGGTCAGGAGATGGCCCATTGCCTTGTGAAGGAAGTGTTCGCTGAAAGTCTGGGTGTCATACACCGCGAGAGTAGGGATAAGGGTGATGACCATCTTCCGTACGAAGGGATCGCGAGAAGTCCTGAAGCGCAAGATACTTTCTGCTGTATCCATAAAATTCT
>WNFR01018796.1_pt1 | contig 11851 bp, 12 predicted proteins | sample 5400221 | NCBI WGS metagenome assembly WNFR01 (sample SAMN13153357, study PRJNA577476) | soil metagenome | isolation source: 40 cm soil under Madrone tree | place: USA:California | collected 2016-06-14 | reverse complement strand
GCAATGCTCCATATGCACACCCAGACGATGGCCATGTGTTGTTGTTGTACCTGTCGTGTCTCTTCTGGGAACGGGGTGCAATCGAGCTAATCAGTCTTAATCAAAGTTCTTAAGCTCACACCCACCGCCAGAAGGGAACTGGCAGGTGGGTTTTGTGTTTTTGGGGAAGCTCTCAGCCGTAAGCTCTCAGCCGTCAGTTAAGGCAATCCAGATTTGGCTGAAAGCTGAGAGCTGATAGCTGAAAGCTAAAAATGAAATCTTCGAACTCACTCTGGAAAGAAAAACTCGCCGGGCAGATCGCGGACAATCTGGCGCGCGAAATTGATGCCTTTGAAACCGACATCGCCCTGCGCAAGCAGGGCAAGTTGGATGAGCGTCTCTTTGCCGAGACTCGTCTTCGCCGGGGAGCCTACGGCCAGCGTTATGACAATGGACAGCGCAGCGATGGGCAGAAAGTCCAGCGGCTGAATTTTCCGTCCGGCGAACTGACCAAAGGCCCCAACACCATGTGGGACGCGCCGGGAATGCAGCGCATCAAGATTCCGGCGGGCGGGCTGAATGCCGCGCAGCTCGAGACTATGGCCGAGCTGGCCGAAGAATATTCGGACGGCATCGCGCATGTGACCACGCGCCAGGATTTTCAACTGCATTACGTTCAAATCGAGGACACCCCGGCATTGATGCGGCGGCTGGCCGCCGCGAGTATTACCACGCGCGAGGCTTGCGGGAACTCGGTGCGCAACGTGACCGCTTGCCCCTATGCCGGTGTTTGCCAGGACGAAACTTTTGATGTCACGCCGTACGCTCGCGCGCTGGCAAAGTTTTTGCTGGGGCATCCGGACTGCCAGAATTTCGGCCGCAAGTTTAAGCCGGCGTTCAGCGGCTGTGCGCAACATGCTTGCGGACTGACCAGCATGCACGACCTGGGCCTGATCGCGGCAAAGCGAACCAATGCTGAAACCGGCAGGGAAGAGTTCGGCTTTGAAATGTATGTCGGCGGCGGATTGGGCGCGGTGCCGTATCAGGCGAAGTTGTTCGATTCGTTTGTGGCGCCGGAAGAGTTGTTGCCGCTGGCGCAGGCGATTGCCCGCGTATTTGCCAGGCATGGAGAAAAGAAGAACCGCAACCGCGCACGTATCAAGTTTCTGATTCAGGATTTAGGGATTGAGAAGTTCAGGGAACTGGTCCTCGAAGAGCGCAAGATTCTGCCATTCGATCCGCGCTGGACCGAATACATAAAAGATGCGCAAGCGGAATTCCAGGAATCAGCGCTGAAACCCAGCGGCGAGCTGCCATCCCTGGTTGCGATCGAAGCCCTGAACGGCAATTCGGATACCTTCAAACGCTGGTTGAGGTTTAATACGCGTCCGCAGAAACAGCCTGGATATGTGACTGTCACGGTCGCGCTCCCGCTCGGCGATATTACCGCCAACCAGCTGCGCTCGTTATCAGACATTGTGCGTCGCTTTACAAAAGAAACGGTTCGCACAACAGTCGAACAAAACATCGTGGTCCGCTGGGTGAGTAAGAGTGACGTGCGTGAGCTGTTCAGCGCGCTACAGGCCGTCGGCCTAGGCGATCCCGGTGCCGGCGCCCTGGTGGACATAACTTCATGTCCAGGAACTGACACTTGCAAGCTGGGGATCTCGTCGTCGCGTGGGCTCGCATCCGAACTGCGCAAGCGAGTCAGCGAGAAAAGTTTCCAGCAAGATGCTGCGGTGCAGAACTTGCACATCAAGATCAGCGGCTGCTTCAACAGTTGCGGACAGCATCACGTTGCGGACCTGGGCTTTTATGGCGTGAGCCGCAAGATTGCCGGATATGCGGTACCTCACTTCCAGGTTGTTCTGGGTGGAGAGTGGGAGCGCAATGCAAGCTCTTACGGACTGCCCGTCGTGGCAGTCCCTTCGAAGAATATCCCGCAGGTCGTCACGCGCTTGACCGACCGCTATGTGGCTGAACGAAAGATCGGGGAGACTTTCAAGGAATTCACCAAGCGCCTTGGCAAAGCAGAATTAAAGATCATGCTGGATGACCTTACCAAGCCGCCGGCTAATGACCGCTCGTTCTTTAGCGATTGGGGAGATCCGCGCGAATACACGCTGGGAGATATGGGCGTGGGCGAGTGCGCGGGCGAGGTAGTTTCGTCGATCGAGTTCGGCTTGGCATCCGCCGAAAGGGAATTGTTCGAAGCGCAGTTGGCCCACGAAAGAGGCGAGGTCGCGCAGGCAGGCGGCAAAGCTTACCAGGCCATGCTGAATGCGGCTCGAGCGCTGGTTGAAATCGAGTATTCCGATATTTCAACTGATCCCGACCAGATCGTCTTGGAATTCCGGCGGTTTTATTTCGACACGCAGAAATTCTTCGACCCATTTGCGGGCGGAAAATTCGCGCACTATCTGTTCGACGCCCATCGCAAGGCTGACCAAAGCTATACGGAAGAATCCAGCCGCTACCTGATCGACGAAGCCCAGCTTTTTATTGACGCGGCGCATAGCTGCTACAACCGCTTGGGAACGCTGGTGTCCGTATGAGTGAAGAACGTGATGACGGAGTGCGATTTGAAAGGAATGCGATTTCGAGCCGCATTCGTCTGAAAGTGATTTGAAAGGGCAAGGCTTCGAGCCGTGCCGTAAAAGGACCACAAACAGTTTGGCTTCAGCCGCTGAGGGAGTTCGTGAGTAGCAAAGGCATTCAATCCATTATCGTGGAGCGGACTTCGCTGGAGCTCCAACACATTAACGTAAAGCTTCTGTTGAAGGACCCCGAGAGCATCGACCTCGATCGGGTGATTCCTGTCTTTCATAGCTGGATTCAGGGTCAGGTCTGCGAGGAGCTACTGCTGGATGTCGCCGATTATCGCCACGTTCATGGTGGGCCGGGAATTGTGCTAATCGGCCACGAAGCGGATTACAGTCTCGACAACACGGACAATCGGTGGGGCGTTCACTATAACCGCAAGACAATCGTACACGGTGATAATCAGAAGCGTCTCGAACAGGCAGTAGTTGCAGCGCTCACTGCGTGCCAGCGCCTTCAGCACGATGACAAGTTAAAGTTGCACTTTAAGGGGGGCGAGATCGAGATTTCCGTTAATGATCGGGCTTTGGCTCCAAATGGTCAGGAAACCCGGGAGGCGCTCACGCCGGAAATCCAAGTCTTTGCTGAAAGATTGTTCCGCCGAGGTGAGTATTCTTTGTCCTTCGACGCCGACCCCAGAAGACTGTTCAGAGTATTCGTGAAAGCATCGCGGTCCTATACCGTGCACGAGCTGCTGGACAATCTGGCAAGCTGATTACCACCCCTTCGAAATCTTATGGCCACTTTCGACGTAGTCCAGACCGGGTTCTCAGGCTACTTTCGGATGATCCAGGCCAATGTCCATGAGCTCACGGAGCCTCTTTCCACCGACCAGATTTGGCAGCGGCCATATCCATACGGGAACAGCATTGGCAATCTAGTCTTGCACCTGACCGGCAATCTCAACTACTACATAGGAGCCCAGCTCGCCGGTACGGGTTACGTCCGCCACCGCGACCATGAGTTTTCAGAGATCGGCAAGCCAAAAGACGCGCTCCTGCGAGATTTCGGTAAAGCGATCGAAATAGTTCTGGCGACCATTGCCAGTCAGTCCGCCGAAGATTGGGCCGCAGCTTATGTGGCCGAGCGAGAACCTGAAGCCAAAGACCGATTCACATTATTCCTACGCTGCGCCGGCCACGCCTATCACCATGTCGGCCAAATCATCTACCTGCAAAGGGAATTACTGCGCCAAACGGAGGATTGATCCTGCCATCGCGTGGCCCCGCGCCTGGCGCGTTCGATAGATGTAATGTCCGATAACAAGTATTATGTAAACTCGCTTTTCCCGTCTTCATCGTCAGTGGGATCCTAGTTTATCTGCTGGCACGAGTGGGCGTCAGTGAGGCCGTCAGTTTTATGGTGTTCATGCCTATTCTCAGCTTTGTGTGGTTCTACATGGTGGGATGTGTTCTGGCCAGGTGGAGTCTTAATCTGACCACATGGGTCCGAGGCAGATTGCCAAACGCTTCGCCTAGCCGTTAGGACTTTAGAGCCGAGCTACTGTTGCTGCTGTTCCTGTTGGGCCCAAAATCTCTCTTCGGTTACGGTGAGCGTTCGGCGGAGAATCACGGCGGGGGCTAGCTCTTCCGGCGCGGGCGCGTTGGCAAGCGCGACCGTTACCGATACGCTGAGTTCGCTTTCGGCGCCGCCTTTGAATACTCCGCGGGTGGGAGGCACTTCGGCGTAGTCGCGGCCGACGGCCACGCGGATGTGTCGCTCGCCGGACAAGACATCATTAGTAGGATCGAAACCGGTCCAACCTAAGCCCGGTAACAGCGCCTCGACCCAGGCGTGCGATGCACCTTCGGAAGCCAGCGACTGATCGTCCTTGGCGTGGAACAAATATCCGCTGACATAACGGCACGGAACTCGGAGTTTCCGGGCCAGTGCGATCATGATGTGCGCGAAGTCCTGGCAGACGCCTTTGCGTTCGGACAACGCGTGATCGATGGGAGAATCCACCTGGGTGCTGTTGGGGACGTATGCAAACTTTTCGTGGATCGCTTCGCTGATGTCGAACAGCATCCGCACAGGCGTGCCTCGCCGCTCAAGTTCCATTTCGCGCACCAGTTGCTCTAACAAGGGTGTTGGGCGGGCGAAGGCGCTGGGCAGCATCATTTCGTAATAGCCGTCGGCGGCGACTAAGGCGTCCAGGTCTTCCCATGATCCGGCGTGGGAGATCTGAGGATCAGGGGTGGGCAGCACCTCGACCACCGATTCGGCATTCAGCGTCAACTCGGTGTGATTGCCGGCGATGTCGAAGTGGTGAACGACGTTTCCCAGGAAGTCACGATACTGCATCAACGATGCCGAGGGCTTTACGTTCAGCTCGAAGCTTAGACATCGCTGGTTGGCTTCGCTGCGCGGCTGCATGCGAACTTCCATCACGCTCTCGCGGACCGCGGGTTTGTAACGGAACTTAGTCACATGCCGTACCGAGTAGATCATCTATGGTCTCCAGTTCCCTGCTGATTTTCCTCTCTGCTCCTCTGTGCCCTCTGTGGTTCAAAGCTTTTAACCACAGAGGGCACAGAGATCACAGAAGAACACAAACTTTTTACTGCACTAGCGCTGACTCCACGGGATAGTCAAAATAAATCTGGTGAATCGAGTTGTGCGCTTGCACGCACAGTTTCTTGATGTTGCTTAAATAGTCTTGCAGGCCGTCCGCCATGATCTCCTCGACCTGGGCAAAGCTGAGATTGGCGCGGAGTCGTCCGGCGAGCCGCATAGGTGAATCGGCTTTGCGCTCGGTCAGCTCGCCGATTGAACGCAGAGCGCTGTGGACCTTTTCTACTGAGAAGCGGACTGAGTGCGGGAAGTCCGGGTTGAGCAGCAGGAACTCAGCGACGCGCAAAGGCCTCAGCTCAGCGGTATATTTCTTGCAATAAGCTTCGAATGCCGCGCAGTCTTTCAAGAGTCCCACCCACTCCAGATGTTCGTCAGTATCGATGGTGAGTTCCCAGGGCTGCGTAAATCCGCGGTAGTGTGTGCCAATCAAAGCGGCGAGTCCGTGAGTGCGCTCCACATAGCGTCCGAGCTGAATATAGTGCCAGCCTTCGCCATGGCTCATTGTCGAGTCGGTTACTCCTTGAAAAAGGTGTACGCCATCAAGCGCTCCGCGGAAAAACAATTGCGAATGCAGGACCCAGCTCTCGCCCGAGGGAGTGCCTACGACTTGCAGGTAGAGCCGGTTGAGCTGCTCCCACATTTCAGAGCTGCACTGTTCGCGGACTTGCCGCAGATTTTCGCGCGCTGTCGAAATGCAGGAGACGATAGAAGAAGGATTGGAACGATCGAGAGTCAACGTGTAGGCGAGCGTTGCGGAGTCTATTTTCCCGCCCGCCGGGACCGGAACCTGCAGCGCGTCGAGCAAGCGCAACCAGCGTCCCGCGCCTGCTTCGGCGGACTGATCGAGGCGCAATTGGAAATCAACGTCGATGAGGCGCGAGGTGTGCTCGGCCCGCTCCAGATAGCGGCTCATCCAGTACAAGCTGTCGGCGACTCGGGAAAGCATGGTTTAGCTCGATTAACGGGAGCCCTGAGTTCCGCAGGGGCTAAAGCCCGTTCAATTTTTAAACAGCTTACGCGGCGCTAAAGCGCCCTCTTCCACTTCTCGCAGGGCTTATGCGGCATCAAGAGCTGAGCAGTACGACTACGCTTTCACTCTCAGGCGCGCAGGACCCACGTGTCCTTGCTGCCGCCTCCTTGCGACGAATTCACTACCAATGAGCCTTTGCGTAAAGCTACGCGCGTCAGGCCTCCGGGAACCAGGGTCACATTTTCTCCATAGAGAATGTAAGGGCGCAGATCGATGTGGCGGGCGCCGATTTCGCCATCAACAAAACACGGCGCCCGCGACAGTGCCAGCGTTGGTTGAGCAATGTAGTTGCGCGGCTCAGCTTCAATCAGCCGACGAAATTTCTCGCGTTGCTCGGCGCTGCTGTGAGGACCGATCAGCATGCCGTAGCCGCCGGATTCGCCTACTGCCTTTACCACCATTTCATCGAGGCGCTCCAGCACGTGCGCGCGCTGGGCTTTATCGGTCAGCACGAACGTTTCCACATTCGCCAGAATCGGGTCTTCGCCGAGGTAATCACGTCCACGCGACGGAGGCCGGCTGTGGTCCGCATATAGACAATGTTGTCGTGCACCAACAGATCGCGGCCTTCGACCAACTCGATACCCATTTGCTGGGCGAGAAATGTGTGCTCGAAATATGCGGAGTTGAAGATTCCCGGCGTCAGCAGGACGATCGTCGGTTCGTGGCGTCCGGAATAATTCGGCGGAATGAGCGCGCGAAGCGTGGAGAGCAGCGATTGCGGATAATGATCGATCGGACGGACACCGTAGTCGCGAAATAATCCCGGAAAGACTCGCTTCAAGACCTTGCGGTTCGCCAGCATGTAGGAGACTCCGCTGGGAACGCGCAGATTGTCCTCGAGCACGGCGAAGCTTCCGTCGGGCAGTCGCACCAGGTCGGTCCCACAGATGCTGACGTAGATGCCGCGCGGCACGGGCAGCCCACGCATCTCGCGGCGGAAATGTCTGCAGCTGTAAATCAGTTCGCGCGGGATTACACCATCGGCGAGAATACGCCCTTGGTGATAGATGTCCTGAAGGAAAAGATTCAGCGCGGTAATGCGCTGCGTCAGGCCGCGCTCGATGCGTTGCCACTCTTCACCCGGCACGATTCGTGGCAGAAGGTCATTCGGGAAAACGCGCTCAGTTCCCTGCTCGTTTCCGTAGACTGTAAACGTAATTCCTTGATGCAGGAACGAAAGATCGGCTGCCTGCTGGCTCTTTTTCAGTTCTTCAGCGGGCAACTCGAGCAACGTATGGAAGAGCGCCTGATAATGCGATCGGGGCGCGCCGGGAGATTCGAACATCTCGTCATAAGCGTGATCGAACTGATAACTCAGAAAGGGCGGAGGGAAAGGCGAAGGCGCAGGGGATTGCTTGATCCGCAGCACCCGGGACCTGGCGCGTCCTTGTCGCACTCCTGAGAGTTTAGGGCGTGGGCGGCGAGGGCGTCCAATCGAAATTGTTTATTGCGGGTATTGAGACGGAGTAAGCTGCCTACTTGGCCGCCCAGAGGGTTTGAACAGAATACTTCGTAATCGAGCGATCAGCTGTTACCAGCACCATGTTCTCGGTCTGAGCTTGAGAAATCAACATCCGATCAAATGGATCGCCATGGTGCCTAGGCAGTTCTCCGGCGCGCATGGCATGTTCGTGAGTGATGGAGAGCGCCACAAGACCTGCGGGTGCGGCCCTTTTTGCGACATAAGTACGCGCGTTCTCTGGGAGGTCTAGCTTACCCGATGAAGACTTAATGCTAATTTCCCAAACGCTCGCAGCTGATAAATAGACGGCGTCTTTGGGATCGTCAAATAACGTCCGAGCGGCCCGGCTGAGCTTTTCGGGTTCCACAAAATTCCAGAGGAATACGGTTGTATCAAGCAGGTAACGAGTCATTTCTTGCGGCCGCGTTTAGGCGGGCGTTCGCCGTAGAACAGGGCTTCGATTTCCGGATCCGGAGCGTCGAAGTCATCCGAGATCCAGACGCGCCCACGATCCATGCCTTGAAGTTGCTTGCGTCCCTGCGCTATGGGCACGAGGCGTGCGATTGGCGTGCCACCACGAGCGATAGTAATTTCCTCGCCGCTTTCAACTCGTTGCAGCAGGCGCGAAAGGTGGGTTTTGGCCTCGTGGACGTTAACTTCCATGTAGAAAATATAGACTAAGTCAGATGACTAAGTCAACACCTTTGGTTGGGTGGGCCGGATCCCAGCCTACATCTTCCAGCGCCCGAGGTCCTCGTCGCCCAAGTTTTCGAGGAACTTGCGCATTTCTTCGCTGGTGGCTTCGGCAGAGTTGGCGGCTTTTTTCGAGGTCTTCAGGACTTCATCTTCAACGAAGATGGGGCAGTCGACGCGGAGCGCTAAGGCGAGCGCATCGGACGGACGGGAGTCCACGGAGATGATGTGGCCTTCACGCTCCATCCAGATGACCGCATAGAAGGTGTCTTCTTTCAGTTCGGTTACTACGATTTTATGTACATGGGCGTCCAGGCCGGCGAGCACGTTCTTAATCAGATCATGAGTCATTGGCCGGGGCGTGCTGACTTTTTCGATTTCGAGCGCGATGGCATTGGCCTCATAGACTCCAACCCAGATGGGCAGGACTGTGTCGCCGCCGGAGTCTTTCAGAATCACAATGGGAGTATTGGTGACAGGATCGAGCATTAAACCCCGGATTTTCATTTCTACTTCCATCGTGACTCCTTGCACTTGCTCAGCCTAACATCTCACCTACCAGGCTGTTTGGGAAGGCGGTTGTAACGCGGACCGGGACGTAATTGCCCGATTCGAGATTGATGCCATCTGCGGCGGTGAAATTCAGGGTTTTGTTTTGCGTCGTTCTGCCGATCCACTGGTGCCGGGCCTCGTTCTTCCCTTCAACCATTACTTCAACGTTTTCGCCCAGGTGCTTTTGATTTCTTCTTGCCTGAATTGCGCGCTGCTTCTCCAGCATGACAGCTAAGCGACGCGACTTTTCCTGGTCGGGAATGGCGTCGTCCATAGCGATTGCCGGAGTGTTCGGGCGCGGCGAATATTTGAAGGCGAAGACTCCGTCATATTCAACTTCGTCGAGCAATGACAGCGTTTGCTCGAAATCGACTTCTGTCTCGCCGGGGAAACCGACGATGATGTCGCTGGTGATGCTGATGTCGCGGTGGGCGGATTTCATCCACGAAATGCGCTCGAGGTATTGCTCACGCGTGTAGAGGCGCTGCATGGCGTCGAGTACGCGAGTGGATCCGCTCTGTACCGGTAGATGCACGTGATCACAGAGCGTCGGGACGGCATCGATGGCTTCGATGATGTCTTTCCCGAAATCACGCGGGTGCGAAGTTGTGAAGCGCACGCGCTTTATGCCTGGGACTTCCCCGACGGCGGCCAGTAGCGCGGCGAAGGTCTTCTTCCCTGCCGGATCATGATATGAGTTCACGTTTTGTCCGAGCAACTGGATCTCGGTGTAGCCGAGATCGGCCATTTGGCGGGCTTCGGCTAGCACGGAATCGGAGGTCCGGCTGCGTTCTTTGCCGCGAGTGAACGGAACCACGCAGTAGGAGCAGAACTTGTCGCATCCCTCAATGATGGTGATGTATCCGCGATGTGGGTTGGTGCGGGCGGTGAATTCGGTTTCGAAACACTCATCGGTTTCGCGATCATCGAGTCCGGTGACGCGGCGGTTCCCTGCTTCGATTTGAATCAGCATTTGCGGCAAGTTGCGGTACGATGCCGATCCGCAAACCATCGAGACATGGGGCGCGCGTTCGAAAATCTTCTGGCCTTCCTGCTGGGCCACGCATCCGAGAACGCCAAACTTCTTGCCTTGTTTTTCCAGTTTTTTGTAGTCGGCGAGGCGGTGAAAGACTTTCTGCTCGGCTTTGTCTCGAATCGAACAGGTGTTGTACAGCACCAGGCCGGCTTCTTCGACGGTCGGAACCTGGCGGTATCCTTGCGAGACGAGCGTGCCGACGACCTTTTCCGAGTCGTGAGCGTTCATCTGGCAACCGAAGGTTTCGAGGTAAAAAGTCTTTTGCGGTGCGGCCATAAAGGTCAAGTATAGCGCAGGGCTTTCGGCTATCGGCTGTCAGAAGCCATGGCTTCGAACCTGGATGACGGGATCGAGAACAACTACAAAGCGGAGTTGATCTCGAAGCATCTGGACGATCAGTCCATTCACTGCAGCGCCAAGAATGGCGTGCTCAAGTTGACGGGAAGCGTCAAGAATGCCGAGCAACGCCAGGAAGCCGGAAAACTGGCTGAGAAGGTACCGAACGTGCGTCAGGTAGTGAACCAGTTGGAAGTGCATCCTTAAGGGCTGTACCGCGAACTGAACAACGAACTGAAACCGGAGTGCCCCACTTCTCGCGGCGGTTGCGAGAAGTGAGGCACCTCATGATTGCTACGGGCTAGGGTTTGGCGGCAGGCTTGGTCTCGGCCTTGGCGGGTGCGGCGGCCGTTGGCTTCGGTTTCCAGAAATCCGGATCAGCTTTTACCCACTCGTCGGGGGGGTAGCTCATTTTTGGGGCAAATTGGAAAAGATTGGTTTGGGTGAACTCAACTGCCGATCCTTCCAGATCGTGAAGTTTCTTCATTCCGTCTTCGCCCATTGCAGCAACAAATTCTTTGCCTTGCGCGAAGTTGCGATCGATCTCCGAAGCTGACTTCATGGGGACGAATACCACGAAAGTCGTGTCTTCCTGCCCATAAGCCGCCTCGTACGTCGCCCAGTGCGCATCGGGAAGTTTTTCGTACGCCGCTTTGACCAGCTTGACGATGTCGTTCCACTCCGCTCGATGTCCCGGACGGACGCGATACAACGAGATCTCGAAGTAGCGCATGTGGGCGATATCGACTGGCCCTCGCAAGCTTTGCTCCTCGTTATAGACAAGAATGCTGCCGTCGACGTCGCTCAGCAGTTCACCATCTGCAACTGCGGCGCGATCGAGCGCAGCTGAAAGCGTGGCATTTTTCTGCTGCGCCTGATTGTCCTTCTCCCACGCGTCGAACGAGTCATACGCGCTGAAGAACAACACGCGTGGTTTGCCACTGAGAGAATTCGCGGCAAAATAGTGTGTCGGCCATTTGGCGCGAGCCATCGCCTGCACAAAGGCGCTCTCCGCTTTCTCGTGTAGGGAGCCACCTTTCCCCGGTTTTAGAAACTCGCGAAAGGCCGTCAATACTTTGGGCGGCGGCGTTGTCTCGGCCGCCTCTTGCGCCGCGGCCGCGCCCAAACCTGCGAACAAAAACATTGCGCCGAGCAGACAACTTGTAATCCTTTTCATGGATGTGTGACCCTCCTGGGTCATGAAGTGGAGTTTTTCGGATACGTGAGATTTTAGGGGACGCCCAGAGCCCCAATCCCAGAGCAGGCGCAGCGTATCTGAACCCAGAACCGAAGTCAAGGATGTGCGCGTGCTTGTACTGGTTTGAAATCAGGCTTTGGCGTTCATTGAATTGCGGTCAACCGGAAGGTTTGCGGTAATCGCTGTTCCCCGGCCATTGACGCTACCCGCAATTTCAAGGGTGCCGCCGAACTGGCGGACTCTTTCGCGCATTCCGCCGATTCCCACTCCGGCTTCCGCGCCTAATTCCATTGCCGAACGCTTTTCTGGCGCGATCCCCTTCCCTTCGTCTTCGACCTGAACCCGAACCGCACTGTTGGAACGGGAGATAGAGATTTTCGCGATGGG
>WNFR01009613.1_pt1 | contig 11853 bp, 12 predicted proteins | sample 5400221 | NCBI WGS metagenome assembly WNFR01 (sample SAMN13153357, study PRJNA577476) | soil metagenome | isolation source: 40 cm soil under Madrone tree | place: USA:California | collected 2016-06-14 | reverse complement strand
CTATAAAGAAACGACCTTATCCTTCCTTCTATCATACGAAAGAGACCCACTCGAAGAGACCCCTTGATCTCTTCTGTCGCACAGATACTAACTCGAGGTTGTAACATGTTTGAGACCAGGCCGGTGACCATTTCCGAGTTTTCCTGTGGACAAGAGGATATGCGATACCAGTACTCAGCATGCAAGATGTAAGAATGTGCAGTTTCCGCAGCTCGATGTTGGTTGATTGTCAAGGGAGTCGAGTGCACACTGGCACACACGGCAGTACGTCTCTAGTTTCCAGGAAGCGTCAGGGCAGTGGCTAGCATGCCTAGTTTGGTAGGGCTATTTCCAAACATGCATGGTACATGGATGTGGCACCTTTCTCTGTTTCTCCTTCCCCTTTGCCTGTCAGGATCCTACTATGCTAGTAAACAAACCTGACGTCGACTCAACTTCTGAACAAGACATGTCCGAAACATGTACCCTTCTGGGTACACAGGACTTCGTACGTGCCATCCTCATACTCACCATGAGCAGGGACCGATAGCCATTCGTGCTAGTACGAGCATGTGCCATCCAAGATACGCGGCGCACCCACCAACTACCTATGTGTTTCCAAAAAGGATGTCACGATTGAGGGACAGTACTTCATCGACCTTTCTCTTCCACCAGCCCCGCAAATCGTGTCTGACGCCGAGTCTGGAGGCAAGAACATCTCTCTTTACACGACCAGTGGTGCCGTCATTGCCGACGTGTGGGTGACTGGAAACAACAAGTTGAAGCGAGTCTCCATGAAACTATGCAGTGACAATGGCCATGTCTGCGCCAAAATAGTACGCCTCAATCCTCGTCCGTCTGTTGTCCAATCTAAAATTACACCAAAACGCATAAAGCACGATATCTTCTCTGATGGCGAGAGTGAACTCCGCCCTTCCCTCGGCATTGACCTTCGGGCCAATCATGGAGACATTTCGCTTTCGCTGCCCCGCTGTTTCCGCGGGCCAATAACTATCACTTCCTCTCACGAACGCATCAAGTTCTCGGATGCGCTCGAGGAACGTGTGGCTCCGCTCTCAGACATCCAGGGTGTCCGCGTATACTTTGTCGGGGACAGACCCCGCTCTGGGCAGTGGCGCGGCGATGATAACGAAGGCGAGGAACACGCGAGCACCAGCGAATCTACAGAAGAAGAACCACTGGATGAACTAACTGTAAGCGGGTGGCACACGAGCGTGCGGATCAACTGGGACGGCGAACCGGAGCTTCCTGAGATGAAGCCGAACGGCTGGGAGAACTTCTGTAGGGGCTCAGCGAGATTCTTCACGAGCGGTCGGGTAAACTAATGAGCTATTTCTCCGCGAGATGTCCTATGGCGGTTCCGAGATCAATTTTCATAACTACCCGACGATCTCTCCCCGTGATACATGTCTATCCTAACCAATTTTGACCCGGGATTGTGATCGCATGTCTCTCGTTTGACCCCATTGTCCCTTCGTATGTACCCCGCCTTGTAGTTCAGATTGACACGAATACAAACCAGACCAACCTGTAGTAACTGGAGATACTCGCACAACTTGCGCATACTGACAGATGTGGTAGCCCAGAAAGCGGTTGGCAACGCCAAGGCAGTGTTGCCCGATCCGAGTAAAAATAAAGGCGGGCTCTGACCAAAGAAAACGACTTGTTGCAGTCCTCCTCAACCGTACTGGAAAGCAGCCGTCAGCAAGTCCCAGGTAAAAGCAAAGAAGAACTGCGCGGCGAGAGAAATCAAGAAGCTGGGCACCCCATCATCGATCATCTCCTGCAGGGACTACTAGTACCGTGGAATTACCGTCGCCCACGATAGCGTCCTAATTGAACAGCACAGCTTCATCGATCATGGTTGTCCGCCACCAGCTCGGGTTCACCTTCTGAATCCCTCCCTTGGCCGCATCAAAGCTATACGCAAGCAGCTCAGCAGGCTCCTAGACACAGTGTGGTCAAATGGCCAGCGAGAGCACTTTTCAATCGAAGCATATCTCTCTTGAACTGTCACGCACGGTAAGGCGTGTCGTAGATCGTCGTTCGTTCGAAGTTAGAGTCGTGATCACACTTGATCACACGAGTATCGCTGACAAGAGAAGAGAAGGAACCACTAGATTGCTCAACGAGGTACCGTAGTTAACCACAGAAAGTCAAGCGTAGCGTAATTGTATCTCCAAGTCACCTACTATATAGTCATACAAGAATAGGGGTCGTAACTTACGCGTCGCAATACACGCGTCGAGGCGTGGACGCGCGTCGAGCAGGGATGCGTGTCGTACTAGCAATCAGCCTCAGATTTATCGTACAGTTGACATAATCGAAATGAGACAAGAGTCCGAATTAGAAAAAGAGACAACGAACGGAAAACAGGGCACAAGAACTGGGGTACGAGTGTTTCGTAACATGAACTCGCCCCTCTTGTTTCCCTGCTAGGCGTCTATCTTTGGATGACTGTCATCTGAGTTTTAGGGTAGTGACGAGAAACTCTCCTCTGGCTCGATGTGCTGCTCAACAGTGGTGGCCCGGGCGCGCGCTCCCTCTCTCTCCGCTGGCCTTCTCCAGTCTGTCCACGACATGCTCGGCCCCACTGCCCGCCCAACTCCCATCCAGGCGCTCCCTCTGAAACATCTTTTCGTCTCTCCGTCAGCCGATTCTTACTGACACTTCCTCCTTGCATCTGAGACGGGCTCAGGAAAATCATTCGCGTATCTCCTTCCAATGCTGCACGATCGTCGACCTCAATGCGGCGGAGCGCCTGCAGTCGTCCCGCAAAAGCCCACGCGCCCTCGTGCTGGCACCGACACACAAACTGGTGCGCCAGTTGGTGAGCTTTGGCAAAGCACTGGTCCATCGTGATCGTCTGCGCATACAGTGCGCGTCGCGCGCAGACGTTGCCAGTGGGACCAAGGCGCGGGTTTCAGCGGCGAAGATGGCCACCAGGAACGGTATCGCCGTTCAACATATACGTCGCCCTCTCACGATGTCGACAGAGGGATAACATACGCCTACTACGGGATTTTGACGATACACTTCTCACCAAACACCCAAACGAGTTTTTGCGAGTAGAAGATGAGAGGTTAACCAAGCTGGACAGAGAAAACACAGAAAAATGGAAGGCACAGACGAAAAGTGTTGGTGAACGCCGTACACTTAGCACAATCGAATCTTTTCGTTGTACACCCTAGAGCGGCCATAGTTTAGAGGTATAAGATTGAGAGCTTGCATGTTCCGCGGAGGGTGACGCAGTTCACCATATTTCACAATCGAATCTTCTCGTTGTAAACCCTAGAGCGGCCATAGTTTAGAGGTATAAGATCGTAAGCATACCGGGAGCAGACGCAGGATCGCTCACGCTGCGTTGTAAACCCCTAGAGCGGCCATAGTTTAGAGGTATAAGATCGAGAGCTTGCATGTTCGGCAGAGGGTGAGTCGTCGTCGTTCACCATAAACATGTATTCAGCGCTTTTGGCTGCCTCGGGCCCTCGGCACCGGACTTGTTTGCGTCTGTTTCCTATCTCTTGTCTCTTTCCCATTCGCATTTCCCATTCGCATTTTTCTTGACTTGTTCCCTTTGAGAACGACTTGAATCACTCGCTACATTGAAATTTCTCGCTTCTTGCTGTGATGAACAGCGATTACTGTGTCGCCGTAGGCTCTCTGGAATCACATTGGCGCGCCTCACTCATGTCGCTTCCACCCGTAATTCCTGCGCATCTGTTAGTACGCGACGATGCAGATGCAATTACCGTTATGTGTCACATGTCGATATCACTCTAGACACTTTGAGATCACATGTCCGGCGCGAAAATCAAGTCGCTCGTCAGTGCAGTCCTTTATTCGCATTCACGAAGGAGGTGGCCGCACACCACTAGTAGTGGACGAGCCACCAGTTTAGAATGGAAATCGATTCCCAAGAGCTCGTGGCTGGGGATGACTCAATCAAGGTTTCCAACCCGACCCTCACTACCACGGAAAGGTAAGTTTAACTTGTGATGTGTTGGCCACACTGCCGGTGCGACAGAGACGACGTGGGCTCAGGGAACAGCATCAATCCAGTGCCATTAGACCCCAAGCCCGGCCATATTCAACACCAAATCTCACGAGGGAAATGCCGTGGCGTCGTCAATCGAGTCGGACCAGCCTGAGCCACTAAATTTCATTCTAAAAGAACGAATCTTACTGTAATGCCGACTCTGCCGCGGTTACACATGTAAGCACAATACAATTACGGGACGATGTGCGAGGCACAAGTGAGGACAGTGCGATCCACCGTTGTGAACGAGGGGGTAGTAAATGTTAATGGCCACTCCACCTCTGGCCACTGCACAGAATCTTTGAGATTTTTCAGTCGGTTCGCCGAGTCCACCCACCTAAGGCTATAAAGAAACGACCTTATCCTTCCTTCTATCATACGAAAGAGACCCACTCGAAGAGACCCCTTGATCTCTTCTGTCGCACAGATACTAACTCGAGGTTGTAACATGTTTGAGACCAGTGCCGTCGACCAGGCCAGTGACCATTTTCGAGTTTTCCTGTGGACAAGAGGATATACCATACACAGTACTCAGCATGCAAGATGTAAGAATGTGCAGTTCCCACAGCTCAATGTTGATTGATTGTCCAGGGAGTCGAGTGCACACTGGCACACATGGCAGTACGTCTCTAGTTTCCAGGAAGCGCCAGGGCAGTGGCTGGTGTGCCCAGTTTGGTAGGTCCATTTCCAAACATGCTGGATGTGGCACCTTCCTCTGCACCTTCCCCTGCTCCCCCTTCCCCTTTGCCTGTCAGGATCCTATGGTCAGACTAAACCAACCTGACGTTGACCCAACTCCGGAACAAGACATGTCTGAAACATGTACCCTTGAGGGTACAGAGGACCGCGTACGTGACATCCTCAAACTCACCACGAGCAGGGACCGATAGCCATTCGTGCTAGTATGAGTCTGTGCCATCCAAGATACGCCGTGCACCCACCAACTACCTATGTGTTTCCAAAAAGAGTGTCATGATTCATGGACAGTACTTCATCGACCTTTCTCTTCCACCAGCCCCGCATTTCGTGTCTGATGCCGAGTCTGGAGCCAAGAACATCTCTCTTTACACGACCTGTGGAGCCGTCATTGCCGACATGTGGGTGACTGGAAACAACAAGTTGAAGCGAGCCTCCATGGAACTATGCAGTGACAATGGCAATGTCCGCGCCAAAATAGTACGCCTTAATCCTCGTCCGTCTATTGTCCAATCTAAAATTACCCCAAAACGCACAAAGCACGATATCCTCTCTGATGGCGTGAGTGAACGCCGCCCTTCCCTCAGCATTGATCTTCGGGCCAACTATGGAGACATTTCGCTTTCGCTGCCCTGCTCTTTCCGCGGGCCAATAACTATCACTTCCTCTCACGAACGCATCGCGTTCTCGCCTGCGCTCGAGGAACGCATGGCTCCGCTCTCAGACATCCAGGGTGTCCGCGTATACTTTGTCGGGGACAGACCCCACTCTGGGCGGTGGGGCGGCGATGATAACACGAACAAAGGCGAGGAACACGCGAGCAGGGGCGAATCTACAGAAGAAGAACCACTCGATGAACTAACTGTAAGCGGGGAGCATGCGAGCGTGCGGATCAACTGGGACGGCGAACCGGACCTTCCTCGGATGGAGTAGAACGACTTGGAGAACTTCTGTATGGGGTCGGCGAGATTCTTCAAGTTCATGAGCGGTCGGGTAAACTAATGCTATTTCCAGAGATGTCCTATGGCAGTTCCGAGAAAAAATTTCATAGCTACCCGACGATCTCTCCCTGATCGCATGTCTCTCGTTTGACCCCATTGTTTCTTGTTATGTTTCCCGCTTTGTAGTTCACATTGACACGAATACAATAAGCAGACCAACCTGCGGTGACTGGAGATACTCACACAACTTGCACATACTGACAGATGTGGTAGTCCGGAAAGCAGTCGGCAACGCCAAGGGCAGTGTTACCCATGCGAGCAAAAAGAAAGGCGGGAGCTCGGACCAAAGAAAACGATTTGTTGCAGTCCTCTTCAACCGTACTGGGAAGCAGCCGTCAGCAAGTCCCAGGTAAAAGCAAAGAAGAACTGCGCGGCGAGAGAAATCAAGAAGCTGGGCACCCCCATCATCTCCTGCAGGGACTACTAGCAACCGTGGAATCACCGTCGCCCACGATAGCGTCTTAATTGAACAGCACAGCTTCATCGATCATGGTTGTCCGCCACCAGCTCGGGTTCACCTTCTGAATCCCTCCCTTGGCCGCATCAAAGCTATACGCAAAGCAGCTCAGCAGGCCCCTGGACACGGAGTGGTTAAATGGCCAGCGAGACCACTTTTCAATCAAAGCTTGAACTCGCCCCTCTTGTTTCCCTGCTAGGCGTCTATCTTTGGGTGACTGTCATCTGAGTTTTAGGGTAGTGACGATCTCCTCTGCTCGTGCGGCTCAACGGTGGTGGCCCGGGGTCGTTGTCGTTCCCCCATAAATGGCACATGCATTCAGCGCTCGTTCGGCCGCCTCGGGCCCTCGGCAATTATGAGTCCGGACTCGTTTGCGTCTGTTTCCTATCTTGTACTCCCATTCGCATTTTTCTTGACTTGTCCCCCTTTGAGAACGACTTGAATCACTCGCTACACTGTATCTGATTCTTACTGTGATGAATGGCGATTACTGTGGCGCCACAGGCTCTCTGAAATCGTATTGGCATGCCTCACTCGTGTCGCATCACGTTCCACCCGTAATTCCTGCGCATCTGTTAGTGCGCGACGATGCAGATACAATTACCGTTTGTCGATATCACTCTAGAGACTTTGGGATCACATCTTTGGCGCGAAAATCAAGTAGAGACGTAGCTCGCTTGTCAGTGCAGTCCTTTATTCGCATTCACGAAGGAGGTGGCCGCGCACCACGCCACCCGTTTAGAATGGAAATCGATTCCCAAGAGCTCGTGGCTGGGGCTGACTCAATCAAGGTTTCCAACCCGACCGTCACCATCACGGAAAGGTAAGTTTAACTTGCGATGTGTTGGCCACACTGCCGGTGCGACAGAGACGAAAGCGTGGGCGCAGGCCCGGAACGGCACTACTGTAATCCAGTGCCATCAGACCCCAAGCCCGGCCATATTCAACACCAAATCTCACGAGGGAAACGCCGTGGCGTCGTCAATCGAGTCGGACCAGCCTGAGCAACCAAATTTCATTCTAAAAGAACGAATCTGACTGTAATGCCGACTTTGCCGCGGTTACACGTGTGAGCACAATACGATCACACCCTAATTGACGTGGAACGATGTCCGCATCACGGAGCAGCACTACTGTATTCTCAAAATGTGCTTACTGTACTGGTGTCAGTAGACGTGCGCCGTTAGTTCGCTTGGGAAAAGAGGACCAAAACGGGCACACGATGCAGTAATGTCAACGGGTTGCCGTAATCAGACAAATTTTCGCATTACTGAGAGCTAATACAACGGGTCGTGTGCATTGTCATATAGTCGTTGTCACAGTTCTACCTCAACGCCCAACACTCGTACAGGACCCGCGTCCGAGATGTGAGCACAGAATGAATGGCTATTAAATCAATACACGTGAAGGCAGTCGGAAGCTGCCTCGTAAATATCGCAGAATTCAGACCTTCTCGTTCGATGCAAAGTCCTCGTCCTTTATGGAGTGCGGGGCATCCCTGATATGGCCGAGCTCGTCATCCTGGGCGATGAGTCGCTTGCGGTACTCGACAGATTGAATGGGGGCCACATTCTTGTAAAGTACGTCGATCTGTTCGAGTGAAAGACCCTTTGTCTCCGGAATGCAGAAGTACGCAAAGATGACGCAGCAGAAACACGTCGAACCCCAGATATAGAACACGTTGGTGCCGAGGTCCGCGTTTCCAGCACCAGGGTCAACCAAGTAGGGGGCTATCGATGGAGTGAGGACGTTGCGGGACTATGTGATGAAAAAGAACGTACTGGCATATCCGATGCCAAAGTTCCAGAGCCAGTTGGATGCCACTGCAAGCGACATGGCCTTGGCACGGACTTTGAGAGGGAAGATCTCGCCTGTGACAACCCAGGTAACGGGACCCCAGGTTGAGGCAAAGAACCCAATGTAGAAGCAAACAAGGGCGACTTCAGCCGATTGAGCAGATCGGTTGGTCTTGCCTGTTGTTGATCCAATAATAGCGATGATATATTCGCAGATAGTCATGCCAAGTGCGGCAACGAGCAGCAGGCGACGACGACCGAAACGCTCGACACCCCATAATCCAGGGAGGGTCATGCCGACATTGACGGTGGATGTGGCGATAGAGATAAGGTAGGGGTTGTGAATACCAGCATTGGTGAAGAATGTGGTGCCAAAGTAAAAGATGAAGTTGATACCAGTGAGTTGTTGCCAGGCCTGGATAAAAATGCCGGTGAGTATACGGAAGCGGATCCGATTGTCCGAAGCGCGGAAACAATCAAGGTAGGAGCTCTCCCCAATTGCTTCCTCATGTTTCATGTTGAGGCGAATCTCCTCGAGCTCTGTAACGACCACGGGATCGTCAGGGGGCAGTGAGGTCAGACGAGATAACGCGTGGGCAGCATCAGCATCGCGGTGTTTCTTGATTAACCAACGAGGTGACTGCGAATATAGGGTTTAGACGCAATGTAGATATTGACTAAGAACAAAAAAGGAGCGCACCTCGGGTAGCAAGGCCATACCGATGGCAAGAATTGCAGCCCAGATGAACTGGATCGCAATTGGGATGCGATACGAAGAATGATTGGGCCGATCCTTGGTGGCGTTGTTGAAGATATTGGAAAGGAGTATGCCAATGGTGATTCCAAACTGGTAAAGGCCAACCACGGCTCCACGAATCCACTTTGGGGAACACTCGGACTGGTACATAGGGACCAAAGTGGAAACCAAACCGACACCGACACCAGCCCAGACACGACCAATGATGAAGAGGGGAATGGCAGTGGCGGCCGTTTGCATGCCGACACCGATGGAGAAGACAAGACATGACGCAACAAGACCCCATTTGCGACCGAGGAAATCAGCAAAGGGGGCGCCAAGTAAGGCGCCTAGATAGAGAGGATCAGACAATGCATCACAACCGAAAAATATCACGTACCAAAGAAGGTGCCAGCGGAGAGAATGGATACAATGAGAGACCTTTGGGAAGAAGTGATGCCGTAGCCGTCGGGGAAGGTTGTCGAGACAGGAACGGGGTGACCGAACGTGCGGAGCCAGTCAGGCATCTGCTGGATACCAGAAATGGTACCAGTATCATAACCGAAGAGGATGCCTCCGAATCCAGCGAAACTTGTCTTTGATGTAGATGAGAGAAAGGAACTGGCAAGAGCAGGAAGAGAGAGCACGAACCATGAGGACGCCAGCTAATTTATTCTTGGGCGCATTGGCCCCAATGCCTCCAGTTGTGTCAATTGGACCACCAGGCATGATGTGCGGTTAACAGTCAGAGGATGGTACGCAGAGGGGGGAAATGACGAGAAAAAAAGCTGCTGGGGAGAAGAAGAGCATGGCCATGTGAGTGAGTATTTATGCGACCGTGTATTTAGTTTGTTTGGTCAGTCTTTTCTACGTCTCGCGACAGCTTCTCTTCTCTCTCCATCTTGCTTCCACATGACCCCCTTCCTTATTAGGTTACCATCAGATCCACCCATATTCCCCGATATTCCCCACCATTTTCCCCCCATTTTCCCCGCCACCCCACCAAATGACCAGATCAGACCAGACATCTGACTTGCTCACTTGCGGTTTTTCCTATCATTACCATCTCAGTCAGCCGAATGGGGTTGAACGATTTTTTCTTCTTGCGTTGCCCCTTGAATAAGGTTTACGCGTTTCTTGCGCGGTGGTCGTGCACATCTCGGGACAAGCGAGTGTAAACCCGATCTGTCATTTACCTTCCATTTTGTGTAACTCACCTTTATTTGGCGGGAGCCAGTCCGCCCGGTCCGCCCGGCTTGTTCTCTCCAAGGCATTCTCTGATCGTTCAGACTCCTGACCCGCCCTCGCTCTGACCTGACCGCCGACTGTATAGATTCTGAGCCAGGACAAAGGTCACGCGTCACGGACCACCAACATTTGACCTTGCTGTCTACTCCAACATCCCGATCTGCTCACGCGCTCTGACGGCGCATATGTCCCATGCTTCGGACATCCCCTGACACCTGATGTACCTAAAGTTGCGCGGTGCGGTCGGGGTGCTCGACCAGCTTACTCTCGTACCGTCTTAATAGGAACCCGGCGTCTCTAACAGTGGCCGAAGACTTCATACTCTAACGCGAAGCTGCACTCGGGCAGGCAGCATTCATGTCGTAGTCAAAGCGCACAGGAACCAGAAGCCACACGCTACGGCTTCGCGGAACTCAAAGTTGGTCAAGAACCTGATGCGCAACTTAGGATCAACAAATGGCCCCCGAACTCTCGAACCTTTGGGCCAAGGTGAGATGCACTTTGTTTTCCAGAGTACTCCTTCGTTCCAGAGCAGCACTTCCAACCTGATACACGCTGGCAGATGCTTCAAAACGTGTGCCTCAAGAGCTCGATCCTCTCCATGAGCCGCGTACTATAGAAGGCTATTGATCCGAGTCGGGTCAGACTCGGATCGATAACTTTGACAAGCCAGAGCTAAAGCTCATGCGGTGACACAAAGCGTCTCATAACAATTAAAGTTGTCATTATTTTCATTCCATCCCGAACGCCACGGACGCCACGGGGTGTGTGCAAAAGGCAATCTTCACGGCCGGTGCACGGGGTCCTTGGACGGATTGAATTCGCTCGAACAAGTTGACAACCTGAACGATGTCAACGTGGATGGCCTACAGTATTCGGCTATGAAGGAAACCACACATTTTTTATAGATGCTATACAGGTACAGTACACCGCGGGGCAAGGTTGACGCACGTGGGAGCAGCGTCAGAAGGGATAAGAACCAAATTGAGGTCCCTTCTCGCCCGCGTGGTTTATTGGCGGCACAGGTGTCACGAGCTCCACTTGACGGTCCCTGCAACCAGCGGAGCGGTCTACTAACCGAGATCCCGCCGCCGCCGCTGCCGCCGTGACGGAATGGAGCATCATATATCGAGTTTGGAACCTATTCTGGTGACCCCGTGGGCCTGCAGATCACGAGGCCCAATGTGTCGCTCTTGCATCTCCGGTCTCCGGTGAGTGAGATCACCTCTGGTGCGATCATTAACTTATATGATGTCCGATCCGTGGCCTTACGTGATGATCGATCGAAAGCCTGTCATCGATCGAAGGCCTGTGGTACATACTACTGTAGTCAATCGATTTTACAGATATCCTGGGGTCATTCCCATATGGGCATTTACTCATACTAGCTACGCAGCTAACAACGCAACGACACCAGCGCGGATACAGCACTTATAACATCTTGGATAGGAAGGACCCTCTATCACGACATTTACAAATTTGAACGCGTCTACAAAGTTGATTCTGGTGTACATTTACCTCGAGATTCTTACAATCTCATTCGTTTTGGCTATTTCATTCGACATCTTGGATGCTCACACATAAGTTACAATTCCGATTCCTCAGACACGTTAAGGTTAATCCACGATTTACAGGTGGCCAACTCATTCCTCTCGCTCGATGGGCAGACTCAATTTGGTCCCACGTACATAGGTGGCGACCTAACGACCCCCTAAATGCTACGTGGTGGTACCTCGTAACTGAGATCGTATTTCCGATTCTCGTGCTTCTCTCTAGTCATTCCACTTGCGTGCACCGCCACTACATGACAAGAGCAGCAGCGACCGCTCCGGCGACGCAACGGTGAGAGCGACAACAACGACAACGACAAGTTGCCAGTG
>WNFR01008043.1_pt1 | contig 11853 bp, 7 predicted proteins | sample 5400221 | NCBI WGS metagenome assembly WNFR01 (sample SAMN13153357, study PRJNA577476) | soil metagenome | isolation source: 40 cm soil under Madrone tree | place: USA:California | collected 2016-06-14 | reverse complement strand
GTTTACCGTGGTACGGAATATCAGCTTCCAATTACCGTTTGTGAGCGTGCTGACCCCGCCGCTGTTCTTGGCGATGATCTGGAATGCCTGCGCCGTGCTGCCCATGCGCGCGGTGATGTTGGCTGCATCGACTGCAGCGGCCACCCCAGTGAAGTGGACCCCGTCATTGTCGCCGCCGTTCGAGATCGGGACTTCATCGCCAATGCTGTAACCGGCCTCGGCCGTGACGCAATGAAGCCATGGAAAAATGGCAGGCGGTTGCACCCCCAGCCCATGGGGCAACGTGAGAGCTCCGCTCGACGTGATCGTCTGCTGGCCGGAGTCGTAGTGGCGCACGCCTTGGCAGGACCAGATAGCCGGTGAGCCGCCGTCCGAAGTCAGCGTCACCTTGTCGCCCTGAGAAAGCTGCAGAGAGGTTAGGTTGGTGGCGCCTCCCGAGGCGAAGGTATCTGAGCCGCTACGCGCGAGCGTGGTGATACCGGCACCCTGGCTCTCGAAGACGAACTGGCCGCCGTTGCCGGTGGTTGCACCCGCGAGCACCGTGAACTGATGCGGCGAAGCGCTGTTCATCTTGAACCAGCCGCCAACGTCCGCTGCTAGAGTCACATAGTCGGCTGTTTTCGTGGTTACAGGAACGCCCCCTAGAACGGCGCCGTTCCGGTAGAATTGGAGGGCGTTGACGGTATCCGCGCCTTTGTCTCCACCGCTGGCGTTCGGGGTCCATAGGCCGGCGCCAATGTTCAGCCGGTTCGCCATGGTCCCGCCGCGGACAGTCCAGACTTCCGCCTCACCGTTCTCCGCGCCGTTGGTCGCGGTGATGATCTTGGCCTGCAGACGCGCGAACGTGCGCGCTGCGCTAGTCGTGCTCTGGCCGGTCAGATCGACGGTGCCGATGAGGTTACCGTCTACGCCAGTGATAGCGCGCTGGACTTCCAGGGTGGGGCCGAGGCCCGCACCCGCCGCGGTGCTGATGAGCAAGTTCGCCAGCGTTCCAGCGCCGATGTTGTAGGTCTGCAGGCCGGTGAAGGTATTGGCGCCTAGAACGGCCCCGTTGCCGAGGACCGAAAGGATCTGGAAGTTGGTGCCGTCGTACTCGGCTTCGATGATCGGTCCGCTCGGCATGTCGTTGGCAACGAGTGCAGCCCGCCCAGCTTCTTGAACGTCTTGTTGCCGAGGGCGTTAAGATTGATGACCGGATCGGCCGCGGTATTCGACTGGTGAGTCTGGAACCGCACCACCATGCCGGTGACGTAGGCCTGTAGCGAAGTCGCATGATTGTAGTGACGCTCGGAGGTACGCAGGCTCGTGTGTCCGACGCTCCCGCCACCCGCGATTGGCGTTCCCTCCAGGAAAAGATCGCGCCGGGCTCCGCCCTAGTTGCCTCGACGGGGGGCCGGCCCCTTCGAGCAGGCACTTCTGGACGGCCGGCACATCCTGACGGCGGACGAGCCTGCCGCGGTGGGTGGTGGCGATGCCGGTCCTGGGCCCTATGAGCTTTTGCTCATGGCCCTTGGGGCCTGCACGCCCATGACCGTGAAGATGTATGCCGCGCGCAAGAGTTGGCCGCTCGAAGGTGTCGAGGTGAGATTGCGTCAGGCCTGACACGTGGGCGGTGGAGGCCGCCAAGGCGCGTGGTCTCCAATTCATCAAGCACCTACCCGACTTGGCCGGCGTTCGCAGCCGCGGCGAAGTGACGCGGCACTACTGCGCGCCAAATCCACGAATCGTCGACGACTGCGATAGGGTTGTCTTCGTCGATTCAGGCCGTAGGGGCGGCACAGAAGACACGATCCGGCGTGCCCAAAGAGCTGGCAAACCAGTCGCGATCATCCTTTAACTGCTCCGCTGATCGAGCCATCGATTGTAGTCAGCCGGATCGATGATCACGGGCATGCGCTGGTGGATCAGCCGGACCAGGTCATTCGGCGCCCTGGGCGACGGTCAAGCTCTCGATCATAGCACTGGACACGCGGTCATAGCGCTGGACACGCGGTTCTTCCAGGTTTCGCCGTAAATCTGCCGCCAACTCCTCAATGTAAGGAAGCAAGGAAATTGCGCCAGTAATTGTTCGCCACCTTATCTACTGCGGCATAAAATTCTCTGAGGCACTGCTCATTGCAGCCCCATTGGAGCAGGGAGCATGGAGCGCCGACTAGCCGCCATCATAGCCGCCGACGTGGTCGGCTACGGCCGCCTCATGGAGGCGGATGAGGCCGGCACCCTGGCCGTCCTTAAGGCGCGGCGCAGGGAGATTTTGCAGCCGCTACTGGCCCAGCACCATGGCCGTACCGTGAAGCTGATGGGCGACGGTGTTCTGGTGGAGTTTGCCAGCGCCGTGAACGCCGTCGCGTGCGCGGTTGCATTGCAAGAATCGATGGCTGCCGCCAACGCGGATCTGCCTGAAGATCGGCACATCGTGCTCCGCATCGGGATCAACCTCGGGGACTTGATCGTGGAAGGCACCGACCTCTACGGCGACGGTGTGAATATCGCTGCACGTCTAGAGGCCTTGGCCGAGCCAGGCAGCATCTATCTGTCGCAGACCGTCTTCAGCCATGTCCGCAGCAAGCTCGAGGTGCGATTCGACGACCTCGGTGAACGAACTCTAAAAAATATGGGGGAACCACTGCGGGTTTATCGGGTAGCGGGCCGAGGCGCCCGTGCCACGGCGCTGAGCGCCAACCCCGTCCTGCCCTCAAAACCCTCGATCGCCGTGTTGCCGTTCACCAATATGAGCGGCGACCCAGACCAGCGGTATTTCAGCGACGGAATCACTGAAGACATCATCACCGAGCTGTCGCGGTTCCGAGAACTATTGGTCATTGCTCGGAATTCGTCGTTCCAATACCGCGACGGGGCGGTAGACGTGAAACGAATCGGGCAAGACCTCAGAGTAGCCTACGTAGTTGAAGGGAGCGTGCGCAGGGCCGGCACTCGCATTCGCGTCACGGCTCAGTTGGTCGAGGTTGCCACCGGGACACACCTCTGGGCTGAGCGCTACGATCGAGAGCTTGAGGACATCTTTGCCGTCCAGGATGAGATAACACACACTGTTGTTGCTACCCTGGTGGGGCGACTGGCTGCCAACAGCGCGGACAAATCGAGACGCAAGCCGACACAATATTGGGCCGCCTACGACTATTTCCTCCAAGGACGAGAGTGTTTGACCACTCAATACGACGCGGCGGCGGCCGAACCGCTTTTGCGCCGCGCGATCGAACTGGATCCGATTTTTTCGCAGGCATATGCCATGCGGGCCGGCATGTATGTCTTTACATTTTTTGAAGATGGCCGAACGGAGATGCTGAGCGAGGCTCTCGTTTATGCCCAACGGGCGCTGTCGCTCGACGAGAACGACGCCTGGTCCCAATGGGCGATGGGCCTCGTTTGCACGTTCATGGGCCGACTCGATTTGGCGGGACTTCATCTAGACAGAGCCGTTGCTCTCAACCCGAACGACGTAAAGATCGCCTATGTTCATGCCCACTGGCTGGCCCGTATGGGCCGGACGGCGGAGGCGCTCGATAGTCTGGACATTGCGGTTCGGCGGGACCCATTCCCGCCCGACTGGTATTGGGAAGCGCGCGCGATTCCCCTGCTTCAAGAGAGGCGTTACCAGGAGGTTATTCAAACCATAAACCGGATGACTCGCTTACATTCGTGGAATCATGCCTACTTGGCGATCGCATACGCCCACCTGGGCCAATTGGCCGAGGCGCGTGCCGAGGCCGCCGAACTCCTGCGGCTGAAACCGGACTATTCGCCGGCCTGGATAAGCGCGCAGGAGCCATACAAGAATCCGGCCTACCTTCAGCACCTACTCGACGGCCTGCGTAAGGCTGGGCTGCCGGAATGAAGGTCGACTAAGTTGGCGTCTGGTGTTCTGCAATGGTCCGCTAATTGGAGAGTCGGAAGTGTTACGTCATCCCTCACCTTCTTGAATTTGATTGTATAGCCAAGCACGTTAGCTAACCGCACGACCCCTTCACACATGGGGTGAGCTTCCTTCCGTAGCGCCCGGTAGAGGTTTTCGCGGCTGCGGCCGGAGGCTTTCGAGGCTTCAGCCATGCCGATTGAACGCACGATTGTGTCGAGCGCCTGAATAATCTCAGCGGTATCGCCGCTCTCGACGGACTCCCGAAGATATACAGGCCTGCCCGAGCTCGACTACCCCCTCCACGACAAGATCGTCACCGTCACGACGTGCGGGCGAATCTGCTTCAACCGGCGGAAAATCAACCTTAGCCAAGTCTTCGCCGGTCAGAAACTCAGCATCAAACAGGTCGACGAGTGCATTTGGCTCGCCACCTTCATGCAGTACGATCTGGGATACTTCGACGATGAGACATGTAGACTCGAACCACTTCAAAACCCCTTCGGGCCAAAAGTGTTACCCATGTCTCCGGTTTAAACCGTAACCCATGTGTCCGGAACGGACCTGCAGAACATGGCGTCCCCTAGGGGATTTGAACCCCTGTTACCGCCGTGAGAGGGCGGCTAAAGACCGGGATCCGTGAGACGAGACTGTGCAAATAACGCTGGTTGCGCTCCCCCGCAACCAAATCAGCCCGCCCGAGCCCCCCGCTTCGGCGGGCTTTTTCATGGCCCAGCACAGCATCCTCATCCAGATCGGAGCGGAGCAGGACGGCTTCATCGGTCGGTTCGAGCGGCCAGCTGGCGCCCGCCTCGCGGCCTCCCCCTTTTTACAGGCGGGCGAGCCGGCGACAGCCGCTCCGACTGCCCCTTGTCGGGGGCGAGGGGCGGCACGCCGCGGCTGGTGCCGTCCCGGATCTTGCACATCGTCGGCGGCGCCCGGCCGTGGATACGCGCCGTCGCCACCGCGCCGGCGTCATCGGCAGGCGTCTCGCTGTCGGCCAAGCGCTTGCCCCGCTCGGAAGCGGCCGGCCGACCCGTTGGGCATCGATGATCGGCCCCGATGTCGTCCCACGAAGTAAGGCGAAATCCATGCCGACGCGCGGTGAATCCGGAACCCCGCCGGAATCACGACGCCTTCACGATGATGAAGCCGTCGATCTCCTTGACCGTCGGTAGGTGTTTCCAGCGATCGCCGTCGTGCAGGATGATGAGCCGGTCGAGGTCGCCCGCGATTTCCTGCTGGATGCGGTCGATCGTCTTGAGCTGATCCCAGATGCTGCCGACGCCGTTGGCGAGCGGGACATAGACGCCGGTATTGCCGTGGCCGCAGATGTTGCGCCGGGCATAGACGCAGTCGCCGGAGATGACGAGGCGGCCCTTGGCCGTTTCGACGACTGCGAATTGCTGGCCGAGCGTGTGTCCTTCGCCGCTGCGCACATGGAGGCCGGGCAGCAGGTCGTCGCGATCGCCGTCGAGCAGATTGAGCCGGTGTTCCACCGAGGCATCGAAGGCTCGGCGCAGGTCGTCCGGGTTGATGATCTCGGTCAGGAAGCCGAATTGCGGCGGCAGCGCCATCGCCTCGATCCAGCTCAGGATTTCGCGCTTCTGGATATGGAGGCGGGCGTTTGGGAACTTGCCGATCGAGCCCATGTGGTCGAAATGCGCGTGGCTGATCACGATGTCGGTCACCGCTTCGGGCACCACACCCATCTCGGCGAGCATGCGCAGCGGCGAAATCCAGTAGGGAATGCCGAATTTCTCGCTCATCGCAGCACCGCTGCCTTCGCGCATGAAGCCGGTATCGACGAGGACGATCTTGTCGTCGCGCCGCGCCAGCACGAACGCGAACGGCAGGTCGATCACGCCCGCATCGTAGGCGCCCTGTACGAGACCAGCGACCAGCTGGTCCTTCGATCGGGCGAACTCGATGACATGCACGTCCCACAGATTGGCCATCGTGGCGTCCCCTAGCTTTCGGCGATCGAGCGGCCGAGGCTTGACAGGCCGACCGCGATGATCAGGATGGCGCCCTGCAGGATGTACTGCGAATAGGTCGGCGCGCCGAAGATGTTGAGGCCGTTGAAGCCGAACGCGATGATCAGCGCGCCGATCAGCGTGCCGAGCACATGGAACTCGCCGTCGCGCAAGGTCGCCGACCCCAGGAACACGGCGGCGAAGGCGGTGAGCAGGTAGCTGTCGGCCGCACTCGTTGTGCCGCTGCCCAGGCGCGAGGCGAGCAGGATGCCGGTGAGTGCGGCGCAGACGCCGGAGATGACGAATCCCAGGATCTTGATGCGGTCCACGTCGATGCCGGCGAGCCGCGCGGCGGCCGGGTTGCCGCCGACCGCCTGGATCTCCTGGCCGAGCGCGGTGCGCTCCACCAGCAGCCACAATCCTGCCAGCACCACGGCCATGACCACGATATTGTTGGGAATGCCGAACAGCCAGCGGCCGAGCGAAAGCTGCAGGAACGCCTCGGGCACGCCGGCGACGATCGGCACGCCGGCCGAATAGGCGAAGGCGAGACCCGTGAGCATGGTGCCCACACCCAAGGTCGCGATCACCGAGTTGACCTTGATCTTGGTGACGATGAGCCCGTTGACCAGGCCGATCGCAGCACCCGCGGCCAGCACGATCAACACCGCGACTCCGATCGGCAGCTGGTTGGCGACGATCAGGCCGGTCACCAGGATGCCGTGCAGGCTGGCGGCGAAGCCGATCGACAGGTCCAGCTCGCCGACCACCACCGCGAGCGTGAGCCCGGCGGCGATGACCATGGTCAGCGATGCCTGATTCACCACGTTGGTGAAATTGCTGACCCGCGGAAAGGCATGCGGCGACAGCAGCGAGAAGGCGCCGATCATCGCCGCGAGGCCGAGGATCGTGCCGTAGCGCGCGAGGAACCCGAGCGAGAGCTTGGCGCGTGGCGACAGTCGGCGGTTGGCGGCAAGCGTTGCGGTCATCCGGTCGGTCCTCCGGCCGCCACCGCCTCGGTGTAGCTGGCCTCGATGATGGCATTGCGCGTCACCGCATCGTCGGTCAGTTCGCGCACGATCCGGCCCTCCGACATCACCAGCACGCGGTCGCACAAGTCGGGCAATTCGTCGGGTTCCGAGGAAATCACGAGCACCGCCATTCCTTTGGCCGCCAGATCGCGGATCAGCCGATGGATTTCGCCGCGGGCGCCGATATCGACGCCGCGCGTCGGCTCGTCGAGGATCAGCACCTTGGGCGCGCGCAGCAGCCAGCGGCCGATCACCACCTTCTGCTGGTTGCCGCCGGAGAGCCGGCCCACCGGCGCGTCGATGCTGGGCGTCCGGATCGCAAGATCGCGCACCGCCGCGCGCGACAGGCGTTCGCGCCGGCCATAGTGGATGAGCGGCAGCGCTGGGCTGCGCACGATGCGGGCGAGGTTGGACAGCTGCAGGTTGAAGGCCACGCTTTTGTTTAGCACCAGACCCTCGGCGCGCCGCTCCTCCGGCACCAGGCCGAGGCCGGCGCGAACGGCGGCCGCGGGATTGCGCGGCATGAACGGCGCGCCGTCCAGCGTCATGCTGCCGCTGTCCACGCGGTCAGCGCCATAGATCAGCCGGGCAAGCTCGGTGCGGCCGGCGCCGACCAGCCCGCCGATTCCCAGCACTTCGCCGCGATGCAGATCGAAGCTGACGCCTCTCACGCGCGGCAGGCGCGCCAGGGTCCGCACCGACAGCACCACGTCCTGCCGCCGCGCTCCGGCGGCGCGGCGCGCGAGCTCATCGACGCTGCCGCCGACGATCGCCTGAACCAGCGCGGCGCGGGTCAGGCCTTGCCGCTCCATGTGCGCAACCGAGCGGCCGTCGCGGAACGCGGTGACCCGGCGGCACAGGCGCAGCACTTCGTCGAGCCGGTGCGAGACATAGAGGACCGCGACGCCAGATGCCACGAGGTCTTCGACGATCGCGAACAGCGTCTCGGCCTCGCCGGCGGACAGCGAGGCGGTCGGCTCGTCCATCACGATCAGCCGCACCTTGCGGATCAGCGCGCGGCAGATGTTGATGAGCCAGTTCTCGGCGGTCGACAGGCCCTTGACGTTGGCGAATAGCGGCGCCGTGATGCCGACGCGCTGGGCGACTGGTGCCACCTCCCGTGCGATCGCGCGCCAGTCGATCATGCCGAGCCGCGTCTTCTTGGGCAGGCCGAGCATGATGTTCTGCAGGACGGTCATGCTCGGCACGAAGGCGAGCTCCTGGTGGATGAAGCTCATGCCCAGCTCGGCCGCGCGATGCGGCGTCGCGATCGCGACCGGCGCCCCATCCAGCAGGATGCGGCCGCGATCCGGCTGGGTGAGGCCGGCGACGATGCGGATCAGTGTGGATTTGCCGGCGCCGTTGGCACCGACCAGGCCGTGCACCTCGCCGGGCCAGAGCGACAGCGAGACGCCGCGCAGCGCCGGCGCGCCGCCGTAAGATTTCGCGATGTCCTCGGCAACCAGGAACGGGGCCGGCGGCCCCGCTGGCACGACGGCGTCCACCAAGCTACTTGCCGACCGCGTCCGGATGCTCCTTGACGAACTGTGCGACGGTGTCCTGCGTCACCAGCACCGCCGGCACCTCGACCGCCTTCGGGGTCCAGGCGGCGCCGGCCTTCTGGATGTCCGGCAACAGCTTCACCATGTGGTAGCCTTCGGTGTAGCTGTCTTCCCAGGCGGTCGCGGTCATGTGGCCGTTGCGGATGTTCTCGATCGCCTGCGCATTGCCGTTGACGCCGTAGACCTTCACCTCGTCGCGGCCCTGCTGGCGCAGCGCGCCGATCGCGCCGATCGCCGGGTCGTCCCAGCAGCCCCAGATCGCGAGCTTGCCGGCGCCGGCCGGGTGTGAGGCGAGCCAGGCGTTGGTGTATTGCGCGCCGTCTTCGAAATAGCCGGGGATGCGCACTTCGTTCTTGGTGACCGTGGTGCCCGGGCTCTTCGCCAGGACCTGGTCCATCAGCACCTCGCGGTTGCGGCAGACCTCGCCGGTCCGGTAGGTCAGCGCCAGCAGGGCGCCGCTGCCGCCCAAATCCGCCACCATCTTGTCGATCACCGGCTGCGCGATCGGCGCGCCGGAGCCATTGGTGGCAGCGACCGAGCCGCCGAGTCCGCCGCCCCAGGTGACCACCGGGATGTTCGCGCCCTTCGCGGCGGCGAGGCCGGCCCCGACCGAGGAATAGGGGAACACCATGTCGACGATCGCGACGGCGCCGAGCCCGGCGAAATTCTGAATCGCGGCGTTCGCCTGGTCGGCATTGCCGGAGGCGTCGATCACCGACACCTTCCAGCCGAGCTCCTGGGCGGCGGCGGTGGCGCCCTTGATGTAGCGGATGTTGTTCGCCTCGGTCGCGGCGATCGAGACGATGCCGAGCAGCGGCTGATCGGCCGCGCCGGCGGCCCCGGCCGTGAGTGCCAGGCCCGCGGCCAGTCCGACGAGTGTCCAGGTCCGCATGATTCCTCTCTCTCAATCGCCGACGCTCGGGCGAACATTATCTAACCGTTTCGGTAGCTTTGCTCATGATGCGAAGCCTGGCAAGAGCAAATGGGTTCTGGACAGCCGGCTTTCGGCCGTCCAAGCTTGGCGAAACGGTTAGCTTGGTGTTCGGTGGCAACCATCAGGGACGTCGCGAAGGCGGCCGGCGTATCAACGGCAACCGTCTCCGCGGTGCTCAACGAGACCGCCTATGTCAGCCCGAAGCTGCGCGCTCGCGTGCTCGCCGCGGTCAGCCAGCTGAACTACACGCCCTCGCTCGCGGCGCAGACGCTGAAGCACGGCCGCAGCCAGCTCATCGCGCTCGTCGTCTCGGACCTCGCGAACCCGTTTTTCGCGCGCATCGTCTGCGCCGCCGAGGCCGCCGTGGCGACCTGGGGCTATTCGCTCGTGCTGTTCAACAGCGACGAAAAGCCGGACAACGAGCGCCGCATCCTGGCGCGCATCCGCATGCTGTCCTGCGACGGCATCGTCCTGGTGCCGGTCGGCTCGAGCTGGCTGCGCGAGCAGCGCGACGGCGAGGGTAACGCGATCCCGATGGTGCTGTTCGGTCGGGTGGTGGAGGACGAGCACTTCGACACCGTCACCATTGACAATGTCTCGGCGGCGCGCCAGGTGACGAACTACCTGCTCGACCTTGGCCACCGGCGCATCGGCACGATCACCGGCCCGCTGCACCTCACGACGGGCCGCGGACGGCTCGACGGCATGCTGCAGGCAATGGCGGCGCGCGGGCTCGCGCTGTACCCGTCGAATGTCCGCTCCGGCGAGTTCCGCGAGGAGGTCGCCTATTCGGTGGCGCGCGAGATCATCGACCGGCCGGACCGTCCGACCGCCCTCTATGTCGCAAACGGCGTGATGGCGCTCGGTGTGATGCGCGCGCTCGCGGATCTCGGCTTGAAATGCCCCGATGACATCTCGATCGCCTCGACCGACACCATTCCCGGCATCGGCGGCCTGCGGCCGCGGTTGACCCGAAGCGAGCATCCGATCGCCGAGATGACCAACGAAGCGTTGCGGCTGCTGGTCGACCGCATCACCCGCGACAGCCATGCACCGCCGCGCCATGTGGTGTTCCAGCCGGCGCTGGTGTTGGGCGAGAGCTGCGCCCCGGTCGGGCAGGATCGACGCCCGCTCGCCGCCATGAGGTGCTGACCGACGGGCCACCCGCTCGCGGAGCTCGCGGACGGCCGGCCAGGGTCTGGTCGTACCATTCGGAGTCAAGAGCGCCGTCCCGGTCGCGCGGCGTCAGCAGGGTGGTCGGGCCTTCCGGCGCCAGCATGCGCTGGATCACGATTCCGTTGCGCAGCGCCGGCTTGGGCGCGACGTTCTTGACGTCCAGAAGATAGAGCAGCCCTCGTCCTCGATGTATTTGCGGAGACGTCGGGAATGGGACGTTCGGGCGGCTCGGCGCGTGCGCCGGCTCGCAGGATGTGTCGAACCTTACCCGACACGAACCAGTAGCTTGCCGAAGTTTCGGCCGGACAGCATTCCAATGAACGCCTCCGGCGCCGCGTCCAGGCCCTCCACAATATCTTCGCGATAACGAATACGCCCAGATGAGACCAGCGCGCCGACTTCCCGCAGGAAATCCCCACACGATTAATCAATCCACCGGGCCGGGCTGGGCGGGCCGGCAGCATCAAACCGTGACGGGCGGCAGAGTCAACTGCCGGTGGTTTCGCTCCCTGGATTTGAACCTACGACAGGCGCATCGTTGGCCTGACAATTGCCCGAATGCGCTCGAAAGTTCGGCCACTGTTGAATGTCAGGATGGGTCTAACCTGGCCCTGATGGAACCGGGCAAACTCACGTCCGTGCAATTCTCGTGGATCGATTCCCCTGTGCCGCCGCCATACCAGCGGGTTGACGTAGCGTTTGATGCGTGAGCAATCCATCGCCAGGGTGGCACTGCCGCGCAGCGGTGTCTACGCCGCCTTCCGGCGCGCTCGGGGCTTCGGCAGATCGATGGGCAGTTCGGCGTTCATCTTGGCCAGCGCCTCGTCGATGATCCACATATGCGAGCTGTGCCGCAGGTCGAGGAGCCGTCGCACTGAGTTCTCGGGCATGCCGAGCTCTTTGGCGAGCTTGAGCTTTGACCAGCCGCGGGCACGCATGGTCTCATAGACGGCCAACTTGGCAGTGACGAGGGAAGGGAGCACGGCCCTGTCACGCCCGAAATGTCCCGTGCCCTGTCTCGGCAACGGCTTGCCGGCCTTCATGTACCCTTCCAGCGCCGTGATGACGCAATTGACGGCGTTGGCGTGGGCTTCCTCCTGGGTGTCGCCCTCGGTCAGCGCCTCCGGAACTCCCGGAAAGCGGACAAGCCACCAGCCGTTCTCCTGTCGCTCCAGCGTGTATCGGTAGCCGAACGCCATCCTCAATCCTCCAAATCCGCCTTCGTCATCCCGAACTGATCGAGCATCGCCTTCAAGAGGCCTGGGCCGATTTCCTTCTTGCGGTCCTTCAGCGTCGTAAA
>WNFR01006606.1_pt1 | contig 11853 bp, 11 predicted proteins | sample 5400221 | NCBI WGS metagenome assembly WNFR01 (sample SAMN13153357, study PRJNA577476) | soil metagenome | isolation source: 40 cm soil under Madrone tree | place: USA:California | collected 2016-06-14 | reverse complement strand
TTCTGATCGGTGTTGAGGCTGTGCAGTTTCTATTCGGCAGCACAAACTCGCCATCCCATGTCGCGCCAGCCTGCAATACTACGCTGTCTCCACACTGCGCCGCATTGATCGCTCGCTGCAAATCGCCGCCGGCTCGCAATTCAACTACTCGTCCCATTTCAGTTGAAGCACGACGAGGTCTAATTTGCGGGCTGGAGTCTCTTCGCTTTTGGGCAAAAATAAAAAGAGTACTTACCGAGATGAGCACAGCGACTATCAATATCAATCGTCGCCACTTCAGTTTTCTCTCTGCAAAGTACCTACTCATTGCTACTCAGGTTGACTCTAATTGCTCGTGACCTCGGTTTCTTCGTTGAAGACCCTGGCAATTCTCAGCAAAATACAATTGCTATGTTTTGACCGCTCACCTTAGCCCGTACAGGCGGATCATCTGCGCCACGTTTCGTTTTAGAGCGAACTTCTCGTGGGTAATCTGGCATCCAGCCTGGCCTATTTGCCGGCGCAATTTTGGTTGCGCTACAAGCAACAGAATCTTATCTGCAGTTGCGGCAATGTCGCCCCGCTCGACGAGGAATCCGGATTCTTCATCGCTCACCAGTTCGGGAATTCCGCCGACTCGGGTGGCTACGATCGGTTTTTGATACGCCATAGCTTCCGCGATCATCCAGCCGAACAATTCCTCCCAGTTCGAGACCTGGCAAACGATGTCGGCGGCATCATAGACTCCTTCGCCAAACGGATCCTCGATCATTCCGGTCCAGGTCACATGATCTCCCAGGCCCATCGCCTCGGCGTCTCTCATGTACTGCTCGCGGTAAGCGCCTTCGCCGACGAGTACAAACTGAACTTTGTCTGTTTTTGAAAGCACCAAGCCGGCAGATTGCAGGAGTTCCGGAATTCCCTTTTCAGGAATAATCCAACTCACTTGCAGGACGACAGTGCGATCGGCAGGAATCGAATGCCGGCGACGAAACTCCTCGGCCCGGCGCGGATCGGGAGAGACTCGAGAGAGATCAACGCCGTTGTAGACCAGTTCGTAGCGTTCACTTGGCAGCAAGTCGAGACCGGTGATACAGCGGTAACCGTATTTGCTTACGCAAACCACTCTTGTGAGCGGCCGGTTAATCAACCGCACCAACTGTCGCTTCCAAAAGGGAGCCCGACTGACCTTGTAGCCGGCTGGGCGCGATGTGTGATCGGTGAAGAACACTTTTTTCACGGACCGAAATCGCGCGACCCAGGGATACGCGCCAAGAAAGCCCGTGAAGTGAAGGTGCAATATCTCGGGCTGATAACGTTTGAGGATTCGCGCAAGATTCTTTGCGGCGGTAAAACTGAATTCAGTAGAGTCCGCCAAGACTTCGAGAGAGACGTTCGGCAGTTGTAAAAAACTCTCGACTTGTTCGGTGGGTTTGCTGAGAAAGCAAAGGACGCTTTGGCGGCCATCTTCAGCCAGTTGCAGGGACAATTCCCGAGCAAAGGTTTCAGTGCCTCCAATTCGCAGCGGCTCAACCCCAAAGACCGAGACTACAGATGCCATTGGTTTCAACACGAACTAGTTGCCACCCAATCGTTTCAACCGCGCCATTACTCTCTCGCGCAACGCATTGGCTCGAATCGCAATTTCCAAAGCGCTGCGAAAGGCGCCTTGCAGTACTATGTGTTTGGGCGTGCGCTCGAAAGCATGCAGATAGTTGGTCTTGTTGCCAAAGCCTAGTATCCTCTGATCCTCAGCGGATAGATTTCCGAGAAAGGCTGCATTCAGAAGCAGCGGATGATAGCGATAGTATTTGATGTCTTCCTCTTGCAGGGGGACGTCAGGATCGTGGTAGTTGTAAAACACAGCCAGTCGCACTTCCAGCATAGGAACTCCCTGACGGTGCGTTCCGGAAGTATCAAAGAGAAATGCGGAGCCGGCTGGGCCCATTACTTCGAGAATCTGCGACGCGGCAACGTTTTCGACTTCATTGTTGCGCACCGGCCGCGGATGCTGTTGTCGATGAGTGCCTTTGATGTAATTGAATGCGCCACTGCGAACATCGGTAAGATAAAAAGCCAGTTTTACTTCTCGCGGAATCTCTGCACTGGTCTGATCATACCAGGCGTCTCCGTGCCATCCATGAAAATCTCTTTTCGTCGGTAGCGACTTCCAACCCTTTGCCTCGTTCAGCTCGAAGTTGTCGCCCAGGTAGCGGTTTAGAATCTGTTTGACCAGCGGGTGAAGCGCAAGATCAACAAATCCCTGATCGAGCAGCAGGACATCTTCGACCATGTGCCTGTAGGATTCAGTCTTTTGATAACCATCGAAGTTGTTCCAGCGCAGTCGGCGCAGCTTTGATTCGAAGGCCCTCCGCATGCTGGCGAGCTCTTCGGAATTGAAAAGCCTCGGTAGAGCCACAATGCCATTAGATTCAAGTTCTTGTACCAAACGAGCAACAAGCGGCTCGCTCTGAACCGAAGAGAAACCCTCAATGTTAGTCTCGGTTTCCTTGGGAAGTTCCACAGTTTTCATGTTAGTAAACCCTTAGGTAGTGTATCGCCCTCAGGACAACTAAGCACCGCAAGTCGGCGCCTTTCTTACAACGCACAGCTCATTTTGGTGTTCCGCCATCAATTGCAAAATCCACGCCTGAGGAATTCAAAAGGTTGAAGTCAACGCCCGGATCCTTGCCATCAGTAGCGCTTTTTCGAATGCCGCTAGTGGGGGTAAGCTGCCAGTTACCCGCGGCGTAGTTAATAAACCCTATTTTTTCATAGGAGGCGACAAAGAGATTTCCTGGTGGGAAGTTATTCTGAATTGGACCTCCCGCCGAAGCATTCGCGTTATCTGCGATAACATTTCCTTTAACCGTGGCATTCGGAAAGCAACGGCAAAAGGCCGATTCAAGACATGACCCTCCCTGTATGAAACAAGCAATCCCGTATGAGTTGTATTGGACGATATTATTTATGAATGAAAAGTTTCTGGTTGGACTTCCGTAACTTGAAATAATATTGCCCGCTTGCTGAACCGTGTTATGTGAAACCGTTACCGATTCCGCACCATTCGTCTGGAGAAAATAAGCGATGTCTCCCGGCGAGACCAAATCCAGAAAGAGATTATTAACAATACTAATCCTTTTAGCCTCCTGGCTAGGGTACTGATCGTCGCTTCCCAAAATATTGACGCCCGTGCTCGCGTGTCTGACTATGTTATTCACAATCTGTACATCCTCAATTGTGCTCCAGGGTGCCCCCCCATTTTGATTCCGCACTGTAATGACAAATGCCGTGACGCGAATGCCGGTGTCGATAATGTTTCCATCTACAACTACTCGCTTCGCGTTCTTCAATTCAAAAGTGCCTTTGATAGTTGCCTTACCCGCCCACTCAGCCGGCTTATGAAACAAGTTACGCCTTATCTCGATATCGGAAGGAACTAAGCCTTGTATTGAAGGGTCGGAACCTCCAAACAATAAGACCTCAGCACCACCTTCGAGATAATTGTTGATAATGTGAAACGGACCAGGTCCGTTCCATCCTGCGATTGCCTGCGTCTCTTCGTCTCCGGCGAAACCTGAAACATAAGAATTTATGATTGACGTCTCGCCGCTGTTTAGGGCAAATCCTCGTCGCGCTTTATTGAGTCCGGTGGAATGAACATAGCACCGATCAAACACTAAGTGATGAGGAAACTGTGAAGTTGAACTATAGTCCGACGCTCCCAAATCGATCAGATTGTAAACATGATCAGAATTCTGGGCTGGTGCGAATTCCACTCCGACGAACTTGTAATGGTGAGCTTTCTCCTGCGTGCTTATGGCTGTCGACGAACCGGGAGCAACGATCCTGGCCATGTTGCCGTCAGGTTTAATACGGTTTCCCTCCCCGGAGATACCGGAGAGATTCGCTGTGCGAATGGTAATGAAGTCAGCATCTGTTCCGGTGCCTGGCCCCTTGTCCAGAAGCACAATGGGCCCCGTGAAAGTTGCGTTAGCTTGAAGCATTATAGTATCGCCAAATCTTGCATTCTTGATTGCTTCCTGTAAATCATCTCCCGACTGCAAAACTATTTCACCGGGACCGGCGACAGTGTGACGCGGTCTAGTTTGTGGAGGACTTGAACGGCGTTGAGCGAAAACAATAAAGCCAAGCGCGACTGAGACGCCGACTACTATGAGTGCTATTCGTATCTTAAGTTTATTGTTGGCGCTCTTCATCGATACTCGTAGGCTCTCCTCATATCATATTACCGCTAGAATTGACTCGGCCATTAATAGTGATTATAAACTGTTCACGTGCGGCAGTTAGCCGGGTTTTGTATTGAACAATAGTTTTTGGCAGGTTAACTCAATGGAACCAACCCTCGAACAATGGGAGCGTGCAGAGAGAAAGCGGAGTGCGCACGAGGCAAGTCAGACCCAAGCGGATGACTCACTCGCCACTCCCAGAAACGTAACTCGTTATTTCCAACCTACACCGGACACCGTGCATCCCCTGGAGTATGCCTGCTTTCTGCTTGGCGATATTAGGGGAAAGACCATTCTAGAGTATGGCTGCGGAGATGGTGTCAACACAGTTTTGCTTGCTAATCGCGGGGCGCATGTGATTTCCCTGGATCTCTCCCCAGAGCTAATCGAGGTCGCACGCCAAAGGCTTCGGGTGCATGGGATCACGTCAGGAGTCGATTTCATAGTGGGATCTGCACACAATGTGCCCCTTCCCGACGAATCAGTTGACGTCGTTTTTGGCATAGCTATCCTGCATCACCTCGACCTGGCACTTTCTTCACGCGAGGTCAGACGTCTGCTTAAAAAGGGAGGCTTTGCAATTTTTCAGGAACCGGTTCGCAACTCCGGCCTATTGCGCGCGATCAGAAAATTGATACCCAATACTTCCCCTGATATTTCGCCCTTTGAGCGACCATTAACAGATAACGAATTGAAGGAATTTGCGGCTGGCTGTTCGTCATACCGAGCAAAGCCGTTCACGTTACCGACCTCATCTCTGTTGAATATGTGGCCACGCCTCCGAGAAGCATCTCTATACTGGGATGCCCGGCTTCTTCGAACGTTCCCGTCCTTGTCATATTTTTCTTCAGTTAATGTAATCGAAATGACTAAATAGCCGCCCCGGTTCGGGATCGTCCTGTCAATGCAGGAGTCTGAGCCTCGCGCTTGGGAAAATTGATTTCGGTTGGTTCCGAATGGCCAATATTCATAATGGTTCTTAACCGATAGTCGCGATAGGCGCCAGGGTTCCCTTCGTGGCCATCTATTGCGGCTGACACCATGTTGAATGCTTCGCGAGCTGTGGCAAAGTGCAACTTAAACTGACCGGTTCGGTCTGCGAAATCCAGCACCTCTCGCAGAAACTGAGTCATCTCAGATCCAATGACCGCGGGCTGATCGGCATCAAAGAAGCCGTGACAATAAAGTTTCACAAATATCCAGTCAGCCTTTCCTCGCACTCCTATGTGCGCATCGCGCCAAAGTTGGAAGGTGGAAAGCGTAAGAGGTGATTTTGCGGTGAGGGCGCCATTTTCAAGCCGCGGCAAAGGAGCGCCTGCTTTTCGCCGTTGCCAGTCAAACAACAGTGGGCCAGTAAGAATAATCGGCAGAGTCGGTTGTCTACCTACGCGGAGATTGGGCCCCGAACGATGCGGACTTCTTTCGTCCAAAGGGTGGCCACACTGATAGATCGCATTGATACGCGGTACTTGGGAAACGTCAGGTGCTGAAGGCAACGTCAGGTCAGCATAGCAACCCGTTTCCGCGAGAATCTGCATCTCCGAATCGACTCCGCAGAATCGACCATTCGCGGAGTTCGCCAAAGCCCAATTGCCATGGACGAAGGCGTACATCGGCATGCCATCCTCGGTCAATCGCGAAAGGCATTTATGTTCCTGTGCCAAGACATCACGGAAATCCACCAACACTCGTTTGAAGGACTCTGGGGTGTCGGGTTTGTCTACGCCGTGATGAAGATGAATCTCAACCTCGCCAAGACCCTCAGCTTGGAGAGCGGCAAGCTGATCTAACAGAGGTTTGTGATATTGCTCCGCGGGGTAAAAATTAGTGTGCCTAAAGGGAGTGCCATCATGATCCCGAACTGCTGCGCCAATCTTTCGCGCTTGTTCACACCAGCGATCCAAGCGTGACATTTGAGTGGACCAATCCAGAGTAACTCCAAAGCCACCATGTGCATTTGGCTCTTCGTTGTAACCCGGTTCGAAATGGTTCGCGATTGTGAGAATAACGTGGCTGGGACCTTTACTCACTCTCGTTCTAAGTAGGTCGGCAAGGCGCCAAAACGGATACCGTGCGAGCCAGGGCAATGATCCCGTGATTTGTTTAAGCTTCGTTTCAGCGAACATTGGCAAGCGTGAGAAGCGTTAACTGTCGTAGATTTTCTGAGATATCTTAGAGCATTCAGCGCAAACCGTAACAACAGCCTCGAGCGAACAACTAAGATACCTTGGATTTTGCAGGCCGAGCAACTAGAGCAATGAGTCTCGGAGCGAGCCTTCAGGTGGAGAAACTGGCGGGAGCTCGTAAACTATCGCGGCGAAATCACACGAACAAAACAATCCCTAATTCTCGTTATTCGTCTCGTCCGGCAACATGCCGTCGGCGGCGTTTACGAAGAGCAGCAATTCCACTTAACCCCGTCCCCAATAACAGCAGTGTGGCAGGCTCCGGCACAGGCTGCGATACTCTGAAGGCATAAGTATAAGAATCGACAAGGTTGCCTGCATTGGGCCCGCCGGGAATCACAAAATCCGGGGAGACTCCCAATATGTCGATCGTCAGACTGGCCATCGTCCCAGAGTAACTCGTATTGGTCGAAGTGAATGTAAAGAACTGACTAAATGGCGGCGGAATAACCCCAAAAGCAGGTATTTGGAACGTCTGGCTGACGGGTGAACCTCCGAACTCACTGTACGTGACAAGTAGTGAATGTGACTCGCCAACTGCAAGAGTGCCTGTTATATCTACTAGAAAGCTGACTTGGGAGCCGATTAGGGTAACACCCGGATTCGAGAAAAGGTCCACGCTGGTATTGCCATTGTTCTGGAGGGCCACCGTGTGACCGAAAAGCAGCGGATCCGCTTGCGCGCAGGGCATTCCCAGGAATCCGAATATAGCGAAAACAAAGCAGCTTATTAGAGTTTTCTGAAATGTCATGTTTATCATTTCTGACCTATGAGAACCGCTCGCCGGTTCGAAATAGAAGAAAACTACCAATGGGGCCGATTTACCAGTCCTGGAGACAGGGGTACAAACGCGGTACGGGAGGATGTTAAAACCTGAGCCAATAATACACCATTTTTAGATATTCATTGGGTACCGTACGCCAGCCTCTCGCTGATAGCCACCAACTGGCAGCTCCCGGCGTTTGCCAGCCAGGCGGTGAAGACACCAATCCTATCCTTACTCGATCGCCCAGAACTCTCTGAAAGGTCCACAATGCTCGTCGGGAATGGTAGGCCGAGGTCACAATTAATACGGACCGAATTTTTGTCGACTCGACGTAATCCCGCACGGCCAATGCTTCCTCCTGCGTACTGCTCACTGCGGGTCGAAGTACTTCAATCCTCGACTCCGGAACCCCCAGACGCTCCAATTCCCACCGCGCTCGTTCATAATAGAACGGATTGCGTTGCTCGGAGCTTAGCCAGCCACCCTGAAGATTGTCGTTGGTCAGCAATACTTTTTCGGCAGTGCCCTCGGAGTAGAGTTGAGCGGCAACATGGCTACGCTCAACAAAGGCAGAGGCACCACTCAGCACAACGATAGCGTCAGCGTGTTCAAGAGGCGCATTGACAATGAGCATTCGGGCGGCGAGCCAGGAAGCTCCCCAGATGAGAAGAATTAGAAGAAAAGCGACGGCTAACCGTCGCTTAAACCGATTTCGCGGTGACTTTTGAGTTGTGTCAGCGGCTGCCAAGATGAATCATCAAACGAGGCGGTGTGCCAACTACCTTCACCTGTTATTTGCCTGCTACCAACAGATGCCCTGATAATTATTATCTGAAGTCTTGTCGAAAAGTCGGACCAGGTCTATTACGACCTTTCCGGCTCCGACTCTTGTGTCGATTTGTCGAAACTCTTCCGCTTTATTTCCGATTACGATTACGTCGGCATTGTCGACCACTTCAGCCACCGTCCGGCACATCAATTCGGAGATGTGTGGTATTTCACGCTCGATGTATTCTTTGTTCGCGCCAAACAAACGCGCAAGCGAAACATCTCGGTCATACAGTGAAACTTTGTAGCCTTTGCCAATCAAAGTCTCTATCAAAACAACCATCGGCGATTCGCGCAGGTCATCCGTTCCTGCCTTAAAACTAAAGCCAAGGATACCAACATTTTTCTTTCCGGTCCGCGCTACCATCTCCACAGCTCGTTCGATCTGCAGACGATTGCTTGGGAGAATAGATCCCAATAACGGTACTTCAACATCGAGTTCCTTCGCCTTGTAGTTAATTGCTCGCAGGTCTTTCGGCAAACACGACCCACCAAATGCGAAGCCTGGCTTGAGATAATAAGAAGACAGATTCAGTTTGGTATCCTGGCAAAAAATCTCCATCACTTCGTGGCTATCGATCGCCAGCGCTTTACAGATGTTACCAACCTCATTGGCAAAGCTAACTTTCAGCGCATGGAAGCTGTTGCACACATACTTGATCATTTCCGCCGTCTTTATCGCAGTCTCAAAAAGAGGGGCGTCCACGCTTTCGTAAAGCCTGCGGACTGATTCTGCCGTTGTCTTATCATCCGCGCCGATTAAGGTGAAAGGAGGTGCGTAGAAATCTTTCAAGGAAGAACCTTCACGCAGGAATTCGGGATTGATGCACACGCCAAAATCCTTTCCTGCTTTTTTCCCGGAAGTTCGCTCGAGCGACGGCATGACTACATTCTCGATCGTCCCCGGCAACATTGTGCTACGCATTACCACTACATGCCGCGCCTGCTTAGTTTTTAGCGCAGCACCAATCTCTTCACAGACTCGAGTTATGTAACGAAGATCCAAACTCCCGTTGGCATTGCTGGGTGTCCCCACACATACCAGGGATATCTCAGATTGATTGACCGCCTCATTTATTCTCGTCGTTGCCCTAAGGCGTCCCGCATTCACAGCTTCCTTCATTAACTCGCCAACGCCGGGCTCAACGATGGGACTGTTGCCACTGTTTATAATTTCAACTTTAGTGGGATTGACATCGACGCCGATCACGTCATGCCCCTCTTTCGCGAAGCACGCCGCCGATACGCACCCTACATAACCAATGCCAAATACGCTAAGGTTCATTCCGATTTCCTTCTAACAGTTTGAAGTTCAAAGCTGACGAGCCGGTCCAGCGGTCCTAATTGAAGCTCAACTCTCCGCGTTAACTCGGCGTGCTTTGCGACTCTTGCGGTGAGTGTATTTCTGCCAGAATTTTACCGCCGAGACGCAAAGAACGCAGAGGTTACGCAGAGAGTGGAAACCCGAATACGCTGCCTCTCATTTCGATCTCACCGAGGTTGACGAACCAAACCCAGTAGGAAGCTAAAGCCCCACGTCAAATGAATCGTCAAAAATATCAAAGGCATAATCAACAACATTCCGGGACCTGCCTTACTACGTTGCATGATCTGCCAGCCGCACACTAAAGCGAGCAAAAGATAGAGGCACACTTCAAAACTCAACAACAGTAAAGCAAGAGAGGAGAAAAAACTTAGTACCGTCAAAGACACAAGCGAGAGAACGAAAACCGGCGCTACCGAGTGGCGGGGCTTCATCGATCGGGGATGCAGTCTAATCATACGCGCTTTCCAGCCACCATATCGGCGATATTGTGTTGCAAGTCCTTGCAAGGTACTACGCGCAAAATAGTCGCAATGGCCTGAGCGATCCAGTATCACATCTCGACCAGCCAAACGAACGCGGAAATTGAAATCATAGTCTTCATTTGTTGAGAGCGACTCGTTGTACCCCCCCAACTCTTGCCATAGTGATTTCCGAAAACAGGCGAAGGCGACAGTATCTACGGACTCAAACATCGCGCCCCCTTCTCGGAGCCGATATTTTGCATCGCCGATCCCGAAAGGGTGAGAAACTGCGCCAGCAATAGCGCGAGCCAACAAGGTATCTGACGCTGGGAGGACATGACACGGCATGCCCACCACTCCTACAGCCTCCTGGCTCAAGACCTCAACGCAGCGTCGCACATAACCGTCGGAGGGAACCGCATGAGCGTCCATGCGCGCAATGATCTCTCCATGAGCGGCCGCAATTCCCAGATTCAGGGCTATGGGGATTTTCCGAGCAGGATTGTCGACCAATACGATTGACAGTTCTGGCCGGCTTAATTTAAAAGCTTGAATCTTATCCCGTGTACGATCCTCAGACCTTCCGTCAACTACGATAATCTCATAGCGGTCTGATTCGTACTGGTCGGCGAGGTTCTCAAGTACCTTGCCTATGAAGTTCGCCTCGTTGTAACAGGGTATGACAACTGAAACGCTCTCTTGTCCGTTAGCTCGCCCGTTGGTAACGCGTGGAAAGTCTTGAAGACTTAATTGTGCTTCAGATTGGTTATGCATCTCTGCCCAGTGATTTCTGCTTCGGCAGTTTCCTCATGCGGAGACACCCAATGCGACAGCGATATCCTTGGTAGATCCATCCACTGAGCTCAGCGCCGATTCTTTAGCGCGCTTGAGTTGCTGCGGTTGAAGAAAGAAGGTGTCTACTGGCCTATCTCCCGGCTCCCAAGGCTTAAGCTCTTTACCAGTAAACCAAACTTCCATGTAACCACTCCGACTTAACAACTCGCGAATCTGATCGTGTAATAGTGGATCCATTATCGAGACTTCGAGAAGCCATGCGGGCTTGTTCCTTTCTATTAGTTTCTCAGCGCCCATTAGAGTTTGTAATTCCTTTCCTTCTACATCACATTTGATGAACGAAACACCTGTCAGCTCAGGAAAGATCGAGTCCAAAGGCTTTACGGACACCTCTGCCCGCCTTAGCGTCGGATTTGAATCTTCATACGCGATCCGGGCATCCCAGAAGCTTTCGCCAGACAGGCTAAAGTTCGGTACCTCCATGGTAGCGCGCCCCTCCGCATCGGAGACAGCGCAGTTAATCGGCCTGACATTCTGCAACCTCAGTCGTCGCACATTTGAGCTCAGGATGGCGAAATTAAATGGAAATGGCTCGACGCTAAACACTCTCCCCTCTAGTCCGACCAAAGTAGACAGGAATTTTGTATAGATGCCAACATGAGCGCCCAAATCGATGGCTTGATCACCAGGTGTGACAAGCGCTTTAATGATTCGGAATTCGGCCACGAAATCTTCCGACACGGTCCGCAGCACCCGCGCATAGTGGAACTTCATTAGAGCCAGGAGAGCCCGCTCAGGTAATATCATTATTGACCACTTAATTAGGTTGATTCTTAACGAAGCCAATGTCATTTTATCTACCTCACCATCGTGGAATAAGACGTATAGAAATCCGTCATGGTCGCGGGTGGCAACGTTGTTGCTGTGTGTCCGTATTATTCCCGCATTACCGGCTCACTAGAACATGTTCATCTTCAACCGGAGGCTGAACTGCCGTCTTGTTCAAGGTGTTCTCGCAAATGGACACAAAGTGTTCAGCTACCCGGGGCCAGCCAAACGTTTCTCTCACTCTCACGGCGGCGCGTTGGCCCAGGCTGCGGGCCAGGATCTGGTCCTGCAACAAACGCACTACCGAACCGGCAAAGGCTTCGGGCGTGTCCGCCAAAATCAATTCTTCGTTGTTCCGAACCGGCAGTCCTTCAGCGCCAATAGTGGTTGATACGACCGCCTTCTCCATCGCCATTGCCTCGAATATTTTTAG
>WNFR01006603.1_pt1 | contig 11854 bp, 13 predicted proteins | sample 5400221 | NCBI WGS metagenome assembly WNFR01 (sample SAMN13153357, study PRJNA577476) | soil metagenome | isolation source: 40 cm soil under Madrone tree | place: USA:California | collected 2016-06-14 | reverse complement strand
CGTTCGGCCAGTGGCGCAAAGTCATAGGCGTGGATCAGGTAATGCAGGCCGCCTGGATGGTCTGGATGCCGCGCCAGCAATGCCTCCAGCACCTTGCCGGCCTTCAGCTGCTGATCGTAGTTGCGGCTATTGAGATCGACCGCCTCCACAACCGCGAGGCCGTAAAATGCCGCCGCCTCGGTATCATCGGGATATCCGCTGAACACTCGCTCCATCGCGGTCTCATAGGCATGGGTGCGCGCCAGCTGGCCACCGTTCGGATACCCCCGGTAATAGATATCCATCGCGTCGAGGTAGCTGCGCTCCCGCGGCGTGGTCTTGAGTTTTCGTGCGTGTGCCAGATATTCCTGGCCGGCTTTCAGCCCATCGCGATCCAATTCGCCGACAAGTGGATTGCCCCGTGCAGCCATGGCGGCACCCCACCACGCGATCGCGCAGGAAGGATCATGCTTCGCCACATCGACGAACTGCTTTGCGTCGGCGGCGAACGAATGCAGCATCGCCACCGCCGTGCGAAATTCGGCCTGCACCGAGCGTGTGCACGAATTCTCGAAATCGATCGTTCCGAACGTGGCTGGTCCGCCGGAGGTCCCATGCGCGTGGCCGGCGCGCGCCGGGAGCGGAAGGGCGGCCATGATCAGGGCGGCCAGCGCAAGGAACGCGGCTTCAAGGAACGCGGCTTTGAGTATCCTTTCGCGGACGGCACGCTTACGCTTGCGCCGGCCAACAATCGATAGAGCCAATACCATTTGCGTGAATTATATCCCAAAAACGCTCAGGTCGATATTGGTGGGGGAGCTGAAGGCCGACCGCGGCCGGCGCGGGGGCCATTGCAACAGCCATGGTCGAATTCACGTCGAAGAAAAAAGTCAGTGCTCGTTTGGACCCGGCAAGAACTCACTGGTCTTGCCGGTGATCCAGTAGGCAATGAGGCCCATCCATTCGCGCGAAGCTATATCGAACCGGCCAAGTCCTCCGATCAAAAAGCGGGAAAATTTGAAGAGATCGTCGCGCCCGCCCAGTCGCCAGTCGACCGGATACGGCTCCACCGCAAACCCGGCCTTGCGAAAAATACCGACCGACCTCGCCATGTGATAGGCTGACGTTACCAGCAGCCATCGCTCGCCGCTTTTGGGAACCGCGATCGCCTTTGAAAACTCGGCATTTTCCTGGGTGTTGCGCGAGCGCCGCTCCATGATCAAGCGGTCTTTGGATAGTCCAAAACTTTCGAGCACCGGTAGGGCGAAATCGGCTTCCCTTGCGGTGTCGCCGGAGCCCAGGCTGGAATTGCCACCGGAAAATACCAAGCGGACGTTCGGATAGCGGCGGGCAAGTCCAGCCGCGGCAACGATACGATCGATGGAAGGGCCGAACACCGCGGCGCCGTGGGCGGCCGACAAATCCGGCTCGATTGCGCCGCCCAGAACGACGATGCCGTCCGGTGCGCCTCGCGTGTCATCCCATGGCGGGAATCGCGTTTCCAGAGGATAAAGAAGCAATTTCCCGATCGGCGAGAATCCGCAAATGGCGATCAACAAGACGCTGGCAACGACCAGCTTTCGCCCCAGCGAGACAAATCGGGTGAGCAGCAGGATAAGTCCGACGATACCGACGCCGATCATGAGATTCGACGGCAGCAGCAGCACGCCGAGCGTCTTGGAAAGGAAAAAAAACACAGCGAGATCCTCTTGGGAGGCTTGCTAGGGTTAAATCATAGCGTCCCGGGGATTGCGGTCGAAAGCTAAATCGCAGGCAAAAACGGCGCGCGGGCTAGCGGATACCCCAACCGTGAGTCTTGAAGGTAAGGCGCACCCGTGCGATATCGCCATTGGCATCGTGCAGAAAACCCTGATGCGGCACGCCTGGGCAGAGCGCCGGCGTACAAGTAACGGCCTGCTTGCGTTCGAGGTCGAAGTGCTGGTACTCGGCGCCAACAAGAATGTCGGCGAACGAACCCCTATATGCCACGTAGTCGAATCCCGCACCGGCAAACCAGCCGTTATTCCAGGTCTTTCCGCTCAAGTTCAAATCCGCCAGTGCACCAAATATGACGTTGCAAGGGGCCCTTCCCGGAAACACGAATTGATCGGTGCCGGTGCAGGTATAGCGCCCGTCGACATGTGCTCCGGCGTAGCCGCCGGTTCCATACACCATCAGGCGATCCCAAGTGTAGCCGACCCTCGGGCCGATCGTGACCAAATCGGTAATCAAGGTAGTCGCGGAAAGCGTCGTGAACGGCTCGGGTGGCGATACCGATACGTTGGCCCTCATATCCCTTTGGGCGCCGTTGTAAGCACCTTCCAGGCCGATTACCCATCTACCCCACTGACCCTGCACGCCAGCGTGGGCGTTGTAGATCCAATCGTTAGATCGCGCTACGAACGTTGTCGGCGGAACTCCGACCAAGGGAAGGTCGGGCATAAAGCGCTTTGCCTCGGTCCATACGCCGCCTGTGCCACCTCCGATATAGAAACCGGACCAATCGTATGGGGGGACCACAACCGTCGGCCGCGCCTTGACCGGCATGTCCGCGGCGACGGCTGGTGCCGACATCGCCACGGCCAGCGCGATGCTTCCAAGAACAAGCCTCTTCATTACAACCCCCCTCTTCGATTCCTCGGAGTCTATCATTGCCCTCCTTGTGCAGGATGTTGCTGGAACGCCACACCAGAGATCAATGAGCTATGTTGGCTGCGACCTATCAGCGCGAGCGGATCATCGAACGCGAAGGAATGTTCAGGCCACTCCTGCGTGCTCTCCACTCCAACGCAAAGCCACCCAAGGTCGCAAAGACCTGATACACCACGAATGCCAGTCTGCGCCAGCGCCGATCCATCAGCGCAAACTTGCGGCGAAGCTGTATGCGCCGGCCGGAAACCCACCCGCTGCGCTCCGTCGTTGGATCGGGAAGTATTTGGTCGACCAAAAATTGGCGCGTCGGCCGATCCAGCAAGGCATCCATTGCCTGACTGACCGCGGTTGTTTTCGCCGCTGGAAACATCGCTGTCGTTATATGCAGCGCACCGAACAAGGGGCGCTCTATTTGCCACGCCTTGGCTCGTACGACACACTCATCCAACTCGCCGTCATGCCGTTGCAGCAGAAGATAGAAATCGAGGAACCGATTGAGTTCGGAGCTAAACTCATCCTTGGCCAGGCTGAAAGCGTGGGCAAGAATCGCATCGGCCGGCGACAGGCGGTAACCACCGACACCGTCATGCTCGAACCATTCTCGCCGCCGCCACAAGCCATCGTAATCAATGGCTGCGCGCACGGGCTGCGAAAAGCTGCGATGAAGTTCTACGAGAACGCCGCCGACCACCACTGTTATCTCGTAATGCCGAGGCGAAAAAGCTGCGAAATAGGAGTATTTACGGGGATAGCCGGCAGCTTCAAGTTTTTGCAGGGCGGCCGGAAGTTGTGCCCACGGAATATACAGGTCGATATCATTCATTGATCGCTGCTCCGGACGATCGTAAAGCCGATGCCGATAATCGGAGCCCTTGTAGAACGTGAACGTGTCGGGACCCAGAACCCGCCGCAACTCCAGCGTGCCTTTCCGGTTGAGCTCATAGCGTTTGCGGTAGAGGGAATTGAGCGCCCGAAAATGCGGCTTCACCGCGATCACCTCTTGCGGCAAGGTATCATCCGCCATCAGGAGGGGCAGAAGCTTCTGACGATTGGCGTAATCGAAGAAAGCCGCGACATCGGCATCACCGCGCGGGGGCCAATCGCGCGAAGTCGCGAGGCGGCATACGATCCGCCAGAGTTCTGGTGGGACCGCCGTCACTCGGCAGGACTTGCCGGCGAAACAGAGGAAACGTCCCGGCCACGTCGGCGAATGTCTCGTGCTATTTCGGCAAACGGATAGACGAACTGACGGAACCACCCTTCCGGCACCGGATCGCCGGCCAGACCATGCTCGGTGGGAATCGGCGACTTGCGGTCGGCGGTGCCGAACAAATCATCCCAGAACGAAAAAAGCATGGCGTAATTGCTGTTCTGCAGCCGTTCGTCCCTGGAGTGATGTTTGCGATGAAACGCAGGGCTGACAAATATGCGCCCAAGGCGCCCGTAAGACCAGTTCCACTCGGAATGCTGCAAATACAAAATCCAGGCCATCAAGAAGTCGAGCCACATCCATGTAGCCACGCTGGTACCAAGGATCTGGAACGGAATAAATATCCAAAGCCGCAGAAGGGTCTCATCGACAAAATGAAATCGATGGTTGCTCACAATGGTCAGCTTGGTCTGTGAGTGGTGGATGCTATGGAACGACCAGAGGTGGCGATTGGAGTGCTTCCAGCGATGATTCCAGTAACCCACGAAATCCGAAACCGTGATCATCGTTATCATCTGCAGCGGTGGTGACATCGAAGCCAGCAGATCCAGCTGAAGCCACGGCGCATACGCCACCACCAGCCCGTGGAGCACTTTGTAGAGCCAATAAAAAAAGAACAGATGATAGAATCCGCCGTAGTAGAAAACAAAATACAGCATATCGACCCGGAAATTGCGGGAACCATAGCGGATACGCCAATTCCTGCGGGCGGCGATCTCGAGTACGACGGTAACTCCGAGAACCACCGCCAACTTCACGTAGTCGAACAATGTCGCAGGGTTGCTGATGAAGGCCTGCAAAAAAGATTCGGCGCGCAGAACCCACGTCTCCAACCAGTCGAACAACTGCGCGAACGAATTCACGACGACGCCCGGGTCGGCGCGCGCAGCAGGAACGGCAGCATGGTTTTCCGCACATGCGGACGCCTGAACGACCAGATCAAGCCGTCAAGATAGAAGTGCTCAAGCGCAACCAGCAGATATAGACTCTCGAACCACCATTCCCGACCGATGCTCACCGCATACTCGCGGAAAAAATAAACCGCGAAACCTCCTACCAGGAGTACCGGGATCAGCAGGAAGATCTTGTTACTGATTTGCCGCAGGGCAACCGGCGCTCCCTCGTTGGATTCACCGAATTTCCTCCGGTGCAGCAGCCAGACCAAGGTAAGATATTGCACGTAGTGCGGCAGCAGCATCACAAGGGTAGCGCCGCCCGAATCTTTGATGAACAGATATGGATAGAAAAATCCGAGACTTGCGGTGAGAAACAGACCTTCCGGTAGTCCGACGGCTTCTTGGCGACGCAAAAGGGCCACGCCAAGCTGCACCATGTAGTACGTCGCGACCGCGCCGAGCGCGATCTTCACGATCCAGGACATATCTTTCGAGAACCAGCCGAAGAATCCCATCACCTCGATGTGGGTATCAATATTCCAGAACGCGAGAAACGCGCTCATCGCGATGATGGCGTTGTTAGCCGCATTTTTCTGAACAACATTCTGGACGCCGGCGCGACTGCGATAGATCGACAGAATTCCGCAGTTCTGACGCGAAACGTGCCATGTATTCCAAACGAATATGACGACCTGAATGATATAGGGAACGTGCAAGCCGAGCAGCAGGCAGTAAGCCAGAACGATGATCGCGGGACCGCCGAAAAACGCCAACCAGCGCGACCGGTAATACTCTCTGTTCTCGTTCCAGAAGTAGAACGCAATCGTGGATCCGTAATGCGAAAAAGCCAGCGCCAGCGCACATCCGATGGCGAGGATCGGAATCCGCCAATAGACTCCGGCCACGATAGGAATCGTCACCAGCGGCGCGCAGATCAGAAGGAAGAAATCAAATGTTGGCGAGTGAATCCAGGCAGCGTGATCAATCCGAGCGCGAATTCCCAGTGAACCGGCGTCGATATCATTAATGCTCGACATTCCCGCCTCCTAGCTTGGCAATACTCGGCGAAGGAGCGCCCGCAACAGGGTGCCGGCAAATACCAGCGGTCCCTGCTCCCATGCGGCTCGCGCACGGTAGACGAGCCCGACTCGCTGCATCAAGACTTCGATCGGCTGCCGCGGAGATCCTAGAAACCCCAGCAACAGCCTGCGGCGCAATGCCCTGGGCGCGGCCGGCACGTCGCGAATCGTTCCGATGACACGGACAGGCGCGACCGGGTCGTCCGGCAAAGGATTATTGTCGCCCCACGTCAGAAGCCAGGTCGCGCTGCGCGCAACAACCCGATGCACGCCGACTTGATCGCCATAACGAAAGACGGCTACGTCTCCAACCACTGGCTCAATCCCACATGTCACAGCGACCAGTTGACCTGGCGCGATTGCCGGAAGCATGCTTGTTCCGCTGAACGAAGTTACGAACTGGCGCCCCTGCCGCTTCCAAAGGACCCCAACAGCGTCGATCTCGTCCGCCGAAAGCGATTCAAGAGCGCCCACGGCGTTTGTCATTTCTGGTCGGCGAACTCCCGCGCCGTCTTGATTTCATCGTCGGTAAACCCGGCCTCGCGACGCAGCTCATCGGATACCGGATAGAAGTTCATGTCGCCGCCAACGATAATTTTCATGGCCGCGTTGGCGTGCGCAATCGCACGTGCCATGGCCATCATTGCGCGCGCACCGTCGCGATCGACAATCTTCTTGACCCACACATTGGCAAAGCGAACGTGCTGCATTTCGTCGGCAAGCTGCTGGTCAAACAAACTGGTGAATTCGACATCTTCCTTGCGTGTCGAAGAATCGATGCCGTCCTGGATCGCATCCATTCCGGCGGCCTCGAAGCTGCGGTTAGCAACCGTCAGGCGTCCAATCAACGAATCGATCTTCATCATGATGCGGAACTGGAAGTTTATGACGGGAAACTGACCCACCCAGCCTCCCCGCTGCTCCAGCAAGCGACGAAAAGCAACCGCGTGCCGCGCCTCGTCGGCGGCCTGGCGCGCGATCTCCATCCGCAAACCCCAATCCGCATCCGGAAAGTCAACGAGGTTGCGCGCGGCCATTTCGGTAGCGTTGAGTTCCTCGTTCATTTGACGAGTGAGGAACTCGAGCGTGGATCTCGGATCATCGTGCGGATGGTTGGCCAGCTCGTGCCAGAGGTCCTTGCAATCAAACCGATCATCGCGGACCGGGTTATCGCCGAACAGTTTTGGGTCGAGCGTCACGCCGTCTTCTCCCGTGGAATGAGCGAACGAAATCCGGCCTGACGCAGAATCTCGTGAATCTCGGATTCGGAAAACTCGGCAGCCTGCCGAAGTTCGACGTTGACGGCCGGAATTCGGTTTTCCGGCGAGGCCAGTTGCCTGCCTACCGCGTTGACTTCGCCGCCTGCCTTGATTTGGAATTTGGCGTTTGCGTCCGTCAGGAAGCGGATCGCCGCCGCCATCTTCATCAGCGTCCGCGGGTCGGTCTCCGCCAGCTTCTTGATCCAGCGATTGGCAAAGCGCACGTGCTGGATCTCATCGGTGTTGATGCCGTCGAGCATATCAGCTGTCCGGTCATCCCCGATCGAGCGGAAATTCTGGGACATGGCGCCGATCACGTCCATGGCGCCGGCTTCGAGCGTACGATTCTGTATCGTGATGCGTCCGACCAGATTGTCGACGGCGCAGGTCACATCCCATTCAAGCGTGGTAACCGGGAATTCTCCCTTGAAGCCACCCATCTCCTTCACGCGCCGATAAAGAGCGCGGACATGGCGCGACTCATCCCAGGCTTGTCGCGCCAGCTCCATCCGCAACCCCCAGGGCGCATCGGGAAACTCGGCAACGCAGACGGCGGCCATATCAACGCTGGTCATCTCATTGGCCATGTGCCGGTGGATCATCTCGCGTTGCGCGATTTCCGAGAAATCTCCGTACTCGTGCGCATCAGCGTCCCGGGTGACGACCTTGAAACATTCGTCGCGCGCAGGAGGCTCGCGAAGAAAGAATTCCGCGACCTTGTAGAAGCCGATTTCTTCGATGTTCATGCCGCCACCTTTTCTGCAGCCAGAATGTCTGTGAACGATCTCTCGCGCGCGGCGATCGCCGCCGCGGCGCCCGAACCGAGTTTCAATTCGCGCTGCAGCTCGGCCGCATCGACGCGTTGACGCTCGAGATCGACGATGTTGCGCTGAAGGATGACAATGGAGGGCTCGTCAAGGATCGGATCGGTAGCTGCGATGTAGTGCTCGAAACGCGCAATGATCCCGGGAATCACGCCATCATAAAAGATCGCCGTGCGCTCGGCTGTGCCCGAAGCCTTGACGACGTCCTTCAGGAAAGCATCATACGCCGCCACGGGGGCAATCGAATGCTGTTCCGGCAGCCGCAGCTCGAAAGTGCGCTTGCCCAGCGCATCGGCCATTTGGGCATATTCCCAGATATGACGGCCCATCATGACCTTCGCTTCCATCTCCGGGGTGAGCGGCGTCCAGCGGGCGGCCGTCTCCATCATCCACACGCAGATGTAGCGGAATGTCGCAATGCTGCGGCCACGTTCACTTACCGACGTTATCATTCGCATGCAAAAGCCTCTTCGAGATAAAGGGCGGTCTCGTCCGGATCGCCGGGATGGAGCTTGTATACCTTGGCGGTCGCCAAAAGCTTGGTCAATTCGAATATCCGCCGGCTATGCGGCGCGTTCAAGAACGAGCTCATAAGCGGTTGAAGTTCCACAATTTCTTCCCGGCCGGGTTTGATACGTTCTAAAGATGGGCGCTCGGCAAAACCACGAAGAAAGACGATGCGACGAAGCGGAACCGCCCTGGCCTGTTCGTTGGCAAATATGGAGTCGACATCGACACGATAGAAACCTTCGCGCTCGATCCGTTCATTGGCGCTGGCTGGCAGGCCGCGCTCGACAGCGGTGGCTCGCGGCCCGGGCTTGATGCCAACCGGCCGGCGGAACGGGATCAGTTGGCCGCTCTCCGGAACATAGGCCCCAACTTCATCGCTGAGGAAGTTGTGGCCCCGCGCCGCGAGCGAGATCGAGGTCGTCGATTTTCCCCCGCCCGAAGGTCCGACAAAGATCGTGCCTTCTCCAAAAATTCCGAGCGCCGAAGCATGGAAAAAAATGACATCGGACCGCATTCTCAGCAACCGCCAGTGCAGGAACCATGCGATGCTGAACCGCCATTTCGGACCGCGTGAAAAGATGCAATCGCGGCCGCGGAAGGCGAACATAGGCACATCGGAGTCGCGGAACGCCACGCTGGTCCATTCGTCGTCGTCGGTCGGCAGCAGCTTGAAGAAGCCGTGCGCCTGCTCGATGGCGAACTGGAATTCCATGCCATCGAAAGGAAGCTTGTCGCGGCCGGACAGGCGGAACCATCCGTATTCCGGATGGGCTTTGGAATGAACGTCGAGATGGATATCCGACGGTATCGCTGGATTTCTTGCCGACGGACTGCCGGGGGCTCCAGAGGAGCCTCCGAACATCATAAAAAATAACTCAGCGAAGGATTCGTCGTCGCAATCGACCGTGATCCGGCGATCAGCCAATTCTGCCTGCATCGAAGAGAGTACCGTCGACTCGGACTTCTGAAGTTGCTTCAGAAGTCCGCTCAACGGCAAGCACGACTCAGCGATCAAACCTGGGGGTCTCTGGGAGACAGCAATGTGCACATCAATACCTCAACCGCGCCCTCGCGAGAACTCTCGAGGACGCGCCAGACCCGAATCGTTCACCAGCCCACCCCGATCTTCCAAATTGAAGATCGGCATCGCGCAGACGGGAGGCGCCGATTAGCAGGAAGTGATATTCCACCAGCCGCCCATCGACTGGGTGATCTGGAATGAGTTCAGAATGTCTTTCTCGCTCATGGCCTGGATGCGGGGAGCTTCATAGCGCGGGAGGGTCTGGGTCTGGGCTTCAGTGTTTTTGGTATCGATCGGCTTGTTCATGGTAGTTCCCTTTTTTTCAAGTGCAATAAAAACAGGTTACCCCTTCGTGATCATCCCCAGAGCCAAAAGCTCCTCGAGACCTGCCTTCATATCCGCGGCAACAGGGGCCCCATCAGACAAGGCGAAATCATTCGGAACGGATTTCACAATCCCATCCATGTCGAATTCGCCTTCGCAGTGCCGCCACAGATACGCCATTGTAGAATTAAGCACGTAGAACTGAGATTTGGCTGGATCGAACAGCATAATGTCGCTGCCTAACGGAGCCTCCTCGATCTTCGGATTACGTAAGTAACGTTCGGTCATACTCAGAAAACCAATGTGCAAGGATCGCGGTCAGGTCAAACGACCTATCACGCCCTAGTGAACAAAACTTAACACTGGGGACGCCTCGCGAGTCAAGGTTTTGGCCGCGCGAGGCCAGAGGGATGATTGAATCTTCGCTGAGTGTGACCGATGGGCCGCACCTACGATTGGACGATCCTAAATTAAGTCTTTGATTATACTGGATTAACAACCTAGGCTTGCGACGAAGACCGAGGGGCGAACAACCGGCGAAGAAATATAGGCGACTCAGGACCCGGGCGTGCTCGGATTTTCGGTCCTGGCCGGAGCCCGCTCCCACAGCGACGTAGACTTGCGTATCGGAAAGGTCAGCCAAGCAGCCAAGGCCCTATAAAAACGCCAACTGTCGCTCACGAACTGCCTGAACGGATGCAGATCGTAGCCGGGATCTCCGATGCCGTATGCTGTGGGTTTTTTGGTGCCGTCGTACCAGGTGCCGAACACATGGTCCCAGAGAGGGCAATTGCAGAAATTCGTGTCGCGATGCTCCTCGTCCGCCGAGTGATGGATCTGGTGAACATGGGGGCTTCCAAAAATCCAGCGCCCTATCCAACCCCAGTCCCAAGGAAGTTGTGAGTGCTGGCAAAAGTTGACGAAGTTACCAGCGGCGACTGAAAAAATGACGACACTCTCGGGGACCTTGAGAAAAACCAGCGGCGACAGGAAATTGAACACAAAGGTCAGCGTTTCAAGGGGATGAACACGGTGCGCCGTAAGGAAATTCAACTCCGGCGCGGAATGGTGAAAACGATGCAAGTTCCAGAATACGGGCCAGTGATAGATGCGGTGCATCCAATAGCCAAAGAAACCGGTGATGATCCAATAGACGACAAACGAAAATGCGATCTGAAGTATGCCGTCAGAGGGAAGCGTGATCCGGGCCCAATCCAGCTGATCCGAGACATAATTTGCGAACCGCGTTCCCACAATTGTAAGACCAAATGAGAGTACGATCTCCAGCAACGTCACAACACCGATGTATTGCAACAAGAAATAGACGACATCGATCTTTGCGGAAGTGCTGCGCCGAACGAGCAGACGATACAAAGTCGTCTTGTTCCAATCGCGAAAAATGACCTCCGCTGCCAGCAGCAAGAGGGCAACGGCAAACGCCAGCGCCGGCGTCCCAAACAGGTGATGATCGACAAAATAGACCCAGAGCCGGTCGTAGATATAACGCAGTTGTTCAGCGTCGATCATGCAGGGGCCCAAACGCGGCTACGGCTCAGTTCTCGCCAACCATAGCACAGCCGCGCCAATCGCGCGAGATGCAGTTGGCAGGCTGAAATCCCTGGGGGTTTCAACGAAACTTATACCGGATTCACAAAATACCGCAGCCAATAACCGCAATCGCTAATTTTTTGGCGGGTTTCGGCGGACTTTTCCGCGCAGGGTATCGGGGTCGCCAAGGACGGCCTTCATCTGCAGCAACAGCGTCGGCATCGGGTAGCCCCCACCGATCATATCCATCCGTTCTCGCGTCGCTACTTCGGGCCCAAGCATTGGCGGAAGGACTATGTAGCCATCCGATTGCAGGCGCTCGATGTTCCTCTGCACGGCAGGATGATCGAGCATGGCTGGGTTGGAAACCGGCACGAATACGACCGGGATTTCGGCAGCAATGATCAACGCCGAAATCAGTTCGTCGGCGATGCCGTTGGCGACCTTGCCAAGGATGTTGACGGTAGCCGGATAGACGACGATCAGGTCGGCGTTGCGCGCAAGCTCAATGTGCGGGACATAGACGCCGTCGCCGGTTTCGTCGATCTCGAC
>WNFR01006602.1_pt1 | contig 11854 bp, 10 predicted proteins | sample 5400221 | NCBI WGS metagenome assembly WNFR01 (sample SAMN13153357, study PRJNA577476) | soil metagenome | isolation source: 40 cm soil under Madrone tree | place: USA:California | collected 2016-06-14 | reverse complement strand
GTATCCAGGTTCTGAGTAAGCAAAAGCGTCTCGCAGCCGAGCCGGGCAGCAGCGGCGCTCGCCTCAATCCCGGCGTGTCCGGCACCGATCACGATCACGTCAAATATCTGTGGGTAAGTCCACATAAACGGAGAAAGGGTGTGATTTTACCTCCGAACCGAACGAATGCAAAGGTCGAAACCAATCTGCCACGCAAATATGGCGGTTGCCATCTTCGGATAGGAGCTCATCTATATCGATCAATCGGACGCACCGCCGAACCGGACGCGGAGGAGCACATCCCTACCGGCCAAAGTTCCACGTGGAACTTCCGCCTGAGCCGGATCTTCACTCAAGGCGGCACTTCCGTGCCGGTGCTGCACAACCCCGCCGATCCATTTACCTCCCTTCTCGCGCGCCACTGAACCGAATCGGGCCGACCGGAAGCCTCCGCAACCAAATGGCCCTACCTGGTAAAAATAAGGAAATGGAGCGCGCAAGCTCTTGACACTCCACCTTCTCCCGGCGATGGACGCCGCATATATCCAATTATTGAAAATACATTTTTTGCTTCTTTTTCTTTCGCGTGACAATGCAAGCACTTTCCGGCATAATAGTTACGACTACATCTATGGCTAAGTCTTTGGACATCTCCCCAGTCAAGTCTTTCGCCGAAGAGGTAGAGATTCTCCGCAAGTCTTTTCGGGCCTGCTTAGACGTTTATACCCAGCGCATCGAGACCGAACTCAAAGAAATCAAAGAGGCTGCCCTAGCTCAAAATAATGGTTCCCAGGTTCCGGCCAGCAAAATTCGCGATCTCCGCGACATGATTATTCTGTGCCGAACTCTCGACATCAAACCGGAAAAGGGGCGCCGTAAGGACTTGAAGAAAATCGATAGTCTTATCGACGAATTGCATTTGATGATCGAAAATTGGCGCTGAGCGAGTTGCTGGATTCCATTGGGCACTCGCACGCCCTTCGTTTGTCTGCTCAAGTCCCTCAATTTCTCGAGGTATCGGCGAGCTTCAACCGTAGCTTCGTGATTCTTTAGCGCTCCATCACGTTAATACAGACGCACCGCGCCGCTTCGCACCACGGCGCGTCTCGGCGTCGAGGTGAAGCTACAAGTGAGCCACCGGTAGCCCTGGCGCCCGTCGGGAACCATCCCAATAACAATTCGTCTCCGACTGCCAGGTCTACCTGGATATCAGCACACGTTTTGTAATTGTTCTATCTCCATTGTGGAGTCGCCATTGATTTTTCAATTCACTTTGATTTCGTTACAGGGTCGTCTATCTATTTCGCGGCCATGCTACCTGGAATCATCCTGACACTTTGCGCCATTCTTTATCGGCTTCTTTATCTGTTGGCCGGTTCGCCCGTAAACTGGGCGAATTTTTCTCCCGTTGCCGCCATCTTCCTTTGCTCTGGCGCGTTCCTTTATCGGCGTGCCGCGTACCTCTGGCCGCTGCTCGCTCTCTACGTATCGGACGTACTTATTAACGCCCATTATCATGTGCCACTCTTTGATACCCGGATGCTTTCCGGGTATTTTTGTTTCGGCGTCTTGCTTTTGCTCGGCCGTTGGTTGGATCGAAGACAAACGAGGAAAGCATTTTGGATGCTCGGCGGCGCAATCGCGGGCTCTCTGCTCTTTTATCTTGTAACCAACACGGTCGATTGGTTCTTCGACTCGTCGGTACCGTTTCCAGTCGTCATCTATCCGAAAACGCTCGGCGGATGGTTGCAAGCCTTAACCATCGGCCACTCCAATTTTCCTCCTACCTACCTTTTTTTGCGAAACACACTGGTGAGTGATTTTCTGTTCACAGCGGTTTTTTTGCTTACGCAGTCCGCTTTCCGTTCCTCCGTCCGAGAAGCCACTCCCTCAATTGCACAGCAAGAACGCCAAACCTTTTAACTTATTCCTATGTATTCTGTGGCTGATCAGTCGTCCGATGTTGCTGCCGCTATCAACCGGCAATTGACCAATGAAGACAAATTGCGGTTCCTGCAAGACATGTATCGCATTCGCCGGTTCGAGCAGACCTCTCTCAAATATTACAACCTCGGCCGAATGGGAGGCTTTCTTCACCTTTATTCGGGCCAAGAAGCCGTAGCCGTCGGCACTGTTTCTCTGTTAGGCGAGAACGACCACATCATCACCGCTTATCGCGACCATGGACACGCCCTGGCGGTCGGAATGGGCATGAATGAATGCATGGCCGAACTTTTCGGTAAGGCGACCGGTTGCTCAAAGGGCAAAGGCGGCTCGATGCACTTCTTCGCGCCGGATAAGCGGTATTGGGGCGGTCACGGCATCGTCGGTGGGCAGACTCCCTTGGGCGCTGGCATCGCCTACGCCCTCAAATACAAGCAGCTTCAGGGCTGCTGCCTTTGCTACATGGGAGACGGCGCTATTAATCAAGGTCCCTTTCACGAATCGCTAAACTTGGCTGCACTCTTCCAGCTTCCAGTCGTCTACATCATCGAGAACAACGGCTATTCGATGGGTACCAGCCAAAAGCGCTCTTCGGCTTTCAAGAGTTCCCTGGCCGAGCGAGCCGAAGCTTATGGCATGGCGTGGGATGTATTTGGGGGCGAAGACATTTACGAGGTTCGCGCCCGGACTCATGTCGCGATGGAAAGAGCACGGCGGGAATACCAGCCGACACTATTAGAAATCCAGACCTACCGTTACTACGGGCACTCGGTGGCCGATGCCAACGCCAAGAAATATCGAACGCCCGAGGAAATCGAAGAATACAAGAGCAAACACGATCCGCTTCGGATCTGGTCCAAGCGTCTCACGGATGAAGGCATTCTCAAAGAGGGCCAGGCCGAAGAAATGGATCAGAAAGCAAAAGAGGAAGCAAACGCTGCCGTCAAATTCGCCGAAGAAAGTCCCTACCCGGACCTGGATGATATCTTTGAGGATGTCTACTGGGAAATTGACCACCAGACCGAAGGGACTCGCGGGACCCACTTCTTCAATGACTGACTACTGCTATGCCTGAAATTACTTACCGGGAAGCGCTTCGCACGGCGCTCGATGAAGAAATTCTCCGTGACGAAAACGTCGTCGTTATCGGGGAAGAGGTCGCCCAGTACAATGGCGCCTACAAGGTTACCGAGGGACTCTGGAAAAAGCATGGTGATCGGCGGGTGGTCGACACGCCGATCAGCGAGGCCGGCTTTATTGGAATGGGCATCGGGGCTGCCATGCTGGGCCTCCGGCCGGTAATGGAGCTCATGTTTTGGAGCTTCGCCTATGTTTCCTTTGACCAAATCGTTAACAATGCCGGTTGCATCCGCTACATGTCAGGTGGCCGGGTTCATCTGCCAATCGTCATCCGTGGACCCGCTAATGGTGGAACCAATGTCGGCGCCACTCACTCCCACACCCCGGAAAATCTTCTCGCTAACAATCCTGGATTAAAGGTCGTCACCCCGGCAACAGCTTACGATGCAAAGGGTCTTCTGAAGACCGCCATCCGCGATAACGACCCCGTCATGTTTATGGAGAACACGCTGCTCTATGGCGAGAAGTGGGAAGTGCCAGAATCGGAGTACCTCATTCCTCTCGGTCTCGCTGATGTGAAACGTGCCGGCGAGCATGTCACACTCATTGCTCATGGACGCGCGGTATTGACCTGCCTGAAAGCCGCTGACTTTCTGGCTGCCGAACATGACATAAGCGTTGAAGTGGTTGATCTCCGATCTATTCGACCACTGGATGAAGAGACTATATTGCAGTCAGTCCGAAAGACACATCGAGCGGTTGTCGTCGAAGAAAACAAGCCATTCTGCGGCATCGCCGCCCAGTTGGCGGCCATCATCCAGGAGAAGGCCTTTGACGATCTCGACGCTCCGATTGGCCGGGTTTCAGCTCTCGACGCTCCAGCGATTTACAGTCCTCCTCTCGAAAAACGTCAGTTACCTGATCCGCAGCGAGTGATCGGCAAGGTTCTTGAAATCTGCTAAGCTCATACGGGAACTATGCCCATCACCATTGAGATGCCAAAACTCAGCGACACGATGACGGAGGGGACTCTTCTTCGTTGGATTAAAAAGGTCGGAGATTCCGTTGAAGTTGGTGATGTCATCGCTGAGGTCGAGACGGACAAGGCCACAATGGAAATGGAAGCATTCGATGAGGGCACTTTGGCGGAGGTTTACGTCGAAGAGGGCCAGAAAGTCGAAGTGGGACAAAAGCTGGCCATTCTCACCGGAGAGGGAGAAGAGGCACCCAAACCGCGAAACGGATCAAAAAAAGTCAGCGCAGATAAAAAAGAAAAAGAGACGGCCGGGGAGCCGTCTACACCCGAAAAGAAGGCTTCGGTCAAAGAGCCGGTTCAATCGGCTGCAGAAGTAACTCCCGAGAGCCCAAAGCAATCCGCGCCGTCCGCGGGAACGTCTCAGTCGCGTCCCAAAGCGTCGCCGCTCGCTCGCAAGGTCGCCGCTGAACTCGGTGTCGAATTACGTCAAGTCTCTGGTTCCGGTCCCGGTGGTCGCATCGTTCGCAGCGATGTACTCTCTGTCGCTAAGACCGAGCCAAAAATTCCCGGACACCCAAAAACGGCTGCTAAACCGGAAGCGCTCCAGACTGGTCAACGCATTCCACTTTCCGGCATGCGCCGGACGATCGCCAATCGGCTCCTGGAGTCGAAAACCACTATCCCCCATTTTTACCTGCAGGCGGAGATCGACGCGCAGCCATTGATCTCGTTGCGCCAACAGATCAATAGCGCGGCTGAAGCCCCCGGCTTACCGAAGATCACCGTCAACGATTTTATTCTCAAAGCGACCGCCGTAGCAGCCGCCCGCGTGCCACAAGCCAACGCAGCATTTGCCGGTGACGCAATCATTCAGTACGCAGACGTTCAACTCGCCTGCGCCGTGGCCATTGACGAGGGCCTGGTCACACCAGTGATCAGAGAGGCCCAACGCAAAAGCCTGAGCCAGATCAGTGCCGAGATAAAAGATTTGGCGGCCCGCGCTCGATCGAAGAAACTCAAGCCCGAAGAATATCAAGGCGGGACAATCACCGTATCAAATTTAGGCGGATATGGGGTTGAACAGTTTTTCGCGATCATTAATCCTCCTCAATCGGTGATTGTCTCGGTCGGCGCGATTGTCCCTAAGCCGGTGGTGAACACTGAAGGCCAAATTGTTGCGGGGCAACGCATCGTCCTCGGACTCAGCTGCGATCATCGCGTGGTGGATGGGGCGATCGGGGCACACTTGCTCGCTGAATTAAAGCGGCTCTTGGAAACACCTGCGTTGATGTTGATCTAAGCCGGCAGGGATGCGCTCCTGCGCGTCCGTGAACCCGGTAGGGACCGGCTCCCGCCGGTCCGCGGACGCACAGCAGCGCATCCCTACCGGAAATAAATGGTAACCGGACACGCAGGAGGGTGTCCTGCCAAAAACTACTTTATGAAATATGATTTGATCGTTGTGGGCGGCGGGCCCGCCGGCTACGTCGGCGCCATTCGCGCGGCTCAACTGGGAAAAAAGGTGGCCTGTGTAGAAAAAGAAAGAGCCGGCGGAACCTGTCTGAATTGGGGCTGCATTCCAACTAAATCGTTACTGCGCAACGCGGAACTCTATCAGCTGATGCAAAAGCGGGCGGCCGAGTTCGGATTCCGCTTTGAAAAGCTTTCGTACGATTGGCCCAAGATTATTTCTCGAAGCCGTTCCGTAGCGGATAAACTTGCGGGCGGCGTCGAATTCCTTTTCAAAAAAAACAAGATCGACTATCTGCCCGGCGAAGCGACTATTCCGGCCGCTGGGAAAGTCACCTACAAGGATCGCAACGGCAAAGAAGAGACTGTCGAGGGGGACCATATCCTGCTCGCGACCGGCGCCGTGTCCCGCGAAATGCCGGGGCTACCGGTTAATGGCAAGACCGTCGTCAACAGCCATGACGCCATGATCATCGATCCTCAACCGAAGAGACTGATCGTAATCGGGGCCGGCGCCATCGGAGTAGAGTTTGCCTATTTCTTCAATGCCTTCGGAACCGAGGTGACACTCGTCGAAATGCTCCCCAACGTTTTGCCCGTGGAAGATACCGAAATCAGCGTGGCGCTCGAGAAGTCACTCTCCAAACAGGGGATTAAGATCTTTACCAATACCAAAGTCGGTGCCGCCAAGATTGAAAAAGGACAGGTCCGTGTGAGCATCGAAGGAAAACAAGCCCAAGAGTTGGAAGGCGACTGCGCGTTGATCGCTATCGGTGTGAGCCCAGTCATACCGGCTGGGGTGCCCATCACTCTCGATAAGAAAGGATTTATTTCGGTCGACGACCGCTACCAGACCAACGTTCCTGGTATCTTCGCCGCCGGAGACGTCATTGGACCGCCCTGGCTCGCTCATGTTGCCATGTGGGAAGCAATCCAGACGGTGGGAGGCATTTTCACCAAAGGCTTCCGGCCGCAGCGCTTGAAGGAATTCCCGGGCTGCACCTATTGCCAGCCTCAGGTGGCCAGCATCGGCCTTACTGAACGAGCCGCCAAGGAACAGGGACTTCAATTCAAGCTCGGCAAATTTCCGTTTTCGGCCAACGGGAAGGCCCTAGCGGCTGGGGAACCTGAAGGATTCATTAAATTACTGGTCGGTGAGCCGCACGGCGAAATTTTGGGAGCGCATATTGTCGGAGCCGAAGCAACGGAGCTTATCGCCGAACTTGGACTCGCTATGAAGCTGGAAGCCACCTACGAAGAAATTGAGGCTACTATTCACGCTCACCCGACCCTCAGCGAAACAGTGCATGAAGCGGCCGGCGCCGCTTTCGGCGAAGCGATCCATATTTAGTCTTTGCGCCTCATCGGGAGCGAGGCACATAGGACCCATGGGTCTGATAGGACTTATGAGTCCCATTCCAGTACTCCTAAGACTCCGTTGCGTGCGCACTTCGTCGAGTCGTTCCTGCAGGCACCCGATCCGCACCGGACTGTGTGGTGCCCGTCCTTGCGCGCAGCACAACTAATCTCAACGTCACCCGAAATACGGTCCAACCTGCACGAGAAGAGATCAATATCACGTCACCGCCATGAGCCCGAGCCAGCTCTCGAGAGAGGCTCAAGCCAAGGCCGTGGCCGTCCCTGACTCCTCGCGGGTCACTCCGGAAAAAGCGTTCAAATAGCTGCGGGACTAGGGCCGCGGGAACGCCCGGCCCGCTGTTACCGATCTCGATCCAGACCAGTTTTTGCACCGAATCTGTTCCTGCTCGAATTCCCACCTTTCCATTTGGTTCGTTATATTTGATTGCGTTGTCGAGCAGGTTCCAAAGGATCTGATTCAGCCGGCCGGCATCGACTCCGGCCATGATGCTCTCCGGCAGATTTCTTTCGATCGTGATGCCGTGTTCTTCCGCCAAGATTTCGGCGTCTTCCGCGCAAGCCCGGATGATTTCGCAGGCGTCCACCAAGGTTAAATCCAATTGCAGGCGTCCAGCATCCGCTCTTGATAACAGGAGTAGGCTCTCGGTTATTGCGGATAAGCGTCGGGTCTGTTCTAACAAGCCGGCGACGCCCTGCCTGTCGTTCTCTCCCAGTGTCGGCGATTCCAACAGATCCTCGATACTATTCCGCAGAACAGTAAGAGGTGTTTTAAGTTCGTGCGACGCATCTGCACTAAACCTCTCGGTTTGACGAAAACTTTCATTTAATCGGGTAAACATCTCATTCAAGACCCGCGTCAGACGACCGATTTCATCATCAACCGGTGGCTCGTCCAGTCGCGCATCAAGACGTTGAGCAGTAATTTGTTCTGCCGCTTCCGCTACGGCCGAAACCGGGGCCAGGGCGGTCCGTGCGATCCACCAGCCGCCAAACCCGGTTACCACCAACATAAAAGGGAGAATCCCTAAAACCGCTAACGCTCGAGAGCCTGCGTCCTCCTCGATGTCTTGCATGTCTCCCGCCAGGCTCAGGATAAGCTCATCTTTTTGAAACGTCCCAAGCCGATAGTTCTTCCGGTGAAGCTTGGCCGTTCGCATTCCCAAAGTTGAGACCGGCAAGGACACCTTGGGGTTTTCAAAAGAGCGATACAGCAAGCGTCTTCCCAAATCTCGGATTTCGATTAGACGCTTGCTCGCCGAGTACGGAATCAATTCTTTAATCCTAGCCAGTCGTTCTGACTGCGAAAGCCGGGCGCGATCTTCCCACTGTGTGAAGAAATATTTCGCTTCTCCCTTCAGCTCAGTATCGAGCATGTCGGTCTGCGCGCGCTTCAGGTAGAACCCCGTTCCGATCGCACACGATACCACAGCGATACCGACCAAGAGCATCGACCAGACGGTGAGCTTCGTGCTGAGTGGCCAACGTTTCATTCGGGACCTTTAAGAATATACCCAACACCTCGGACTGTTTGCAGCAGTTTTACTTCGTGAAAATCGTCGATCTTGCGTCGCAGCCGATTAATGTAGACGTCGACCACATTCGTACCGGTATCAAAGTGGTAATCCCAGACCTGCTCACAAATGCTCGTCCGTGAGAGAACGCGACCAGGGTACCGCATGAGAAATTCCAGCAAAGCAAACTCTCGCACGGCTAAATCAATTTTCTGTCCTCCGCGCGCGACCTCGCGAGTCAGCAAGTTCATGCTCAAATCGGCCACTCGCAACGTGGTCGCCCGGTCACCACTGCTTCGCCGACCGAGCGCATTTACCCGCGCAACCAATTCGCGCATCGCAAAAGGCTTGGCTAAATAGTCATCTGCTCCCAACTCCAGCCCTTCCACTCTTTGGGAAACCTCGCCGCGTGCAGTCAGCAACAGCACCGGCGTCGCGTTTTTCTCTTCCCGCAACCGTCGCAATACAGCTAGCCCATCCTTATCCGGCATCATGATATCAAGGATGATGACATCAAAGGTTTGCTTGCCCGCTTGGTCCATCGCCTGGTTTCCGTCGTAGGCCGTTTCGACCTCAAAACCGGCTTCTCTCAGAGCCTTGCGGATAAAATGACTGACCTTCTTTTCGTCTTCCGCAAGCAGGACTTTCATTGATTCGCTTTTATACATGGCAACAACGGTTTCGCTTACCTTGAGCCGTCGCGTTCCTCTTTCCAAGGTTGTTCACACGCTGATGAGTTCTGCTTATTCCTTAATGACCCAAGCTTAATAATCATCTACGTGTGGACAACTATGATTCTCATCCGGCAAGAGGCTTCAGCAATAGAACCGCAGCCGGTTTGATCATGTGAACAACTACCCCGTGCTGCACCAACATGCACGAACAAGCTGGAGCCACCATGCAGTTATCCGACTTATTCACAGCTTGTCCTGAATTCTTCAGATGTTGGTTCACACTGTTCGGCAAGGCTACCTCTGAGCAAAAATGCCGGCTGAATCTGAATCCGGTGCTTGCTGTGACGGATACTCTTAGCCCTCTCCAACCAGACGGAATGAACTACCCTTGATCCCACTGAAGAATCAGGCCCAATCAAGGATCGATCCGAATCCGGGATCGAAAAGCCTCTTGTAGGTTCGGACCGCAAACCCATCAGTCATCCCGGCGACGTAATCACACAGAACTCTTGCCCTGCCTTCGAGGGATCCTTGGTTGCGCACAATCTGATCGAATGCCTCCGGCAAAAGACGTAAACCTGAGTCCTTTGCGGCCAGATAGCTCTCGCATAACGCAGTAAAGATTCCTTCCAGGATCGCTCGACCTTTTCGTTCCAACTGGTGCAGTTGCGAATGATCGAAAACTAAATCATGGGACAATTTCTTGTAGAGATCCGCTTCTGCGCGAACCGCCGGATCGATAAATAGTGTAAAGCGATAGCGGTTACTTAAGGACGACAGTGGTCCGGTGCGCTCTCTTAGCCCGGTGGCGCGAATGAAGGTACCGATTTTCCGGCTAAATCTCGCTTCTGCTTTTCGGTCCTTGATCGCTGCGATCACAGTTTCAGCATGTTGAAGTTCGTCCGCGCTTAAACCTCGTTGGCTCGCCCAGGCCTCGATACGTTCGCTACGGAGAAAGCCCGCGTTGATACTATCAACTAAATCATTTAGACAATAGGCAGTATCGTCTGCCCAATCCATAATTTCGCATTCCAGAGAGCGAAACCTGTTCCAGTCTTCAATGTCAAGAAGCTCGTTTCCATCGCAAACGAAACGTCGCAGAAACTCCTGTCCGTTATAAATAAAGTGATTACGGGCGTCCGGCGTTTCTCTGAGCAAGCGTTTGTATTTGAGGATCCCGTCCACAAAGGCACGGGTGGGGTTCATTCCGCGGCGCGCGGAATCTCCGGGATAAATGGTCTCGGTTATAATCCGCAGACTCTGTGCATTACCTTCGAATCCGCCATATTGGAGCATCAGTTGATGCAACGTTCGTTCGCCGGCATGGCCAAATGGAGCGTGGCCCAGGTCATGAGCCAGACAAACGGCTTCAACTAGGTCCGGATCGATAAAAAAATCGGTCCCTATAACAGCAGAGCTTTTCTGCAAGAAAGAACAGATTGAGCGGCCGATCTGCGCCACTTCCAAGGAATGGGTCAGTCGCGTCCGATAGAAATCAAATTCACCGGAAACAAACACCTGGGTTTTGGCTTGCAAACGCCGAAACGCGGAACTGTAAATGATGCGATCTCGATCAACCTCAAAAGGGGAACGAAAATCGTCCGGCTTCCGAGGATGTAGCGACTCAAGGTCGGATGAATTATAAAAACCGTTTCGAGGCGAAGGTTTCAACGTCATCGCGTTGCGCCTACTCTGCGATCATCTGGGGCTTCTGGCCAGATTCATTCCGTCTTTTTCTTTGGCGTAGCGGTCTTCGTTGCCGTCGCGTCCGGACTCGGCGAGGGATCAGTATGCGGAGTATCGGCTGGAGTAGGCGAAACCATGGCCGGAGCGGGTAATGATGCTTGAGGAGTCGGAGAAGGCTCCGTCTTCTTCACAAAATCGGATCTCGCTTTCAGCAGCGGATCCAAGCTCCAATCGCTGACGAGAAAAATCCAGTGTTCTAGCTTCTGTTCGTTTGCCAGCCGGGTTTTCCATTGCTCCAGCTGCTGGTTGAACTCATCGTTCTTTTTAGTTTTCTCCTCGGGAGTTTCAGTGGCACCTGGCGTCCGCGCCGGGGGGAAATTTGCGCTCACCTTCACACGGACAAAGTGAGTTTGTTCCGGACCCGCGCCGCCGATTTCCAACCGGTAACGAAAGCCTTCAAACGTTTCTAACTCAACCTCCAATGGCTGCTGGAGGCCAGTCTCGCTCACGGGCGAATTCTCCGGACGAACGTCTTGCACGGAAATTGAAAGAGAGGAGAGCGGATTGGCGTTTTCTTTCTCCAACCTCTCATTGGCAGCAACCTCTTGAAGTTCCCAATCCGAGTGCTCATCTTTCCGACTTACTTTCCAGCCGGAAGCGTTACCGACGCCACCCCGGACTACCGACCGCAGCTTCTGGGTGTCGATAAATTGTTTGTTCAGCCAGGTACTCGGATTCAAGGGATCGAGAGTGGGAAATGTTTCGTCGATCAGGTACACTTGGTCTTTTTTATCCGGATTAGCAGCAAAACGTCCCGAGCCGAGAGCGCTTTCAGTGGTTGACGGCCTCTTTCCAAGGATGAGCGTGGCGATCTTTTTGTCACCGGTACCAAGTAGCTCGATCTCAGTGCCCGACTGATCACCCTGACCAGGCGGAAGCAGTTGAAGCCTTCCCAATTGAGACGGTCCGACCTCCAATGCCCGCACATATTTCAACTCCCAAAGTGAGCGCAGTAGCTCCCGAATCTTAGCAAAGTCAGCTGGATATCCATATCGTTCCGCGACCTGCCAGATGTCCCCGGCGGTTTGCAGGGTCAGGTTTTCTTTCCCGGTTTGTACCCGGACCTCGGTAACATCGTTGACCGCTAAATTGGG
>WNFR01006600.1_pt1 | contig 11855 bp, 8 predicted proteins | sample 5400221 | NCBI WGS metagenome assembly WNFR01 (sample SAMN13153357, study PRJNA577476) | soil metagenome | isolation source: 40 cm soil under Madrone tree | place: USA:California | collected 2016-06-14 | reverse complement strand
CTTCTGTGCTCACCTCATCCGATGCTAAGCCGAGCTGTTCTTTTCCGCTCCAATACAAGGCGGGCCTCGGCTTTACTCTAGGTGGTCCCACCCACACTGCCAAAGAGCGCGAGCGTCTGTGAAAAGAGTGGGTCGAGTTCTTCAGCAATGGAGACGCACCGGATGAAGACGCTCGCTGCGGCCAACGGTGGTCACCATCGATTGTGGGCGCGGCACGGTATTTTAGTGAGTCGCATTCGACTAGACCCAGTTTTAGTAGTTTATGCTGACTAGTGGCGCACTAGTCCTCTGCCGCCGAACATTCTTAGTCTCAGCTGAGTGTTCATATTTATTCCTACTCCCCCTCCGCGTCCTGGCGTTGGCGTTCGTCGTGCGGCGTACCCGCGACTGCGACGTGCGACGGACGCCGACGCCACATAAGGGACCACAGGTCTCCAAACGGAGGCTTGTGTGCCGGGCTCCCCTCCAATTTCTGTCCCTTTCCTTGTGAAGCACTTCTTTTTTCAGATTATTTATGCTTAAAAGGTAGCAACTTTGGGTCTAGAGCGCGTACCATCAGAACTTCGACTGTCGGGTTCAACGCCAAATTGCTTGGCCTATTTTGAAGCAGACCGCTGGGCACGGTCTATCGCCAACTGGCGTGCGGTTTGTGCTCTTGAGCGATTCATCGTACTACACTCTAGTGGTACTGGTTAATAGTGACGTTTTATCTGCAGATTGTACGATCGCCACCCAATGTCAAATTGCACCTCTGCTACCTCAGTGGTTTTTGTTTGGAGATTTCCTTATTTGTTCCTTCCCTCTAAAGCTGGACTGATCTTATCCTTGCTAGGGTTGATATCTCTGTGGACTCGGCCATGGTATGATGGGTGCAGCTGCTTGTAAGGCGTAGGAGGTGCATTCAGGCCGGGGATGTACTTCCGAGCTGGCCAAGTCAACTGCCGGGATGTGTCAGTGCCGTTTCAATGTGCGTGTTCTTGGCTGCTTCTTCGCCCTCGACATGCGTGCATTTATGAATGATTCAGCAGAGCCCAGGGTCATCATCTACGCCTATGACGCCGTGCGGGTGATAGGTGCGTCGATATATCCTGGTTTCCTTCAGATGCATGGCCTGGTAGTGCGCACTTGTTTTGATATTTGTGTCCCAAGACAGATAGGCCCCTCTGGGTATCCATATAGGTGGATCGAGTGTGTTATTTCAATCATGACCGAACAACTGCTAAATTCGACGTCTTCGAGCATTTGTAGGACTACTGGCTTTGACGGAAGGCGAGGTGCACTCAGGCCGAGGGTGTGCATCGTCTTCTGTCGGGCTGGTGTTCGGGCGCGCTCGTTGTACCCCAAGGCACGTATTTCTGAGGGACATTATGTTCACAGCTTACAGATTCCTCTCCCTCTAGATTTAACACCGGCTCGATGGTACGATGGCGGCCATTGTGCTCATCTTGCGCTATAACAACGCCACAGTGATTGGGTAACGCCCGTCTTTTCTGACGTTCTTTCTAATACATTCATGATGCTTATCGTTCTGGCAGGAGACCTCAGGAGAGCTGGCCGTGAGCAGGACACTCTAGCACCTCGAGGAGTATTCTCTCCGTGACGATAGGACCAGTTCGAAAACCATCGGCGCTTCAAATATTACCTCGTCAGATATATTTCACGTTCGCTCTGCTTCAATGCGCGGGGAATGCGCCGGGGTGACGGCCTCGCAGATGAAGGAGTGCACGTTGGCCGAGCGTGTGCTTTGACGTCTGCAGTGTCGACGCCCTGGCAGGAGGGTTCTCGTTACTCCCAAGGTGCGTGCTCCTGGACCAGTTTAGTTCTGAACTTGTCTGGTCCAACGCACTTTCATTCCAGACCAGGCTGTGATACTTCTGACTCGGGCCACCACAATACGTGAGCTCGCGAGTGGGTAGGGTTGGTTGTACAACGGTGCTAAAGCGTCCTCAAGCGTCTTGAGGTATCTACAACTTTGTAAACTAACCCCCGCCAACAGCTTATCTTATCCACCTAGCCACGAGGTACGTTCATTGGCCACGCAACAATTTCTCCCCCTATCCTTTGCTCCTTTTCTCCTTTTGACGCGCTTGTTGCACTGATCCCCGAGCTAGACAGTCCAGAGCCCAGAGCCCCTTTTGCATACAGGTTTCATGGGGGTGCACCGTGCACCCGAGGGGGTCCTCGCTGCTTATGAGGACGGCGCTTGACGTATCGAGGTGAGTACTTTTTCCGCACCACCTTCTGATAACTCATTCCATAGAATAAGAGCACTGTCCCTTACCAGAGGGGGATGTCCTTGATCGTACATTTTCAGTGACATGGTCCGCGTGTCTGTCAATTCAGCGCGGGCTTATCTCCAAACACTGCCCACCATGTCCTAAGGCTTTCCCCCGCCTTTCTAGCCGTCTTGCGCCAACAGCCCCTTCCTGTCTTCTTGAGATATCAGCAGAATCGGAAGCGGGTAGATGTTTTGGCTTAGCGGGAGGCGGACGCTCTCAGGCCTCGAGGGTTACCCTCCTTTTCCTGCGATGCCACCTTAGCCTTCCCCGGTCGTTTCGAGGTGCGTACCTCTATGCCTCTTGGTTATCACATCGCATAGAATCTCGGGCGTGTCAGCCGGTCTGATCGCTTTGCATTTTGCCTAATGCCCACTAGTCTGGTTTTATCCTTATCTTGCAGCGCGAAGCTTCCTCAGGCTGACATCATCTTCGACAGGTAAAACTCCTTCTGGCTACTGTCTTGCCTTTTGTCCCGAAGGCGTTGCCAGCCTATGCCTTGATTGGCAAAACCGCTGGGGCTTGAATATACGTAAGGAATCGGCTTTGTTGCTATCGACTTCGGTGACCTCTCAGCTTCAGCTTCGTCCTTCAACAAGCTTCATGTAGTATGGAATTCAACCACCTAGTCTGGACTGGGTGATGGACCGGACTTGCAGCTAAGTGGCCATTCCATTACACCCACTCCCCACCCACTCCCCTGCCTTGGCGTTGACGTCCGTAGTACGGCGTATCGCGACTGCGACGTGCTCACGGACGCCAATGCCGTACAAAGGCCACGGGTCTTCTTACGAAGACTCGTGTGTTGGGTTGGGTTTCCCTATTTCGCTTGTCTTTCCATTAGAAGCTGCGCCCCACTCTCCCACAGACGTCAGAACTCTATCAACCAGAGAATAATATAGGGTGCGCACCCGATCAAGACTTCGAACGACCTGGGTCAGTTTTCAGGCTCTGCACCATTGACTGGTTTTGCCGGACTGGGCTTGGCTTCCTCTGTTGACTACTGGGGTCTTTTTATGCTGACTGCTTAGGCTACGGGTGCTTGGCTTGTGACTGCCTTCGGGTGCTTAGCTAGTGACTGCCTACGGGCGCTTAGCTTGTGATTCTTGCTTTGGCTTGCACCTCGGACTACGAGTCTCGCTCAGAGTCAAGCGACTGGGTGGAGCAGCTCATAACCCGGGCGTTAGGGTCCACTCCAGTGCCACGTTAACCGAAGGTGTGACGTCTTTTTATATATAGTAAAATCGACTTCTCAACGTTTGAGCACCTTCACAAATAGCAGCCACCTCGTTATGGTGATTTTCGTGTGTGGGAGGTCCAAATCTGTAATCCCTCGCTTATCCACTGATCCAAAACATCGGCTAGCTCTTTCTATAGTTGGCGGACGTTGTGGTCCTCTGGTCTGCACTGCCCTCGCGTCAAAGGTTAACATGTTGGTCTCGACAAGATCTTCGGGTTCCTAAACTCCCTCAGGTACGACTATTCAACCACTCTAATTGACTTAAAGTTTATTCATCGGTGTCGAATGGGTTAACCCCATCGCCCGCGTCGCTGTCTCGGGTGTCAAACCGGCCACCTCAGTATGGCTACTCTCCGTCATAGGTATTCTCTTCTCCGTTGGCTGACCTTTTCATAAGAATTTTCAAGAAATACCTGCTTGCAACGAGCAGTTCGTAGACCTGGTGGACGATCTCGTTTCAGTACTGCCGATCAAACAGCATTCGAAACGGTCGGAGTCGCAGAGCACCGTACGTTCGTTCGTGCATTCATCGAATTTGTCAAGGAGACTGCGGAGCAGCTAGACATGTATGCGTCGCGACCCATTGGAAGTGAGTACGTTTTTCATTCATCGTGGGACTTGTCTCAACTCGCGAACTAGCGTTCGTACTGGAGATAGGTACGACTCGAAGAGCGGCGACATCGAGGCATTGAAAGACCGAATCAACGTGCTTAAAGCAAAACGTTGATATCGATCACTGTGGATATTAGCGAGCAGCTGCTTATCAAAAGATCAAGAACGGGCGCTCAAACGCATTTAAGCCGCTAGCGGAAAGTTCGTTCGGCCCAGAGTCACGGCGACCCAAATGCTGTATATGATGTCACCGGAGTCCATCTGCACACGTGCCAGTGATCATTATTCGTGACGACCACAATCTGTATCTTCATATCTCGCGGAGATTCGTGTCGGCAGTGCTTCCTTGCCTTAGGCTCGTCGTTTCGAGCAAACTCTCGGATGATATGGAGACTGGTCTGCACAGCGTTGAATACGCCACGCATCTTGACTTACTGTTGACACAAGCGAAGACACCCCCCGATCTCAGTTCGCTCCAAGTAGGCCCTTGGATGTGCTCCGTTCTCGAGTGGCAGAAGAAGAGATCCAAGCATTGACTGAAAATTGTCACCGGACATTGCTAGCTTAAACGAGGCAAAACTCAGCGCAGAGAAGTAAGCAGACGGATTATACTTTCGGGTCCTGACTAATGTATTCGGAATTTTTTCAGTCTATTAACTTAGGACAGTAACAAACCTTGTCGGCGGGTTCATAGTGCATGACACATCTTGAAACCGATTCCTACCGTGAAAGGCAATGCACGCACTCGTTCTGACTCCGATCCGACTCTCGTTGATATCATTAACCAATACGAATGATCATGCTCCTCTTCCCCCTAGTCTGCACCACCCTAGACTCAAACCTCGGCGGCCATCGCGATACCTAAGTTCGATTGATGCCAGCTTTCCACATTCTGCTGTCTCGTGCCATCTTCAGGCACGGAGAAGTTCGTGGCGATATGAGGGTCCTGCGCGGCCTCCGCTCCCAGGGAAGCACATATGTAGAGCGGGAAGCAATAGACCTGGAGGCGACGTGGGCTGGCTTAGTGATGGGCTGAGCGATGTAACTTAGTTGTGTGGGGGTTAGGTTGATCCGGGCCGAAGTGGCCCGTAATCTTGACGGTTCACGTCCGTGTCGTCGTTCACGTCGTCGTTCACGTCCGTGTCGTTCCCATCCGTACGTCCGTGTCGTGTCGGGTGTAGCTGAGCGAATGCTCGGTGGTGAGTTAGAGTTGATTTCTCAAGGTGTTAATGGCGCCTTCACCTCCACGTCGCCGCGTTTCCTATGTCATTCCATTTCCTCCGTCAACACGTCCTGTTCCCCGTCTCAGCCTCCCCCCCCTCGGTTTCGGTAGACACGGTTCGATCAACCCAATATTAGTTCCAAATGGCATACAACACCCCCAAATCAACCTTCCCGCTCACCAAGCCAACACACCTCGTCACCGTCTTGGCGTTTCGTCCCTCGCTCTCGATATCACCACTCAACTTGTCAGTCGCCCCACGCCAGAGGGTATCCTCTATTCAGGCGGTCGTGATGGCGTCGTCATTGCGTGGGACCTTAACATATCCATGAGGCAACGCGCTCCTCAACCGGACACTCCACGTCACAGTAGCACGCACTGGGAACTCATGACGGGTTGGGGCGACGAAATTGCTGACGATACCCTCGACGAGGATAAAGTTTTGCCAAGCGACGGCGATATCCTTGGCGAAGTCAAGGGAAGTTCTCGGCGCCGGGGGCTTAGCAGTGCCGCGGCCTCGCCCGGATTTATCCCGTTCGAGCGACAGTGGGAGGGCGATGTTGACGCGTTTCGTCCTGGCAGGGTACGCCTTTCATAGCTCCACTCGGTTTCATTCTCTCTAAGGCACCCTCTGCCTGCTAGCCCTCAACCTTTCGTCAGGCCGCTCAGATACACTCGGATTGGGTAAATGACATCTTGTTGTGCAATCAGAACGAGACGCGTTCGTGTGTCACCTCTTGTCTTAGAGTCATTGCTGATGCAACTTGAGCAGTCGTCTCTGCCTCGTCGGACGGTACCGTCAAAGCCTGGAATCCGCACTCTTCACCAATATCAGACCCCGTCACCATTGGCACCCATGCTGACTATGTTCGGTGTCTCGCCTACAGGTAACGAGGTTTCCCCCATCTCTACTCCATCCGTTCACTCTCCGTGCCAGCCCCGAGCAAGGCTGGATTGCATCTGGCTCGTTCGATCGTACCATCAAGCTTTGGGACCTCTCCCGTGCCTCTCAAGCGCAACCCACGCAATCCATCATGACGTTCTCCCCTCCTGAATCATCCGGTCCTAAGGCGTCGATATATGCACTCGCGGTCGACCCACAAGGGCACATGATTGTTTCCGGGGGTCCTGAGCGTGTTATCCGCATGTGGGACCCTCGCGCTGGGAAGCGGATCGGGAAACTCGTTGGACATACCGACAACATTCGTGCGATTCTCGTATCCGAAGACTCAAGATGCGTGGGTTGCGACGTCCCCTTTCCCCATATTCCACGCTCATTTCAGATTCGCCATTACAGTTACTCACTGCTTCTGCTGACGGTACGTTGCTACTAGTCCCCACCTCGACGGCTCACTCAAGATGATACAGCTTCAATCAAGCTGTGGTCCCTCACCTCGCAGCGCTGCCTACATACCTTTACGCATCACACGGATTCTGTCTGGGCGCTTCACTCATCACATCCATCCTTGGAGACCTTTTACTCGGGCGACAAATCTGGCTTTGTCGCCAAGGTTGACGTCGAGGGTTGCACGGAAATGTCAGAGGGAGAGTGCGTGCTCGTTTGTCAAGACATCGCGCCGTCGTCCGATGGCGTTACCAAGCTCGTCGCGTTGGACGACATGTTGGTATGGACCGCGGGTGGAAGCTCAAGTCTAAGGCGGTGGCGTGTGCCACCCCGCCGGGCCGTCCGCGCTGCTGCTCTCATCGAAACACCACCTCCTACAGCATCGCGCACGGCATCACGCCTTCGCCCATCCCGCAGTGCAGAGTCACGGCCGCGATCCATCACGCTTGACCTTACGCCATCTCCACCTGTACAACGACAGCCTCGGCATACAAACTCGATGAGTACCAATTTTCCACCTACACCGGAACCCCATCCACATGGCCCCCTGGAGGAGGGGACGGGCGAGGGTGAGACGGCGTGGTACGGAATTTCCTATGACTGCCTTGTGCACCTCGCATCGCCCCTCAATGACTCCTTTACGCCTTTCTCTCCCGTCTACCGTGGGCATGGCGCTGGGGCGGACGCTGATGTCGCGACGCTTTATTCTGCCGCGTCCCTCATGTCAGTCTCTGCGCGCCCACCAATGCTGCACACACCACTGCGCGGCATCTTCCCTTCTCCGCCTTCACCTGCCCAGTCACCCTCCACTCTCGGTAGACCAGCGAGCCCAGCGCATAGCGACTTCTCTCCGTCCATTGGGGGGTTAGGAACTGGAGGGCCAGGCAGCGGAAACGCTGGTGGAGCGGCTACAGGCTTGGGCAAACACCGAACTGAATTTGAGTCGCGTGAGGTCGTGGCAGAGGCGCAACCGTTCTCGCCCACACCAGACTTTGTCCTCGTTGGAGCGCCGGGCCTCGTGCGTGCGGCACTACTCAGCAACCGCGTACACGCACTCACCGTCGATACTGCGGGCGTTGTTGCGGTTTGGGACATTATCCGGGCTGTGTGCGTCGGGCAGTTCATGCACGAGGATGTCGTCGCTGCGAACACTAATGGTAGTCATCGCGCGCACGAAGATTGCGTCTGCAGCCCGCGCGAGGCGCTCGACATTGTGCGTGGGCGCATTGACGGCGAGGCAGTCGTTGTGACTTGGTCCGCTGTCGACACCAGTACAGGGGTTCTCAACGTACACCTTGACGAACACGTCTTTGACGCGGAGCTTTACGCAGACGAGCTAGGGTGTACACTAGATCGTCCTTTGCCCTCTGGTGCCTCACCCGAAGATATGCGGAGTGCGTTTCCTTTTCCGCTTGCGCTTTCTGTAGAATTACTAACTGCTCTGGGTATGTATCCACAGTTAATTTGGGCAAGTGGATCCTCCGAAACCTTTTCCAAGGGTTCATCCGTGAGGAACAATATGCCCATGCTTGGCGCCTGCGTACTGGTGGTATGCCGACGTCGCGAGGGGTCAGCGACTTTCCGGCGGCGTCTTCGCCTTCCTCGCAACGACAATCAGCTAACGATGCAGAACGAGATGCAAATGCCACTAGTACCAGCTCCGTGGTCATCGTTGCGTCTAACATACTTCCCTCACTACCGCCGAACAGCATGGTGGGACTCGGCATGACTCTCCCACAGACCTCCCACGCCCAGCCACCCTCACCAAATTCAGGACCTCCCACTATCCAAGGCGGCAGTGAGCCAACGTCACAACAGCAATCGCAACCGCAACCGCAGGCTCAGCCTCCTATCCACCAGCGAGCGCAAACGGAAGTGCCCACGACGGCGGGAACAGCACCTCAGCAGGGACAGGACTACTTTAACCCGCCGTTACCTAGCGGCGGAGGAAGCGGTGTACCCGCTCTGGCGACACCAGAGGACCCCTCTGGTGGCAGTGGCATCGGCGCGGCAGGTGCCGGAGGGGCTAACCAAGGCGGGGCAAGTACGCCCGGAGGTTTTATAGGCAGACTGCGGGTTCTCGGTCGATCGACGAGACGGTTGCAGAGCGAGGGCCCACCAGGGACACCTGTTCCTCCGCTACGTACGCCGGAGACTCCAGCGATGGGACCTACAGCAGCGTCATCTGCAGCTGCCTCTACACACCACCTTCCCTTTTCTCAGACTCCAGCGACAAATACACCGCCAACTCATAATTATCATGAAAAGTCCACTCGGCAAGAAGCGCCGGCACCCGCGAGAACTCGCACAACCGCGCAAGCCGTCCTCGCCAGCGGCCCGCTGAGCCCGCCCACCGTCGCGGACGGCCCGACGCTCCCGCTCACACCGGATATCTCACTTGTCGTCGCGGAGGAACGCGCGCATGGGTGGGCTATCATGTATCGCGGTACCGTTGCTAGCGCTGGGACCACCGACGACGTAGAGACGCTGGAGGATACGCTGCCTGTGTGGTTGTTGGAGTATTTGCTGCTTGGACGTGCCCCACAGGTGGGCGTCGTCAAGATCGGCTTCGTGCTGCTTCCAATGCAGAGCGGCGTGCCGGGAGATGAAATTCTCCCCGAGCTAGTTAACACGTGATCATTTTGCCTCATTCATGAGAAGGACCCACCACTAATTCTTCCGTTTTCCACCAGTGCCCAAACGAAGTTGTCAGCAAGTCGGTTCTTACGAGTCCGGAAGCTCGCCGCTCATGTAAGGAAATTTTTTATCCTATTCCCAAGTTCTCTCCACTGAGATATCTTTGTGCTCGATAGGTCCAAGACAAAATGGAGAAGCTGTCGCTTGGCACGCGGAGCGCGACGACGTCCCCGCATCCCTCACCCCGTTCGTCCGTGGACGTATTCGGCCATACCCGTGCCCAGACATTCATTTCCCCGACCGCAATCGTAAGCGCACACGAACACGAACACGAACACTGCCCACCACCAGAGGATCTCTGGGATATCCTGTGCAACGATACGGTTCTGCCGAACAATATGACGCTCGCGGCCGTGCGGCAATACGTCTGGCGGCAGGCGAGCGAGGTCGTGCTCTACTATCGCCTTAGACGGCCTGGTGGTGCATAGGGAGAACCGATGACCTACCCCCACTATGCCTGACACCATTCCCTCGTGATTACATTTATGACAATACCCATGTTCAGCCGAGAGAGATGCACGATCCGAGAGAGATGCAAGACCCGAACGAGGGTCGCTGCAGTTGATCAGTGTTTTGCATCAGTGTTGTCCTGATATTGTGGCGTCAGTGGAACTACGTAGCTACCTACTACTAACACAATGCGCGTCTGATACATTGGAGTACTGATACTGTATGGTATGCATGACAATGTAGCAGGGAGGGCGGGAGGAAACGCCAAGCTTGATGGGCGTCGTAAGGTTCTTCGCCTGTATCCGATGCACTGGATATCAGACCGGTGACTGATGGCTCGATGACAGGTCTGTATGTGAGATACACCCTCGATACAGTATGATTTCTCGTAGACAGAGTGGGTCAGGAGCCCTGGTCTGTATGACACGATAAGGATGCATTCATTGTTATCTGAGCCTGAGCGATCTAGAAGTCTAGATCTAAATATCGAGGCCGGAGGTCGGAGGCGGCGATCGCTCGATACTCAATGATCAAATCTTGTTCGTCCTCGAAACCGCTCAGTGCTGGCACATGCCATCATCACAATTTTACAGACGTGACTTCGAAGTCGGTGACGCTATGTGCGAATATCGGGATTCAGTTTGGGCTGGGCGTCGTCTCCGATAGGCGAACTGGCGAAGGGTTGAGGCTCTACGAGTTTCGGATCAATGCTGGTGGTCTTCTCCGAGTCTGCACACTTTTTTTTTTTTACCAGTGCAAGGTTATGGTAGAGCGAGGGAATGAGGGAATGATGACGCGCAAAGGCGAGCAGGCAGGCTCATCTGTATTCCTAGGAGGTGTTTTTTTTGGCATTTTGGCGCCCCAGAACGCCAAAAAAACACCTCCTAGGATTACAGATGCCTACAGGGCGATCTTTTCTCGTCGTTTCCATTCATTTTCAATATAGGAAGGGTTTCGATGAATGCGTAATAGCGTAAGCACTGCACTGGCAGCATACGTGCCCTCGGAAGTTAACTGAAGTAAAGGTTGAGTTCCCTGAGTCCCTCACTTCCCATGACACCTCCGATCAATGTCGGTCACCTCCAACTTGGTGCTCACGGGCAGAAATGATATGGGAGAGGCAGAACCCTTCGCCAGGCAGGTACAGGTTCGTTTAACTACAGGGCGATCTTTGCCCGTTGTTGCCACTGGCAGTGGGTTTCCAGTGGGAAGAAAATGGTGATGGTGATCAATCATTTTATTAGATTGGAACCCCAAGTTAGAGAAAAGAGTGTGTGATGGTTGAATATCCCAGCAGAAAATAACAGCACATTAGAAGCTCAGCTTCGTGTGGTATGTCAGTCGTAAACAAAACGAATACGAAGTACACAAAAAAACAAACATATACCTGCTACTTAATTTGAATCCCAACAAAGTCGGGCGTGCTGTGCTTCTCATGAGTAGTGGCCTCGGTACTTCTGGAATGGTGACTTCCAGCATCCGATGGTATGTAAGGACGACCAGTGGCATAGCCGTGCACATATTTCCTAGGACAGAGTAGTTCAGTAACATGCGCCAGCCAAAAAACAAAGTAAGTACGGACATCCAGACGGGCACTATGCCACCGGGTGGGATAACCCATGGTTCAGCTTCGCCATAGTTTACTGGGACGATGCGATCGCCAGAGATCTTACGGAGGATCCACGGCAATCCACTGAGCAAGATATAAGATGATATGCCTGCAATGACGCCATAGGCGATGCTATATGATGACCCAAGGTCAGCTGCCTTCCACATAAGACGGATGGTAGAGTGCATACTTGTAGGTAAGGGGAATGATGAGTATAGTGAGAAACGCCGGAACGGCGTCGCCGATATAGAACCAGTTGATCTCGCGTATGTTGCGTATCATGAGCATTCCAACGATTACCAGAGCACCACCCGTAGCCCAAGCGGGGATGCTGGCGAAGATAGGCGCGAAGAAGACCGAAACGACGAAAGCGAGGCCAGTGACCATCGCCGTGATTCCTGTCT
>WNFR01006598.1_pt1 | contig 11856 bp, 7 predicted proteins | sample 5400221 | NCBI WGS metagenome assembly WNFR01 (sample SAMN13153357, study PRJNA577476) | soil metagenome | isolation source: 40 cm soil under Madrone tree | place: USA:California | collected 2016-06-14 | reverse complement strand
CGGAGTACGCATTAATGTCGTAGCTCCGGGAACGACCGAGACCGGAATGTTAAACCGCTTCACCGGCACTCCCGAGAACAAGGCCGACCTTATCTCGCGCGTACCAATGAAACGCATCGCACAGCCGGAAGAGATCGCGGAAGCCATTGTCTTTCTCGGTTCCGATAAAGCTTCTTACATCACGGGAGCTTCTCTCGCCGTCGATGGAGGAAAGCTGGCTCGTTAACGGGAAACAAACATTATGGGTTCACCTATCACGCTCACCGATCTAACACGCCGTCCGCCGCGCAGTATGCGTATCCGGCTTGGCGGGTTTGTGATCCTGGCTCGCATGCTCGATAAGGGGCGCGCTTTACTGGCAAAGAAAAACGGCGAATACAACTACAACTCCCCTACCGACCAACATCTCGTCCGGTTTCTCGGCTTCGATCCGGAAGCTCTTTTGCAGGAGTTAGCTGCAAGGAAAGGCGACGGAGAAATCCTACAATGGGTGTTAACAAACGCTAAGACACCGCGCACACCATGGGAGGTCCAAACCTGGTCTGCATACTTCGATAACCGTGGACCGGATAGCGACGCCGAAACTCTGACCGGCTTTGCTGAATACGTCGGCCAACACAGCAAAACTCGAGAAGATATCAAGACATGGTTTGACGCTTTCGATCTGGACGACTTTGTCAGCTTCGGCGGCAAAGCATGATCGTCTCAATTTTTGAGATAGCCGCATGATAACCGTCATGTCCGCTCAAACTCATCAGATATCGTCACCTGGAAAACGACTAACCAACTAATTATCTGGGTGATTTTGTCATCGTCCACGGACGATTTTCGGGCTGATGATTGCCGATTCGCGCCCCGGTCGCCTATTTGCTATCTGCTATTTGCTATTCGCCTCAGGCGCTGTTTGTCTTTTGTCCGTTTTTCAGACAGTAATTCATCAGAATGCCGGAACTGCCGGATATCGTCACCTATATTGCTGCGCTGGAATCACGGATAATCGGTCAGCGACTGATTCGAGTTCGAGTTGCAAGTACTTTTCTGCTTCGAAGCGCACAGCCACCGATTCACGAAGTGGAGGGGCGTGTCGTTCGCGAACTGCGGCGAGTTGGCAAACGAATCGCCATTGGAGTGGAGAACGATCTCTGGTTAGTGCTTCACCTGATGATTGCCGGTCGGCTACACTGGCGACCACCACAGGCCTCGTTAGCCGGGCGTGGCAATCTTGCGGCGTTCGATTTTCCCAATGGTTCTCTTATGGTGACCGAAGCCGGCACCAAACATCGGGCATCATTACACCTCCTCAGCAGCCAAGAAAGCTTGCGCTCGATGGACCCGGGAGGAATCGATATATTGACAAGCGATCTCGAGTCTTTTCGCGTCGCACTCAGCGCGGAAAACCGTACGCTCAAGCGAGCCCTGACTGATCCCCGCCTAGTGAGCGGCATCGGCAATGCGTATTCAGACGAGATTCTGCACTCCGCGCAGCTATCGCCTGTTACGCGAACGCACAAACTCAAGCCGGATGAATGGCAACGGCTCTTCGTTGCCGCGCGTCACACGCTTCAGCAGTGGGTCCATCGCTTACAAACCGAAGCCGGTACTGGTTTCCCGGATAAACTCACTGCATTTCACAAGGGGATGGCCGTCCATGGCCGTTACGGGCAACCATGCCCCCGATGTGGCGAAAAAGTTCTGCGGATTCGCTACGCCGACAACGAGACTAACTACTGCGCCCGATGTCAGACGGGCGGAATAGTCCTCGCGGATCGGAGTTTATCGCGGCTGTTCGGATCCGAGTGGCCGCGCACTCTGGAAGAACTAGAGGCACTCAAACGGCAGTAACACGCTAGGAACTCTAGACTTACGAAACTTCATCTAAAGATGGAGCTGTGTTCTATCGATCGTTCAGTTTATCCACCCACTTTATTCCGTTCGTTGGCTCAACCAAAAGGTGCTCAGCCGCCGTAGGTGAAGGCAGCCAGGCCATTGAATGCGTCCACGACTTTCTCGGCACCTACGCCTGACTATCCGAGCCTTTTACTCTCGAAACCTGCTCAAAAACGGAATCCACCGGCTTGTTTTCGGAGATTGCGCCCGTCGTAGCCAGTGATTACTAGAGCGAAGCGCGGCGTAATAGCTCGGCACTTGAAAAACCACATTCGGTCGCGATCTGCTCGATTTTCAATTTTGCTCTCCTCCAGGCGTCGACAAGCTGTTTCGACCCTCACGCGCGTCACAAAGTCGGCCAGAGTGACACCAAACAACTGTCGAAAGCGCCGGCTAAAGTTACGCACGCTCATGGCGGCTCTTTTGGCCAGAGCCCCTACCGAGAGATCATTCTCCAGGTGATTCAATATCCAGGGACGAAGGTCGCGGAGTCGATCGTTTTCAGAAGATTGCAACTTGAGTGCCTGGCTAACCTGAGGTTGTTGTCCGGGTCGATGAACGAAGAGGACAAGGCGCTTGGCCACTTCCGCAGCAACCATGCACCCATAGTCCTCTTCCACCATTGCGACACTTAAATCCATGGACACAGAGACATCGGCCGAAGTGTAAACGTGGCCATCACGTACAAAAACTGGAGTTGGATCCACCAGAATGCTTGGATAACTGGTTTTCAGACGGTCCGCCCAACGCCAATGCGTTGTCGCGCGCTTGCCTTGAAGTAAGCCCGCTTCTGCCAGGTAAAACGCTCCGCTGCCGATGGCGGCTAGCCGGCGAACGTTGCTTCCAGTTTCTTTGAGCCAGGTCAGAAAATCTTCATTCTTTGGGAGTTCCCAGGTAGCACGTCCGCGGCCGACAAGCAGCGTGTCCAAACCAGGGCCCAGCGAGCGAAAGCCGCCGCCAACTCTGATGCTTAGTTGGCCGAAGCAATCGATCAATTTGGCGGAGTCGATCGTCGCGAGGGTAAGATGATAGGCCGGTTTCTGGTTCGGTTGCTGTTCAGCCAGAACTTCGTTAGCCCGTGTGAATACTTCCCATGGACCTGCCAAGTCGAGGATCCGGGCTTCTGGTGGACCCAACAACCCGATCAAAGCACGCAACGAAACGTTAACCTAAAAGTACTGGAGCGCCTCATCTGGAGCCACGAGCGTTGACTCACATTCTGAGACGCTAAGCAATGCCGCAGCGAAAGAACCGCCCAATCGCACATTCTAGGGGAACCTCCGGGTCGAGGGACCCAGGTAAACGACAGAATGAATAACCAACTAACAAAGGTAGATATAAACAAATGAAAGATAGGAATGGGAACGATAGTCAAACTGGTCTAACTCGCCGGCAACTTCTGAGTATGGCCACTTTGACCGGGGCCGGTTTGGCCGCCGCATCGATGGGGGCGCCAGAAGCACACGCGGTAGAAACCGAGGCGGCAGCGGCTCGGCAGGCCAAGTCTCAAAATGGAAAACAAGGCAAAAAAGACATGAACAGGATCACGATCAAAGACGGAACGGAGATTTACTTTAAGGACTGGGGCAACGGCACGCCCATAGTATTCAGCCACGGTTGGCCCTTAAGTTCGGACGCGTTTGAGGACCAGATGTTTTTCCTGGCGTCCCGCGGCTACCGCTGCATCGCCCATGACCGTCGTGGTCATGGCCGCTCGAGCCAACCCTGGAACGGTAACGACCTGGACACTTACGCCGACGATCTCGCGACACTTGTCGAAGTGTTCGACCTCAAGAACGCGATCCATGTCGGACACTCCACCGGTGGTGGCGAAGTGGCTCGTTACATCGGCCGGCACGGTACGAAACGTGTGGCCAAGGCAGTGTTAATTGGAGCGATACCGCCGTTGATGCTCAAGACCGCCGCCAATCCGGGCGGCACACCAATTGAGGCATTCGATCAACTTCGTAATGCCGTGGTTGCTGACCGGTCGCAGTTCTGGAAGGACCTCAGCTTGCCGTTCTACGGATACAACCGGCCGGGTGCAAAAATCTCGGAAGGTGTACGTGAATCATTCTGGCTCCAAGGGATGATGGCCGGCTTCCCAGCATCTTACTTCTGCATCAAAGCTTTTTCGGAAACGGACCTTACAGAGGATCTCAAGAAGATCGACGTCCCGACGCTGATCATGCACGGCGACGACGACCAGATCGTGCCGATTGCTGACTCCGCGATCCTGTCATCGAAGATCGTGAAGAATGCCACGCTCAAGGTCTACAAGGGCGCACCGCACGGCATGTGCACGACGCTAAAACAAGAGGTCAACGAGGAACTGCTGGCATTTATCAAGGCCTGATAATGCATACCTTATTTGCCGAGGGGTAAAGAAAAGGTCTTACGGATGCTCCTTGAATCGTGATGCGATCCAAGGAGCGTCGCTCCAGCTTCTAATCGAGCATTGGCTCTCATTTGAGATCTTTTTCGAAACGTGGAATCTGCCGCTGAAATTCGCCCGAATGCCTCTTCTCATCGTGCTGATTCTTTTTGCGCTGGCTCGGCAACCTGCACAGGAGATCCATCCAAGATCGAGTCTGACGGGTCGATAATGACGGCATCGTCCGCCGTTAGACTAGACATCACTTCGACGGTGCTTCCATAGTCATGACCAATCGTGACCGGCACAAGCTTCGCCAGGCCATTGCGTACAACAGCCACACTCAAGCCCTCCGAACGAAAGAGCAAGGTATTGGTCGGAACCGTTACGGCTCCGGGAGGAGCCGGAACTTTTAGATGAACGAATGCATAAGCTCCGGGTAAAAGTCGTCCAGTCGGATTGTCGACATCGACTTCCACTTTCAACGTCCTTGATGTTAGATCGATTGAACCCGAGTCACGAACCAACGTGCCGGTAAATGTCTCCCCCGGAAAAGCATCCAGTGTCAGCGTCACCATTTCACCAGATTTGGCGGCGGTTGCATATACTTCAGGCACTGAAATGTAGACGCGAAGCTTGTCGACCGCCGCGAGATGGAACAACTGCTGGGGAACGGTATTATCGCCATTCTGAATCAAAGCGCCAACATCGGTGTTCCGAGCCGTGATAATCCCATCGAACGGCGCGTAAATATGTTCGAACTCTTGCAGTCTTTGCAGCCGGCGCACATTGGCTTCGGCCGAATCAGCGGTTGCTCGCTTCGCGTTGAGGTCGCTGACGGCTTGATCGGTTTCTTGCTTTGAGATGACGTTGGTTTTGAGCAGAAAGAGCCAGCGGGTCGCAGTAATCTGCGCCAGTTGGAGGTTAGCTTGCGCTGTCTTAAGCTCGCTCTCGGCCTGCTGCAGCTGTTGATCAAGCTCGGGCGTTTCGATCTCGGCCAGAAGCTGGCCTCGTTTAGCGTGGGCGCCGATATCCAGATACCACTGCTTGAGATAGCCACTGGTACGAGCATAAATCGGCGCCTCGGTAAATGCCTGGGTGTTACCAGGCAATTCGATCTCTTGAGCGGCAGCACCGCCCTTAGGATGAATGACAGTCACCAGGGGAACGAGGCTAGATCTAACATTCTGCGCCAATCTCTGTTCGGCCTCCGTTCGCGAGCGAATACCTGAATAGATAAAAATAGCGAACCCAGCACAGGCAATGACCGCTAACACTATCGTACCCGGTCGCGGGGCGCGTCGTTCATTGGACGGGTCAATTTTTCCCTTCTCGACTCTTTGTTCTGCTGGCCGTAACCCAATCATAGGTTCCTTCGATTTGCGTAGTAACATTCGTTTTGTCCCTTCTCTAGCCTGCCGTGGGCGCGTCAATTCTCATGATGGGTGATTTTTGCGGGCTAGGCGTTGCTGAAGCCATCGAGTTGCCCGGCAACGCCGCCTTCTGTATTTCGGGTGCCACGATGGAGCAGGCTGAAAACGGCAGGAACAAACAGGAGCGTGGCTACGGTTGCAGCCAGCAATCCTCCGATGACAGCGCGCCCGAGCGGTGCATTCTGCTCGCCACCCTCTCCCAACCCGAAGGCCATGGGAACCATGCCAATGATCATCGCCAACGCCGTCATCACAACCGGACGGAAGCGGGTTGCTCCCGATTCAATTGCTGCGCGGACCGAATCGCCATGTTCCCGCAGCCTCTCTTTGGCAAATGAAACAACTAGAATACTGTTGGCCGTTGCAATTCCCATGCACATGAGCGCCCCCATAAGAGCGGGCACACTCAATGTCGTATGCGTCAGGAATAGAAATAGCACTATGCCGGTCAACGCAGCCGGAAGCGCGGTGATAATAATAAATGGATCTAGCCACGATTGAAAGTTGATCACAATGAGCATGTAAACCAGAACGACCGCTAATCCGAGGCCCGCGAGAAGTCCAAGATAGGAGCTTCGCATCGTTTGAATTTGGCCACGTACCGCAATGAATGTACCGCGCGGAAGCAGCTTCTGATTAGCGTTCACGATCCTCTGCACCTCCCGGCTAACCGCGCCAAGGTCCCGATCCTGAACTGCGCCATAAATGTCAATTACCCGGCGAATGTTATAGTGCGAGATCAATCCCATTTCGTGGCCACGAGCCACCGACGCTACGTCTCCTAATATTTCCATGCTCGTTCCATTGGTTGCATTAAGCGGGATATTCAAAAGATCGTTCATCGATTGCAGCCGGTATTGAGGAGTTTGGGCGACGAGGTTGTAGTTGACGCCATTTTTCCAGTTCACGAAGAACATGGGTGTTATTTGAAAACTGCCACTCAACGCGTTTAACACACTGGAAGCGACATCGCGTTCGGTGTATCCGGCCTGACTGGCTTTGACCCGGTCAACGGCCACTTCCAGCGTTGGATAGTCGAGCCGCTGTTGTACCCGCAGGTCGGCTATTCCGGGGATTTGCCGCATCTGCGCCATGATCTTCTCAGCGATCTGTTGGCTGGCCACCACATCATTGCCTTCGATCTGTACATCAATCGGCGATGGCAGCCCGAAATTGAGAATCTGGGTCACAATGTCCGCGGGCAAAAAGTAGAAAGTTACTCCCGGAAACCTTCGAGGAAGCTGAAAACGCAGATCCCGAATATAATTGACTACCGGCCCATGGTTTTCGTGGAGGGAAACCAACACATCCCCATCATTCGCGCCTTGCACCCCTGAGGTAGAGTGCATCGTGTTCAATGGACTATAGGGAAGACCGATATTATCCAGGATATTCCCCATCTCTCTCGCCGGGATGGTTTGGCGAATATAGTCTTCCACCAGATCGAATAGACGCGCCGTTTCTTCGATGCGCATGCCCGTCTTGCCGCGGATATGCAGGATGAATTGGCCACTATCGGTATCCGGGAAGAAATCCTGACCTAACCACGGCACCAGTAAGAAGCCGCCGAGACATAGCCCAAGGAATCCCAGCACAAAGAGTTTTCGATTAGCAAGCAGGCTGGTCAACAACCCTCGATAGACGGTGCGGATCTGCTCAAACAGTCGCTCGAATGAGCGCTGTAGCCGACTAAACAGGTTTCGCGACTCCGATTGATGACTTTTGATCTTGAGCAGATACATCGCCAAAGTCGGTACCAACGTCCTGGATAGAACGTAAGATGCTAACATCGCAAACACCACCGCCTCGGCTAGGGGCACGAAAAGATAGCGGGCGACACCGTCCAGCAGAAACATCGGCAGGAACACGATACAGATACATAACGTAGAGACCAATGCCGGAACCGCGATCTGGGCAGCACCCTCAAGAATACCATCCCGCAGGGAGCGTCCTTCTTGTAGAACACGCTCGATATTTTCAATCGTGACCGTAGCATCATCTACCAGGATACCAACGGCCAGAGCTAAGCCTCCCAGCGTCATGATGTTAATTGTTTCGCCCAACAAGCTAATCAGGATGATCGACGTCAATATTGACAGGGGGATGGAGACCGCAATAATCAGCGTGCTCCGCCAACTGCCAAGAAATAAGAGAATCATCAGACCGGTGAGCGCCGCTGCGATGACAGCTTCTCGAATAACCCCGCTGACGGCGCTACGAACGAAGGTACTTTGATCCGATAGCGGCGTCATTTTTAGCTCTGGTGGAACGATCGTTGCGATGCGTGGAAGCAAGCTTTGCACCCCGCTGACCACGCTCAGAGTCGATGCGTTCCCCGCCTTCAGAATACTCATGAGCACACCACGCCGGCCATCCTGGCGCACCACATTGGTTTGCAGAGCGAATCCATCGCTCACCGTGGCGACATCTCTCAGATAAATCGTTGTGGTTCCTACTTGCTTGATCGGGAGATTGTTGAGTTCTGCAACGGTCCGGGGCTCCGTATTCGTCCGCACGTCCAACTCGCTCTCCCCTAGTTTTACCGTTCCAGAGGGAAGTATAAGGCTCTGAGCGTTCACCGCATTGAGTACATCGGTGGGGGAAACATTCCTGGCCTGCATCAGGTTGTGGTCCATGCTAATCATGACCTGACGTTGCTTTCCCCCATAGGGAAGAGGCACTACCGCGCCCGGGACTGTAATCAGCTGAGTTCGAACAAAATTTACAGCAAGATCGTTTAACTGTTGTTCTGCCAGACCTTTGCCTGACAGCCCCAACTGAAGAATGGGAACGCTGGAAGCGCTGAAGTTGATAATTTCTGGCGGTTGCGTGGCCGGCGGTAAAAATCGCAGAATAAATTGGGAAGCGCCGACCACCTGAGCATTCGCCCTGTCCAAGCTGGTGTGTGGCTGAAGAAAGATCTTGATCACCGCTGAACCGTTATAGGTCGTAGACTCGATGTGCTCGATATTGTCGACTAGAGTCGTTAAAACCTTCTCATAAGGTGTCGTCAACCGGGCCTCGACGTCTTCGGGATTCAATCCAGTGTAAGTCCAGGCAGCGGATATAACCGGAATATCGATATTTGGAAAAATGTCCGTAGGGGTACGCAGTATCACTAGTGGGCTGAGAACAAAGATCAGCAGGGCCAAAACGACAAAGGTGTACGGCCGATTGAGCGCTAGCTTAACTATCCACATATAACCTACATTTGATTTTGGACCTGGAACCGAGTCACACGGCAACGGACTTGGAGGGACAAATCAAAGCGCGCATTGCGCGTTGTCGTCGGCCATTCAGGACGACGGAAACGAGGCGACAACTCTTTTGCCCGGAAGCCATCGGCGCGAGGTATGGCACGATCATAAACAACGAACTTTAACAATTGGCAGGTCCGATATACAGGGATATCCCCTTATTATCGAGCTTTGTCAAGACCACTTTTCTCCTGCCCACTGTCAGTCACTCGATTCCGAGGCAATTAGACTAACTCGCAATCCTCGTTATTTTTGCTTCGCGACTTCTGGTAATCGGCGATCGCTAACAAACTTCGGCCCGTTGATATGGCGAAGAATCGTCGGTCGCGGCTATTTCTTTTAGTCGGATCGAGACTTTGTCGAGTTGGTTTGAAGAGGTTGGTGTTGACTCAACATGAGGCCAATTGAGGACATCATTGAGTAACTGGTTCAGGTACTTCGGATCACCATGTCCGTTGCATTGAACATGTAACGATGCAATGGCCGTTTTCGGTCTTCCTCCCTTTCTCACCGGCAGGCCATCCAAGCAAATGGCCTCGTTGTCCGACTCCCTCCTTCGCTAATATTTCTCCCTATTATGTCTAACACTTAGCAAGCTTTCTTCGACGCTAAACCAATGCCGTGGATCGAGCCAAAATGCGCCGCGCCGCTAGCCAGCCTCTTCTGCTATCCGGCAAAAACGCTCGTGCCATCCCCGATCTCGAAGGCTAACGGAATTCGTGTTATGAGTGGCCAGTAACTAGCACAATTCTGAAGCGAGCTTCGTTTCGCATCATCCGTCCGTAAGCTTCTGCGGCATTTGCCAGCGGAACGGTTTCGATCATTGGGCGGATTCCTTGCAGGGAACTGAACGAAAGCGTGTCTTCCGCATCTATCGAGGATCCGGTCATCGTTCCCGCGATCGAGCGCATACCAAAGAGAAGTGGCCCAGGGTCAACCCCGATTGGCTCATTTCCTCCCGTGCCGGCGACAATAAGCTGGCCGCGTGGAGCAAGTCCTCCCAAAAGTGGAGACATGGACTTGCTGTTAGCTGCTGTAGCGAGGATCAATCGGGCGCCACCCAGGGTTTGAAGTGCGGCGACTGGATCTTGAGCATTACTATCAATGTAGTGATGTGCCCCGAGCTTCCTGGCGAGACTTTCCTTTTCTGGTCCGCGAGCAATGGCTGCGACTTGAAAGCCCATGCGCCGCGCAAACTGAATCCCGAGGTGACCGAGCCCACCTACTCCTTGAATAGCAACGAGCTCGCCAGGCCGAGCCTTTGAGTTTCTCAATCCGTTAAACGTCGTCAATCCGGCACAGAGGAGCGGCGCCGCTTCCGTTGATAGAAGATCGTCAGGAATAGCCACGAGCCCAGTCACCTGGGCGATCATTATTTCAGCATAGCCACCGTCGGTAGAAGTTCCCGAAATGGGTTGATTCTGGCAATTGACGAAGTCGCCACGGCGACAGTTTTCGCAATACCCGCAATGGCCACCCATATAACCCACGCCAACTCGCTGTCCCTCTTTCCAACCCTGCACACCGGACCCTATGGCATCGATTCTTCCGATCACTTCATGGCCGGGAACGCGCGGGTATGTTAGTCCAGGAAAACCGCCTTCGACAGTAAGCGCGTCGGTGTGGCAAACGCCACAGGCCTCCACGCGGATTCTGACTTGCCCAAAGGCGGGCTCCACGACTGCCCTCTCAACGACTTCCAACTTTCCAGGTTGCGTTACTTGCACAGCCTTATAGGTCCGATTCATACGTTGCCTTTCGTCTTTAGTTTTTCTGCCATTTTGAAAGTTCTCTGGCAATCGCTGCTCCAATTACGCCCGCACCAATAATAATAACGTCGAATACTGGCGAGCCTTTGAGCTTCATAAAGTAAGAGTTCCACGCCGGATTTTTTGATCGAAAGTCACAGTGTGCCGCCTATCATTTGGACGGGCCAATACTGTATTCCTTGCGCTGATCATGCCTTTTCGGCATGATGGGAAGCTACAATGGAACTCCGGCACCTGCGCTATTTTCTAGCAGTAGGTGAAGCATCGAACTTCACCAAGGCCCGCTGCGCAACTTCGAATCGCACGCGCAATGCCCGAGCGATGAGAGCACCCAAGCCGCTAGTCGGCAAGCTTAAGGTGTCCCTTTATTCCGCAGCGATGTGGGCGCCTTTTTCAGCTACGGAGCGTTTCATTAGCAGCACGAGAAACGCGAGCGCGACCGCCACCACGGCAAAGATCAGGAAACAATCGAAATAGGAGAGGGCCGAGGCTTGCTGGGTGCGCAAGTTATCCAGGGACTGCCAAGTCATTTGCTGCGCTGCGGCAGGGTCTCCAGTCTGCTGGAGGAAACCGGGCTGAGCCTGCGCGACGTAGGAGTTCACAGCTGGGTTCAATGGATCGAGATTCTCGTTGAGACGCAGAGCGTGGAATATCTCGCGCCGCTCCGTAATCGTCTGGCCCACTGAAGTCCCTACGCTACCGCCCTCATTGCGAAGCAACGACATGAGTCCGACGGCAGCACCGCGCAGGGAGCGCGGGATGTAGAGATAGGCAGCGACATTGATTGGCGCGAACAAGAACCCCAAGCCTGCCACCATCACGACGCGTGGCCAGACAACCTGCCCGGGAGAGATATCCAGGTTCAGTTGCGAGATCCAGAAATTCCCAGCGGCGACGATGAGCAGTCCGGCGCCGATCAGCCAACGCGCGTCAACGCCGCGGCCCAGCAACGCACCCACGACGATGATCGCAAGAATCGTAAAAACGCCCGCAGGCGACAGCACCAGTCCGGCGTGGAAAGCGTCGTAGCCGAAGAGGGATTCCAGCATTGCGGGCAGCTGTGTGCTTGATCCGTATAGGACTCCGAAGGCACAGGAAATGATAATGCATGAAATAGCAAGGTTACGATCCCGCAG
>WNFR01006597.1_pt1 | contig 11856 bp, 10 predicted proteins | sample 5400221 | NCBI WGS metagenome assembly WNFR01 (sample SAMN13153357, study PRJNA577476) | soil metagenome | isolation source: 40 cm soil under Madrone tree | place: USA:California | collected 2016-06-14 | reverse complement strand
AGAAAAAGCCGATGAAGCTCAAGGGCGTTCGCACCCTGACGCCTGTGACACCCTCGAAGATCATTGCCGTGGGACTGAATTACGCCGATCACGCGCGCGAGAGCGGCAAGCCCGTGCCCAAACAGCCTTTGTTTTGGATCAAGGCGACTACTTCCATCATTCCTGATGGCGCGAAAATTGAAGTGCCATTCGCGAACCACCGAACCGACTTTGAAGCCGAGTTGGGTATCGTTATTGGCCGGCGAGTGCGCAACGTCACGCCCGCAGCGGCAGCGCGGTACATCTTTGGCTACACCGCGACTCAGGACATCAGCGATCGAACTATCCAAAATGGTGAGAGCCAGTGGACGCGCTCCAAGTCCTTCGACACCTTCACGCCCGTCGGCCCATATGTGGAGACCAAAATTGATCCGCACGCCTGTACCATCCAATTGTTCCAGAATGGACAATTACGCCAGAATTCACACACCAGCCAACTCATCTTCAACTGTTTTCAACTGGTCAGTTTCATTTCGACCAACATGACCTTGCTCCCGGGAGACATCATTCTTACCGGCACTCCCAGTGGCGTAGGACCCATCGAGTCCGGGGATCGCCTGGAAGTGCGCATCCAGGGACTGGCGCCATTGGTGAACACGGTGAAGTAGATCAGAGTCACCCCCTCTCGCAGGGAGAGGGATGGGGTGAGGGGGAAGAGGCCGTGCGAAAGCAAATAGCCTCCGAAAAATCTGAGATGCGCAACCTCTGACCTATTACTCAAATTGTCCCTTTCCACTTGGCCGGTTTGGCTTACCTTGTCCCGCATGTCTCTGACCGACCAGATGATTGAGCTGGCCAAACAGGCCAAATCTGCCTCACGCGATTTGGCCAGGCTGGCCACTGCCGATAAAAACGCGTGCCTGGTCGCGATGGCAGATGCATTGGAACAGAATGCCGCCGCTTTGAAGCAAGCCAACACTCTCGATATGGAGACCGCAGCCGGCATGGGTCTTACTTCCGCCATGCTCGAGCGCCTGAAGCTCGACGAAAAACGCATTTCACAGATGGCCAAAGGGCTGCGGGAAGTGGCTGCTTTGCCTGATCCGGTCGGCAGGATTTTGGACGAACGCGTCCGGCCTAACGGTCTCAAACTGCAAAAGATTTCCACACCCATCGGCGTCATTGTCATCATCTATGAATCACGTCCGAACGTGACTGCCGATGCCGCCGCTCTCTGCCTGAAATCTGGAAATGCCTCCATCCTGCGCGGCGGCAAGGAAGCTCTGAATTCGAATCAAACCATCGCCCGCATCATGGTCGAAGCCGGCCGCAGCGCCGTGCCGGCCCTTCCCGAAACGGCCATCCAGGTCGTGCCCACCACCAACCGCGAGGCGATCAAGGAACTGCTCTCTCTGACACAGTACATCGACCTTTGCATGCCGCGCGGCGGGGAGGAACTGATCCGCGCGGTCGCGGAATGCTCGAAGGTTCCGGTGATCAAACATTACAAAGGCGTTTGCCACGTCTATGTGGATGCCGACGCCGATTTGAAAATGGCCGAAGAAATTGCGATGAACGCAAAAGTCCAACGGCCCGCCGTCTGCAATGCCATGGAAACCTTGCTCGTGGACAAAGCGATCGCTCCTCAATTCCTGCCACGCATCGCCGAAAAACTGGCGCAGAAAAAAGTCGAGCTCCGTGCCGACGAAACGGCGCGAAGCCTGTTGAACTCTCAACTCTCAACTCTCAACTCTCAACTCCGGCTCATACCCGCCACCGACCAGGATTTTTACACCGAATACAACGATTACATTTTGAATTTGCGCGTCGTCGAGGGCGTCAGGCAAGCGATCGACCACATTAACCATTATGGCTCCGCCCACTCCGACAGCATCGTGACTCGCAACGAATCCCGCGCCAAACAATTCCTCAGCGAAGTCGATTCCGCCACCGTCTATTGGAATGCCTCGACCCGATTCACTGATGGCGGCGAGTTCGGCATGGGCGCCGAGATCGGGATCAGCACCGACAAAATTGGCGCGCGGGGCCCCATGGGACTCGAGGAGTTGACCAGCTACAAATGGATCGGGGTTGGGAATGGGCAGGTCCGCGCATGAGACTCGAAGTTTTGTTAACGCGCATTGAGACCGTGAACCCAGCCTCCCCCCTCTCCTCCTCGGGAGGAGAGGGCTGGGGAGAGGGGGACCGCGACGTTCGAACTGCATGGATACGGTTGGGGTGAGGGTTGGAACCCAAAAATGAGAATTGCCAGAATCTCAGGCGAGCCTCTTCTCATATCGCAAAATGAATAGGCCCATTCTCGAAGAGTCTGCCGCACCAGCAGCAGCGCGCGAAGCCGCCTATTCGGTCCGGCATGCCTTGCCCTCCCACGGGCTTTTTGCCGGTCACACCTGGCGTGTATCTCCTGTCCCATTCAAACTTGGCGCAGAACTCTCAGAAGATCTCGATCGCCTTGGCCGTGTTCTGCTTCAGTTTTATCGTGCGGTCAATCTGCTCTATCGCAAGAGCGCCGAAGGGAAACAACCCGAATGGGTTGCCCGCTGGCTCGACCAGGGCAAGCCGGCTGAGCTCATCGAGTTGCAGCGCTCGCCAGTTTTCAAAAACGATGTTCCTCGTGTGATCCGGCCGGATCTGCTCCTTACCGAGCACGGCGTCAGTGTGACCGAGCTCGATTCCGTCCCCGGCGGCATCGGCCTCACCGGCTGGCTCAATCAAATCTATTCGCAGCTAGGATCACAGGTCCTCGGCGGCGCCGACGGCATGCTCCGCGGTTTTGCCAGCATCTTCGCCGATGCCCCAACTGTCCATGTGGTCGTCTCTGAAGAAGCCGCCACTTATCGCCCGGAAATGGCCTGGATGGCCGAACAGTTGGGCCCCTCAAAATTCAAAATCCAGGACCCCGGCTTTTCCGACCCATCTCAAGGCGACGCAATCTATCGCTTCTTCGAGCTCTTCGATCTGGCAAACGTGCCAGGTTCCCGAAAACTGTTCGAACTTGCGCTCGAAAAGCGCATTCGGCTCACTCCGCCACCCAAGCCGTTCTTTGAAGAAAAGATGCTTTTTGCCCTGCTCTGGAATCGCAACCTGCGCGGCTTTTGGCAACAGGCGCTCGGCGAAAGTTTTTTCAATCGTTTGTGCCGGCTCGTGCCATACACCTGGTTGGTCGATCCCTCGCCGCTGCCTCCCCACGCCGCTGTCCCGGAATTGAATCTCACCGACTGGCAGCAACTCAAACTCCTGTCGCAAAAGGAACGCGAATTGATTCTAAAAATTTCCGGTTTTTCCGATCACGCCTGGGGCGCTCGCGGTGTTTATCTCGGCAGCGATCTCTCTCACGCCGACTGGGCCGCCGCAGTTGATAAAGCCATCGCTGGCTTCGGCCATTCCCCGTATGTTCTCCAGCGCTATCACAAGCCCGGCCTTGCTGAGGCCCAATGGTTCGATTTCGAACGCGATCAACTTATCCCCATGAAAGGCCGCGTCCGCCTCTGCCCCTACTATTTTGTGACCGGAGAAGCCGAAGCCGCGCGCGCGAACCTGGGCGGTGTGTTGGCGACCATCTGCCCTCCCGATAAAAAAATCATTCACGGCATGACCGACGCCATTTTCGCCCCATGCTCCGCATGATTAGATGACCTTGTCCGCCTACATCCTGCTCGCCTCCAGCTCTCTCTTTGTCATCGTCGATCCGCTCGCCGTTGTCCCCTCGTTCCTGGCGATGACCCCGACCGACACCGCCGAGGAACGAATCCGCATGGCTGGCCTGGCCTGCTGCGTCATGGCCGGAGTCCTGGTTCTCTTTGCCGCTGCGGGTCAATTGATCTTCAAATTACTCGGCATCACCATGCCCGCCTTTCAGATCGCCGCCAGCATTGTCCTGTTACTGGTAGCCTTGGATATGCTCCGGGCGCAGCGCTCCCGCGTCCAGGAAACTTCCGAAGAAACCGCTGCCGGCGTTGTGAAAACAGACATCGCTGTAACACCACTTGCCATTCCGATGCTGGCTGGTCCCGGAGCCATCTCGACGGCCATCCTCCTGGAAAATCGATCGGAAAACGTCAGCCAGCGCGCCGCGCTCTATCTCTGCATTTTTGCGGTTTCCCTGGCCAGCTACTTGATCTTGCGCATTTCCGCCCGCAGCGCGCGTTGGCTCAGCCCGATCGCAATGAACATCACCGTCCGGATCATGGGCCTTCTGCTCGCCTCCGTCGCAATTCAGTTCATGCTCAATGCCCTGCGCCAACTGAAGCCGGATTTATTTCCAGGAACGGCCTGAATGCCCCACACAACCTCTGCTGAGGCGTTATTGTCATTTTAGTGTCTTTACTGGCCTCTTGGTAACCCGGAATTGCGGAAAGATTGGATCTGCAAGACGCTCGCATACGGAAGTCTCCAAACCCCCCCTAGGGGTGGCCTGTTTATAGCCAGCGACCATACCGTTAAACCCTTCTTTTTGTTTTTGGGAGGCGCGAACATGTCCCCTCCCCGCTTCAGAATGTAAAGTAATTTTGACACGCGCTTGACACTGTCAATTCCGCCTAACTCCCTCCCACTGAATCTGTTCCACTGCCACCTGTTGAAACATTTTGACACTTCTGCAGTATATAGAGGGGCATGCGTCTCGAGCGCATGTCCAACCGAAAAAGTCATAATTATGAAGAGACCTGAAATTCCGGCGACCTGGATCTGCCCATTTCTTAATCGCAATCTTACTCTTAGTCACAATCTCCCTCCGTCAATCCGCGGCCTCTGTTATGGTTCCGGGCGCTTGTGGACCTGGCGGACTGGCTTTCGGCCTGTCAAGCCCAGTCAAGCCTGGTAAAGCCTGATAAAGCCAAATAAAATTTATTTTGATGTTCAGTTCTTCAAAACTCGTCAAATGCAACCTTTCAACTTTGTAACTTTTCTAACGGTTTCGCCTTGGTTACGCGGTTTCTTAATCATAATCTTACTCTTAATCACAATTTCCTCCCCGCCGCCCTGGTTTCGCATCTTTCCGACGAGTTTGTCCGAAACGCGAACGAACCCATCAAGTTTTCAAAGCTTTGTGGTCCGAGGATTTTCCCTGGCTATGCGCTCTCTTTTTTCACGCTTCCACGCTCCACGGTTTGGGCCCGACACCAGCCTTGACGAGATGGCTCGCTTTTGATCAAGCTCCGCGCTTTCTATCGGCGGCGACGCTTGCCCCATTGTTGAATATGAAACTTAGCCCTAAACAACCGCTGGCTGGCATCCTCGAGCCGGTATTTGCCATCCGTACCGAGGAGGACCTCGGCATCGGCGATACCGACGGAGTGCGGCAGATGATCGATTGGTGTCATCGTCATGGGCTGAATATATTCCAGACGCTGCCGATTAATGAGGTGAGCGATGATAATAGTCCTTACAACGCCCTCAGTTCCCTGGCAATTGAACCGACGACAATTGCGCTTTCTCCGCGATTGCTCCCGGATTTGACCGAGGAGCAGTTTCAGAAATACGCTACGCCAACTCTGTTAAAGCAATTGAGGCAGGGCTCGGCGAATTATCCCAAGGTCAAACTTCTAAAACGCAAGTTGCTCGAAGCGGCTTTTGGAACTTTTCTCCAACGGCATTTTAATCGGGAGAGTCAGCGGGCCATGCAGTTCCGCGTATTCCTCATGGAGAATGCCGAATGGCTCTCGGACTATGCGCTGTTCCGAATGTTGATGGAGGAAAACGGAGATGTGCCAACGTGGGACCAATGGAAGACCGAGCATCGTGGGCCGAGACGCGCGCGGACCTGGTTGCTCTCCTTGCCGGAAAGACGACGCGACGAGTTGATGCGGAAACAACTTTTCTTCATGTACGTCCAGTGGCTCGCCTTTACACAGTGGCAGGCAGTCAAGGCTTACGGGGAATCGAAGCGAGTCTATCTGATGGGGGACATTCCATTCGGCGTCGGCCGCTTCAGCGCCGACGTGTGGGCGAATCGATCCCTCTTCGATTTGGATTGGAGCGGCGGCGCGCCTCCGGAAAAAGTTTTCAAAGTCGATCCGTTTACGGAAAAGTGGGGCCAGAACTGGGGAATCCCGAACTATCGATGGGATGAGCTGCGGCGCCGCGACTACGACTGGTGGCGCACACGCGTGGGCAATATCCAAAAGGTATTTCACTTGTATCGAATCGATCATGTGCTTGGTTTCTTCCGGATCTACTCGTTTCCCTGGACGCCGGATCGCAATGCCGAATTTCTGCCGCTGAACGAACAACGAGCGGCTGCCAAAACAGGTGGACGTCTTCCCGGTTTCAAGGCTCATCCCGATGATACTCCCGAACACAAAGCCACCAACCAGGCACAAGGCGAAGAAATCTTGCGGATGGTCTTGGAAGGATCGGGCGAGACGACCGTAATCGCCGAAGACCTTGGTGTTGTGCCTGACTATGTGCCGCCGACTTTACAAAAACTAGGCATTCCGGGATTCCGGATTCCCATGCTTTTTCGGGAACATGATGGCAGTTACTCGGACCCCCAAAACTATCCTCAGTTATCGGTAGTGCAACCAGCTACGCACGATCATCCGCCGCTGGCCGCCGGGTGGCTGGAGTGTTGGCAAAAAATTGACACAGGGAAAGACGTGGAAAATAGCCGCCGGGAGCTTCGCCGGTTGATGGAGTTTGCCGGGATAAAGGGTGTCGAACCGCCGAGGGAATTTACGGAGGCCATCCACCAAGCATTCACTCGCGCCGTGATGCGCTCCAAATCGTGGCTGGCGATTTTCCAAATCACAGACGTCTTCGCTTGGACGGCGAGGTTCAACACCCCGGGATCGGTTGCGGCTACGAACTGGTCTTATCGACTGGCGCCCACGGTCAATGAATTGGACAAGGACCCGCTGCTATTGCGGCGGGCTGAAACTTTTGCGCGGCTCGCACGCGAAAGTGGCCGGGTCGCTTGAAGGGGCGTTCGTGCGGGCAGCAACGATGAAGTCTTTTTCATAGTATTCGATCATTGGATTGGTGGAGGTTGAATTGAATGGAGTGACGGATTGATGGATGGTTGGAATTGCTCATCCATCAATCCTGTCGCTCGGCATTATTGTTGCGGAGTGGTTTGAGGAGGCTGGCCTTGCTCGCCACCTTGCTGATCACCAGGAGGGTGACGGAACCCAGGCCTTCCGGGACCGTGGGGGCCGCGTTGTCCTGGAGGAGACGGAGGCGGACGCAACTCATCCTGGGTTAATACTCCGTCGCCGTTCTTGTCGAGCTTCTTCAAGGCAGCGGGTGCGTTGGCCATTTCCTGCTCGTCAATCACCCCGTCGCCATTCGCATCAAGGGCGAGCAGGAGAGGGCAGGGTGGCGGTGGAGGATGGCCGGGCCCAGGGCCGCCTGGGCCACCATCCTGAGGCGGAGGGGTATCGGTTGGCGGAGGAGTGCCCGCGTCTTGCGCCGTGAGGGTGAAAGCTGAGCCAGTGAGGGCCAGCGCCAGTATGAGGATTTTGCTATGTTTGTTCATGTTTCGTTTTTGTGTTTGTTTTTGAGTTACGGAAATTATCGATGATTGGCTTCTCATATTCATGCACGAGAGTCTAAACGAAGCGACCTTAAGAGAACGTGAGGGCCGTAAAATGGTTTCCTGGAATGCAGCTTGCTTCGGCGGGGCGTATCTTCCATCCTTGAGGCGCCAGGATCAAAATGACATTGAAACTTTCAACGCTGAGCATCTTGCTCGGATTGGCTATCGGACTGCCGCAGCTTTACGGGATCATTAACCCGACGGGATTTGCGCAGGCGGTACGCAAGTTCCCGCGCTCCCTGACGGCGGGTTATCTACTGATGCTGCTGGGGACCGCTTGGTTCCTGTTCAATCTCAGCCAGGAATCCATTTCCGATTTCGCGGCTTTCAAGACGCCATTGCTTGCCGGTTTCGCAGCTATCGGTTTGGGCGCCTGCATTTTCGTCCAGGATTTTCTGGCGGTTCGCGGGCTGGCAGTGGTGCTGTTGCTGCTGGCCAAGCTGATGGTCGATAGCGGGCGTCCTCATCTTTCGGAGACGTCCTGGGCGGTGGTGATCCAAGCACTGGCTTATTTGCTCGTGCTTGGCGGAATGTGGTTCACCGTCTCACCCTGGAGATTGCGCGATTTTCTGGAGTGGGGCACCGCGAATGATAAACGTATCAAGGTGGGCTGCGGAATCAGGCTCGCGTTAGGCGTGTTCGTAGCAGTTCTTGGCTTGGCTAAGTTTTAGTTTCTGAATGCGAGGCAAGATTCTGGTGATTCGTGGCGGAGCGATCGGGGATTTCATCCTGACGCTCCCAGCCATCGCTGCTTTGCGTGGCCAATTTCCGAAAGCGCACCTTGAGGTCCTGGGTTATCCGCACATCGTGCAATTGGCTTTGGCCGCTGGGTTGGTGGATCGCGTTCGACCCATTGAAGCCCGGCCATTGGCTGGATTCTTTGCGCGCAATGGCGAGTTAACGGAAGAGCTCGCGGATTATTTCTCCGAGTTCGACTTGATCGTCTCCTATCTTTACGATCCAGATGAGATTTTTCAGACCAACGTAGGCCGTTGCACGCCGGGCCAATTTATCGCAGGGCCACATCGGCCGGATGACAACGGGCACCTCCACGCTTCGAGAGTTTTTCTTAAGCCGCTCGAGCGACTGGCAATTTTCGATGCCGACCATGTTCCGCGCCTTTTCCTCAATCCTCAACCAGCCACTCTCAACCAACTGGGCCTTCACCCTGGCAGCGGTAGTGAGCAGAAGAACTGGCCGGAAGCAAACTGGTCCGATCTATTGCAGCACCTGGGTCACACAACCAATTCGCGATTGCTGCTGATCGGCGGTGAAGCGGAAGGAGAGCGCTTGGGGCGGCTGGCGCGGTTGGCTGGCATGGATCCGGGGCGCGTTCAGGTTGCGCAGAGTTTGCCGCTGGTTGAGTTGGCGAACCTGATGCAAAAATGTGCATTCTTTATTGGGCATGATTCAGGAATTTCACATTTGGCCGCGGCCTTGGGGCTGCCGGGGATCATCTTGTGGGGAGCGACCGCCGAAGAAATCTGGCGTCCCCCAAGTGAGAACATGGTGGTGCTGCGTCATCCGGCGGGTTTGGCGCAGTTGGCTGTTACGACTGTGATCGACACGCTCGATAAATTGGCGCCACAGTGCATCCCGCAGTCACTTAGCAAATGAGTTTGAATGCAATGGGCAAAGGAATTGCTTAGAACAGATTATGACGGTCGTATAAGGGGACCGGGCCTATGATTGTGGACACTAAGTGGGCCCGTGTTGTAGGGTTGTACGGTTCTGATACAGTTGAAGCACGAAGTTTGGGCAGCGCGCTGACTGGTCAAGATTGCGTCCGCACGACTTTTCCAGCGGTAACCGGGCTCTAATGCAAAAGATTCTAATCATAGATGACGAAGAATGGCTGCGCGAGATGGTGCATGTGGCGCTGCATCAGCAAGGCTTTGATGTCATCGAAGCGCCCGATGGGGCCAAGGGTATCGAATTGGCGCGCAAGGAATTGCCGGATCTAATTCTGTGCGACGTGAATATGGAGAAGATGGATGGTTATGAAGCCCTCTCCTCGCTGCGCAATGAGCCCGCCACACTGGCAATTCCTTTCATTCTGATGACCGGCCTGGCGGATAATGCCGGCATGCGCCATGGGATGGAATTGGGAGCCGACGACTACCTGCCCAAGCCTTTCACCATCGACGCGCTTTACGCCGCAGTGGATGCGAGGCTGAAAAAGTCCCAGGCGCTGCGGCAGGAGGCCGAGCGCAAGCTGGCCCATCTTCGCGACAACATCAGCCTGATGCTGCCCCACGAACTGCGCACGCCGCTGAATGGCATCCTTGCTTACGGCGAGATTCTCACCGCTGAGGCGGCGACTTTGCAGCCGGGGGAAATCGCCGAGATGGGGCAAGTCATCCATCAATCGGGAAAACGTCTGGAAAGGCTAATCGAGAATTTCCTGATCTATGCGCAGCTTGAGTTGTTTGCGGCAGACCCGCAGAAAATCGCAGCGCTTCGCCAGAAGCAAACACAATGCCCGGCGAAGCTTATCGAAGAACACGCGCGGGCGCAGGCAGCATCAGCCAACCGCGCCTCGGATTTGGTGCTTGAACTGGTGGATTATCCCGCTCCGATCTCCGAGGAATACCTCGCCAGGATTGTCGATGAAGTGGTGCAAAACGCTTTCAAGTTTTCGGAATCTGGCACTCCGGTGACAGTGATTGTGGCGCAATCGGGCGGCCAGTTCACTCTCACCATCAGTGATCGGGGCCGGGGATTTTCCACCGAGCACATCAAGCGGATCGGCGCCTACATGCAATTCGATCGTAAGCTGCACGAACAACAAGGCCAAGGTCTCGGTTTGAGCATTGCCAAACGACTGACTGAGCTGCACGGCGGCGTTTTGAATATCCAAAGCAACGGGGATGGCACTTCGGTTTCGGTGAAATTGCCGAGGGCTGGTTTTGCGGAATAACAAATTGGAATTGCCGTCAGAATGGCAACCGAGTGTAAAGCGCGGTGAGGCCGCGCTGAGCAATTTGGCCGGCAATAAACAGCACGGCAATGGCGACAACGGGGGCCAAATCGACCTTGCCAATTCGTAGCGGCGTCCAGCGCAGCGGCAGCATCAGATTGCCACCCGTCAGGTTAATGAAGCTCCAAAAGGAATTGTTGCCCAAATAAACGTAGGTGCTGACCAGGCACAAAAGGAGCAAACCAGCGATTAAGTACTCCCAGGCAAGATAAGCGCCCAACGCGATGATAACCGCTTGTGCGACCCGGTGCGCACCTGAGAGAGACGGCTGAATCAGGCTTGACCCGGTCAAGACCGGGTTGAGCGCCAGCCAGGCCAGCGTTACCGCGATTAATGGCAAGAACAGTTTCAAGGGCCACGGCCAGCTCTCGATCCATCCAAGGTGCAGTCGGATCATTCGCTGGACAGGATCGGCTTCGGCGCGGCGCGCGTTGACCAAAGACAGCAGCAATAGCCAAAGGTAAAACACTGCAAGGAGCAGGCCAAAACTCAGCCCCGAAAACAGCATCATCCGAGCCAGAAGATCACTGCGAAAAAAAAGCGAGATTGCTCCCAGACGCAGATTGGGAACCCAATCCACGGCTGGACCGATCTGCCAATACAACCATGCTCGAGCCAACAGCAATGCCCCCAAGGCCGCGAGAAAATGCCAGCCCCGAAAGCGGGCCGGCTCAGCTCTTTTCAAAGCGCCCGCCAGTGAGGCAGGGGAAGTCTTCACGAGCGGATCGAACTTCAGCGAGCGCCAACTCAACCACAAGAGCAGCCCGGCGATATTCAGGATGAAATCAATGACGGTCATGGGAACGTCAAACGTGAAACGTGAAACGTGAAGTGTGGTTCGCCGCCGCTTGCTTCTGGTGCGGCGCTGGTTGATGCGTGATGCGTGATTGGAATGTTGCTTTAGGATTCACGTTTCACGTTTTACGTTTCCTCCTCACATCATTTTCAGCAATGTTTCCGCCATTTCGGATGGGGTGGCGGCAACCCCGATTCCCGCGGTCTGGAAAGCAGCGATCTTCGCTGCGGCCGTTCCCTTGCCGCCGCTGACAATCGCGCCGGCATGGCCCATTCGGCGCCCAGGAGGAGCGGTTGCCCCGGCGATAAAGCCGGCGACGGGCTTTTTACAGTTTTGCTTGATCCATTCCGCGGCTTCTTCCTCGGCGGAACCTCCAATCTCCCCGATCATGATTACGCCATGCGTATCGGGATCGGCATTGAACATCTTGATAACGTCCAGATGTGACGTGCCGTTAACCGGGTCACCGCCGATGCCGACGCACGTGGACTGCCCCACACCGCGGCAAGTGAGCTGCCAGACTGCTTCATAAGTGAGCGTGCCACT
>WNFR01006592.1_pt1 | contig 11858 bp, 19 predicted proteins | sample 5400221 | NCBI WGS metagenome assembly WNFR01 (sample SAMN13153357, study PRJNA577476) | soil metagenome | isolation source: 40 cm soil under Madrone tree | place: USA:California | collected 2016-06-14 | reverse complement strand
CAATGCTTCAGTGTTCAAACTGGCACGTAGCCTTGAACCCATGCGATCTTCGTGTCCCCAGACTCGCATCGCGGACGCATCGACGTACTCTAAGACGTCCCATTTCGTACTATCGAAGGGTCGACCGGTCTTCGGATTCATTCGCGGCCCTCGGCGATATGAAGCCACCGCATTGCGGAAGCCGGCTAGGTCGGCGTTGTCCTTGAATACCACAATGGCCCTGTCCGGTTCGATGCTCACGACCGTGAGACCCACTTCTGCCAATCTCGCCGAGATTTCATCGATCATCGTGCCCCGCGCCAACGGCATCCTGAACACCAAGTGAGGTTGAATGCCCTGCGGGCGCGGCGCTTGTGCGACATCGAGTTCGATCCCGTCAAGTCCGAGGAGAAATTCTTCGGAGAAACGTTCTCTACCACCTCGATCGGGTGGTGGTGAAGGAAGTGTTGGCCTTCGGCGACGTTCCTGTGAAAGCCCCGCAGCTACCAACCCTAAGTGAGGGTAGAGACTATCTTCTGGGTGGTGAGGCATTGCGTTTACGCGAAGGTCTTTTTTGCGTTCGCGATTCTCGCGTCAGGTGGCCGCTGGCAGCGTTATCACGCTCACGCTGTTTAGCAATTTCCTCCCGAATGGTTGTTGGTGAGATTTCTTTCTCCCCAGACATTATCGTGGACTTCATGGAGTTCACGACGACTCGCTCAATGTCGGCGTGTGTCATGCCTGCCATCCTTGCTGTGAGCGATTTTAGGAATACGTTCGGAGCCAACGGCATTTGGCGGAGGTTGCGTGTCACCAGGTCTCCGATCTGGTGCTTATCAGGTCTTGAAAAATGCACTACCTCATCAAATCTCCGCCAAAGGGCACTATCGAGGAGTCGTTCGTGGTTTGTGGCGGCGATCATCACGCCGTCGGCTCGAAACCCATCCATCATTTGAAGAAAAGCATTCACGACCCGTTTCAATTCGCCGTGCTCGTCGCGGTCCTCTCGCATTTTGCCAATCGCGTCGAACTCGTCGAAAAGCACCACCATCGCTCGCTGCCGGGCGAAATCAAACACCTTCCGAAGATTTGCTGAAGTCTCGCCCAAATATGATGAGATGACAGCGTCAAATCGGACTACCGCCAAGGGCAGATACAGCTCCCGCGCTATCGCCTCAGCCGCAACAGTCTTTCCGCATCCTGGAGGTCCCCAAAAAAGCGCCCTCCGCATGGGCCAGAGACCAAAGCCTCTGATCAGCTGGCTGCTGCGGTTCTCTTCGACAATCCTGACAAGCAGCTTACGTGCGGAGTCGGCCAGTACTAAGTCCTCTAGACACCACTGCGGCTCGCGCAGCTCAACGAGCGAGAGGCCGCGCTCTTTGTCCCGAGGTAAGGTGGTGGAATCGGTGATCGTTAACTTTAGATCGCGCACGGTTTGCTCTTCGGGAAGTTTCCGTGCCATTCTCTCTGATTCCTTGGCCATGAGACGGTAACTGTTTTGAGGCCGCTCTTTTCGAGTGCCTTCCGTCTCACGAATGGTACCACTTGGTCCTCGTGCAGTTCCTTGGATCGGGGCGGGTCTCGGACCGCCCCGATGGCTGGGTATGGCGCCGCCACACTCGGCACGTGGCTCACCCTGCGGACAGGAAAGACTCCCCGTGTATTCATGCACGTCTTGCGCGACTCACTCTGCTGGGGTGCTGTCATGCAAAATGAGAAGTCTGCCCAAACTCTGCCCATTAGGTCGGCGCAGAACATGACAGGACATCACAAATTAACGCGCATCAGGAGGGTAAGTATTTGTAAATGCAGTGGAAAAAGAACTTGGAAAGTGAATGGGCCAGATTAGAAATCCGATGCTCTATCCGTTTGAGCTACGCGCCCCTAGCGGTTAAACCCAATGAAAACAAATTATATAGCGAACCTCCCTTCCCGCCCCGCCGTTGTTGACGTTGCACACCAGTTGCACAATTTCATTGAACGACATCATTAACTTTTGAATTGAACCGATCCATCGCTCACGTCAAAGTAATCGAGTTCGTATTTCCAACCGCCACGCTTGCGAAGCCCTGGACGGTTCTTCGTGTGGCTCGATACGTTCTGGCAATCCATGTTGTCACCCAACAGGATGACCCCATAGACGTCGGTTTTCTCTATGAAATCCAAAGCGGCCTCGAAAGCGGCTTTGTCTTCCTCCGGACTATGAATGTCACTCAGTACAACCCACAACTTCGAGTGTCGTTGTCGTCCGGGTGATTGCGCATGGTCCCTTTCTTCCCCGGTGGTGTACTCTTTTAATAACGCCCTTGGCATTGATACCGTTCCCAAGCCGAAAGAGCTGCTGGAAGAGGAAGCAGAGATTCAACAGCAGAAAGCAGCGAAGGCAGCCCTGGCAGAATTCAAGCCGACCCGTCGAGACTTCCAGATTGTTTGGGACACCGTGCGCCGCTCTGGAAAGATAAGTCTGAGTGGCCTGATGAGGGTGTGTCCTGCATATAGCCGCGAACAGTCCGCCGCTATAGCAGACAGCATGCCTGACTTGCTGTGCATGGGAATGGGAAATCGCCGAGTGTGGTGGCCACGATAGAGCCGGAATTGAATTAAAGACCCTAATAGGCTTTAACAAAACCTGTTTCCGCAAGCACAAAAGCCCAGCCGAGTGGCCAGGCTTTCGTGCTGGGGAACATAAGGCGACCTACGGGGAAATGCGGTCGGTAATCGTATCGTTGTGATAGGTGGAGTGATTACGGACCCCAAGCCAGCCGCCATCCGGTTTCAGGGTATCTGCTACGCTAGCTTTCTCGCCGCTTGCGAAGTCTTGCCAGGACTTGTATCGGGTGAGGGTGAGGAAAATCCAGGGCCCACCCTCCAAGTGACGCATCAATACTTCTCCTGCAACGTTCTGACCCCCGCCAGGCTGTTGTGCCAGTGACTTTTCCAGTTCGTCATCATGTCCCGGAGCGGGGCGAAAGACGGAGACCACATAGACTGATCCGGCACTGCTAGCAGCATCGTCCATGCCCATGGCTTTGGAGAACTCGGGCCAGGCCGGGCCGCTAACAAAGGTGTCGTTATGCCAGGCGCCCAGTTCTCGAGAACCAGCAGGTACTGCAGTACCGGGGGCCTCCACGGTTGCCTTGGCTCCCAGATGCTCGATGACTGCATAATCCCAGTCCTCGCCGCTCTGGTGGCGCAGGACAATGCAGTGTCCAGGCATTGACGAGCCAATCCCTTTCTTCAGCATCTCGCCTGCCTCGGCGCCCTTGCCAAGGGCGGCTTTTGCGAAGAAAACATGATAGACATCCGTCCGTGCGGGAGCCTGAGCTGCCGCATTCTGGCTGGCGGAGACGGAGACCAACAAAAGCAGGACAAAAAGAAGCGCGCAAATGCTTTTCACAGTTCCCTCCAGATTTTCCTTTGATGGGGCTTTGTTGGGGCGAACGCCCGGCCGGAAGACGGCGCCAATTACAACAGCCGTGCCACGTGTTGTTAGAGATTCTAAACACCCCGAGAGGAACTATGAAGGATTTAAACGAACTGAGTGATGATGAATTTTACGAGGCTGAAAGAACAGCGGCGAACACGTTTAAAGAACTTGCACCGCAGTACGTGCCTTGCTACCACAATTGGCAAATCTTGCGCGAAGAGATTATGAAACGCCCGGACGTGTTAACGGCGTCTGTCGATGTTCAAAGCTATCTTGAGGCATACGAATCCGTGAAGAACAAACTTCTTCTGAGAGTCCTTGATGAGTCCGATAAACCAGAACCAGCACTGACCGAGGGCGATATCGAGAACATGTCTTCTGAGGAGTACAAGCGCCGAATCGTGATCCCGGAATTTCAAGCAGCGCAGAGGGGGAGACGATGAATTTGACCAAAGACGACATCGTTGCATTTTGTGACCGACACCCCAACATCGCACGGACCCCCGAGAATTTCATGGTTGCTTTCTAATGGGTGGGTGCGAGAGGCTTGCTGCCTACCGAATCAAACCTCGATCTAGCCTATGCCGCCAATCGAGATCGTTTTGAAACCCCCACCGCCTAACGACGCGGAGCAACGGCGAATGGGATCGGATGAGTTTTTGCAGAGGGTAGTCCTGCCCGAATTCCGGAAACATTCGTCACCCCCGCGGGAGGACAGGGCTCCGTTCGTGCGCGGACGGCGGACCACCCCGGCCAGCCGGTACTTCTCCGATGAAGAAATTGAAACCATGACCGCGAAGGAATATCGCGAGGCCGTGCTTGGAATCAAACGGGACAACGGTGAGTGACGGTAACAGATGCTATCTGAAGAAGAATTTCTACAGTTTCTATTCGAATGTATTGAAGAGGGCAAACAGGGCGGAGATGCGGACTGGCCGCTGTACGTCCTACCTGACCGAGTTATACCTGTTCAGCAGGTAGAGCCGGAACAATCTCAGCAAGAACCTACACCCGAGATTGTCGCCCCGCCAGTCGAAGCAGTCGTACAAGCACCGAAGCGACACCCCGCGCTCGTGAACGTCTACGTTCGGGCATCGAGCCCGCTGAGCGGGAAAATAAATCCATAGTTCAAGGAATCAAAATGGCTATCATTCTCTACCCCAACCCCAACACGCGCCGAACAGTCGAGCATGCGATTGCAAGCGGCAAGCTCATCCTCTGGATTTATGACAAGGTCAGAACGTTGTTCCACAACCCCGGAATTACCTCCGGACTACTGCCGGTGCAATTTGCAGTCCCTCCGACGGCGGCACCGCATTCGGAGCAGACTACATAATTCGCGGTGGAACGGATGGATTCGCGAGCGCTGCAAGGGCGGCTGGTTTGTACGTGGGGAGTGGCCTTTCGAGCGAATTTGCAGACGATTTAGCCGCACAGTCGGTCTGGAGTAATCTGACGTTCGTGCGCAGAGGAGTAGTATCCGGCGCTTGAGGTACTTCTCCAGTTCCTGAACGGCGCGACATTCGTTAGAGGCCCCGTCGTTTTCGGATGACCGGCGTGTGTAATCTCGACAGTTGGCCCGCATCTGGGTGCATGCTCTGGTTTCTGCTATCTAATTGGGTTGAACATGGTTTTGGCGTATCCACGGGGCAGTTCAAACATGCTGTCCGGAACTGAGCCTTCGTGAATTCCTGTCAAATCGTACGTGACATTTTCGATGTGCCATCTAACTGCGACCTCTAGCTGGTCATCGGTCCACAGATAAACATGCACTTCATGCTGATTCACTAGTTCCCACTTCGTCGCCTTCCGTCCGTCTATGTTCTCTTTCCCAACCATTTTGCACTCCGACGGACGTTCGGAAGCTGGACAAGGAGACCCATTGGTCATGCGCGGCAGGAATGTCGAGACCTGCTTCTCTCGAATGTCGAAATATTGCTTGGATTCCGGGAACATCCGCCAGCCCCTCTTCTGCTCGACGATGTAAACGTCCACCATCGGGCCGAGTTCCACTCGCAACCTTCCCTTGCTCATGTACAACTTGCCATTATTCGTAGTGGGCATGTCAGTCACAAATGGCGTGACCGTACGAATGTCCGCCGCGAATTCAGGATTCGAGTTGGCGGATTTCCTGTCGCAACCCGCCAGCGGAAGAGCAAGAAGTACAAACAGAAGAACGACCTTGCGCATGAGTCCAGCCAAACACCGATTGGTCACTTTGCAGCGTAAGACTTCCTACGCTCCTTGGCAACTGGATTGATGTGTGGTGACGACTGGTGAAAAATCGCCATTTTTCCCTCACTGACCCCGGTCGGCCCGAAATTGTCCACCACGGACTATGCACTCTTGCGCTCCGGCGGGATGATGACCTCGCGGTCAACCTCTCCCTCTGAGTCCAAGGTCAGACCGAACTGACATTGGCAAAGAATGCACTCGTACACCAAGAAGGAATAGGCCAGTAACGTCCGTGAAAGAGTCTGGCGGGCGCTTGAGCTGGTGTCGGCAGGGTTGAACATCAAACTCCATTAGAGGTATTTACTTGACGCCACCAACCCCAACCTGTAGGGTTCGAGGGCATGGGCGAAGATTATCCGCACACTTTGATGGAGTTGGAACGGCGTTTTCACGAGGAAAGGGCGTGTGCCGAGTACCTCGCAAAGCTGCGCTGGCCCACGGGATGGGTATGCCCGCGGTGCGAAGGACGGGAGAGCTGGCGGGTCCGGCGAAATCGCTGGCGCTGCGGCCAGTGCCGATACGAGGTATCGGTCACTGCCGGGACCCTCTTCCAGGACAGTCACCTGCCCCTGACAACTTGGTTTCGAGCTATGTGGTACGTCACGAGCCAGAAGAACGGCGTCAGCGCGTTAGGATTACAGCGTGTGCTGGGCCTGGGCAGCTACAAAACCGCCTGGGCGATCTTGCACAAATTGCGTCGGGCGATGGTTCGTCCGGGCCGCGATCGCCTGAATGGTGTTGTTGAAGTGGACGAGGCGTACTGGGGCGGCGAGGAATCCGGCGCCATTGGACGGGGAGCGGAAGAAAAAGCCCTGATTATCGTGGCCGCTCAGGCGAATGGGAAAGGCATTGGCCGCATACGCCTGCGCTGCATCCCTGATCTGACCCGGGCCAGCCTGCACGGGTTTATTGCCCAAACCATCGAGCCGGGAAGCACTGTCCGAACGGACGGTTTGCCGGCTTACAGGGAGTTGAGCGGCTATGCCCACGAGCATCAGGTTCAGCGTCGTCAACCAAAGGGAGAACACCTGCTGCCGCGCGTTCATCGGGTCGTTTCGCTCCTCAAGCGCTGGTTGCTGGGCACTCACCAGGGCGCAGTTGGGCACGATCACCTGGACGCCTACCTTGACGAATTTACCTTCCGCTTCAACCGTCGCACGTCGGCATCCCGCGGCAAAGTGTTTTACCGTTTGGTGCAACAGGCCGTCCAGGTAGATCCAGCTCCATTTCCAACTCTGGTCAAACCACAATCCATTGGGGTCGGTGGCGTCAAGTAAATACCTCTAAACTCCATTGTCTTAGCCCCTCTGTGCTTTCGGCCACCTCGGTCCCGCCGTGGGTCGGCATCCAAGCTTCCGGGGTAACTGGACTTCCCCAACACTCGTTGACCATATTGCGGACGAAACTCCTATTACCTAAGTAACCTTGTGGCGTGACTTATGTGTCTATACGGTCGCTCATGGGGGGGCCCACCGATTAGGAGAATTCAACCCATGAGAAATGTATTCGCGCTTCTTCTTTGCATTGCGATTCCGGTTGCAGTGTTCGCCGCTGACGCTCAGAACGGTTACAAGGTCGCCTACGATGGCGGATCACTGCCGGAGGTCAAGACTGGGGCTGGCTTAAAGATCATCATCAACTCTTCAACAATCACATTTGTGAAGGACAAAGCGGAGGTCGCTACCATCCCGGCTTCAGCAATCACTGAAATCAGCTACGGTCAAGATGTTCATCGGCGCGTGGGAGCAGCAATCGGACTAGCTGTCATCAGCTTGGGAATAGGCGGATTGATGGCCTTGACCAAGTCCAAGAAACACTTCGTCGGCCTGACTTGGGCCGATGGCGACAAAAAAGGCGGCCTAGCGATCCAGTGCGATAAGAATGACTATCGCGGAGTCTTGGCTGCGCTCGAAGGCGTGACGGGCAAGAAGGCGGTCAACTCCGACACCATGACGGTCAAGAACTAGCTCCTTAAAGGGAGGGCTGGCTGGCAATCCCCGGCCCTTCTAAGGACTTCACCCATCAAGCTGACTTCTGCTGTTTCTTCCACTTTGCCCATCTCGCACGTTGCGCAGCCGCAATTTTCCTGCGGGCGGATGGTGACATCGTCCTTTTGCGAGCGGTGATGGAAACAACCTTCCGACCCTTGACCTTAGCCCATCTTGCCCGTTGAGCAGCAGCGATCCTGGCGCGACCCGCAGCGGACATTGTTCCTTTGCGCGTTCCGCTGCTCTTTGCACCGTTCAGGGTTGAGATTGCCTGATTGAGACATTCAAGTTGAGACGCAAGACGGGTGCGTTCCTGCTCTAGTTGATTGAGTACCGAGGTGAGATTCGCCTTGCCAAGCTGGAATCTTTTCTGAGGGGGCTCACCACTCTTTCCAATCCGCCAACCAAATGTTGTGGGTGCGCTCGCCCGTACTTTGGGGTTGAATCTTGACATGACATCATTTACACTAGTCGTATACTAGTCGGTACGGAGGATACGCTCGTGGCCACACAGCAGGGCAGCAACACTGTCGGCGCTTACGAGGCAAAAACGCATTTGTCCGAACTGCTAGAAAAGGTGGAGGCGGGCGAGGAGATCACTATCACCAAACATGGCGCACCTGTGGCCAAGCTCGTGCCCGTGAAAAAGGAAGCAAGCCCAAAGGAGCGCGTCGCTGCCATTGAGCGGATTCAGAAGCTCGCCACTCGTCTATCCCTAGGCGGCGTGAAGATCAAGGATCTCATTCGCGAGGGCCGCCGATGAGCGCGGCGTTTGTCGTTGATTGTTCCGTCGCCATGGCTTGGCTGTTCCACGACGAAGCGACTCCGAAGACGGCGGTCTTGCTGAATCGACTGGCAACCGAGACGGCGCTTGTGCCTGCCTGGTGGTTCGTCGAAATTACGAACGTTCTCGCGATGGCGGAGCGAAAGGGGCGTATCACCCCGACGCAGTCTGACACTTTCATCGCTGACTTGAGCAAGCTCGGAATCGAGCGAGACGACGAAGCTCCCGATCGCGCGTTTACGCACCTTCTTGCATTGTGCCGAGCACATCGACTAACCAGCTACGACGCGATCTACCTCGATTTGGCCATTCGTCGAAGCTTGCCGTTGGCGACGCTTGACGACGACTTGCGAAAAACCGCAAAGAAATTGCGCGTCGGCCTCTTAGGTTAGAAGTTAGAAGGCGCATCGAACTTCCTGTTCTTTGGAACGGATAGACTGCTATCGGAGTTCACTTTTCGGTGACGGTGGGTGGGAGGGCACTTTGGTACGGACGCTTGAAAGCCATCTTGAAGAGATGGCCTCTGGCATCGGCACCGGATTCCGGCGATTCCGGGCAAGTGATGGCTTGTTGGCATTCTTGGAATCGCTCTGAATGGAGCAACCATGGGGCGTGTAAATGCGCGCGCGCCCACTTCCGCGGACCTTTGGCAGCATCGGTTGCGATTCCTGATGTCCTAAGACCTGCATTGTGCGCCGAGCCCAAAGAATTGCCATTGAGCGGTAACCAAAGTCACAACTCCTGGCAATGTCCGACAACCTAAGGTCGAGTCTGTGGTGTCAATATAGTCATGGACGTGCCCTTTGTTTCAGGCGAGATCGCCTCTCTGGTTTCGATTGACGGCAGGATGGGAAGAGGCACCGTTACAAGAACATCTATGCAAAGCCCTCGGTTTGCAATTTGTATTTATTTAATTCTACCGGCGGCTTTCTCCGGGTACTCGGTTTGTCAGTCCGAACGGGTGGAACAATCGCTGAAGCACTCGGAATGCGTTGTCGACGTCGACCAGTTTGCTCAGACTTCTAGAACTTCGCCAGACGTCATCCGATTCCAATCAGAGCTCATCAACCCGGACGTTCCGGTTACCCAGCAACTCATCCTGGAACTCGCGGACAAGTCCGTGCGGGACGTGGGTCTGTCTCGACCGCAGCCAGCCACCACACTGCCCAAAGGCGGATGGCCAAGCTCTATGCACGATTACGAGCACGAATCCATAGGCAAATATCTAGACATCCTTGTCGAAGCGCTTCCTCAAAAACGAGGCCCAGCGCAGGTAGAGAGTCTCAAGACGGCAGTAGGAAACCAATCCCTTCGCCTGACACCAATGCGACCTGAGATCCGAGACTGTTTTCAGAGAGCCACGGCCGGCATGTTCCCATCCTTGCCATTCGAAACGCAGTGGCCGATCTTGTATTCGGGCCCCTATCAGCTCTTCAAGAGTGCCAGCCTGACAGCATATTTGCGGCAACTCTACGACTCACTTGAGGATCACGTTCGTGGTAGCTCGCCAGAGGAATTGGAGGAAGATCTACGCTTCTATCGGAACATGATCCTGCAGCGAATTTACGAGGAAGATCCAATCGTCGGGAGAGCAATGATCCTCGACGAGATCACATCAGGGAGACCGCGGGCTGATATCGAAGCTCTGTCCGTTCTCCCGGACGACACCCTTCCCGAAATGGACCGAATTCTGCCCCAGCAACTGCCTAGCCTGCATAACAGCTCCGATGACTTCGAAGGGTTGGCGAAGTTGGGAATTGTCGAGCGCTATGCCACAGGAAGTCTTCTGCCAGACATGAAGTCAGCCTACACGAAAGACGCCGGGAAATGGCGCTCTGATCAGGAAGGTTTGTTTCTATCCTATTTTTACGCACCGATTCTGAGTTCGCGAAGCAGCTTATCGCCAAGCGCTTGAAAGAACGACGGAATGAGGAGTTGGTATTCACGGATATCGCACATGTCCATGTTTCGCCGGAGCTGGGCAAGATCGCGAAAGATTATATTGACTACCCCGACAGGAAAATCGCAGCCAATGCCGCGTACATATTCAAATGGCTAGGAAATGCTGACGTAGAAACGGCATTGTGGAAAAATCTCGATACGTGGCACAAAAAGTGGGCGGCAAATAGCGGCTCGATACCGTTTGATGAACAGAACTACCAAGATAGTTTAGTCGAAGCCCTCCTACTCGGCGGTGGCCCCTGCAAATCAAAAGACACAATGGACAGGCTTCGCCCCTTTCGAGATCATCCGGAGCCTGTCCCAGATCAGCGCCGCAACTACTGGCCAGCAGCCGATGTGATTGTGAGATGGCCATTTTGATCCGACGCGATAAATGTGAACGAATTCGGCTCGTAGCAGGCAAAGTCTGGCCCTAGCGGAGGAGTGGACAAGTACTCCGCTAGCTTGGTAGCCGACTTGAGATCAATGATTTGGATGATTACCGACAGCGCACTACCATCGTCAGCGCCATTCTTGACAAATTCAGCGGCTACGGTACCCCTGGCCACCTTGACCGTAGAGAGTATCGCCCCCTCTGGTGGCTTCAAACGCACGGTCCTTGTGACTCTGCCGCCAGCGGATATTGCGTACACCGGACCGGTTCGCGTGTGCCGAACGAAATACACGGTGCCGTCGTCGCTGATTTCGGTGGCAGAATTCACGACGGTTTCAGCGTAGTTCAAGTCAGCTCGCGTGAGCGGCTGCTTTGCCTTAGGTTTTACGTCTTTGGGGAGTTGGATTCTTTTGAGCAGCTGTCCGCGACTGTTGAATATTGCCAAAAAGGGACTCCCATTCGCCACACTTCTCTCTTCTAGAGGAACAACCACCTCCCGCCCACCCACCAGAAAATCACCAGAGGCAAACACCGCCAGCTGGTTTGGCCGAACGGGAACATCCAACAAGACCTCCTCCTTCGACTTGCCGTCTGCATCGAAAACCAGAATGGCACCCTCTCCGCCTCCTTTCTCCGCCAGCACAAATACCTCACCCGTACTGGTCACCCAAAAGTCTTGAATTGATACAAGCTTGCTAGCGGAATCTGATAAGAACGTTGTCAACAACTTGCCCTCCGGCGAGACCTTGACAACTGGCGACGTTAGCTCTCCTGTGTACACACGAAGATAGATGTTGCCATCGGAATCACATCGAAAGTGAGAGTAACGCCCGGGCGCGAACACTTGGGTGGTAACAGTGTTCACGCCCTCTATCATCCGTGGCTTGTCTGCTGCGACGCAGACGGCTGCGATCACGCAGATCCCGATTCGTAGTGATCTCATATCCATTTAGTTACTCAAGCCCGGCTATTTTGGCGAGGGGCCAAGTGCGTTGAGCGGCAGCAACGGCTTTTTGCTGTCGTTGGTCGCTGCTTTGTTTTGATGCATGTGGCTCCACAGTGCGTGCACGCGGTGGTTTCCACAGCATCCGGGTACTTTACAATGTTGCA
>WNFR01006989.1_pt1 | contig 11859 bp, 13 predicted proteins | sample 5400221 | NCBI WGS metagenome assembly WNFR01 (sample SAMN13153357, study PRJNA577476) | soil metagenome | isolation source: 40 cm soil under Madrone tree | place: USA:California | collected 2016-06-14 | reverse complement strand
CCTTCTTGCTGCGCCAAAAAGCGCGCACGCAGATTCTTTTTGAGTATCTTGCCAGAGCCGCTCTTTGACAGTTCGGTCGCTGAGAACTCGACGCGGCGCGGAATCTTGTAATTGGCGAGAAATCGACGGCAATGAGCAATCGGCTCATCAGCGGTAAGAACCTCACTTGGCTTCAGCACTACAGTAGCCATCACTAGTTCTCCCCACTTCGAATCAGGTATTCCGAAGACCGCCGCTTCACGAACCGCCGGATGCTTGTAGATAACTGCTATAAATAAGTTCGATGTAGTCGGCTTCATTAGGGAGGAGAAGGGCCAACCGGTCTCCAACTCCAAAGCCATGTTTGCCCTGCCCCGCGTCGCCTCTTCATGTGCACTCTAAGAGCAATGCACGTACCAGGCGGAGAGATCTCGGAATTGGCCGAATCAATGAGGTATCTGGGATCGGTGAGCGAACAATTGCCAGAATTGCGCACTTGTTGTCGGTCGGAGAGTTGGACATTTTCAGCCGCGCAGATAGATCTGAAAGAGAATGAGTGGCGCTTCTTCTCACGTACGGTCCGCGAATGACTATCTGGATTGTGGGATAGGCTCTACCGCAAAGAGGTAGTTGCACAGAGCTTCATTGTTTGGGGCGTGGGTTGGCCAAACGAGGGGCACGGAGACCGCAATCTCACGTGGATCAATCTGTCTTCTCGACTGCTATATCTCTTGTCAATTCGAGCCGTATTGGCCTTTGTTTCAACACGTGTCGCAGTCACTTTGTCTGGTACGTCGATTGCCCTCGCGCCACAAGTTAGCGAAGCACTGGAAGGCTTCGGTGGGGAGACAATTCAAGCGATTCGGTCCACGGCGTGTTCGAGAAGCGGAAGAAGAGAGAATGAGTAAGAACCCACATGTCGTATTCTTCGGCGCAGGATTTGGAGGGCTGGGAGTGGCAGAGCAGTTGGCGCACGTCACCGCAGATGTAACCTTGATCGAGCGGCACAACTATCACACATTCCAGCCGCTGCTTTATCAAGTGGCGACCTCTCTGCTAAATGCGGAAGATGTCGGTGCGCCCGTGCGGAGCATGTTTCGGCATCAGGAGAACGTGAGCTTCCGGTTGGGGAAGGTCACGGGTATTGATGTGCCGGGTCACAAAATCCGACTGGAAGACGGCAACGAAATAGCCTACGAATACCTGGTGCTGGCGGGCGGAGCAACCGTGAACTACTTCAACACACCCGGTGCAGCGGAACATGCCTTCCCACTCTATACCCTCATTGATGCGGTCAAGCTCCGCAACCGAATCCTGGAGCGATTCGAAGCGGCCGACCGTGAGCCGGCGCTGATTAAGGAAGGCGCGTTGAATTTTGTGATCGTCGGCGCAGGTCCAACTGGCGTCGAGACCGCGGGCGCGCTGGCTGATCTTTTTTATAACTTGCTGCCGCGTGATTACCATCAACTCGCAACTGAAAATGCGCGCGTAATAATCGTCGAGATGGGGCAGGAAGTCCTTGCGCCATTCAAGGACAATCTGCGTGTGTATGCTAAAGAGGAACTTGAGAAGCGACGAGTTGAAGTGCGTCTCGGCGAAGCCGTCGCGGAGGTCGGTCCGACCTCCGTACGTCTGAAGTCTGGCGAAGAGATCAAGGCGCATACTCTGATCTGGGCGGCCGGTGTGCGGGCAAATCCACTGGCAGATATGCTCGGCTTGCCACAGGGTCGTGGCGGGCGCGTCAAACTCAGTACAGATTTGAGCGTTCCCGATCACCCCGAGATTTTTGTCGTGGGTGACATGGGTGAAGTGGCCTCGGACGGAAAGCTGCTGCCGCAACTCGGCTCGGTGGCCATGCAGTCCGGTGAGCACGTCGGACGACAGATAGCTCGCCGCTTACAGGGTGAGCCGGGCCAGCCGTTTAAGTATTGGGACAAAGGTTTCATGGCGACAATCGGGCGCGGGTCTGCGGTGGTCGAATTTCCGAACAAACGAACACTGCACGGCCCTTTAGCCTACTTCGCCTGGCTGGGCGTTCACCTGGTGTTACTGAGCGGGGTGCGCAACAGGATTGAAACGCTATGGAACTGGGGCTGGACTGCTCTTACGCATGATCGTGCGGCTCGCATCATCATTGATGGAAAGGATGAAGAGGCGCAGACAAGTGCCAAGCCCGTTGCCGACCCCCAGTTACGTTGACAAAAGATCCAGCAGTTTAGAAGCCGGATTGATCTCCGTCAGGCCGCAGTGTCCCTGCGCGTCGTTTGGCGAACCCACACCCCCTTGCATTGAAGCTCTGAGCAGCTACCTCTCAGCAGTAGAGCCTATCCCACAATCCACACAGTCATTCGCCGACCGAACGTGAGAAGAAGCGCCACTCGTTCTCTCTCAAATCCATCTGCGCGGCTGAAAATGCCAAAGGCTCAGACCGACAACGAGCGCGCAATTCCGGCAATTGTTCGCTCACCGATTCCAGATACTTCATTGATTCGGCCAATTCCGAGGTCTCTCCGTCCGGTACACGAGTTGCCTGTCGACGGAAGTGAGCAGAGTCTGCGGATCGAGTAGCCGTAATTCAGTTCACTAAGGTCACGAAAATCACTTTGGAGAAGATTGGCCATGACCAACAACTACCTGATCAGATTCTCGCTGGGTTGCCTAGTCGTCGTCAGCGGCGCCGGCATGAGCACCGTACATGCGCAGACGTCATCGCTGACAACCGGGCAACCGACGCCGTCGATGAAAGTCGGAAGCGGAAGGGCAGCTGGAGGCGACAAATGAGAGTGCTGCGCGTGCTAGTTGCGACCAGAGGGGCGGCGGCGGCCGCGCAGGGCGAGCTCATGCGGGCGGGCGTCCCCGACGACGCGATCAGGATAGCGACTGGAAGCGATTTGGGTGCGGCGGCGAACGAACCGGACAGGGGCGCCCGAACGACCAGGCTGGCGATCTTCCTCGCCGTGCCGATTACGCTGGCCCTCGCCCTCTGCACGCTGATCGTCCCGGGCGTCGGCTACGCGCTCGCCGTCTTAGCCGCCGTCGTCATCTTCGCCACACGGCATCGCGACCCGGTCACGGATTATCGCGAGGCATTATCGGCCGGGCTTGTGCTGCTGGTCGTAGAGGCGCCAGGCGGCGTCGCGAAGACGGCGACTGAAATTGTGCGGCGGTTCAGCACGGCCAGCGAGGGGAGGGGTATCTGATGAAACTGGATGCAGAGCTTCTGTCGCGACTTCAGTTCGCATTCACCGTCACGTTCCACATCATCTTCCCGTCGATGTCGATCGGGCTGGCCGCCTTTCTCGTGCTCACAGAGGCGCTCTACCTGCGCACCCGCGACGAACTCTACGTGCGCGTGTACAGGTTTTGGGCGGTCATCTTCGCCATGGGGTTCGGCATGGGGGTCGTCTCCGGGATCGTGATGTCGTTCGAGTTCGGCACCAACTTCAGCGGCTTCGCCCGGGCCGCGGGGTCTGTCATCGGACCCGTCATCGGCCTCGAAGTGCTGACCGCCTTCTTCCTGGAGGCCGGCTTCCTTGGCATCATGCTCTTCGGATGGGAGCGCGTCGGTCAAAGACTCCACTTCCTGGCCACCTGCCTCGTGAGTCTCGGAACCACCATCTCCGCGGCCTGCATTATGGTGGTCAACTCGTGGATGCAGACGCCGGCGGGCGTGAGGTGGGAGTCGGGCAGCCTCGTCGTCGATAGTTGGTGGCACGTGGTGATGAATCCGTCGTACCCGTACAGGTTCATGCACATGCTGATGGCGGCGTGGATCACGGCCTCGTTCCTCGTCGCCGGAGTGGCGGCTTACTACCTGCTGCGGGGCAGGCACACGGGCTTCGCACGCCGCTGCTTCTCGTTGGGTCTCGGGGCGGCGAGCCTCCTGCTGCCGCTCCAGTTATTCCTGGGCGACGTTCTGGCCGTGGACGTGATCGCGCCGCGCCAGCCGGCGAAAGTGCAGGCGATGGAGGGCTTCTGGGAGACGACGCACTCGGCGCCTTATAACCTCGTCGTCGTGCCCGACCAGGAGGGACAGAAGAACCGATTCTCCCTGAGCGTCCCTTATCTGGGAAGCCTCCTCGTCACCAAGACTCTGCACGAGCCCGTACCGGGTCTGCGCGAGACGCCCCGCGCGGAGCAGCCGCGGATGTGGCCGGTCTTCTACGCGTTCCGCCTGATGTTCCTGCTCGGCACTCTCATGTTTTGCGTAAGCGTTTACAGCCTGTGGCTGCGCTTCAGGCGGAGGCTCTTCGGCGCGCGCGGCTTCCAGCGCTTCGTCATGCTCCTGACTCCTTCCGGGTTTCTATGCGTTCTCGGAGGCTGGTACACGGCGGAGACCGGCCGCCAACCTTACGTCATCTACGGGCTGCTGCGCACGGCCGACTCGGTCTCGCCCGTGTCCGCCGGGTCGGTGCTCTGGTCGCTTATGCTCTTCGTCGTCTTTTACGGCATCCTGCTCGCCGCGTTTCTCTACTTCGTGAGGAAGGTGATCCGGCGCGGCCCGGTGGACGCGCCCGCCGTAGCCCACCCGAGCGGCACCGTCAAGCGCGCCTTTATGCCGCGTGCCGCACAGCAGGAGAGAGAGGAGGCCGCATGAGCGAGAGCCTCCCGGTATTCCTGGCGGCCGTGGTCGCCTTCGCCCTGGCGATGTATGTCGCGCTCGACGGTTTCGACCTGGGCGTCGGTATCCTTCTGCTGACGGCCAGGGAAGAGGCAGACCGTGACCGGATGGTCTACTCGATCTCGCCCATATGGGATGCGAACGAGACGTGGATCGTGCTCGCAGGGGTGACTCTGCTCGGCGGCTTCCCCGTCGTCTACGGCACACTCCTGCCCGTCTTCTACGTCCCACTCGTGCTGATGCTTCTCTGCCTGGCCTTCCGCGGCACGGCTTTCGAATTTCGTTTTCAGACCGCGACGGGTCGCAAATTCTGGGACTACGCCTTCAGCCTCGGCTCGCTTGGGGCGAGCGTCTGTCAGGGACTGGTCGTGGGAGGACTTCTGAGCGGAGTCAAGACCGAGGCCGGGCGCTTCAGTGGCGGCACGTGGGATTTTCTATCCCCGCTGTCGCTTTTGACCGCCGCCTCCTTGGCCTGCGGCTACGCACTGTCGGGTGCAGCGTGGCTGAACCACCGGACGGCTGGCTCGCTCCAGAGGCGAGCGCGTATCGTCGCAGCATCCCTCATCCCCTGTTTCATGGTGCTCGCTTCGCTGAGCGCCTTTGCCGCGGCGCGGGCGGAAGAGAAGATCGGCGCGAGATGGGGCACGGCGCTTCCAGCCTTCGGACTTGTGCTGGGGATCGCCTTCCTGTGCGCAGGACTCGGCTGCCGGTTGCTTCTGGCGCGCGGGCGTGAGCGGGGCGCCTTCTACGCCGCCGAAGCCTTAATGCTGATCGCGTTCGCGGGCCTGGGGGCGACTCTCTGGCCGTACCTCGTTCCTTACAGCGTGACCATCTGGCAGGCGGCCTCGCCCGCCGGCTCTCAACTCATCCTGCTGGTCGGCGTGTGCGTCGTCCTGCCGTTCGTACTTACCTATTCCGCCTTCGCCTACTACGTGTTCCGCGGAAAGGTTGAGGCCGTCGAGCCGTTCGGAGCTGAAGGTTCCGCGGGAGAGGTCGGTGTGGGCGATTTATCGAGAGGGGCTTCATGCGAAGACGATCGGTAAGACGCCTGGGCTGGTTCGTGATCATCTACGCCGCGTCGTTGCTGACCTTCTTCGCGGCGGTCTCTTTCCTCAGGCTGGTCTTCAAGTGAGGGCGGGCTATGTCATAGATGGGAAGGATGAAGAGGCGCAGACACCTCCCAAGCCCGTTGCCGAAGCCGCAGTTACTTTGACAAAGGATATAGCAGTCAAGGAGGCAGATTGATCCCTTACGTTCCACGGGCGTCGCCGCTAAAACTGGAAGCCCTTCGGCTGTAAGAGCGGCTTAGCATAAATTCCGGGGCGCACCTCCATTTAGGAGAATGAGGAGTGCTCTCCTACAGGACTGGATAGTTGGCTATTTCCTGGAGTAAGCATGCGGCTACGTTTCTACCATCATCAGAGGACGCTTCGAGCACCGTTTTTCTTCGCGTTCGCGCTGACATGCATCATCGTCGCGGGGCATATCGAACCCGTTTTCGCAAAAATCGACGGCCTTACTAGCATCTTTCGATCTCTATCGCAACCAGCTCAAGAGGTCAAAAAGCTTTCGATGCTGGTGCTCGCCCTCTGTGGGTCTATCTTCGTCGTTGTTGCCACCCTGCTCGTCTATGTCATCATCCGCTTTCAACACCGCACCGGAGATGAAGCGAGCAAGCCGCCGCCGGTCTACGGCTGTGAACAGATATTGCTTCTTTCCTACTGGAAGCTGATCTCACTTCCTCCAGTCATCATCAACTTATTCATCATCAACCAATGGCAGGGTAGAAGCCGTAGGGCGTTCAACCAGCCAATAACCAACAGAAAGGGCGTTGTGCCAGATCGTTCTCGAAGTTCAGCCCACTCCAGGGCTGCCGACATAGAACAGATGCGGGAATGCTGGAGATGAGATACATAGTCGCGATTCTTGGTTTCCTGATATTGTCGATGGTGTTGTGGGATGCGTTTGAGGTGATCATCTTGCCACGGCGCGTCATACGTCGCTTACGCTTCGCGCGGTTCTTCTATCGCTTCACCTGGCGGCTGCGGTTTGTAGTCACGTTATGGAAACCCGATTGCAAGTGGAGCGAAAGTTGTCTGAGCATCTTTGGTCCACTCTCCCTGCTCCTGCTGATGGGAGTATGGGCGACGGGACTGATCGTTGGCTTTGCCATTCTGCAATGGGGCCTTCAAGACCGGCTGAACGTGGCGCAAAGAGCGGCGTCCTTCGGCACGTATCTCTACTTGAGCGGCACGACGTTCTTCACCCTGGGCCTCGGGGATGTGATTCCGTCGGGTACGGTTGGACGGGAGCTTGTGGTGGTCGAAGCTGGCTTAGGCTTCGCCTTCCTGGGGGGCGTCATTTCGTACCTGCCCGTCATCTACCAAGCGTTTTCGTGCCGCGAGGTGAATATTTTACTCCTCGACGCCCGCGCTGGATCGCCCCCCCAGCGCTGGAGAATTACTACGACGGAACGGCGGGGATCTGGTAGGGCTCGACCGGTTACTTCATGACTGGGAACGGTGGTCGGCAGAACTGCTCGATAGCCATCTCTCCTATCCATTTCTGGTCTACTTTCGCTCGCAGCACACGAACCAATCGTGGTTGGCGGCGCTAACAACCATCCTGGATGCGTGTGCCCTGGTCATGGCTGGCATCAACGACGGCCCCGCCCGGCAGGCGCAACTGACGTTTGCCATGGCCCGTCACGCCGTCGTCGACTTAGCCCAGTATTTCATCCCGTCACCGCCGGCCCTGGCGTCTGATCGCCTGCCACCCTCCAGTTTGGCCGTCTTGCGGAATACGCTGGCGGAAGCCGGGGTCACTCTGCAGGAAGGCGCGGCGACTGAACTGAAGTTGCGGGAGTTGCGGCGAATGTACGAACCGCATGTCCAGGCTCTGAGCGAGTATTTATTGATTTCGCTGCCGCCATGGTTCCGAGTCAATGTCATGCCGGATAACTGGCAAGAGCAGCACTTGGGAGAAGCTAATCCCGGACATGGCAACCCAGACGCATTACAGTACGATTCGGCTTACGAGACGATCGAATGAGAACGATGAATTCAACATGCGGATCGCGATAAAGTTAAACTATGTGGCGATGGGAATTCCCGAAACTTATAAGGTGACAAGCGCGGATGCGTTTCATTGCACGTATGGCAGAGTTGAAAGCAATTTTGATCGAATTGCCCTTTTTACCCGCAGCCAAATCTCCAGGCAACCGCGTTCGTAGGGCCGGGTGGAATTTGGGCAACCAAGACAGTCAACGGGCTGAAGTTGGTTCGTAACGCAACATGGGAGCAGGAGCAGATACGTGTGTTTCGGCGTGTCCTAATGCTCATATGTGCTCGATTCAATGGTGGTACCGTGTCCATTGCGCTGAAGTAGGTTTAAAGCACCCATCCCCGAAAATGTAAAGATAGCCAGACTGAAGCTCAACGTCTACGCTTAACGCCTTGTTTCGATCGCCAGATCGCATAGCGAGCGATCAAGAGCCTCAATCTCGACCTCTGACATCAGTTGGCTGTACGGAATTTCCATGTTTTCATTGCAGCGCCCATGAGGCGATGCCCCACCGCCACAGATGAAAATGGAGTCGAGCCGCTATTTTCATGAGAGGGACATCTTGAGTTCAGAATTGAGGGGGGATGGGCAAAAATAGCCAAATTAGAAAAACATGAAAACACTCAGAGTCCTGATCCTTGCATTGAGTTGTTCACTCTCTGTGATGGCCCAAGTTTCTGGGCGCGAACGGCGCACTGACATGCCCACGCGCACGACTTTTAATGCAGATCGTTTGGAGGTCATTACCTGTAACGATCAAATGTGTCTGAGCTTTCGCCCTGTTGACATTGTCAAGAAATCAAACGGGCTGCTAGCCCGGATTATGCATGAAGAAGTTGAGAAGTGTTAAGACGGGTGAAATTGGGGCTGAAGAAACGGCTGTCATGGACGGTTCGATAGCGAAGGTTGGTTGTTTCCGTAGTCTGGAGTGGATTCGACGATGGGGTCGACCGAAGAGAGTGGTTTGAGTTTACAGTTCCGCTTCTCGGCCTTCGTCTGGCGTTCGAGGATGAGTATCATCTAGTTGTCTGGGATAGTAATCGAGGCGATCAGCCAATAGTGGCGCCGATTCGATTGGCGATGCTGGTCCATTCACTTACATAGGCAAATGTCGCAGGTAGATGGATAACTATTCTGCGTACTGACTCTTCGATCCGCGCCGACACCTTCAGCAATTTCTCCCGCAGCGTTGAGACCTGCGCCCGCGCCAAACTTGTGTGCCGCGCTTATAGTCTGATTTCCTGAAGCATGACATAGGCGGCAGCCGTCAGCAGCACGCGAAACTGGTTGGCAAAGAACTTCGGGCAACTGGTCCGGTCGATCTCCATGCCATGATGCAGTTCCTTGAGCCGATTCTCTATCTCGCCGCGTTTGCAGTAGGCGCGCTCGTAGACGTGCTTTGGTTTCTGTTTCTTATTGGTTACAACAAATCGCGGGTTGTCCTTGGGCTCACGCCCGGGGTTACGTGTAACTTCCGCCTTTATGATCACTCGCCGCTCGGCATCCCAGGTGCCGGCTTCGTACCTGCACTCTCCATAAACATGCGCCGTTTCTTCTTTCTTCTTCGAAAGAACTCGTGCTGTTTTCATTTGTCGATGCCACTCAAGCACTGTTTCCGCCAGCTTCTCCCCCATCCGGTACAACCCTCGCGCCCCGACCGAGTTCTCGAACCGCGATAGCGTCGACTGCAACGAAAGCGAATCGCCGCTCACCGGCGACCGATCCAGAAGCATTTTGAATACCGGGTCGTTCCCAATTCGTGCTGCATCGTTGGCATCCGCATACCCGCTCGCCAGCCCATATACCCGCTGTTGAATCAATTCTGTGAAGGTGTGTCTGACTTTCCCTGCCTCTCGTCGATCAATCAATATCGCCGACAACTTACCACTCAGATCCAGCTTCTGATCCGCTCCCTTGAGCAACAACGCGCCACCATCCGAACTGCTGCATGGTTCATCAAACTTGACAACCACAGGCTTCTCATACTGTTCAGGGAAAAATAAACACTGTGTTATATTCTTCTCGCTCACTGGAATCTCTTTCTGCTGCAAATTCTTTACGCAAAACTAATTTACAACAGTTCGCGGATTCCAGTTGAGCTTTTTTTATGCATAATCCGGGCTAGAGGTACCTGATATATTTGATGAACTCAGCGCAGAAGGAGCAAAAGATGAGCAAAGTTCGAATACTCGTAGGCACCCGTAAGGGCGCCTTCATTCTTACCTCGGATGGAAAGCGTGAAAAGTGGGACGTGCGTGGTCCTCTTTTTGCCGGTTGGGAGATCTATCACCTCAAAGGATCCCTTGCGGATCCGAACCGCCTTTACGCCTCGCAAACCAGCGGTTGGTTCGGCCAGGTTATTCAACGCTCAGATGATGGCGGCCAGACGTGGTTCCAACCTGGTACCCCGGCTGGCGAACCGACAACGACACCCGAGGGCATGCCCGTCGGCGAAAGTAATAAGTTTGTCTACGATACTTCGTCTGAAACCGGCAAACCTCTCACGACGCATCAGTGGTACGACGGCAAGCCGCATCCATGGGAGTTCAAACGAGTTTGGCATCTTGAACCCTCCCTCGACGATCCAGACACTGTCTATGCCGGCGTTGAAGATGCTGCATTGTTCCGTTCAACCAACGGTGGTCAAACGTGGGCTGAACTTCCTGGACTGCGTGGCCATGGCACCGGATCTCAGTGGCAACCGGGCGCCGGGGGCATGTGCCTGCACACGATTATTTTGGATCCTAAGAATCGAGAACGGATCTTTGTGGCCATCTCGGCAGCGGGTGCATTTCGCAGTGACGATAGCGGTGCAACGTGGAAACCAATCAATCGCGGCCTCCATTCACAATACATTCCCGATCCAAATGCAGAGGTGGGCCACTGCGTTCATCGCATTGCACAGCATCCTTCAAATCCGAATGTGCTGTTTATGCAAAAGCACTGGGACGTTATGCGCAGCAACGATGCAGGTGACTCGTGGCAAGAGATCAGCGGCAACTTGCCGACCGATTTCGGATTTGTGATTGACGTTCACCCGCATGAGCCCGAAACGATTTACGTCGTGCCGATTAAGAGCGATGGCGAACACTATCCGCCCGATGGGAAACTCCGCGTCTATCGCAGCCGTACAGGTGGCAACGAATGGGAGCCGCTCACTAAGGGACTGCCGCAGGAAAACTGTTACGTCAACGTACTGCGCGATGCGATGGCTGTCGACACGCTTGATTCGTGTGGCGTGTACTTTGGCACAACTGGAGGGCAGGTCTATGCATCGGCCGACGCCGGCGACACCTGGGCCCCGATTGTTCGAGATCTTCCGGCGGTACTTTCAGTGGAGGTCCAGACGTGGCTGTGATTCAGGTGGTAATGCCGGCGCATTTACGAACGCTTGCAGGCGTCAGAGGAGATGTGACACTTGAGGTTGAGGGCGAAGTGACACGACGATCGATCCTCAATGCACTGGAGACACAGTATCCGATGTTGCGTGGGACAATTCTCGAGCACGTCTCGGGAGAGCGCAGGCCGTTCTTGAGATTCTTTGCCTGCGGCGAGGATGTAACGCACGAGTCGCCGGACGCTCCTCTGCCGCAGGAGATTGCGTCTGGAGCGGAGCCCTTTTATATCATCGGCGCAATCGCAGGCGGTTAAGACGTAAACAAATAATCCGCGCGAGTCATTTCGCTCCCCGATAATCATACGAGGAAAATATGATGACAAAAAGCAATACAAACACTATCCGACTCCATCGAGTGCTCCAGGCACCGCCTGAGAGAGTTTACCGGGCATTCCTTGATCCAAACGCAATGGTCAAATGGCTTCCGCCCAATGGATTCACGGGCCAGGTTCATCACTTCGATGCAAAAGTCGGAGGCACTTACAGCATGTCGTTCACCAATTTCACCACCGAAAAGAGCCACTCCTTCGGTGGAGAGTATCTTGAGTTAACTCCAAACGAACGCATCCGCCACACTGACAGATTCGACGACGCGAATCTGCCCGGAGAAATGCAGACGACGATCACGTTGCAGCAAGTATCAGTCGGAACTGAATTGAACATCGTTCAAGAGGGAGTGCTCGCTGTTATTCCGCCTGAAGCTTCCAATCTCGGTTGGCAAGAATCGCTAACGCTGCTGGCAAAACTCGTTGAAGCTGAGATTCCAGACTAGACTTAAACCTCGAGGCTGGTAACTTCA
>WNFR01008325.1_pt1 | contig 11860 bp, 11 predicted proteins | sample 5400221 | NCBI WGS metagenome assembly WNFR01 (sample SAMN13153357, study PRJNA577476) | soil metagenome | isolation source: 40 cm soil under Madrone tree | place: USA:California | collected 2016-06-14 | reverse complement strand
CCGGTCGGGTGAGATCTTTTCGCACCCGATCGAGAATCCCGTTTACAAAACGGCCAGATTCCGCGCCGCCGAAAGTCTTGGCCAACTCGATTCCCTCGTTGATCGAGACGACTGGCGGGATGTCGTCGCGATAAAGCATTTCGTAAATCGCGAGCCGGAGGACATTGCGATCCACCGCGGAGATGCGCCGGAATTCGTAATTCTCACAGTAGCGCCGGATGCGTTCGTCGATCTCCGGGAGATGCGCGACCATTCCTTCGATGAGCGGCTGGGCAAACTCGCGCACGCGCGGCTTGGCCGGGCAAAATTCCCAGAAATCATCGATCTTCTCCGGGCCTTCGCCGCGCTGGAGATCGCGCCAGAAATGATATTGGATTGCCGCTTCGCGGGCACGTCGACGTTTACCCATGGTCCTCCGGCGGTTTAGAAACCGCCGCTCCTTGCTTATTCCGAAGTTCTGATAGGACATTCGCAATTTCGACCGCCGCGCGCGCGGCTTCGGTACCGCGATTAATTTTGTTTTCGAGACAGCGCGCACGGGCTTGCGCTTCGTTATCGAAACTGAGCACGACGTTGATCACGGGTACGCTGTGTTCAACGGCGATGCGTTGAAGCGCGTCGGTAACTGAACGGCTGAGATTTTGTGCGTGACTCGTTTCTCCCTGCAAAATCACGCCGCAGGCGATGACTGCGTCAGTGCTTTCCCGTGAGGCCAACTCGCGCACGACCACGGGGATCTCAAACGAGCCAGGCACGCGCAGAATGGAGATTGTCGCCTTGGGAGCAAGCGTGCGCAGCTCTTGCATTATGTGATCGACAAGACCATCCACGTATTGCGGATTAAATCGGCTCGCGACAATACAGAACGTGCGTTTCCTCTTATCCCCTGGCGGTCGACTTGGCGCTGCCTTCGACATCTAGAAATGACGAATGAGAAATGACCCGCCTTCGCCAAGCTTCGGCGTGGCAGGCAAATGACGAAATAATGACGAAACCCGAATGACGAATGATGAATTGCGCGTCGTTTTGAACTTCGTCATTCCTTCGAGCTTCGACATTCGAACTTCGTCATTTACAGCAAATGCCCCAGCTTCGTCCTCTTGGTCTCAAGATATTTGGCATTATGCGGATTCGCCTCGGTGCGGATCGGCACCTGCTCGATCATTTCGAGGCCGTATCCCTCGAGGCCGACAACTTTCTTCGGGTTGTTTGTCAGAAACCGAAACTGCCGCACACCGAGATCGAAAAGAATCTGCGCGCCCAATCCGTAATCGCGCAGGTCGCTAGGATACCCGAGCTTCGCGTTGGCCTCTACCGTATCGAGACCCTCCTCCTGCAACTTGTAGGCGTGAATTTTTGCCGCCAGCCCGATGCCGCGGCCTTCCTGGCGCATGTAAACCAAGACCCCGTTGCCTTCCTCGGCAATTTGCCGAAGCGCGGCATGCAACTGATTTCCACAGTCGCACCGGCGCGAAGCGAAGACATCGCCGGTGAGACATTGGCTGTGCACGCGCACCAGTGTCGGCTTGTTTTTGTCGATCATGCCTCTCACAAGCGCGAGGTGATGCTGGCCATCGAGTTTCGAGCGATACAAATGCAAATCGAAATCGCCGTAGTCGGTCGGCATTTTCACGATTTGCTCCAGCTCCACCAGCTTCTCGCGAACACGCCGGAAGGCGATTAAACTTTGGATCGTGCAAATGCGCAGACCGTGTTTCTTGTGGAATTCCATTAGTTCGGGCAACCGCGCCATGGTGCCGTCGTCGTGCAAAATTTCGCAAAGCACACCCGCTGGTTGCAGGCCCGCCATTCTCGCCAGATCAATGACGGCTTCGGTGTGACCTGCGCGCCGCAATACGCCGCCGTCCTTCGCGCGCAGCGGAAAAACGTGACCCGGCTGGTTAAGGTCTTCCGGCGAAGATTTCGGATTGGCGATTGCCAGGATCGTCGTCGCGCGATCGTACGCGCTGATGCCGGTGGTCACGCCGCGCGCCGCGTCAACGGAAACGGTGAAATCGGTCCGATGCTTTTCGCGGTTTTGTACTACCATTCGTTGCAAGCCAAGCTGCTCTGCGCGCTCATTCGAAATGGGCACACAAACCAAGCCGCGCCCATGGGTGGCCATGAAATTAACGGCTTCAGGCGTGACCTTTTCCGCTGCCATGACCAGATCGCCTTCGTTCTCGCGATCGGCGTCGTCGGTCACGATGACCATCCGCCCCTTGGCGATGTCGCTCAGCACATCGTCAATTGCATCGAACTGAAATGTTTCGGTTGCCTTTGCAATCATCGCGACAATACCATTACGTCCAGAGCTGCTCTGAGCAACTCTCTAAGTGAAAAGGAGAGGGCCGATTTCGCTTTGTGAAGCTTCGGCGAGCGCTTAGCTGGGGCGCTGCCCCAGGCTGGCAGTGAATGCGCGCCTTGGGCGCGAAACGCGTATCTGCGATAGGCTCGCGATTGCGAGCAAGATTGCGCGATGTGTAAAAACGGAAAATGCTAGAACGACTTGTTAATGCAGTTCATGGATAAAACGGACAAGATCTTTGTCGCCGGGCATCGCGGGATGGTCGGCAGCGCGCTGATGCGCCGGTTTGAAGCGGAGGCGTTTTCCAACGTCGTGACGCGCGAGCGCGCGCAGCTCGATCTCACGGATGAATTTGCAGTTGCGAAATTTTTTGCAGAGGAACGACCGGACATCGCCATTATTGCGGCCGCAAAAGTTGGCGGGATCAAGGCGAACAACGATTATCCCGTCGAATTTCTCGTCGAGAATTTGCGAATTCAGAACAACGTCATCCGCGTGGCCTATGAGAACGGCGTGCGCAAACTGCTCTTTCTTGGGAGCTCCTGCATTTATCCAAAGTTCGCGCCGCAACCAATCCCGGAAAGCGCATTGCTGAGCGGACCGTTGGAGCCGACCAACGAAGCTTATGCAATTGCGAAGATTGCCGGCATCAAGCTTTGCCAGGCGTACGCTCGCGAATACGGGGCGAATTTTATCTCGGCGATGCCCACGAACCTTTACGGTCCCAACGACAATTTCGATCTGGAGACATCACATGTGCTTGCCGCGCTGCTGCGCAAGGCGCACGAAGCCAAAACGCGAAACGATCGCAAGCTGGTGGTGTGGGGAACTGGAAAACCGCGCCGCGAATTTTTGCACGTGGACGACCTTGCCTTCGCATGCCTTTTGCTACTGGAGAAATATGACTCACCAGAGATCATCAATGTCGGCTGCGGCGAGGACATTTCGATCCGCGAGCTTGCGGAATTAATCTGCGACGTGGTCGGTTTCGACGGTGAACTCGCCTGGGACACCAACAAACCGGACGGCACCCCGCGCAAACTTTTGGACGTCACGAAACTTCACGCGCTTGGATGGAAACCGGCGATCACGCTGCGGGTCGGCATCGCTCTCATGTACGAGTGGTTCCGCGCGAATTGCGTGTAGCGTCCGGTCGGCGCAGCGCACCGACCTACCCATGCCAGTTGACCACGAATCTTTCTGGGTTGACTGCTCTTAAGGGATGAAAAATTTGCGCATTGGTGTTGTTGGGGTTGGCCACATCGGAAGCAATCACGCGCGGCTGTATGCGGAGATTCCGTCCGCTGAGTTCACGGCTGTCTATGATATCGATCCGATCACGGATCGAACCATTGCAACCAAGTTCGGCGCGATGCCTGCCAAGTCGCTCGATGAATTCATTGGAATGGTTGATGCGGCTTCGGTGGCGACACCCACCAACACGCATTACACAATCGCGCGCTCTCTGCTCGCGAAAGGCAAACATGTGCTGGTCGAGAAGCCGATCACCGACAACACTGTGCACGCCGCCGAGCTCGCAGACTTGGCCGCGCAAAACGGCGTGATCTTGCAGGTCGGCCACGTGGAGCGTTTCAACCCGGTACTGGGCGCTCTTGAAAAAAATCTGACGCATCCGCGGTTTATCGAAGCGCATCGGCTCAGACCCTACTCGGAACGCGGTACCGACATCGGTGTCGTTCTCGATTTAATGATCCATGATCTGGAAGTCATTTTGCATTTCGTGCGTTCGCCTTTGTGGAGTATCGATGCAGTGGGAGTGCCCGTGCTTAGCCGGAGCGAAGACATCGCCAACGTGCGATTGCATTTCGAAGACGGGTGCGTGGCAAATGTGACCGCGAGCCGCATTAGTCCCGAGCGGATGCGCAAGATCCGCGTTTTTCAGGAAGACGCGTATCTCTCGCTCGATTATCAAAATCAAAGCGGCGAAATCTATCGGCGCGTTGGAAGACAAATTTGGCGCGACCGAGTCGAGATCGCGCACGAAGAACCGCTAAAGCTTCAGCTCACTTCATTTATCGAGTGCGCAAACACTGGACGGCAGCCGCGCGTTTCGGGTTCTCAAGCGACGGCGGCCCTGGAGTTGGCAGTCAAAATCACAAAGCAAATCGCGTCGAGTGCGTAGAAGCACCGTGAACTTGCTCCTGTTCTGCTGCCGACGCGGCATGCGCTCTCCATGAAAACTATTTACTTCGTCGCCGGCGAAGTGAGCGCAGACAATCACGGCGCCGCGTTGATGCGTTCCCTGCGCGAGTTGGATCGCGACCTGAAGTTAATCGGGCGCGGCGGTCCGCAAATGCAGCAGGTCGCCGGCACACAATTCAAAAATTGGATCGGCGACGCAGCCGTTCTCGGTCTGTGGGAAGTGCTCAGAAAGTACGGTTATTTTCGAGAACAATTTCGCGAAACGCTCAAAGAAATTCTGGAGAGCAAACCGGACGCAGTGGTGTTCATCGACTATCCGGGATTCAATTTGCGGTTAGCCCATGCCCTGCAAAGGCAATTGCCGCAGCAAAAGGTAATTTACTATATCAGCCCACAGGTTTGGGCTTGGAATCCGGGCCGCATCAAAAGAATGGCGCGCTCTGTCGATCTGGTGCTCTGCATTTTCCCGTTCGAGGCTGATCTCTATAACGAATCGGGCCTGCGCGCGGTATTCGTCGGTCACCCCATGATCGAAAGATTGCAGGCCCGGAAACACGATGTTGCGCGCGATCCGAATTTAGTCGGGCTTTTCCCGGGAAGTCGCCTGCGGGAAGTGCGAAAAATCTTTCCGGTAATGATCGAAACAGCCCGCCTGCTTTTGCGCACCAGGCCGACGTTGCGCTTTGAAGTCGCGGCGACGTCCGAGGAACTGGCGCGCGAAATGAACACGGCAAATGCGGCTCTGGGGCAGTTGCACGATCGACAGGGAATTCAAATCAAGGTTGGTGAGACAGCAGAGATCATGCAACGCGCGTGGGCTGGAATCGTGGCCTCGGGAAGCGCCACGCTGGAAGCAGCTTATTTCCGGATGCCGTTTGTGCTGGTTTACAAGGTGGCGTGGCCGACTTACGTGGCAGCACGCATGGTGGTAAACGTGAAATATCTTGGCATGCCCAACGTTCTTGCAGACAGAGAAGTGGTCCCAGAATTTATTCAGCACCAGGCAAAACCGGACGCGATTGCCAAAGCGATGGGGCCGTTAGTCGAAGATGCATATGCACGCGAGCAAATGATTTCCGCGTTTGATTCGATCATCAGTAAATTGGGCGGCGACGGAGCCAGTGAAAAAGCGGCGCAAGCGATTCTTGAAGAGATTGGAAGATCGACATGAGATGAATTGACTGATCGTGCAATGAAAATTTGGGATATTTCACGAACGCTTTCGAATGACTTCGCGGAATGGCCCGGCGACGAGCCGTTTCATCATCGATTGACGAGAGAGATCGCAAAGGGGCAGACGGTGAATCTGGGTGCGATCGCCATGAGCGTGCACAACGGGACACACGCCGATGCCCGATTGCATTTCGATCCAAAGGGCGAATCGATCGAGAAAGCGCCGCTCGACACTTATCTGGGTCGCGCAACCGTGGTCGATCTTGCGCAAACATTTTTCTGCTCGAAGGAAAAGCACCTGATCACGATCGAAGATTTTGCACCGCATGCCGAGGAAATCGCAGCCACCTCGCGACTTCTCATCAAGACCGGTCGCTGGAGCGACTCTACAATTTTTCCAAATCAAATTCCTGTGATCGCAGCCGATGTCCCGGCGTGGCTGCAGAAAAACGGTGTCAAACTCCTTGGATTGGATCTGCCCTCAATGGATGAGATCGATTCGAAATCGTTGCAGAACCATCACGCCCTTGCCCGCGCCGGTATTGCAATTGTTGAATCGCTCGATCTCAGCGATGTCGGGTCGGGTATCTATAATTTCGCGGCGCTGCCTCTGAAAATCGCCGGAGGCGATGGCGCACCAATGCGCGCAATCCTGTGGCGCGATTGAATCAGTTCAAACAGAAGGAAACGAAGTTAACGAAGGCTGCTTCTTGGAAGTGATCAAAATTCTTCGTCGCGCGCGCTGTAGGGTCCGCTGTCCTCAGCGGAGATGGCTTTGCCGCGCAAGAATGGAATGCGCTGACCACAGCGCACACTACAGCCAAACGACATGACAAGAAGCCTGCTCGAAGACCGGCGCACTCTTTGGTTTGTCGCCGGCTTAACGGCGCTCCTTTTCGCGGTCGCTAATTTGCCGTGGCAGCTCGACGACTACGATCAGGCCAAGCAGGCGTTTACTTCTTTCCAGATGATTAAGGAAGGCCGCTGGTTTTATCAGCAGACTCCACACGAGCATGTAGCGACCAAGCCGCCGCTCATGGGATGGGTTTCAGCCGGTCTCTTTGCGATAACGCGCTCGTGGGATACGGCATGGCGGCTGCCCTCCTTTCTGGCCGCGATTGCGATAGCGATGTTGATATTGCGTGCTGCGACGTCGGCTTACGGAACGATTGCCGGCCTGATCGCATTTGGTGCGTTCGGATTGAATCTGCTGAGTCTCCGCCTGGCTACACTCGTGCGCACGGATATGCCTCTCGCGCTGGTGATTTTTCTGATCGGTTTGCTGATCTGGAAGAAAATCCGAGCCGGAACCGAGTGGAGATTGCGAGATCAAGTTTACATTTTTGGATTGCTCACGGCGGCAATGCTAATCAAGGGCCCGATTGTTTATGCGTTTCTGCTTCCTGGCATCGGCATTTTCGAATGGTGGCGATCGCGACAAGAACGCCTCGACACAGCGAGGCGGCTACAGAGCGCATGGTCTGGTCCGCCACAGGACGGATTCGCCGTGGCGAACTGGTGGCCATGGATCGCTTCGCTGGCTGTCTTTCTCCTGTGGGTAATCGGCGGGATTTTGTTTGCGCCTGGTTTCTTTGATCAAGTCGTGATGCGTGAATTCGTTGCGCGCTTTGGCGAAACGATTCATCGGCCGCAACCGCTTTATTTTTATTTGCCGCATCTGCTGCACAAGTTTGCTCCGTGGAGCGTGCTGATGATAGGCATCGCCATTTTCGATGTTGCGTCGCGCCGATGGAGGATTGGCGCTGCGTTTCGAGAGATGTCGGCTGAAACGTTCTGGCTGCTTTGCTGGAGTCTGGGCGGGCTCATCGCGATGTCGCTGATTCCATCAAAACGCGTGGACAGAATTTTTCCGATTGTGCCGCCGCTCTGTTTGCTCCTGGGGGCGCAGGTGCATGGTAGGGTTGGCGCGCTGCGGCGACCGGACGCCCCAGCGGGGCGTCCCTACCTGGCTATCGCGTTGGCCTTCTCAATCCTTTTCACCGGCGGCTACACAATTTTCAAAATCGTCTCTGGCTACCGCGATCATCACGATGCGCTCGTTGTCTTTGGAAGGAATGTTCGCCATGAGGCGGAAGCGCATCATTGGCGTTACGAAGTGGTGTCCGCGAAGGATGAAGGGCTGCTCCTCTATTTGCGGAAAACGCATTTCATCGAACCAGATCGCGCGGTCATTGAATGGAACCGTGGCAATCTCGATGTGCTCGTTGCGTCAACGGACAAGGCGCCGGCTTTGCTCGGCGAGCTTCGAGACGCTTCTCTTTCCACCTTGAAATCAAATGAGAGAAAGAAAGAGCAGGGGAGAGACTACGTTTTGATTACGCACTAGCTCTAATGAGATCGGCGTTCGACTGCGTCGCTCGGATCGGCAGTTTTCCCAGGACGTAATTTTCCTCTCTTGGCTGGCTTCCGAACTAACACTTTGGATAGAACTTGCTCTGCTTCCAATGGCGACAATCTAGCTGCCTCTTCCATCACCTCACGCGGTACCCAGTAAGGAAAGGGTACCTGTCTCGACGCGTGCGCACCGGTTTTTGTGTGTTCGTCCCAAGCTTTCGCGAGCCGCTCTTTCGCAAAGCGTGGCGCAAGTTTGACCAGAGCGGGCCAAAGCCGTCGATGAACATACGTGACTTTGTCATCAATTAACTTGCAGACCAAGACGTCGGGACTTTCACAAACCGCACGCGCTGCTCGAAAGATTACTCGCCCTTTAGCGTGTCCCCACCAACTGCCTCGAATTGGCCCGCCTGCAATCACCTCTGCTAGGCTCGGGACTGGACCGCGCGCAGTTTGGAGCACGACTCCATGACGTTTCACGAAAGCGATAGCTTCTTTTGGACTCACTTCTTTCTAATTTCGCTCAGTCGCCCTGCTGGAACCAGACGTACCGTTTGCCGTTCCAGTAGATCAGCGCGCTGGCTGCCTCACTCTTGCCTACGAGAAGTGCGTCTCCGCGAAGATGCGGAACGTTTGTTCCATCGCCTCCTGGTGTCACGGAGGTCTTCGAATAAATCTGCCACGTATCCATCCACTCGAAGTCATCGCCACCATTGCCGATTGCAGTCCCTGCGCCGAGAATGGTTACCTTGCTCGTGCCACCATCAACGATCGCAATCCCAAGCTTTCCGGTTGAGCGTTGCTTCACTAGAACAGCAACGTCAATTTTGCCATCGCCATTGAAATCTCCACGCAAATAAAATGGGTTCAGGCGAAAGGAGACTTCGTACTTCTTTGCGAGCGGACCATGTACGATGACCTTTTCGACGGGTTCAGGAATAGGATGGAGTTGTGCGTCCGGGGTCTTCTGTGACTCCGCGGGATTCGCCGGTCCGGCGACAGCAATCACAAAGGGTACCAACAACGCGGACGACATGATATTATTTGCGGATGTCTACGCGAAGGATCTCGCCATTGTAGTAGTAAAGCCGTGTATAAACGCCGGACTGCAAAACGCCTCCGTGAGCAAGCGTATTTCGGTACGCAGGCGTGGCGTAAAAGTAATTCACCTCAAACTGTTTTTCGTTTACAGTGATGATGTCTCCCTTTGTGTGCCCGGTCGCTGGCTGTTCATGCAGCACGTGGACCTGCCCCTCGACGACTTGATATTGTCCGTCTCGATATGCTCTGACCAAGTTGTTAATGTGCCCAAACACATAAGGAAAATTGTGCAGGTAAAGCCAAAGCAAGCCCCAAGCAGTGACGAACACCGGGTTCACCCAGCTTTTCGGTTCGTTATTTCTCCACTTAAAAATTAAAGCGGTCACCCCTCCTGTCAGCGCGGCGATGCCGACGAGCAACCGGAAAACTTCGCCTGCAAAAACGCCGTTGCTCCCTCTGGCAATCTCAAAAACAGTCACAAAATCGGACACCGCTAAAATCGTCTCGCCTATTCCAGCGATTGTCGCGTCCGAGTTGAGCAAGTTTGTATAGCTAAACTACGTGCTGTCTGACGAAAGCATGAGCGCAGCCGAGGCCAAATGGGCTGCATGCAGGTTGGGCGGTCCTATTCGCTGGCTAGATTTTCTTCATCCTAGGAAGACGTCAATATTTCGCCTTCACCTTGTGAGGCCGCTACATCATGATTTTTATCATTCAAGGTGGTTTCTGACTCCTTTGATGCTTTTGCAAGCCCGATCAACTCTGTGAGTATCCGCTTGAATTCTGATGCGTCTCCTTTTTCTGCTTCTTGCAAGGCATCCCATAACGCGAGAATTTGTTCATCTTGAAGGTTCGCTTGATCTGAAAGAGTCTTGAATGGTTTTAGCAGCTTCATTACCCTTAGGCGATTTTCGGGATTGCCTAGATCGAGGCCACTTATTCGATACAATAGAATGGCGAATTCGGCAAAAAACACATCTCCAGCTTTTGCCATAAGTTCTTTTGAATACCTCTCGGATCTTTCCCTGAATTCACGAAGTTGCTTTTCAGGGTTGAGTATCTTCACTGGACGAAATGAGCTTATAAGGGATTGAATTACTTGAAGCTCTTGGTTTAGCCTTGCATCATCTGTATCAAGTAATGACGGGTACTTCACAATTAGGATATAGTCTCGTATATCGCCTTCAATTCCTATCAGTAACATGCTATAGGCTATTTCCTTGACTTCGTTTCCGTTTAACAAGCTATATTGAATAGTCTGACGGAATTCTGCCGTCATTTGCTGTCGCTGAGTATTGGGGATGATACCCTGACCACTGTTTGTAAGCGTCATCACATTCGTTGTAAGTAGAGGAGTCTCAAGGGCTGTTGGCACCTTTGCACCATCAATAGTTGTTTTGCCAGGAATCGGAATGAGAGAGTTCATGGTTTTCGTTTGGATCACGAGTATCTCTGATGTTTGGCCTTCACCCCCCGCAAGTTCTTGTTTTATAGCCGGATCACTCACCCCGAGGTTTTCCGCCTTCCATTCCGCCTCTGTCAACTCTCGAATAATCCAATCGTTCGGGGGCCTGTTGATTGTATAAGATCTGTCTGGGGCCACTATCTTTTCGGATTCCGGCACCTCAATCTGTTTTGCAGTAACCTCCTCACTAGCCGGGGTCACAGTACCAAGGCCATGAGGGCTAATGGCACTTTCCTCCTGTTTCTGTGAGCCAACACGTATCACGGCATACAAGAATCCCCCGACTACCAACACCATTAATAAACCAGCGACAATTCTCTCAAACGAACTTTCGGCTCGGAAAAACCAGAATCCAAGCAAAGTCTCAATCACCAGCAGAAACGCAGCAAGAAGTGGGTATGGCCCAAGAATCTTGGTCGGATCAAAGTTGCTTCGAGGTACTACGTCCATGTTGAACCACCTTTCAGTTGATTGCGAGGTGCGAGACTTCCATGTGCACATCTAAGCGCCCAACGAGAATTCTGTCGATTTTTTTCGCCTTTCAAAAGAAAGACGCAATTTTTGGGTCCGATCGGGTTTGAGTCCGGCTTCTGGGGCGGCAAAATCAGAAGCATGGGGGCGATTGTAGCCACTGCGCTGCGGCAAACAAACCGAAATTGCTCGAGCAGGTTCATGACGCAAATTGAACGAGGCGAAGTCATGGACGAAGCCGAGTTCGTCCCTCCACAATTTTCTGGTTTTAGTGCTCCCTGAATAATAATCGCGGCGCTTGGGCTGCTTTTCAGTTCATTTGATGTTGACACCGATTGCTATCGTGGGGCTGGCCATCGCATGGCCATGATGGGGATCCTGCTGCCCCTTTGGAAGAAAATACCACACGCCGGGCGTCATTCTGCCTCGTTCGGGTAGCTGCTCGAGGCGTGACGGGTCCAAGCCTGCCGCGATCAGCCCCGAGGCGTCGAACTCGTACACAATGTCTTCTCGAGTGCGTTCCGGTTGGGTAACGAAGTGGACCATGGTACCGAGGCCGCTGTTGAAACAGTATTCGCCACTTGCCGCCGTCTGATCGATCGCGACCCCGGGCTTCGCACGCAGAATCCTGGCGATGGCTAGAATCTCGCCTTTAGATGTGCCCTGAAGGGCCAAAACGTCGGCGTAATCACGTTTGAGTGTGGTGAGTTCGTCTTCGGCTACCGGTTGCTCCCCGGCAAGAAGGCGACTGGTCACAAGGGACGTTAGAAGTATGAAAATAACGCATTGCATGATGGTACCTCCGTACGGTGTTTGAACGGCCGAACTATATTTCAGCTGCATTTCGCAGTCTAATTCTTGATTTTGTTGCCCAAATCCTGACT